>Ga0265798_10000955_pt1 | contig 46251 bp, 42 predicted proteins | sample P3T30metagenome_FD_192430 | JGI IMG/M metagenome (GOLD analysis project Ga0265798, IMG submission 192430) | Plant litter microbial communities from East Loma Ridge, Irvine, California - P3 T30 | ecosystem: Environmental > Terrestrial > Plant litter > Unclassified | place: USA: California... | reverse complement strand
CGATGCACGTGCAGAACGTCAATGCCTACCACCAACGCCTGCGCGAGTGGATCGCCCGCTTTCATGGGGTGGCCTCACGCTATCTGCCGAATTACCTGGGATGGCGTCGGGCGCTCGACGGTCAGCGAATTGCTACCGTTGAACAATTGTTTTGTGTCGCAATCAGACCCATCAATAGCTTACGGTGACAGCGCCATAAAAAACGCCTGGGCGAACCAGGCGTTTTCCTTGATACCGCAGGCAGCGTACGGTGGACAGCTGCGTCATGCACCGTACGCATCGAGGGGTGCTTAGCGCATCCCTTCGATCATCACCTTCAGCTTGATCGAATCGGCCACGAAGGCGCGGATGCCTTCGGCCAGCTTCTCGGTCGCCATCGCGTCTTCATTGAGCATGAAGCGGAAGTTCTTTTCGTCGATTGCGATCTTCTGGATATCGGCGCTGTCGTCCTTGACCAGCTTGCGTTCGACCGGCGCATCGGCGTCGGCCAGCTTCTGCAGCAGGTCCGGCGAGATGGTCAGCAGGTCGCAACCGGCCAGCTCCAGGATCTGCGAGGTATTGCGGAAGCTCGCGCCCATCACTTCCGTCGCGTAGTTGAACTTCCTGTAGTACTGGTAGATGCCCTTCACCGACTGCACGCCCGGATCTTCCGCGCCCTGATAGTCGGTGCCGGTCGACTTCTTGTACCAGTCGTAGATGCGGCCGACGAACGGCGAGATCAGTTTCACGTTTGCTTCGGCGCAGGCCACCGCCTGGCACAGCGAGAACAGCAGCGTCAGGTTGCAGTGGATGCCGTCCTTTTCCAGGATCTCGGCGGCGCGGATGCCTTCCCAGGTCGACGCGATCTTGATCAGGACGCGCTCGCGCGACACGCCGGCCTTTTCATACAGCGCGATCAGTTCGCGGCCCTTGGCGACGGTCGCTTCGGTGTCGAACGACAGCGCGGCATCGATCTCGGTCGAGACGCGGCCCGGCACGTACTTCAGGATCTCGACGCCGAAGGCGATCAACAGGCTGTCGACGATCGCTTCGATCGAGGCGTCCGGCGCATCGGCGATGGCTTTTTCCAGCAGCGGACGGTATTCCGGCTTCTGCACGGCCTTCAGGATCAGGGACGGGTTGGTGGTCGCGTCTTTCGGCGAATAGGCCTTGATCGACTGGAAGTCGCCGGTGTCGGCGACGACGGTGGTGTACTGCTTCAGTTGTTCGAGTTGGTTCATGGCGCTCTCTTATGAAAAATCGGTACCTGCGACGAATGCCGCGACCATGGCTTCCAGGCCGGCGCGATCTTCATCCGAAAAACGGTCCAGCTTCGGGCTGTCGATATCGAACACGCCCACCAGCACGCCGTCCTTGATCACCGGCAGCACGATCTCCGACGCCGACGCCGAGTCGCACGCGATATGCCCGGGGAACGCGTGCACGTCCGGCACCACGACCGTTTCGCGCTTGACGGCGGTCGTGCCGCACACGCCGCGTCCGAACGGGATGCGCGCGCAGGCAGGTTTACCCTGGAACGGCCCGACCAGCAGGTCCTGGCCTTCGCCCTTCTTGGACGGCACGGTGAGGTAGAAGCCGGCCCAGTTCAGGTCGGCCAGGGTGTCATAGACGAGTGCGGAAAACTGGGCCGCATTGGCGGTCAGGTTGCGTTCGCCCTCGAGGACGCTGGTAACCTGGCGCACCAGCAGGTCGTAGTCGGGGCGGTCGCTGCGTTCAGGATTGATGTGCATGGCGCTGTAGGGATGCGGTGAAAAACCGCTATTCTACAGCCAGCCACGCGGCGTGTCGTGAGGCCGGAACCGCCCGGCCGACAAGTCAGCCGATGAACGAATCGAACTGCATGTCGAATTCCTGCAGCGCCTTCTGCGCGTTCTGCATCTTCTTGCGGAACTCCGGCCCGCGCCGCAGCGCCAGGCCGACGGCCAGCACGTCGATCACCACCAGATAGGCCAGGCGCGCCGAGATCGGCGTATACGGATCGGTCGCGAACACCAGGTCGATCGGAATGAACAGCGTCGCCATCTCGGCCAGCGGGGTGCCGGACGGCGCCAGCACGATCACGTCGGCGCCGCCGGCCTTGGCCAGCTTGGCCGAACGGGTCAGGGCCGGGTTGTTGCCGCGCTGCGAGATCGCCACCACCGCGTCGCCCTGGCGCAGCAGCGCCGCCGCGATCGAGTGGATCGCCGGGTCGGTGTAGGCTACCGTGGGCACGCCCGAGCGGAAGAACTTGTGCTGGGCGTCGGCCGCCACGAAGCCCGAGGTGCCGTGGCCGTAGAACTCGATCTTGTTGGCGCGCGCCAGCACTTCCAGCGCTTGCTGGATCAGCTCCGGTTTCAGGTTGTTGCGCAGGTCGAGCAGGGTGTTGATCGAGCGGCTGCAGATCTTGTTGATCAGGTCCGAGGCCAGGTCGTCCTGGTCGGGCGCTTCGTTGGCGCCGGGCAGGGCCAGGGCCAGGCCCTGCGCCAGTTTCAGCTTGAACTCGTGCCAGCCGTCGTAGCCGAGCGTGCGGCAGAAACGCACCACGGTCGGTTCCGACACCTGCGCGGCGCGCGCCAGCGCGGTGATGTTCTGGCTCACCGTGGCGGACGGCGCGGCCAGCACCGCCAGCGCCACCTTGCGCTCGGATTTGGACAGCGAATCGAGCTGGGTGCGTATCGAGTCGAGCAGCATGGCCGTATCAGTCCTCGGGCAGCGCTTCTTCGCGCCACTGCAGGCCGTCGCGGCCGATCAGGGCGCTCGACGAAGCCGGGCCCCAGGTGCCCGAGGTGTATGGCGCCGGAGTGCTGTCGTCCTGCTCCCAGTGTTCCAGGATCGGCTCGACCCATTCCCACGCCGCTTCCAGTTCGTCGCCGCGCATGAACAGCGTCAGCTGGCCGCGCAGCACGTCGAGCAGCAAGCGCTCGTACGCTTCCATGCGCGGCGCCTTGAACTGCTCGCGGAAATCGAGTTCGAGTTCGGCCTGCTTCAGGCGCATCGAGTCGCCCGGGGTCTTGGCCATCAGGTTCATCGACAGGCCTTCGTCCGGCTGCAGGCGGATCACCAGGCTGTTGGGCTGGAAGCTCGACGTCGGCTGGTTGAAGATCGAGTGCGGGATCGGCTTGAAGCGCACCACGATCTCGGCCAGGCGGTCGGCCATGCGTTTGCCGGTACGCAGATAGAATGGCACGCCGGCCCAGCGCCAGGTGTCGATTTCCGCCTTCATGGCCACAAAGGTCTCGGTCTTCGAGCTCTTGGGCGCATCCGGTTCGTCACGGTAGCCCGGCACCTGCTGGCCGTCGATGTAGCCCGCGCGGTACTGGCCGCGGATGATGTTCTGGCTCAGCGTGGTCGGGGTGAAGCGTTTCAGCGAGCGCAGCACCTGCAGCTTGGCGTCGCGCACGGCGTCCGGCGCGATCGAGGCCGGCGGCTCCATCGCCACGATGCACAGCAGCTGCAGCAGGTGGTTCTGCAGCATGTCGCGCAGCGCGCCCGAGTTGTCGTAGTAGCCGAGGCGATTTCCCACGCCGATCTTCTCGGCAATCGTGATCTGCACGTCCGAGATCCATTCGCGGCGCCACAGCGGCTCGAACAGGATGTTCCCGAAGCGCAGCGCCAGCAGGTTCTGCACGGTCTCTTTGCCGAGGTAGTGGTCGATACGGTAGATCTGCGATTCGGCGAACACCTTGCCGACGTCGAGGTTGATCTTGCGCGCCGACGCCAGGTCGCGCCCGAGCGGCTTTTCCAGCACCACGCGCGAATTCGGCGTGGCCAGGCCGCTGCTGGCAAGGTTGTCGCAGATCTTGGCGAACAGCTGCGGCGGGGTGGCCAGGTAGTACACGCGCGTCAGCGCCGGATCGTCGCGCAGGGCGGCGACCAGTTGTTCGTAGGTGCGCACGTCGGTGGCATTCAGTGCGACATAGCTGATGCGGGCCAGGAAGCGCTGCCAGTTGGCCTCCTGTGGCGCTTCCTTGATATGGGGCTTGGAGTTGGTCTCGACGAAGAGCAGGAACTGCTCCTGGCTCAGGTTATCGAGGCCGACGCAGATGATGCGGGCGCTTTCCGGCAGGTCACCGCAGACGTCACGCGAATACATCGCAGGCAGGAGCTTGCGCATCGCAAGGTCGCCGCTGCCGCCAAAGAATACGAGGTCGAAATCGGAAAGGGCCATGGTCGTGGAATCTGCGGTGAAAGATTTATGTAAATTTACTACATAAATAATCTTCAATCAAGAAAATATACTACGTTCCTGGAGTGAGGCGGATGCTGCAGGCTATGTTGCCATATCTGCCGGTGCCAAGGCGCAAGACGTGATGGCGCTGCCGGATCGCGTTCGCGCACGGGAACGGCATGTGATGGGATAAGGCAGGCGCCTGTAACGCTGCACGCGGCATTCCTGCCTTCGGCGTACGCGCCTGCCTGCAGGCGCGCCGCTGGCGTGCGTCGCCGAGGTACGGCGCGCCGAGGTGCGCGCCGCTGCAAGCCCGGCCCGCGTGCGTGGCCATTGCTATTCCAGCAGCACCAGCACCTGTTCGATCCGATACGGCTTGGCGACGTAGGGATAGGGACGGCTGTACCGGTTCAGCAATGCCGGTGGGGCGTACCCGGAAGTGAGGATGACCCGGACATGCGGGTAGTCGATGCCGATCGCCTCGGCCAGTGCCAGTCCGGTCATCCCCGGCATCATGACGTCTGAAAACACGGTGTCGATGGCGCTGTCGTGTTTCAGGATGCGCAGTGCTTCGTGTGCGCCGTAGGCCACGCTCGCCAGCAGGCCGTGGTGACGCAGCAGGGCCTGAGCCAGGTCGGCCAGGTCAGGCTCGTCATCGACCACCAGCACCTTGTGCGGCGCGGCTGGTGGGCCGCCCCGGGCGCCGCCTGCTGCTAGCATGGCGCGCGTCCGGTATCATCCCCTGCCATGGCGCCGGGCGCTGCACCATGGCGCAGGCGTGGCATCGTGATGGTGAAGGTGGTGCCGCGCGCCGGACTGGACGTGACCTCGATCCGGCCGCTGTGCGCATGGATGATCTCGCGCGAAATGAACAGTCCAATGCCCAGGCTGGTTTGCTCGGACGCCCCGTGGCGGGCGCTGTCGGCGATGCGCACCATGGGGTCGAAGATGGCGGCCAGTTTTTCCGGTGCGATCAGGGGTCCGTGGTTGTTGACAGCGATGACCAGGTCATCGTTCTCGTCCGTGAGCGCGATGCGCACCGGCAGCGCGACATCGCCGTACTGGATGGCGTTGCCCGCCAGATTCGACAGCACCTGGGCGATGCGGCCTTCGTCGCACACCGCCTCCAGGCTGGCCGGGGCCTGCAGGTCGATCTGCATTTCAGGATGAAAGGTGCGCAGTTCGTTGACCACCTGTTCGCATACCGTGACCAGGTTGCAGGTCTTGACCCGGATCGGGATGCCGGGGCCGAGGTGGCTGCGGGTGAAATCGATCAGGTCGCTCACCAGTTTTCCCATGCGCCTGGCGCTGTTGAACATGCGGGTGGCGACCAGCACGTATTTGGGTGGGATGTCGGTTGCTTCCATGATGAAGTTCGAGCCGGTCATCACGGTGCCGAGCGGGTTGCGCAGATCGTGGCCGAGAATGGCCAGGAACATGTTTTGCGAGCGCTTGACCATGGATTCGTAGCGCGCCACCGATTCGGCCAGCGCCTGGTCGACGGCTTCGTTGAAGCGCGCGATGTCGGCAATACCGGTCACGTCGGCTGTGTCGCGTCCATGGGGCCGGGCGCAGTCGGCCGCCCACAGGGTCAACACGCTGGCGCGCAGCGCGCGGTATTCGGAGACCAGTTGCACCACGGTATAGCCGGACAGGAGGCGCGCCTCGGCGTGGACTTCGGCGGCCGAATCGGCATGCTCGCGCTGGCCCAGGCCTTTCGATTTGGCGGCCCGTTCGTGCTCGGTCTGTGGCGTGCACAGGTCGTCCGCCATTACCAGCAGCATTTGTTGGGCGTGATCGCGCAAGCCGGTATCGTCCATGGTCAGCGCGGGAGGTTCGATGGTGCGGGCAAAATCTTCCCAGGCTTGCAGGATAGGTTCGATATTTGAGCGAATGAATCCGCTCAGACGATATTGCGTCATTGACCATCCTTTTTACCGGGCAGGCGAAATTCGCCCCGGTGTTGTTTCATCATAGCAGCCGAAATCGCGAGGGCTATGGAAAATGGTCTGAACTGCATCGTGCCGAAATTAAAAGCGAAATGATTAGGACATTCGGCATAAACCGTGTATCTTGAGCTGGCACTACATCAAGTCGTTGTTATTGTTGGTTTTTCCTTCCGTCTTGCCGTTCCGGCAGTCCTGTCTGATTCCCTCCTGTTACTTCCTCTCTGGTCGACGTGCGCCTCGGGCGTTTTGCTCATCCAATTTAAAAGGAAATATTATGACGACTACTCAAACCGGCACTGTCAAATGGTTCAACGATTCCAAAGGTTTCGGCTTTATCACGCCGGATGCCGGCGGCGCCGATTTATTCGCGCACTTCCAGGATATTCAATCGCAAGGTTTTAAAAGCCTGGCTGAAAACCAGCGCGTCTCGTTCGTTCGTTCGACCGGGCCAAAAGGCGAAAAAGCCGGCAATATCAGCGCGATTTAATCGCCACGCTTGACCGCTGGCGCGCACCACGCAGATAGCGTGGGCGGAGCTAGCGGTTGAATCGACCGGCGGCGCGCACTACGCAGATAGCGTGGGCGGAGCCGGCGGTCGAATGTAAAAAAGCCCGCCAATCCGGCGGGCTTTTTGCATTGGTGCGGTACGCTCGTCAGCTACGCGGCGTCAGATCCGGTATTCCGGCTCTTCGCGCCCGGCCACGTCGAGCCTGATCGACAGCACCTTGCCGGTATGCGGATACTGCGCGATCTCTTCCGGCGAGCGGCCCTGGCTGGCGCTGGTGATGTACAGCGTGCGCAGGTCCGGACCGCCGAAGGCGACCGAGGTCGGGCACTTCACCGGCAGCTTGAGTTCGCGGTCGATGCGGCCATCCGGCGCGATGCGCAGCACGCGCGCGCCTTCGAACATCGCCACCCAGTACATGCCTTCCGAGTCCATGGTCGCGCCGTCCGGACGGCCGCCATAATCCGCCGCCTTCTTGTCGCTCGGGAAGGTGAGGATGGTGCGGCGGTTGGATTGCTCGCCGCTGGCCGGATCGTAGTCGTAGCAGTCGATGCGGTGGGTGGTGGTGTCGGCGTGGTACATGGTGCGCCCGTCCAGGCTCCAGGCCAGGCCGTTCGAGTTGGTCATGCCGCCGCGCCAGGCGCAGCGCAGCCGGTCCTTGTCGAGCACGTACATCTCGGCGGCTTCCTGGTCGCGCGGCTCGTACATGGTGCCGATCCAGAAGCGGCCCGCCGGGTCGACGCGGCCGTCGTTGAAGCGCACCTTGGAGGTGTCGTACGGCGCGTCCGCGAGCGGGGTCTCGGAACCGTCGGTGGTGTTCAGGCGCAGCAGGCCGTTGCGGGTAGCGACCACCAGGCAGTTGTTGTCGTCGATCGCCAGCGCCGACGGGTTCGAGCCCATCTTCCACGAGGTGAACTTGCCGCTGGCCGCGTGCAGGCGATTCACGCTCAGGCCCTCGATGTCGACCCAGTACAGGGCCGATTCGACTTCGTGCCAGATCGCCGATTCGCCGACCAGCATCGGCGCGTCGTGGACTACTTCAAATTTTTCGGTTGCCATGATGAGGTAGAAAGTAGGGTTCAGACGGCCGCTTTGGCGCGCGCGATCAGGCCATTGGTCGAGCTGTCGTGGCCTGCCGGTTGCGGTTCGCCTGCCAGTTCGGCCTCGATCTTCTTGGCCAGCACCTTGCCCAGCTCCACGCCCCACTGGTCGAAGCTGTTGACGTTCCACAGCACGCCCTGCACGAAAGTCTTGTGTTCGTACAGCGCGATCAGGGCGCCCAGCGTCGCCGGGGTCAGGCGCTCCATCAGGATGGTGTTGCTCGGGCGGTTGCCCGGGAAGGTTTTATGCGGCGTCAGGCGCTCGACTTCGTCAGTCGGCAAGCCTTGCGCTTGCAGGTCGGCGCGCACTTCGTCCGCGGTCTTGCCCTTCATGAAGGCTTCCGACTGGGCGAAGCAGTTGGCCAGCAGCGCGGTGTGGTGGTTGTCCATCTCGTGCGCCGGACGCAGGGCGGCGATGAAGTCCATCGGCGTCACGTCGGTGCCCTGGTGCAGCAGCTGGAAGTAGGCGTGCTGGCCGTTGGTGCCGCACTCGCCCCAGATCGCCGGGCAGGTCGGGGTGTCGACCGCTTCGCCGTCGCGCGTGACGCGCTTGCCGTTGCTTTCCATGTCGAGCTGCTGCAGGTAGGCCGGGAAGCGGTTCAGGTCCTGGTGATACGGCGCGATCGAGACCGACGGGCAGCCGAGGAACTGGCGGTTCCAGAAGCCCACCAGTGCCAGCAGCGTCGGCAGGTTTTCTTCCAGCGGCGCCGTGCGGAAGTGTTCATCGAGTTCATGGGCGCCGGCCAGGAAGTCGCTGAAGTAGCCGAAGCCCACTGCCAGCGCGACCGGCAGGCCGATCGCCGACCACACCGAATAACGCCCGCCGACCCAGTCCCAGAACGGGAACATGTTGGCCGGGTCGATGCCGAACTGCTTGATCGCCTCCGTGTTTGTCGACACGGCGACGAAGTGCTTGGCCAGCGCTTCTTCCGGCGCATGCTGCAGGAACCAGGCGCGCGCGGTCTGCGCGTTCATCATGGTCTCGGCGGTGGTGAAGGTTTTCGAAGCGACGATGAAGAGCGTGGTTTCCGGATCGACCTGGCCCAATGCCGCGTCCATGTCGTGGCCGTCGACGTTCGAGACGAAATGCAGCTTCAGGCGCGGATGGGCGTAGTGGCGCAGCGCCAGCACCACCATCTTCGGACCCAGGTCGGAGCCGCCGATGCCGATATTGACGATGTCGGTGATCGGTTTGCCGCTGTGGCCGAGCCAGTCGCCACTGCGCACCGCGTCGGTAAACGTCTTGACGCGCGCCAGCACCGCGTGCACGTCGGCGTTGATGTCCTGGCCGTCGACGCTGAGCGCCGCGCCGCGCGGGGCGCGCAGGGCGGTGTGCAGCACGGCGCGGTCTTCGGTGTTGTTGATGTGTTCGCCGGCAAACATGGCGTCGCGGCGCGCCTCGAGGCCGCGCTCCTTGGCCAGCGCGACCAGCAGTTCAAGCGTGCGCCCGTCGAGGCGATTTTTTGAATAGTCTAGGAACAGGCCGGCGGCCTCGTTCGAGTAGCGCTCGAAGCGCTGCGGGTCTTGCGCGAACAGGTCGCGCATCTGCCATTGTTTGGCAGTGTCGGCATGATCGGCGAGGGCTTGGAAGCTGGCGGTAGAGGTAAGAGGAGGCTGGCGCATGGGGTCTCGGTGCGTGGCACAATGTTAGCAATGACAAGGTTATCGAATCATACAAGCATCTGCGCGTAAATTCACTACATAATGCAACGGAGCGTGGCCTGTTCCGATTCTCCGGGCAAACCTGTCTGACCGATCGTCTTCTCAACCATAACAATGGAAACCGGCGCCAGCGGCGCACGTAGGCGTTTTGTAGTAAAATTTCAGTACAAAATTTTGGAAGGAATGAACATGGCGCTGCACCCCGTAGTCGAACAGGTCACCAACCGAATCATCCAGCGCAGCCGCGCTTCGCGCGCGGCCTACCTGGCGCATCTTGAAGCGGCCCGTATCCAGGGCGTGCAGCGCGGCGCGCTGTCGTGCACCAACCTGGCCCACGGCTTCGCCGCCTTTCCCGCCAACGACAAACTGAAACTGCGCGAATACAAGCAGCCGTCGGTGGCGATCGTCTCGTCCTATAACGACATGCTGTCGGCGCACCAGCCGTTCGAATACTTCCCGAAAGTGATCAAGGACGCGGTGCGCGAAATCGGCGCCGTGGCCCAGTTCGCGAGCGGCGTGCCGGCCATGTGCGACGGCGTGACCCAGGGCCAGCCGGGCATGGAACTGTCGCTGTTCTCGCGCGACGCCATCGCCATGGCCACCGCCATCGGCCTGTCGCACAATATGTTCGACGCCGCGCTGTACCTGGGCATCTGCGACAAGATCGTGCCGGGCTTGCTCATCGGCGCGCTGCACTTCGGCCACATCCCGGGCATCTTCGTGCCGGGCGGCCCGATGACGACCGGGATCTCGAACAAAGAGAAAGCGGCGATCCGCCAGCGCTACGCCAAGGGCGAAGCCACGCGCGAAGAACTGCTCGAGGGCGAATCGGCCTCGTACCACGGCGCCGGCACCTGTACCTTCTACGGCACCGCCAACAGCAACCAGATGCTGATGGAGATGATGGGCCTGCACCTGCCGGGTTCCGCCTTCATCACCCCGGGCACGCCGCTGCGCGACGCACTCACGCGCGCGGCCAGCCACCAGGCGGTGGCGATCTCGCAGCAAGGCAGCAACTACATGCCGATCGGCCGCATTGTCGACGAGAAAAGCATCGTCAACGCCATCGTCGCCCTGCACGCCACCGGCGGCTCGACCAACCACACGCTGCACGTGGTGGCAATCGCGCGCGCGGCCGGCATCGTGATCGACTGGAACGACTTCGACGAACTGTCGAAAGTGGTGCCGTCGCTGACCCGCATCTACCCGAACGGCGAAGCCGACGTGAACCACTTCCAGGCCGCCGGCGGCCCGGGCTTCGTGATCCGCGAACTGCTCGACGCCGGCCTGGCCCACGAAGACGTCAACACCATCCTCGGCCACGGCCTGCGCGCCCACTGTAAAGAGCCGTTCCTGGGCGACGACGGCAACGTGGTGTGGCGCGATCTGCCGGTGCAAAGCGGCGACGAAGCCGTGCTGCGCCCGGCGACCAACCCGTTCGCCAACAACGGCGGCATGGTGCTGGTGCAGGGCAACCTGGGCCGCGCCGTGATGAAGATCTCGGCCGTCAAGGCCGAGTACCACGTGATCGAGGCGCCGGCCCTGACCTTCGATTCGCAGGAAGATTTCATGGCCGCCTACAAGGCTGGCCAACTGAATCGCGACTTCGTGGCCGTGATCCGCTTCCAGGGCCCGCGCGCCAACGGCATGCCGGAACTGCACGCTCTGACCCCTGCCCTGGCCAACCTGCAGGACGCCGGCTACAAGGTGGCGATGGTCACCGACGGCCGCATGTCGGGCGCCTCGGGCAAGGTGCCGGCGGCGATCCACGTGTCGCCCGAGATCCTGGCCGGCGGCCCATTGGGCCTGGTGCGCGACGGCGACATGATCCGGGTCGACGCCACCACCGGCCTGCTCGACGCGCTGGTGGCGCCGGAGGTCTGGGCCGCGCGCAGCATGGCCAGCGCCGACCTCTCCAAGAGCCACATCGGCATGGGCCGCGAGCTGTTTGCCATGTTCCGCAATTCGATCAGCGCGGCGGAAGAGGGTGCTGCCACCTTCCCGCTGCCGTCGCCGATCCAGACCACCGTGCCGCTGCACGATGGCATTGATGCCGGCGAAATCATGCCCGGCTCCGACGAAGACTTTCTCTTTAGGACGCAAAAGTGAGCCAACCAATGACCCTACTTGACATCATGCGCTCGGCGAGCGTGATCCCCGTTATCGCCATCGACGATCCGGAACACGCAGTGCCATTGGCGAAAGCCCTGGTGGCCGGCGGCATCCGCGTGCTCGAAGTCACGCTGCGCACGGAACACGGATTGAAAGCGATCCGCGCCATGAGCCAGGTCGAAGGCGCCATCGTCGGCGTCGGCACCCTGACCCAGCCGGAAGAATTCGCGGCTTCGCGCGACGCCGGCGCCGTGTTCGGCGTCTCGCCGGGCCTGACGCCGGCGCTGATCGCAGCAGCCAAGTCGAGCGGCCTGCCGCTGCTGCCGGGCGTGATGACGCCGGGCGAAGTGATGGCGGCGCGCGAAGCCGGCTTCAAGCAGCTGAAGCTGTTCCCGGCAGTGCCGGCGGGTGGCGTCGGCATGCTCAATGCGATCGGCGGCCCCCTGCCGGACGTGACCTTCTGCCCGACCGGCGGCATCTCGATCGAGACCGCGCCTGCCTTCCTGGCCTGCAAGAACGTGGCCTGCGTGGGCGGCTCGTGGCTGACCCCGAAGGATGCGATCCAGGCCGGCGACTGGGGCCGCATCACCGAGCTGGCCAGGGCCGCGGCCGCACTGCGCGCCGCGTGATCTGATTCCCCATCCGATCCGCAGCATGCGATCCCGGTTCCGCCCCTTGAGCCAAGCCGAGATCGCGATGGCGTCGCTGCTGTTTCGCGACGCCATCGAGTATCAAAGGGTACGCATCTACAACCGGCGCTACATGCCGTTCCAGCCGCGCAACTGCGCGATGACCCCGAACGGCAATATCTACTTCCACCAGTCCTGTTTTCTTCCCGACTATGCGCGCGGCGATCCGCCGGCGATTCACTGGTTCATGCATGAGATGGTGCACGTGTGGCAGCATCAGCTCGGGTATCCGGTGCGCTTGCGCGGGATGTTCCGCATCGGGCTGTCGTATGGCTACACTCTGCGTGAGGGGGCGACGCTGGCTGACTACAATATGGAAGCGCAGGGCGATCTGCTGGCCGATTATTTCGTGCTCAAGCACCTGAAGAAACCGGCGGCGATGCGGCAAGGGCGTTATCGCGACAGCTTGGCACTGTACGAGCAGGTGCTGGCGCTGTTCCTGGCCGAGCCGGGCAACCGGGGTAACCTGCGGCGCGGTCCCGCGCGCTTCATCGGCACCTTGCTATCCGCCTAGCCTTGCTTTTCGTCCAGCGTCACATTGTCCAGCGACCCGACAAAGCCGATGGTTGCTGGTCCTGCTGCCGCCCTGGCCGGGTCGAATGGCAGCACATGGCACATGCCTTCGACGCGCGTCGCGGCCGGGACCCCGTCGATCTCGATGCGCGCGTCGGCGGAGCGGAAGCACGCGCGCAAGCCGTCGATCTTTGCGTTGCGGATTTCGCGCAGGCCGAGCCGGTACCAGGGCACCTGATTCTGCACCACCTTGAACTCGTCGATGGCTTTCGCGAAGTCCGCATACGCAAGCGTCTGCTCGGGCGTCAGGCGCAGCTTGAACGCGACGTTCAGGCTGCGCCACCGGGTCTGGGCATTGAACATGACCGTGGCGCTTTCCTGCATCGCCTGCGCCAGGTAGGGCAGCACGAAGTAGCCGCCGCGATTGACCGGCACCACCTGGTCGAAGGTGGCGCCGACGATGGCGACGCCCCAGGTCTCCGGATTGTAGGCGTCGTTCGCGGCGCCGTCGGGCTCCTTGAACGAGAGCCGGTAGGTGAAGTCGATCACGCGCGGCTCGGGCGGCTGGAACGATTGCAGCAGCGACTGGATGCCGAAGAAGGATTTGTACGACAGGTCGCCGGCGTTCTTCTTGGCGTTGATCTTGACCGGAGACTGCGCGCCGGCCGGCGCGTCGGTTGCAGCCGGCGTGTCCGGGTCCGGCGTGTCCTGTGCAGCGGCATGAACGCTGGCCAGTGCTGCCAGCACCGCCAGCAGCGCCGGGATGCGGCGACCCGTCACCGCCTGAAAGATGTGCTTCATCCGTGATCCTTTGCTCGAAGTGCCTCAGTTTACTCGTATCGTAAACAATCCACCGGCAACAGTCGCGACGCCCGGCGCGCCGGATAGAACCCGAAGAAGATCCCGACCACGGTCGCGAACCCGCAGGCCACGATCACGCCCGACGCGGTGAGATAGACCTCGAAGTCGGCCAACTTCGTGATCAAGGCCGCGCCTCCGGCCGCGATCGCAACCCCGACCAGGCCACCGGCCAGGCAGATCACCACCGCCTCGGCCAGGAACTGCAGCAGCACGTCGCCCGGCCGCGCGCCGATCGCCATCCGGATCCCGATCTCGCGCGTGCGCTCGGTCACCGACACCAGCATGATGTTCATGATGCCGATCCCGCCCACCAGCAGCGAGATCGCGCCGATCAATCCCAGCAGCAGGGCGACGCCGGCGCTGATCTTGTTGGCGGTGTCGGCGAAGGTGCTCAGGTTCTGGATGCGGAAGTCGTCCGGGTCGTCGATGCGGATGCGGTGGCGGTTGCGCAGCACCTCCTCGATGTCGGCGATCGCATCCGGCAGCGCCACGTTGGGCCGGCCCTGCGCCGCCACGTAGTGCACGTTCTGCGGGAACGGCGACTTGACCAGGTTGGCGCTGGCCGCCGTGATCGGCACCAGCACCAGCTCGGCCAGGTCGGTGCCGTCGACCTGGCGCCCTTCGCCACCGAGCACGCCGACCACCTGGAACGCGACGTTCTCGATGCGGAGCATGCGTCCGAGCGGGTCGGTGCGGTAGAAGAACTGGTCGGCCACCTTCTGCCCGATCACCACCAGGCGCGCGCTGGCGCGGATGTCGGCGTCGCCGAACATGGTGCCTTGCGCAACCTCCCAGTTACGGATCGCAAACATGGCCGGCGTGACGCCGCTGACGTTGCTGTTCAGCGTCTCGTTGCCGGCGCTGATCTTGAAGCTGCCCTGCAGCGCCGGCGCGGCGCCGTTCAGGCTGGGCAGGGCATTGAGCGCTTCGGCGTCGGCCAGCGTCAGCGCCGCGGTCTTGCCTTCGCGCGCGCGCTGGCCGGCGGTGCGGTCGCCCCCCGGCATCACCCACAGCATGTTCGTGCCCAGCATCTGCAGTTGCTTGCCGATGAAGCGCTGCATGCTGTCGCCGATCGCCAGCAGCAGCACCACCGAGGCGATGCCGATCACGATGCCGAGCATGGTCAGCGCGGTGCGCAGGCGATTCGCCGCCATCGAGCGCAGCGACTCGATCAATACCTGGATCAGGTTCATGATGCCGCTCCTGCCTGTGCCGACGCGTGGCTGGCTGTGAGCTGGCGCAAGCCCTCGGCGGCGGGGCCGTCGTACAGCACCCGGCCATCCTTCAATCGCACCAGGCGCCGGCTGTAGGCGGCGACGTCGGCTTCGTGCGTGACCAGCACGATGGTGATGCCGCGCTCGCGATTGAGTTGCTGGAAGCTGCGCATGATGTCGTCGCTGGTCTGCGTATCGAGGTTGCCGGTCGGTTCGTCGGCCAGCAGCAGCGGCGCGTCGGTGACCAGGGCGCGCGCGATCGCCACGCGCTGCTGCTGGCCGCCCGAGAGCTGGCTCGGCGTGCGGCGCGCGAACTCGCCCAGGCCGACGCGTTCCAGTTCGCTCACCGCACGCGCGTTGGCTTTGGCGCGGCCCACGCCCGCATAGATCAGCGGCAGGGCCACGTTCTCGGCCACGCTCATGCGCTTGATGAGGTTAAAACTCTGGAACACGAAGCCGATGGTGCGGTTGCGGATGTCGGCCAGCTGGGCGCGGCCAAGCGTCAGGGTATCGACGCCGTCGAGCAGATAAGTGCCGCCGCTGGCCTGGTCGAGGCAGCCGAGGATGTTCATCAGCGTCGATTTGCCGGAACCCGACTGGCCCATGATCGAGACGAAGTCGCCGCGCTCGACGCGCAGGTCGACGCCGTGCAGCACCGGGGTTTCGACGCTGCCGCTGAGGTAAGCCTTGGTGACGGCGCGAATGTCGATCAGGGGCGAGCTCGATGCGCCGCTCATTGCTTCTCCGGCTCCGCAATCGTGCGCGTGACGACGCGCTCGCCCGGCTTCAGGTCGCCCGACAGCACTTCGGTATAGCGGAAGTTGGACAGGCCGGCGCGGATGTCGATCGGGTGCGGCTGGTTCTTGGCATCGAGCTTGTAGACCTTGAACATGCGCGCGGTTTCGCTGGCGCTGCGGAAGGCGACGTCGTCTTCCGGCGCCGGGGCAGGGGCCTTATCCGCCGCCTGCGCCGTTCCCTTGTTGCGCTTGCGTTCAGCCTCCTGCTCTTCTTCGGACAGGCGGAAGCGCAGGGCGGTGGTCGGGATCCGCACCACGTTGTCGCGGTTGGCCACCACCAGCCGCACCTGGGCCGTCATGCCGGGTTTGAGCAACTCGTCGCTGTTGTCGACGTCGAGCACCACGTTATAGGTCACCACGTTCTGCACCACGTTCGGCGCCAGCCGGAACTGGCGCATGGTGGCGTTGAATTCGCGGTCCGGGTAGGCGTCGACCACGAAGCGCGCCGGCACGCCGTCCTTGAGCAGGCCGACGTCGGCTTCCGAGACGCTGGTGTCGATCTGCATCTTGGTCAGGTCTTGCGCGATCTGGAACAGGTTCGGCGTGTTGAACGAGGCCGCCACGGTCTGGCCCAGGTCGATGGTGCGCTTGATCACCACGCCGTCGATCGGCGAGCGGATCACGCTGTTGTTCAGGTCCGCCCGTGCCCGGTCGAGCTGCGCCTGCGCCAGCTTCAGGTTGGCGCCGGCCACTTCCATCTCGCGCCGCGACTGGTCGAGCGCCAGGCTGGAGACGAACTTCTGCTCCACCAGCTGCTGGTTGCGCTCGAAGGTCGCCTGCGCCAGTCGCAGATTGGCGCGCGCCGAGGCGATGCTGGCTTCGGCCTGGCCGACCTGGGCGTTGAAAATGGTCGGCTCGAGCTTGAGCAGCACCTGGCCTTTTTTGACGCGGTCGTTGAAGTCGGCGTGCAGCTCGGCCACGGTGCCGGAAACCTGCGAGCCGACGTTGATCAGGGCCACCGGATTGATGGTGCCGGTGGCGGTCACGGTCTGGTGGATGGCGCCGCGGTCGACGGGGCTGCTGCGGTATTTCGAGGGCGGGACGACGTCGCTCTTCGGCTTGAGGGCGGCGGCGGCGGCAATGGCGGCCAGCACGACGGCAGTGATGATGACGCGTTTCCTGGTAAAGATATGCATGAGGCTCACGGTGAAGGCGCTGCGGGCGAAACGTCGAGTGTGATGCACGGGGCCGCGATTGGCAAATGCAGCGTGCATGTTCGGGGCGTATGCATCCCCGCATGCAGACCTATAGATGCAGGCTTTTTCGGCAGGAGTGCGTACGGAATCCGCTAGAATGACGGCTTCCCTTCTTACGATCGCAACGACATCGCATCATGACTCAAGACGAACTGAAACAAGCTACGGCGCGCGCTGCCATCGACTACGTGGTCGACGGTGAAATCATCGGCGTCGGCACCGGCTCGACCGCCAACTTCTTCATCGACGAACTGGCCAGGATCAAGGACCGCATCAAGGGCACCGTGGCGTCGTCGGAAGCAACCGCCGCGCGCCTGCGCGGCCACGGCATCCCGGTGTTCGACCTGAACGAAGTCGAGTCGATGGCGGTGTACATCGATGGCGCCGACGAGATCAATGCGCAGGGCGCGATGATCAAGGGCGGCGGCGCGGCGCTGACGCGCGAGAAGATCGTGGCCTCGGTGGCCAGGAAATTCGTGTGCATCGCGGACGGCTCGAAGCTGGTCGAGACGCTCGGCACATTCCCGCTGCCGGTCGAGGTGATCCCGATGGCGCGCGCTTCCGTCATGCGCAAGCTGGCGGCGCTCGGCGGCCAGCCGAAGCTGCGCCTGAAGGCCGGTTCGACCGACGCCTTCATCACCGACAATGGCGGTGAGCTGATCGACGTCGCCGGCCTGTCGATTACCGATCCAGTCGCGCTGGAAAACGAGATCAATGGGATCGCCGGCGTGATCGCCGTGGGCCTGTTCGCCAAGGCCGGCGCCAACGTCTGCCTGCTGGGCACGGCGGAAGGCGTCAAGACCCTGTCGTTCTGATCGGAGCTAAGTGTATGAAACGCGCGCTGGTGCTGGTGACTGTGTTGTTGGGCGGTTGTTCCGTTTTCCGCAGTCCGATGGAGCCGGCTGTTGCTCCGGTGGCGGTTGAGCACTCGTCGGACGTAGCGGCGGTGCAGCGCGTGCCGTTCAGGGTCGGCACCTCGTCGACCACGGTCGAGAAGCTGGCGCGCGAGCAGTCCTGTACCAGTGCGCTGGGGGCAGGGCTGATGACCGAACCGGGGCCGGTGGAGGTGTACCGGGTGCGTTGCGACAACGGCAAGGTGTTCACGGCGCGCTGCGAGCTGAGACAGTGCCGCAGCATGTGATCCCGACGCTGCGCGCAAGGCCATAAAAAAATCCCCCAGTGGCACACGCCATGGGGGATTTTTTACGAAACGAAGGGTTTGCTTATGCCGCCGGTGGCACGTACCCCATCGCCTGATCCGCGCCTTCACCGAAGAAGTGCTTCTCCATCTGCGTCGCCAGATACTTGCGCGCGCGGTCATCGGCCAGGTTCAGGCGGTTTTCGTTGATCAGCATGGTCTGGTGCTTGAGCCATGCCTGCCATGCCTCTTTCGAGACCGACTGGTACAGCTTCTTGCCCATTTCGCCGGGCACTGGCGGGAAATCCAGCCCTTCGGCTTCCTTGTTCAATTTGATGCAGTGGACGGTGCGGGCCATTGTTGTACTCCTGTTGTCTGGTTCAAAATGCGGGTTCTGGTTGAAGCCGACATTATAAAGACTTGCACCGCCCGCTGCCGGCCGGTGCGCATGATTACAACTGCTTGATCAGGACCTGCGAGCGGCGCTGCCAGTTGTACATGTGCTGGCGATCCTTGGGCAGGTCGTCCACCGTGGCCGGCACGAAGCCGCGCTTCTTGAACCAGTGCGAGGTGCGCGTGGTCAGCACGAACAGTTTGGACAGGCCGGCGGCGCGCGCGCGGTTTTCCATGTGCTTCAGGATCCGCTCGCCGTCGCCCTGGGCCTGGGCGTCCGAGCTCACCGTCAGGCACGCCATCTCGCCCATCTTCTCTTCGGGGAAGGGGTACAGCGCGGCGCAGCCGAAGATCACGCCGTCGTGGTCGATCACCGAGAACTGGTCGATTTCGCGTTCGATCAGCTCGCGGCCGCGATACACCAGGGTGCCGTCGGCTTCCAGCGGTTCGATGAGCTTGATAATTCCGCCGACGTCCTCAATTGTGGCCTGACGCAGGCTTTCCAGGTTCTCGTGGGTGATCATGGTGCCCACGCCGTCGTGGGTGAACACTTCGAGCAGGGCCGAACCGTCCATCTCGAACGGGATGATGTGGGCGCGGTCGACGCCGGCGTTGCAGGCGCGGATCGCGTGGCGCAGGTAGAACCCGGCGTTCTCTTGCAGGAAGCCCGCCTGCAGCACGGCTTCGGCCTGGTGCGACGACAGTTCGCGGATCTCGGCGCCGCCGGCGTCCTGCAGCATCGACGATTCGGTCAGGAAGATCAGCTTGTCGGCGCGCAGCGCGATCGCGGCCGAGGCGGCGACGTCTTCCAGCGTCAGGTTGAAGATCTCGCCGGTCGGCGAAAAGCCCAGCGGCGAGAGCAGTACCAGGTTGTCTTCGGTTTTGAGGATCGGGTGGATCTTCTCGGCCGCGATCTTGCGCGTGACGCCGGTCAGTTCGAAGTCGACGCCGTCGATCACGCCGAGCGGACGGGCGACCACGAAGTTGCCCGAGACGATGCTGATCTGGGCGTTCGACATCGGCGTGTTGGGCAGGCCCTGGCTGAAGGCGGCCTCGATGTCCAGGCGCAGTTCGCCGGCGGCTTCCTTCGCGCATTCGAGGGCGGCGGTGTCGGTGATGCGGATGCCGTTATGGAAGCGCCCTTCGACATTACGCAGCGCCAGCTGTTCGGCCACCTGTGGGCGCGAGCCGTGCACCAGCACGATGCGGATGCCGAGGCCGACCAGCAGGGAAAGGTCGTGCGCCAGCACCGGCAGGGCGCCGGCCGCAACCAGTTCGCCGGGAAAAGCGACCACGAAAGTCTTGCCGCCGAAGGCGTGAATATACGGCGCGACCGAGCGCAGCCACTGGACGAATTGGGTAGGATTTTCCATTTGCCGCATTATAATTCGCTGCGCGTCGTGCGCACCAAATTCCCTAGTAAAAATCAATGTCTGAACAGAGTAACAAGCCTTTGCCGCAACCGGCGCGCGCTGCAACCAACGATAACGCTTCGACGCCAGTGGAAACGCGCGCGCCGATGACGCCGCAGACGCCGGGCGGCGAACTGCAGACCAGGCCGGAACGCCGCGACGGCGGGCCGCGCCGCGCGCCTGCGCGTGCGGAAGGGGCACGTCCGCCGCGTACCGAAGGCCAGCAAGGGTCGCGTCCTCCGCGTGCCGAAGGCCAGCGCCCGGCGGGCAATGGTCAGCCGCGTGCAGAAGGCCAGCGCCCGCGCCAGGAACGCGCGCCGCGCGAAGAGATCCCTGTGGTGCGCAATCCGCTACCGCCAATTACCTTCCCCGAAGACCTGCCGGTATCCGGCCGCCGCGCCGAGATCGCGAAGGCGATTGCCGAGAACCAGGTTGTCATCGTCTCGGGCGAAACCGGTTCCGGCAAGACTACCCAGTTGCCGAAGATCTGCCTGGAACTGGGCCGCGGTTCGAAGGGCCTGATCGGCCACACCCAGCCGCGCCGTATCGCGGCGTCGTCGACCGCCAAGCGCATCGCGCAGGAACTCGGCTCGCCGCTGGGCGAGCACGTCGGCTTCAAGGTGCGCTTCAACGACACGCTGCAGAAGGGCGCCTCGGTCAAGCTGATGACCGACGGTATCCTGCTGGCCGAAACCCAGACCGACCCGCTGCTGCGCAACTACGATACGATCATCATCGACGAGGCGCACGAGCGCAGCCTGAACATCGACTTCCTGCTCGGCTACCTCAAGGGGCTGCTGCCGCGCCGTCCGGACCTGAAGGTGATCATCACCTCGGCCACGATCGACGCCGAGCGCTTCGCGCGCCATTTCGCCAGCGGCGACAAACCGGCGCCGGTGATCGAGGTCTCGGGCCGCCTGTACAAGGTCGAGGTGCGTTATCGCCCGATCGAACGCGACCAGGTGATTGGCGCCAACGCGGTCGACGCCAACAAACCGCTGCCAAAGGCCCAGGCCGCGCGCGAAAAACGCGACCTGATGGACGGCGTGGTCGATGCCGTCGATGAGCTGTGCCGCATCGGCTCGGGCGACGTGCTGGTGTTCCTGCCCGGCGAGCGCGAAATCCGCGACGCGGCGGAAAGCCTGCGCAAGCACCATCCGCCGCACGTCGACATCCTGCCGCTGTTCGCCCGCCTGTCGGTCGAAGAGCAGGACCGCGTGTTCCGCCCCAGCGGCAACGCGCGCCGCATCGTCCTGGCCACCAACGTCGCCGAGACCTCGCTGACCGTGCCCGGCATCCGCTACGTGGTCGACACCGGCCTGGCGCGCGTGAAGCGCTACAGCTTCAGGAACAAGGTCGAGCAGCTGCAGGTCGAGCCGATCGCGCAGTCGGCCGCCAACCAGCGCGCGGGCCGTTGCGGCCGCGTGGCCGATGGCGTCTGTATCCGCCTGTTCGAGGAAGACGATTTCGCGAAGCGGCCGAAGTTCACCGAACCCGAGATCATGCGCTCGTCGCTGGCGGCCGTCATCCTGCGCATGAAGTCCTTGCGCCTGCTCGATGTCGAGACCTTCCCCTTCATCGAAGCGCCGCAGGGTCGTGCGATCGCCGACGGCTACCAGTTGCTGCAGGAAGTCGGCGCCGTCGACGACAATAATGAACTGACGCCATTGGGCCGCAAGCTGGCCAAGCTGCCGCTCGACCCGCGCGTGGGCCGTATGATCCTGGCCGCGCTCGACAACCACTGCCTGAGCGAGATGCTGATCGTGGCCTCGGCGCTGTCGACGCAAGACCCGCGCGACCGGCCTATCGAGTACCAGCAGCAGGCCGACGAGAAGCACAAGAAGTTCGCCGACGAGAAGTCCGAATTCCTCAGCTACCTCAAGATCTGGGCCTGGTTCGAGGACGCGATCGAACACAAGAAAACCAACCGCCAACTGGCGGATAACTGCCGCGCCAACTTCTTGTCGCAGCTGCGCCTGCGCGAGTGGCGCGACGTGCACTCGCAATTGCTGACCATCGTGCGCGAGCAGGGCTGGCGCCTGAACGAGTCGCCCGCCACCTACGAGCAGCTGCACCTGGCGCTGCTCACTGGCCTGCTGGGCAATATCGGCTTCAAGGCCGAGGACGAGCAGGGCGGCGTCTACCTGGGCGCGCGTGGCATCAAGTTCCACATCTGGCCCGGTTCGACGCTGGGCAAGAAGGCGGGGCGCTGGATCATGGCGGCCGAACTGGTCGAGACCACGCGCCTGTATGCGCGCACCATCGCCCAGATCCAGCCGGAGTGGGTGGAGAAGGTCGGCGCGCACCTGCTCAAGAAATCATGGGGCGAGCCGCGCTGGGAAAAGAAACAGGCGCAGGTCTCGGCGCTGGAGCGCGCGACGCTGTACGGCATCGTCATCTATGGCGGCCGGCGCATCAACTACGGCCAGCGCAATCCGCGCGAAGCGCGCGAGATCTTCATCCGCGACGCGCTGGTCGCGGGCGACTACGAAACCCGGCTGCCGTTCTACATCCACAACCACAAGCTGGTGAAGGACATCGAGAACCTCGAGCACAAGTCGCGCCGCCAGGACGTGCTGGTGGACGACCAGCTGATCGCCGCCTTCTACGACCAGCAGATCCCGCACGACATCGTCAACGGCGCCGGCTTCGAGAAGTGGTACAAGGACGGTGCGCGCGACAATCCGAAGCTCTTGTACCTGAACCGCGAAGAACTGATGCGGCACGAGGCGGCCGGCGTCACCACCGAGCTGTTCCCGAAGACGATGATCGTCACCGGCATCGAGATGGGCCTGACGTACCACTTCGAGCCGGGCAGTCCGCGCGACGGCGTCACGCTGGCCGTGCCGCTGTTCGCGCTGAACCAGATTCCGCAAGAGCGTGCCGGCTGGCTGGTGCCGGGCATGCTCAAGGAGAAGGCGCACCTGCTGCTGAAATCCCTGCCGCAGAAGCTGCGCCGCCATTGCGTGCCGCTGCCGGATTACGCGGCGCGTTTTGTTGAGCGCATCGACGCCGCCGGTTCGTTCGGCCGGGGCGACCTGGTCGACGTGCTGATCGCGGATATCCGCGCCCAGACCGGCATCGCGGTGCTCACGGGCGACTTCAAGCTCGAGACGCTGCCGGTGCACCTGACGATGAATTTCAAGGTCATCGACGAGCATGGCCGCCAGCTCGACATGGGGCGCAACCTGGCCACGCTGCAGGGTGAACTCGGCGGGCAGGCGCGCCAGAGCTTCCAGAAGCTGGCGGAGGCAAAGCCGGATGCGGCGAGCAATCGGGCGCAGGCGGCCAAACCGGTAACCGCAGCTGCCGCGCCTGCGCCGGCTGCCGGCAACGGCAAGGGGAAGGGCGCGGTCGCCACCCCGGCCGCTGCGCCGGCGCCGAGCGCGCCGGGTGCGCACACGGGACTGACCGGCTGGACCTTCGGCGAACTACCGGAGCTGCTCGAGATCACGCAAGGCAAGCTGACGCTGATCGGCTTCCCGGCGCTGGTCGACAAGGGCACGCACTGCGATCTGGAAGTGTTCGACGACCCGAACGTGGCCGCGCGCACCCATCGCATCGGCCTGCGCCGCCTGTTCGCGCTGCAGTTCAAGGAGCAGCTCAAGTTCGCCGAGAAGAACATCCCGGGCCTGCAGGGCATGGGCATGCAGTTCATGAACATCGGCTCGCAGGAAGACTTGCGCGACCAGATCGTGGCCAAGGCGATCGACATCGCCTGCCTGCAGGATCCGCTGCCGACGGACGCGGCGTCGTTCAACAAGCGCAAGGACGAAGGCAAGGGCCGCATCGGCCTCTTGATCAACGAAGTGGCGCGCCTGGCGGGGCAGATCCTGGGCGAGTTCCATGGCTTGCCGAAGCGGGTTCAGGCGCTGCCTGCGGCGGTGGCGTCGGACATTCAATCGCAGCTGCAGGGCCTGATCCACAAGCGCTTCATCGCCGACAACGAGTACAGCCAGCTGGCGCACTTCCCGCGCTACCTCAAGGCGATCAACGTGCGTCTCGAGAAGTTGCGCGGCAATCCGTCGCGCGATGCGCAGCTGCTGGCCGAGTGGCAAACGGCCGCCGCCCAGTTCCAGCGCACGCTCAAGAACGGGGCGGGCAAGAACAACGATCCGCGCATGATCGAGTTCCGCTGGATGCTGGAAGAGCTGCGCGTGTCGCTGTTCGCGCAGGAGTTGCGTACGCCGATGCCGGTGTCGGCCAAGCGTTTGCAGAAGGTGTGGGAGTCGATGCAGCGGTGATGCGCATATGACGTGATATGACGTTGATGCGCGTGTAACGTAGGGTGGACGGTTCCGCCGTCCACGCGTCGATTGTTGCCGCCTCCGGGATCGTGCCGGATGATCTTGCTGCTAACTGTCTCCGCGTGGACGGGGAACCCGTCCACCCTACGTGTTGTACGTGGTTGCGGATATACGTGGTGCGGAGATTCGCGGTTGCGGTTTGCATGCCGGGACGGACTTCCGCCCCGGCACGATCGGCTCAACCGATATTGCTGCCCCGGATCTTGCTGATATCCTTGTCGTCGCCCAGGTTGCCTGGACGCGGATCGACGCTGCCGCTCGAACCCATGCTGCTGCCGGCCGACCCCGATCCCATGCTCGACCCGGCCGCGCCGCCGGCATAGGTCGAGCTGCCGGTACCGCTACCGCTCACCATGCCGCCCATCGGCACGCCCGGACCCATGGTCGGGCCGCCCGAGCGGTTGATGTCGGTGCCGTAGAAGCTGTGGATGCCGCTGGCCCAGCTCATGTCGCCCATGTCGGGCCAGGAATCCTTGTCGAAGCCGGGCGCGCCTTTCAGGCGGTCCTTGTCGACGTTGAGCACGAAGCGCTTGTTCACCGTGTCCAGGTGCAGCGCCTGCCACGGCACGGCGAACAGTTTTTCGCCCATGCCGAGGAAGCCGCCGAAGGCCAGCACGGCGTAAGCCACCTGGCCGGTCTGCATGTCGAGCATGATTTCCTTGATGTCGCCCAGATCTTCTTCGGCGGCGTTGACCACACCGTCGCCGATCAGGGTGTCGGCGCCCATCAGCGCCGGTCCCGGACCCGCATTGCTGCTGCCGCGGTAGATGCCGTATTTGTCACGATCTGCGTAGCCCATGTCTTCCTCCATGTCGGTTGGGAATGAATGTCTGTGAATGCATGCTGCGGTGGTGCTGCCGTCCGATCTGCGAGGATAGGACGCGGCGCCACTTCACAAATGATATGGCTCAAACGGATCGGGGCGCGCGCGGCAGGTATGGATGAGCACGTACGCTATGCGCGGCAACGCACAGAACCGCGGAGCAACTCTGGTTACATTGCCAAGTATGTTTCGGAGGATATAAGAAATGACCATCACGTCGCGTTGCAATTATGCCGGCCCGCTGGGCAAACTGATTCCCACCCGCTCGATTTCGTCGCTGCTGGCGCGCCTGCTGCGCCGCTGACCATCGGCCCGCGCCCGGCGATCCCGGGCAGACCGAACCTTCCATTCAGGCGAGCCGCCATGGCTCGCCGTTGCCACTGACGCTTACGGCTGGCCGCCGCCACCCGCCGCGCCATACACGTGGCCGGTGGTAAAGCTGGCTTCGTCCGACGCCAGCAGCACATAGATGCCTGCCAGTTCGGCCGGCTGGCCCGGACGCTTCATCGGCGTGTCTTCGCCGAATTTCGGCAAGCCTTCCGGCGAATTGCCGCCCGCAAGCTGCAGCGGCGTCCACACCGGGCCCGGCGCCACCGCATTCACGCGAATCCCCCTGGCCGCCATCTGCTTGGCCAGCGACTTGGTGAACGCCACCTCGAATGCCTTGGTGCCCGAGTAATCGAGCAGCTTTTCGGGCGGATCGTAAGCGGTCTGCGAGGCGGTGTTGATGATGGCGCTGCCGGCCGCCATGTGCGGGATCGCCGCCTTGGTGATCCAGAACACGGCGTACACATTGGTCTTGATGGTCCAGTCGAACTGCTCGCTGGTGATGTCCAGGATCGAAGCGTTGTTCTGCTGGCGCGCGGCATTGTTGACCAGGATGTCCAGGCCGCCCAGTTCGCGCACCGCAGTTTCCACCAGCTTCTTGCAGAACGCTTCGTCGCGGATGTCGCCGGGAATCGCCACCGCCTTGCGGCCGGCGGCGCGGATCAACTGGATCACTTCGCGCGCATCCGGTTCCTCGGCCGGCAGGTAGCCGATCGCCACGTCCGCGCCTTCGCGTGCATAGGCGATCGCGGCGGCGCGGCCGATGCCCGAGTCGCCGCCGGTGATCAGGGCCTTGCGTCCCGTCAGGCGGCCGCTGCCGCGGTAAGTGGTTTCGCCATGGTCGGGGCGCGGCGTCATCTTGCTGGCCAGTGCCGGCCAGGATTGATCCTGTTTCGGGAACGGCGGGCGCGGGTAGCGCTTGGCCGCTTCGCGCGCGGCGCCGGCGGCCGGCTGGCTACCGCCCGCTGCCTGCTGGGCCAGGGCCGGAACGGCAGCGGCCGAGGCGGCGACCCCGGCGGCGACGGTGCTGACGAAACGGCGGCGCGACGGCGTCACGCCTTCCTCTGGCTTCTTGTCTTGCGAATCCATGCTTGGCTCCTCTGAAGTGTTGAACGGCCACCGATTGGCGGCCACGACGATGACGAAAATGTTAGTCGTTATCGAAAAGACACGGCATACGGTAGCTGCGCAGCAAGTCTGCAACAGCGATTCGCCCAATCTAATGATCTAAGGTAACATTCTGATTTTTCCGATTTTGCGTGATTGTTCCATGCTGCTGTTCCGACTATTTCTGTTGACGCTGGCGCTGCTGGCGCCGCTGGTGCCAGCCCACGCCGCCGAGCCGGTCCTGGCCGCGGCAGCCTCCATGGCCGCCCAAGCGCAAGCGCCGCTGACCGCGCGCGCCGATTTCACCGTCGCCACGCGCAAGGTGTTCGTATTCCGCTCGACCCTGGCCGGCCATTCGCCGCAGGAACGCCTGGAAGCGGCGCAGCGGCGCCTGGACAAGGCGCTGGCGAAGAACGGTCCGCAGCGCGTTACGCTGCAGCAGATCGCCGAAGGCGTACAGGTGCTGCTGGACGGCGCTCCGCTGTTCCTGGTGACCCCAAACGACATCAACGCGCTGGCCGGCGACACCCCGCACGACGTGGCGCAGGACAGTGCCGAACGGCTGGCGCGCGCGCTGGCGGCGCGGCGCGAAGCGAGCGACCCGCGCGTGCTGCTGGAAGCGGCCGCGTTGTGCATCGGCGCCACTGTGGTGTATGGCGTCGTGCTGCGTGGCCTGATCGCGCTGCGGCGCGCCATCAAGAGCCGCTTCGAGCGGCTGTTGAGCCGGCGCCTGGCGCGGGTGAGCTTTCGCAACGTGCGCCTGCTCGACGCCCAGCTCTACGTGCGCTTCCTGAGCCAGGTGACGATGGCGGTGGTGTGGGCGCTGCGCCTGCTGGCCACCTACATCTGGATCACCTTCCTGCTGCGCGAATTCGCCTATACGCGCAGCTGGGGCGAGTGGCTCAAGGGCTATCTGCTCGAGATGGCGGCCGGCATCGGCCAGTCGACGGCGGCCGCGATTCCGGGGCTGCTGGTGGTGCTGGTGATCGTGGCGCTGGCGCGCATCGTGATGCTGACCGCAGCCTCGGTGTTCAAGCGGGTCGAGAGCGGAGAACTGCAGGTGGGCTGGCTGGACCAGGACACGGCGGCGCCGACGCGGCGCCTGGTCAACCTGGTGATCGCTTTGTTCGCGCTGGCGATGTCGTATCCCTACCTGCCGGGATCGCACACGGCGGCGTTCCAGGGCGTGACGGTGCTGGCCGGCCTGATGGTGTCGATCGGCGCCTCGAGCATCGTGGCGCAAGGCGCGGCGGGTCTGATCCTGATGTACACCCGCTCGCTGCGCAAGGGCGAGTACGTGAAGGTGGGCGACTCGGAAGGAACGGTGATCGAACTGGGCATGTTCGAGACGCGCCTGCGCACCGGCATGGGCGAAGAGGTCTTGATGCCCAACGCCTGGGTGCTGGGCAACACCACGCGCAACTACTCGCGCGCGCATCCGGGCGACGGCTTCGTGGTGGAGACCAGGGTCACGGTCGGCTATGACACGCCGTGGCGCCAGGTGCATGCGCTGCTGGAGCAGGCGGCGCTCAGCACGCCGGGCGTGGTGGCCGAGCCGCGTCCCTTCGTGGTGCAGACCGCGCTGTCGGATTTCTATGTCGAATACCGGCTGTCGGCGTATGCCGAGGTGGCCGACCCGCGCGCACGCGCCGGGGTACGCACCGGATTGCACCAGCAGATCGTCGACGTGTTCGATGCCGGCGGCGTGCGTTTGACGTCGCCGCATTTCCTGCACGTGGCGACGCGCGCCGGGTGGTCGGCGCCGCCGGCGGGCGCGCAACAGTGAACACCGGAAGCGCATAAAAAAACGGCTGGCAAGCGCCAGCCGTTTTTCATGGGATCGAGCGAAGATCAGTCGACGGTCGCGCCGCTGTCCTTCACGACTTTCGACCACTTCTGGCTTTCGGCCGCCACGAACTTGGCGAAGTTCTCCGGCGAGTCGCCGACGTATTCGGTGCCGGTGTCGGTCAGCACGCGCTGGAAGTCAGGCTGCTTCATGACCTTCTGCGATTCGGCGTTGATCTTGTCGACGATCGCCTTCGGGGTCTTGGCCGGCACGAACAGGCCGTACCAGGCGTACGATTCGATCGCCGGCAGGCCGGCTTCGGCGAAGGTCGGCACGTCCGGCAGCAGCGGCGAGCGCTTGTTGCCCGAGACGGCGATCGGCTTCACTTTGCCGCTCTTAATGTGCGGCATGATGGCGATGGTGCTGTCGAACATCATCGGGATGTGGCCGCCCAACAGGTCCGAAATCGCCGGCGCCGAGCCCTTGTACGGCACGTGGACCATGTCCAGCTTGGTCACGCTGCGGAACAGTTCACCGGTCAGGTGCTGCGGGGTGCCGTTGCCCGACGAAGCGTACGAGAACTGGCCCTTCTTGGACTGGATGTGCGCCATCAGCTCTTTGAGGTTCTTGGCCGGCACCGATGGGTGGGCGACCAGCACCAGCGGTGCGCGCAGCAGGTTGGTGACCGGGATCAGATCCTTGGACGGATCGAACGGCATCTTCTTGTACAGGCTCGGGTTGATCACGATCGGCGCGCTCGAGGTGATCAGCATGGTCATGCCGTCCGGCTTGGCGCGGGTCACGGCCGCGGTGCCGATGTTGCCGCCGCCGCCGCCACGGTTATCGATCACGAACGACTGTTTCAGATTGGTGGTCAGGCCTTTGGCCAGCGGGCGCGCCGCGATGTCCGACGGGCCGCCGGCTGGCCATGGCACCACCACGGTCACGGTGTTGTCGGGCCAGTTCTGGGCGAAGGCGCTGGCCGAGAGGACGGTCGCAGCGAAAGCGAAGACGAGGGATTTTCCTTTGGACGGGAAGACTCGCATGGTTGTGTCACCTATATAGTTAATGTAATTCGATAACCTGCTGCAAGGATTCTACACGAATGCTCATGGCGATTGCGTACGTAGTAGTACGGTCGCCCATGGGATGTCTTGCCGCGTCTCGTGCCATCAGCCGGCTTTTTTCGGCGCCGGCACCGGATTGATTTCCATCGACCACACCACGGCGGCGATCTTCCAGCCGTTCTCGGTCCGCACCATCTGCCAGCTTTCCTTGCCCCAGTTCTGCTTGTGACCATCGTCGATGAAGCTGTAGTCGAACCAGACCTGGGCCACCTCGCCATCGCTTTCGATGCGCACGTTCTCGAACGTCTCTTCCAGTCGCGCGCTGTTCTTGGCGATGCGTTCGATGAACTTGCGCGGGCTGCTGTTGAAGTATTTCGGCGGACGCGGTTGCTTGGGGTCCTCGCGACTGGCATACAGACGCTCCAGGCTGGCGTCGGTGGTCACGCCGGTCCAGGTGACGTTCTCGTGCAGGAACAGCTGCAGGAAGCTGTCCTTGTCCTTGTCGATGATCGCCTTGCGGAAGGTGTCGACGATGGCTTCGATCTGCTGGCGATCCTGGGCCGGCGCCGGCGCGGCGGCGTCCGATGGGGCGGACAGGAACAGGCCGAAGGCCAGGCATGCTGCGGCGAATAGCGTTTTCATCGTTTCTCCGTGGGTGAAACCGATGAGTATAGGCAGGGAAGGTGGTGTCGAATCTCGCCGATTGTCACGCGCTCAGCGCTGTACAGTCTCCCACTTCACGTCGGGCGTCCAGCCTGTGGCGTTCAGCGTGGCTTGCAGCACGCCGGCGGCATTCTCGCGCGCCGTGGCCAATATCGCCGGCTGGCTGCAGGCCGTCTGCACCGAGGCTTGCGCCGTGGTCAGCGCCTTGTCCATCGCGCCGGTGCGGGTCCTGGCGTCGGGGATGATGGTCTGCAGCCCTTGTTCGGTGACGGCGTAGAAGTACGAGCCGCCTTTCGCGCGCGCCTCGTGGTTGAGGCGCGCCTGCAGCGGCGCCGGCTGCGGCAGCACCACGGTCAAGGTGCGCGCGGCGTTGTCGATGTTCTCGTAGCGCGCCTGGCGCAGGTCGGTCGCAATCGTGCAGTCGCCGCGTGCGACCAGCAGCACGCGGGTCGAGCCGAGCCGCACTTCACGCTCGGTCCAGGGAATGTCAACGGCATTACGCTGGTTGACATCGACGACGTCGGCGTAGTTCATCTTGAGCGAGACCAGGTGGCCCATCTTTTCGAGCGAGATCAGTGGCGGCGGCGGGGCCGACAGCGGCGGGGCGGGGCGCTGGATGAAGGCGTAGATGATGATGAAGGCGACCAGGCCGACGAGGATGATGGGGAGGCGGAAGGGTTGTTTCATGGGTGCAGGTGGTGGCGCATCGGTGACGATGGGTGCAGTTTTTAATGTAACAGTTTCAAACCTGGCGGCAGGGCATCACCCAGCAAGCGCGTCTCGACCGCCTGATCCAGTTCCACCACCTCGCGCACCATCGCCGTCCATGCCGGCGGCGCGCCGCTCGCGGCCAGGCGCCGTAGTACCTCAAGGCGCACCGCCTCGCCGATATCGCGCGAACGGTCGCCCGTCATGCGCGCGATGTGGGCGGCGGCGAAGCCGGCCGGTTCGATCTTGCGCCAGTCGAGTTGCAATAGCGTCTGCAGCCAGCCTTCAACCACCTCGGGCGGCGCCACTTCGTGCGCGCTCGACTGGAACGACTGGCGCGCGCCGACCCGGCCCAGCGCCCACAGATAGCGGCCATAGCGCGCCATGGCGCGCGCGTCCGGCTTGCCGGCGGCGCCGATCTGCGTGATTTGACCCAGCAGCCATTCTCCGATCTCGGCCTTGTAGGCCGACGGGATACGCTCCAGCGATGCGCCCACGCGCAGCATGTCTTCCTCGCTGCCGTCGACCAGCGTGACCGGCCGCCGGCCGCGTTCGGATTCGTCGGCCTGCAGGTTGAAGGCGAAATCGTCCAGCACCCGTAGTTGTGCCTCGGTCGACAGGCCGCCGGCCACGCGCCGCCACAGCGTCCACCATTCGGCGCGCACCTGGCTGTCCTTGTGCTGCTGCACGCCGCCTTCGAACATCGCCCACAGCTGTTCGATGCGCCACTCGTCGAGCGGGTGGCCGAAGCCGGGACGCAGGCTGTAGCCGGCCAGGTTCAGCCACGCGCGTTCGTGCTCGGCCGAGCGGCGCCGGCCTTTGGCGCGCGCCAGCAAGGCGTCGAACAGGCGCCGCAACAGCGGCGTGGTCCAGCGCTCGCGCGCGCCGAGCAGGTGTTCGAGACTGGCGCGCAGCTGCTTCACTTCCCTGGCGTCGACCTGTTTCGAGCGGGCGCCGAACACGCGCTCGATCTTCTCGATTGCCGCATCCAACTGAGGCGGCATGACCTCATCCTCGCCCTCATCGGCATCGGCTTGACCGCGCAGCTGGAAGGCCAGCTGCCAGCGCTGGCCGCCATTCTCGGCGACGCAGTGCACGTCGAGCGAGCCGACTTCGCTCAGCATCGCCACCAGCTGCACGGGGATTTCTGCCGGCGTTTCGCCCCTGGCCGTGCCGCGCGCGGCGCGTAGCACGGTGGCGATGGTCGGCAGGCGCACCACTTCCGCTGGATCGAGTTCGACCAGGTCGCCGGCTTGCGGCGCGGCGCCGGCGTCGGCCACCGTCGAGACCAGGTGGAAGCGCACCGGCCGTCCGACGCGCAGCGCGAAGCTGCGCCCTAGCAGCGCGACCTCGATCGCCGCCGGCGTGCCGCGCGGGAGCAGGCACACGGCGGACAATTTGTCGCCGCGGCCCTCGTCCAGCAGCAGGTAGTAGCTGCGCGCGGCGCCGCTGGCGATGCTTGGCGCCAGGCCCTGGCGCGCCAGCGCGTAGGCGACGCCGCCACGGGCGACGGCGACGTCCGGATTCTCGTTGTGCAGCACGCGCAGCGGCGCGCCGCGCCAGCCGGCCAGGGTGTCGGCCAGGCGCCGCGCCAGTGCCGCACCGCGGAATACGCCGCCGTTGAGCAGCAGGGTGTCGGGCACCGGAATTACGCTGTCGTGCGCGCTGTCGTCCGCAATGCCGAGCGCTTCGCGCGCCGCCGCCGCGTGCTGGCGCAGGAAGCCGGCCAGGTGGCGCGTGACGGCGGCGTCGCTGGCATACGGCAGGCCGAATTCGACGATGCCGGCGCGTGCGCGGCGCGCCTCTTCGCGTTCGGGATTGAGTGGGAAGAAGCCATCGAGCACGATGCGTTCGATGTCGTCGCGCCGCAGCTCGGCCTTGCGGCTGGCGCCGATCAGGCGGCTGCCGGCGCCGAGCAGGGTGACGCCAACGCTGTCCGGTCCCTCATCGGCCAGTAGCTGCTCTTTCGCGGCGCGGCATCGTTCGGTGAGCTGGGCCAGGCGCGCGGCCGACAGGCGCGTACGCACGGCATCGGCGCCATCCTGCTCGGCCATGCGCGCCTCGATCAGGTGCGCCAGCGCCAGGTCCATATTGTCGCCGCCGAGGATCAGGTGGTTGCCGACACCGATGCGGGTCAGCACCGGCTCGCCGTCATTGACCTCGACCTTGACCAGGCTGAAGTCGGTGGTGCCGCCGCCGACGTCGGCCACCAGCACCAGGCGCGCGTCGCCCAGTTCGGAGGCCAGGTTGGTGCGATGGCGGTATAGCCAGTCGTACAGCGCCGCCTGCGGTTCTTCCAGCAGGCGCACGTCCGGCAGGCCGGCCAGTTTGGCCGCTTCCAGCGTCAGCGCGCGCGCGCCTTCGTCGAACGACGCGGGGACGGTGAGGACGATCTGCTGGTGTTCGAGCGGTTGCTTCGGAAAGCGCCGGTTCCACGCGGCGCGCAGGTGCGCCAGGTAGCTGGCGCTGGCCGCCACCGGCGACACCTTGGCGACGTCGCCGTCGGCGCCCCACGGCAGGATCGGCGCCATGCGGTCGACGCCCCCGTGCGACAGCCAGCTCTTGGCGCTGGCCACCAGCCGCCCCGGCGTACCGGCGCCGAGCAGGCGCGCCAGGCGGCCGACGGCGACGCGTTCGACGCCCGCCACATAGGGCGCGGTCCACGGCAGTTGCAGTTCGCCGGGTGCGAGTTCGCCCTCGGCCGGGTGGTAGCGCATCGACGGCAGCAGCGGGGCGCCGGCCACTTCGCCGGGCGATACCAGCTGTTCGATCGAGAACAGCTCGATCGCGCCCGGACCATCCTGGCCGGGCGCGGCATAGGCCAGCACCGTGTTGGTGGTGCCGAGGTCGATGCCGACTAGATAGGTCACTGTGCGTCGGGCGCGCTGCGAACGTCGAACTCGACTTTCCAGCGCTGGCCGTCACGCGCCACCGCTACGAGTTCCAATGTGCCGGCATCGGTCGCCAACGCATGCAGTTTCACCTGCACGACGTCGCCGGCAACGCGGCCTTCAGGCGACAGCGTGGCCTGGATCTCGTTCATTTCCTGCAGCTCGTCCGGGCCCCAGAATTCGAGCACCTCGCCGATGCGGTCCTGGCGGCGCACGGTCGAACCGAAGAAGCGGAACGTGACCGGCTCGCCCACCACCAGGCCGAATTCCTGGCCCGGCAGTTCGAGTTCGCTGCCTTCTTCCATGCCGAACGGCGCCACGCACAGCGCTTCCAGCGGCGGCTCCATGCCGGGAATCGCCGGCATCGACGACTCGACGCCGACGTAGTACGAACGCGCAGTGCCGCCGCGGATGCGCACGCCGCCGCCACGGCGCGCGTAGCTGAAGTAGGCCGCGCCGCGCGCGACCGCCAGATCGAGGTCGGCGCCTTCGAGCATGCGCGCCGGTTCGGCACCTTCCATGTACAGCCAGTCGTTGATGGTGTCCATCACGCGCTGGGCCAGGATGCCGGACTTGAACACGCCGCCGTTGAACAGCACCGCACTCGGATGCAGGAAGGTATGTTCCGCATCCACGCGGCCCTGGAAGCCTTCCAGTTCGGCGGTGGCGCCGGCCTGGCGCGCCAGGAAGGCGGCCAGGTGGCGCGTGATCGCCGCGTCCTGCGCGTACGGCAGGCCCAGTTGGGTCAGGCCGGCGCGGGCGCGCACGGCCGGACGCGCCGTGGCTTCGACGCGCGGGAAGAAACCGTCGGTGATGAAGGCGGTGACTTCCTCGCGCGTGAGTTCGGTGCGGATCGAACCGCCGATCAGCTTCGAGCCGCGGCTCGGCACCACGATCGGATGCGTGGTCGCGTTCGGGTTGGCCAGCAGTTCTTCCTTGGCGCTGCGGCAGCCGTAGGTGAGGGCGCGCATCTGCCAGGCATCGAGCTGGGTGCCGTTGGCCGAGAGTTTACGGGCCACGAAGTGGGCCAGCGCCAGGTCCATGTTGTCGCCGCCCAGCAGGATGTGGTCGCCCACCGCGATGCGGTGCGGTTCCAGCTTGCCGTCGCGCTCGAGGATCGCGATCAGCGAGAAGTCGCTGGTGCCGCCGCCGACGTCGACCACCAGGATGATGTCGCCCGGCGCGACCTGCTTGCGCCAGCGGCCGTTGCTGCCCTGGATCCAGCTGTACAGGGCCGCTTGCGGCTCTTCCAGCAGGGTCGGGGCGAAGCCGGCCTGGCGCGCTGCTTCGGCGGTCAGTTCGCGTGCGCCCGGATCGAACGAAGCGGGAATGGTGACCGTCACCGACTGCTGGTCGAACGGCGCTTCGGGGTGCGCGGCGTTCCAGGCCTGGCGCAGGTGTTCCAGATAGCGGGTCGATGCCGCCAGCGGCGATACGCGGCTCACTTCTTCCGGCGCGTCCTGCGGCAGGATCGCGGCGCGGCGGTCCACGCCAGGGTGGCACAGCCAGCTTTTGGCCGACGACACCAGGCGGATCGGGGTGGTGGCGCCGCGGCTGCGCGCCATCTCGCCGGCGATGGCGCTGTCCGGGCTTTCATTCCAGGGCAGGGCGCGTTCGCCGGGCGGCAGTTCGTCCGGGTGCGGCAGGTACAGGAACGACGGCAGCAGCGGCAGCGCCTCCACCGTGCCGGGCGCGGTCAGCTGCGGGATCGGCAGCACCGCTTCGACGGCCTTTTCGCCATCGCTGGCCTGCAGGTCGACGTACGACAGGGCGCTGTGGGTGGTGCCCAGGTCGATGCCGATGGCGTAGCGTGCGGTAGTCTGGTCGCTCACAGTTCCACCTCCGCCGGGGCCAGCACGCGCGCGTCGTGGCTATCGGCCAGCTGCGGCAGCGTGACCTTCGAGGCGCGCCAGCCGCGGTGGCTCAGGGTGCCGGTGAATGGCGCCTTGCCGACCACGTTGCCGGTCAGGCGCACGCTGGCGGCGTCGAAGCCTTCGGCCAGGGTGACGCGGCTGCCTTCGTTCTCGCTGCGTACCGGCTCGATGGTGAAATGCTCGCGCAGCACGCGCGCGCAGCCTTCGTGCACCACGCGCGCGGCGGCGCCGATGTCGGCGTCGGAGTAGGCGGACAGGTTTTCCTGGGTGAAGTCGATCAGGCGTGCTTCGCGCTGGAACAGGCTCAGCAGTTGCAGGGCCGCGTCCGGGGTTGGGGCGCGCAGTGGCGCCGCCGCTGGGGCTGGTGCCGGCTGGGCCACTGGCGCCGGGGCTGGCGTCGCGGCAGGAGCGGCGGTCGGGCCAACGCCGTCATCGCGCACGCGCGCGGCGAACTCGGCGTCGCCCAGCGACTTGAACAGGGCGCCGAAGGCGATCGAAAGACGGCTGAAGAAGCCGGGCAGGCTGTTTGGTGTGGTCATTTGTTGTTGTGCTGAATAGTGCGGATTGGCGGGCGTTCGTGTCGGACAAACGGCGCTTCTGACTCCGGAAAATGGCGCATGATACCAGTTAGGACGGGGTTGGCGCGCTGACAACGGTTGTTGTCGGGGTGTTGGCGGACGGTTGGGTGATCGTTCTTTTCAGTCGACGGTGCGGGCGCCGCCGAGCAGGGCCGCCGCGTAATCGGTGAAATCGTCGAGACCGCGCTTGATGATGGTCACCAGTGCCGGCAGCGGCGCGGCCTGGTAATCCCACTCGGCGCGGCAGAATTCGCCGGTGCGCTTCAGGTCTTCGGCCAGCGTTGGCGCGATCCAGCCGTGCTCGGCCAGCAGGGTGATGACTTCGCGCTCGTCCTGCGGCAGCCCCAGGCGCGCCGTGCCGATCACGTAGTCGCCCATCTCGATCGCCGCTTCCCAGGCGCGGATCACGTTCAGCGTGGCGGCGTCCTGGCGCGTGACGTCGTCGGGGAAGGTGGCCGGATCCTTGTCGAATTCCTCGCGCGCACGGGCGCAGCAGCGTTCGATGGTAGCGGCCTTGCTGACCAGGATGTCGTCTTGCATGGGGGCTCCTTGTGCGTTGGCGTCGCGGGTGAAAGCGGCGCGCAAGACCATCTGGTGCCAAAGCGCCAATAAACAAGCATCGCGATCACGCCGGAATCTGCGCCAGCTCGGCAGTACGTTTAATTTCGGCCAATACCAATTACCCAACTGGTATAGCCAAAATGAATAGACCTTGCCAAACCCGGCATCGAAGAGTACTGTATGTTTATACAGTATTAGTTTGCCAACCTGCCATGAATTGTTCATCCATTCTTGCCGCGCCGGAGGCCTTGCACCCATCGTTGTGGCGCGCGTCGCAACTGGCGCATGCCGACACGCGCTGCATCGACACCGGCCATGCGGCGTTGTCCAGCCAGCTGCCGGGTGGTGGCTGGCCCAGCGGCACCCTGGTCGACCTGCTGCTGCAGCAGCCCGGCATCGGCGAAATGCGGCTGCTGCGCCCGGCGCTGTCGGCCTGCGCCGAGCGCCGCATCGTGCTGCTGCAGCCGCCCCATGCGCCGCAGGCGCTGGCGCTTGCCGCGCTCGGCCTCGATCCGGCCCAATTGCTGTGGCTGCGCAGCAAGCGCAGCGCCGACGCGCTGTGGGCGGCCGAGCAGGTGCTGCGCAGCGGCAGTTGCGGCGCGCTCCTGTTCTGGACCAATCACGTGCGTGCCGACAGCCTGCGCCGCCTGCATCTGGCAGCCCAGGGTGGCGACACGCTGTTCTTCATGCTGCGACCGCTGGCCGCGGCGCAAGATGCTTCTCCCGCGCCATTGCGTCTTGCCTTGCGGCCGGCGGCCGGCGGCATGAACATCGACTTCGTCAAACGCCGGGGACCGCTGCGCGAAGCGCCGCTGTTCCTTCCATTAACCCCTTCACTGCTGCAACGCCATGCGCCTCTGGATCGGCCTGTATTTGCCCCAGCTACCGCTCGAGGTCTTCAGCCCGCGCTGGCGCACTGAGGGCGAGCCTGACTCCGGCACCGACGCAGGCAGCGTCGTGCTGGAGCAGGAGCGGGTAATGGCGCTGTCGCCGCTGGCGCGCGCCGCCGGCGTGCAGCCCGGCATGCGCCGCGGCGGCGTGCTGATGCTCATGCCCGAGGCGCGCATCGCCCTACGCAGCCACGAGCGCGAAGCCGAGGCCCTGAACGCGGCGGCGATGGCGATGCTGCAGTACACGCCGCAGGTGGCCATGGCCGAAGAAGCGACGCTGCTGCTCGACGTCGGCGCCAGCCTGCGCCTGTTCGGCGGCATCCGCCGCCTGTGCGCGCGCATCCGCGCCAACCTCGAGGCGCTCGGCTTCACGGCCTGCATCAGCTGCGCGCCCACCGCGCGCGGCGCCTGGCTGCTGGCGCGCCGCAATGCCGGACGCGCCATGCGCATGACCTCGCTGGAGCGCCGGCTCGACCGCCTGCCGGTGGCGCTGCTGCCGCCGGCGCGTCCCCATGCCGCCTGGTTCGAGGGCCTCGGCTGCCGCCGGCTCGACGCGCTGCGGCGCCTGCCGCGTCCCGGCCTGCAGCGGCGCTGCGGGCGCGCGCTGCTCGACGTACTCGACGCGGCCTACGGCCATACTCACGAACTGTTCGAGTGGATCGCGCCGCCCGAACACTTCCATGCGCGGCTCGAACTGTTCGACCGCATCGAGCAGGCCGACATGCTGCTGAGCGCCGCCCACCGCCTGGTACTGCAGATGACCGGCTGGCTGTGCGCGCGCCAGCTGGCGGTCGAGCGCATCCTGCTGCTGCTCGAACACGAGCGGGGAAGGGTGGCGCGTCCTCCCACCCCGATCGAGCTGGCCCTGGCCGAACCGACCTGGCGCGACGAGCACCTGGTGCGGCTGCTGCGCGAACGCCTGGCCACAATCGAGCTCGAAGCCCCGGTGATCGGCATCGGTCTGCAGGCGCAGCAACTGCAGGCGATGGCGCCGCCCACCGATTCGCTGTTCCCCGACCCCGGCGGCAGCGAAGAAGACCGCATGCGCATGATCGAGCTGCTGGTGGCGCGCCTGGGCGCCGAGAACGTGCTGCAGTTCCTGCCGCATGCCGACTACCGTCCCGAAGTGGCGAATGCCTGGGTGCCGGTGCAGCAAAAGGTCAGCCCCTCGCTGCGCGCGGCGCAGATGCCGCCCGACGTGCAAAGCCTGCCGCGCCCGAGCTGGCTGCTGGCCAAGCCGATCGCGCTCCTGATGCGCGACCACCGGCCGTTCTATGGCTCGCCGTTGCGGGTGGCGTCGAATCCCGAGCGCATCGAGGCAGGGTGGTGGAGCGAAACGCAGACGCGCGACTACTTCATCGCCGAAGGCAAGGACCACATGCTGTACTGGGTGTATCGCGAGCGTATCACTGGCTCGGGCGAGGATGCGACGCCGCGCTGGTTTTTGCATGGCTTGTTTGGATAGGAAATGAGATGATTGCCGGATAGCAGGATGCTATATTCGTCCTGCGCGGCGATGCGACCGCGACATCACACCACACCAATAAGGAGGCACACGGATGTTCAATCACATCATGGTCGGTACTAACGATATCAATCGCTCGGAGCGTTTTTACAATGCCGTGCTGGGAACGCTCGGCGCAGGCGCACCGATCCGCAATCAGGCTGTATCGGGCCACACGCGTCTGTTCTACCGGCACGAGGGCAACAGCTTCTGCGTGAGCGAACCAATCAACGGTGAACAGGCCAGTGCCGCCAACGGCGCCACCATCGGCTTCAAATGCAGCTCGCCCGAGCAGGTGCAGCAATTCCACGATATCGCGGTTGCGCATGGCGGCACGTCTATTGAAGAACCACCCGGCCCGCGCGAGAGCAATATGGGTACGATGCACCTGGCCTATGTGCGCGACCCGGACGGCAACAAGCTGTGCGCGATCCATCGCGTAAGATAAATGGGGCGATCATGAAATTGACCAGCGCACTTGTCGCGACGGCGGCCATCCTGCTGGACAGCGCAACGGCGTTCGCCGCGCCGCCAGCGAAGCCGGTCGCGGCAGTGCCGGCGGTGCCGGTCGTGGCAGTGCGCTACCTGGTCACCGAACAGTCGCCCGAACGCGTGGAGGCCACGGTCACCAATCCGATCGAACGCATGCTGGTGGCGCTGCCCCGGGTAAGCGCCATCAATTCAGCCACCCACTACGGCTCGGTCGACCTCGAGATTCATTTTGACGAGGGCGCGACCGAGCAGGATCTGGAGACGGTGGAGCGGCATACGGCAGAATTCGTGTTCGATCCGGAAGTCGAGGTGACTGCGCGCACGACGCAGCTTGCCGCGCCGCGTCAGCCTTGAATCGTCTTCAGCACGGCCTGGCCGGTAGCGCAACACGGCCGGCCGATTCATAGCGCGCATTCAGGCGCCGTTACGACCCGCTGTTTTTCAGCTTGTCCTGTTTGTTCTGCTTGTAGAAGAACAAGGCCATCGAGGCCGAAGCGAGTAGCAGGATCACGCTTGCTGCATCCACGCCAACATTGACGCGGACATCTACTTTTACGTCTTTCATCTCTTCACCTTCCAGCATGTTGCGGTTCGCCGACGCAGGCATCGGCACCAGTACAGGGACGAGCATAGCATGCACTTTTACTAACGTTCGCCCGATACAACGGTGCTGCGCGACAGTGCGCAACCGTCTTGCCGTTGCTCACTGCCGGACGCTCGACGACGGCAGGCCAAAGGAAGAATATCGACAGCGGATATTGCCGGGCAACGCCGATTTATCACCGACCGACAGGAGCATCCATGGCAGACTGAATCGCTTCATGCAGCTGCGGCCAGCTCGCCGCGCACGTTACTGACGAACCGGTGCGCATCTCGATCTGCCATTGTCTCGCCTGCCAGCGTCGTACCGGCGGCCCGTTCAGCGAACAGGCGCGGTTCGCGCGCGAGAACGTCGCGGTCGCCGGCAGCTCGACCCAGTACGTGCGCAAGGGCGACGAAGCACGTGCGCCACGTCACGTGCGCCACGTTTCATTTCTGCCCGCACTGCGGCGTCACGGTCTATTACGCGGCCGACGCATTCGCCGGTTACCTGACGATCCCGGTCGGCGTCTTCGCCGATCCTGCTTTCCCCGCGCCGACCGTGTCGGTGTACGAATCGCGCATGCACTGCTGGGTAGTGCCGCCGCCGGACACCGAGCATGTCGCCTGAAGGCCGCGCGCCCTGCGCGACGGCGAATGAATCAATCGGAATCGGGGTCCGGCGCCAGCAGCTGCTCGAGCCGGCGCGGATAGTGGTTCAAAAAGTCGCGCGTCACCGCGAAGTGCTCGGTGTCCTCGTAGGCGATCTCGCTGATGCCGCTGCCGTCGAACGCCAGGATTTTGGCGTTGGGGTAGGCCAGCAGGATCGGCGAGTGGGTGACGATGATGAACTGTGAGCGCTCCTGCACCAGCTGGTCGATCGCGCGCAGCGCCGCCAGCTGGCGGTTGGGCGACAGCGCCGCCTCGGGCTCGTCCAGCAGGTACAGGCCGTCGCTCCTGAACTTGTCGAGCAGGACGCTCATGAAGGCTTCGCCGTGCGAGCGCGCGTGCAGCTGTTTGCCGCCATACGGTAGACGGATCTCCTTGTCCATGTAGGTCGCCACGTTGAAGAAGCTTTCGGCGCGCATGAAGTAGCCGTACTTCGGACGCTTGAAGCTGCGCGAGGTGCGGATATGCCGCGCCAGCGCCGAGCGCTCTCCCAGCGTGTCGAGCAGCTGGATGCTCATCGGCCCACCCTCGACCCCGAAGCCCAGCGCCAGCGCGATCGCTTCCAGGATGGTCGACTTGCCGCTGCCGTTCTCGCCCACGAAGAAAGTGACGTCGGGGTGGAACTCGATCTGCTGCAGGTCGCGCACCGCCGGGACGTTGAACGGGAACTCGCCGAGGTCGACGTCGTTCCCGAACTCGGGCCAGATCCGCTGGAGGTAGGGCTTGGCTGCAAACTTGTTCATGGATGCTGGCAGGTGGCGAGGGATGGCGCCAGTGTGCCACAACACGCGCCGCCGGCCGCCGGCCCCCGCTCACGCCATGGCGTCGCGCACGACAACGCGCACATGCTGCTTGCGGCCGGCCGACAACACCCACTCGCCGGCGCCGCCGGCCAGCAGCGCATCGGCGTCAAGCATTGTCACGCCATTGAGCCGCAGGCCACCGCCCGCAGCCAGCCGACGCGCAGCGCCACGCGAGGCGGCCAGGCCGGCATCGACCGCCAGTTCGGCCAGCGTGACGCCGGCGACGAGACGCGCGGCGTCGATCGGCCAGGTCGGCATGTCGGCACGCGCGCCGGATCCAAACGCGCCGGCCGCCGCGCGTTGCGCCGCCGCCAACGCGTCCGGCCCATGCGCCAGCAGCGTCGCTCCGTCCGCCAGCACGATCTTGGCCGCGTTCAGTTCCGCGCCCTGCAGCGCGCCCAGTCGGCGTACTTCATCCATTGGCAGCTCGGTGAACAGGGCCAGGAAGCGGCCGACGTCGCGGTCATCGACATTGCGCCAGAACTGCCAGAAGTCATATGGCTGCAGGCGATCCGCATTGAGCCACACGGCGCCGTCGGCCGACTTGCCCATCTTCCTGCCGTCGCTGGTGGCCAGCAGCGGCATGGTCAGGCCGTACAGGTCGAGCGAGGACTGGCGCCGTCCGAGGTCGATGCCGTTGATGATGTTGGCCCACTGGTCGGCGCCGCCGATCTGCAGCGTGCAGCCGTGGCGGCGCGCCAGCTCGACGAAGTCGTAGGCCTGCAGCAGCGTGTAGCCGAATTCGAGAAAGGACAGCGAGTGTTCCAGGCGCGAGCGGATCGCGTCGAACGTCAGCATGCGGTTGACGCTGAAGTGGCGCCCGACCTGGCCCAGGAAGTCGAGGTAGCCCAGGCCGTTCAGCCATTCGGCGTTGTCGACCACCGCCACGTCTGCGCCGAGGTAGCGCGTGAAAGCGCTGCGGATGCCTTCGATGTTGGCCGCGATGCTGGCGTCGTCCAGCAGCGGGCGCGTGGTGTCGCGAAAGCTCGGGTCGCCGATGCGGGTGGTGGCGCCGCCGACCAGGAGCAGCGGCGTGTGGCCGGCGCGCTGCAGCCAGCGCATCAGCATCAGGCCTTGCAGATGGCCCACGTGCAGGCTGTCGGCGGTGGCGTCGAAGCCGAGGTAGGCGGTCACGGGCTGCTTGCCCATGGCGTGACGCAGGCCGGTGGCGTCGGTGCACTGGTGGATGAAGCCGCGTTCTTGCAGCAGGTGGAGCAGATCGGACGTGGTGGACATGGTGGTCTCCTGAATGTGGGACGTATGGAACGCCCAAGGAAGACCGGTTTGCCCGTGTGATGTCCGCCTCAGGCGGACCGGGTTGCGTGATAGCCCCTACCGCCGTGTGGTGCGGTAGGAATAATAGGCAGCGATGGCGCTGGCGAGGATGATCACGATGAAAGGCATGGGACCATGTTAGCCGCCGCATCGCGCATCGGTCAAGCCACAACGAACAACGGCGGCCCGCAGGCCGCCGTTCATTCAACCGTCCAAGCGCTTACTTTGCCTTGAACAGCGCTTCCAGGCGATCCTTGGTGCCGGCGATGCGCTCCAGGCGCGGATAGCGCAGGCCATCCTTGTAGTCGAGCGAGATGGTGCGCAGGTTGTTCCCCTTCTTCACCAAGAGTTCGATCGGACCCTTGCCGGCCTTGGCGTCGCGCACTGCGGCCTTCAGCACCTCGCCCTTGTACACGCGGTTGTTGACCGCGACGATGGTGGTGTTGGCGGCCAGGCCTGCGCGAAAAGCCACGCCGTCCCAGATCACGCCGGTCACGCCGCCGTCCTGGCGCACCGAGAAGCCGAGCGAATAGGTGAAGTCGGCGCTCTTGCTGCGCTCTTCCGCGGCGCGGCCGGCGTCGCTCGGGGTGTCGCTGTAGACCAGCTTCCAGCCGGCGCGCGCCAGGCCGTCGAGCGGGGCGCCCGGGCCGTGGCCATCGAGGCGCGAACGCAGGAACGGCGCCCAGTCGAATTTCTGCACCCGGTTCAGCGTCTTGACCACATCGTCGAACGTGTAGTGCAGCGCATCGACGCGGCCGTTCTCGACGCCGAAGAAGGCGCGCGCGAAGTCCTCGAGACTGCGCTTCTCGCCCGACATCTCGCGGATCTTGGTGTCGACGTCGAGCCAGATCAGCATGCCCTCCGTGTAGTAGTCTTCGCTGCGTTGCCAGTTGCCCCAGCCGATCGGACGGCGGCCGTTGATGATCGGGTCGTTCACCGTGTCCTGCATCGCGCGCCAGTCGCGGCCTTGCGTCTTGTCGTAGCGCGCGGCGTCGATCGCCAGCGCGTCGCGCGCATGGTTCTGCGACACCAGGCCCGAACGCGCGGCCAGCACCTTGCCCCAGAACTGGGTCTGGCCTTCGTACACCCACAGCAGTTCGTTCTGCAGCGCCGTGTTGAAGTTGGGGACGTCCTGGCCGGCCGGGCGACGGAACTTGCCGTTCCAGGAGTGGACGAATTCGTGCGGCAGCAGTTCGCGTCCGGCTTCGTTGCGGTTCCACTCGCTGAAGTAGCCCAGCTTGACGCCGTTCTCGCTCGACTGATGGTGCTCGCGGCCGATGCCGCCGAATTCGTCCGAGATCGCGAACAGGAAGTCGTAGTGCTTGTAGTGCTGCGAGCCGAACAATTTGATCGCCTGGTCCACCATCGCGCGGTGCAGTGCGATCTGTTCCGGCTTGGCTTCCAGGTTCTCGGCGTTGTCGGCCACCACGTTGAGCATCACCGGTACTTTGGCGCCCGGCGCCAGGTCGATGCGCTTGAAATAGCGGCCGGCGAACAGGGGCGAATCGACCAGCGTATCGAGGTCGTGCGGCTTGAAGCGCACTTCATCGCCAGTGCGGCCTTCGACCTCCAGCGCGCTGGCGAACTGCCAGTCCTTCGGCAGCGTCAATGTCGGCTGCACCGTGATGCGGCGCGCATCGTAGCCGGCCGGGTACAGCGCCACCGATTGCCACTGCACGCCGAGGATGTCGTCGGTCATGGTGATGCGGCCCTGCGTGGTGTCGAGCGGCGACAGGAACTGGTACTCGGCTTCGAGCGTCGTCGCGCCTTGCGGCACGGTGACGTGGAAAGCGTAGACATTGACCGGGTCGCGCGTCCATTCGACGGCTTTGCCGCCGGCGCTGAACTTCAGGCCCGCCAGCTGCGTCAGCGGGATGTTGGGGCCGTGGTTACCCGGCGCCCACTGCGGATAGAGCAGCGTCATCGGGCCCGGACGCGCCGGCATCGACAGGCGCATGCGGAACACTTGCTGCGACAAATTCGACGCGTCGACGTGCAGCGCGATGGTGCCCGGATAGGCATCCTTGCCGACCGTTGGAACGGCGGCGGCGGCAGGGAAAGCAAGTGCAAAAGCGAGGGCGAGGGCGCCGGCCGGACGGACGGCGCGGGCGAACAAACTGTGGGATGCGGTCATGGCGGAGACAAGAATTCAAGGCACAAGAAAACGAGTGTAGCACGCACCCAAACGCGAATTTCCATGTAATTTCCACTGAAACATGATGCAAATAAAATTCGATAAATTATATGAAAATCCGTATTTCGTATCCCTTGAAAACCTCTTGGGATGCCTTTAGATTGGACTCAACGGATGCTCAACGAGGTCCGTCACTTATCGCTTAACTTAACGAGGATATGAATATCATGCGTACTTTTGACCTGACTCCCCTGTACCGTTCCGCCATCGGTTTCGATCGCCTGGCCAACCTGCTCGAGCAACGCGCCGAAGCGCAGCCGAGCTACCCGCCGTACAACATCGAGCTGGTGAGCGAAGACGAATACCGCATCGTGATGGCGCTGGCCGGCTTCTCGCGTGATGAAGTCGACATCGTCACCGAGCGTGACAGCCTGGTGGTCACCGGCCGCAAGGTGAAGGACACCACCCAGCGCACCTTCCTGCACCGCGGCATCGCGGCGCGTGATTTCGAGCAGCGCTTCCAGCTGGCCAATCACGTGAAGGTCACCACCGCGTCGTTCGACAACGGCATGCTCACCATCGAACTGGTGCGCGAAGTGCCGGAAGCGCTCAAGCCGCGCAAGATCGCCATCGCCGACGCGCTGGGCAACACCGGCAACGTCAAGACCCTGGAACAGCGCGAAGCAGCTTGAGGCAGCGACGCACGGACCGGACTCCCTGGCGTGATACCACGGTAGTCGTTTGAAAGAAGGGCGCTCATACGGGCGCCCTTTGCACGTCCGGATATTTCCGCGTAGGGTTGGCGGCAAAGCCGCCAACCCTACTTAAGTACGCTTTAAGACACGCCTTCGATAACTTAAGTATTGTCTAAGGCTCATGCGGGAAGATACGTTTCATCGATAGTCCACATCGTCGATTCAACATATTTCATCAGGAGCACAACCATGTCGAACCAAGGTGCCGTTACTGCCATCACTGCCAAACGCCTCACGCTGGCCCTGTGTGCCGCGGGTATCGTTGGCGGCGCGGTCGGCGCAATCGCAGTCAATCACAATAACGTCGCGGCCCAGGTCGCTCCTGCCGTTGCCGCAGCGCCTGCGCCGGCACCGGCCCCCGCGCCCGCACCGGCTGCCGCCGTCGGCGCGCCCGCCAACGCGACCACGGTCGCACTCCCCGATTTCACGCGCATCGCCGCGCAGAACGGCAAGGCGGTGGTCAACATCCGCGTGGTCGGCTCGACCAAAACGGCCAATCGTGGCGGCATGCCGAGCCTCGACCCGAGCCACCCGTTCTATGAATTCTTCAAGCAGTTTCAGGACCCGCGCTACGGTGGTGAGCGCGGCGGTCGTGAAGCTCCCGTTTTCGGCGCCGGATCGGGCTTCATCGTAAGCCCGGACGGCGTCATCCTTACCAACGCCCACGTCGTGCAGAACGCCGACGAAGTCACCGTCAAGCTGCAGGACCGCCGCGAATTCCGCGCCAAGGTCCTCGGCTCCGACCCGCGTACCGACGTGGCCGTGCTGAA
>Ga0265798_10000954_pt1 | contig 46286 bp, 34 predicted proteins | sample P3T30metagenome_FD_192430 | JGI IMG/M metagenome (GOLD analysis project Ga0265798, IMG submission 192430) | Plant litter microbial communities from East Loma Ridge, Irvine, California - P3 T30 | ecosystem: Environmental > Terrestrial > Plant litter > Unclassified | place: USA: California... | reverse complement strand
TGACATTAGTCGAACATATGGCAATATTTAATTTTCAGAAGCCCGATAAAGTTATCATGATCGATTCTACAGATTTTCAAGGGAAATTCGAATTTCGCCCCCTGGAACCTGGTTATGGATTGACTGTTGGTAACGCACTTAGAAGAGTTTTGCTTTCTTCATTAGAAGGTTATGCAATTACTTCAATTCGTATAGAAGGAGTAGATCATGAATTCTCTACGATACCGGGAGTTGTTGAAGATGTTACAGAAATAATACTGAACTTAAAACAAGTTCGTTTTAAACGCCAGATCGAGGATATTGATAACGAATCTGTTTCTGTAGCCTTTACAGGAAAAGATCAGCTTACGGCCGGGGATTTCCAGAAATTTATTTCCGGATTCCAGGTATTAAACCCGGATCTTGTTATCTGCAACATGGACAGCAAAATTAATCTTAACCTTGAACTTACTATAGAAAAGGGCAGAGGTTATGTTCCGGCAGAAGAGAATAAAAAGCAAAACGCAGCTATAGGAACTATATTTACAGACTCAATCTTTACACCGGTAAAGAATGTTAAATATACGATAGAAAATTTCCGTGTAGAACAAAAGACTGACTATGAAAAGTTAGTTTTTGAAATTCTTACAGATGGCTCTATTCATCCTAAAGAAGCACTTACTGAGGCAGCAAAAACACTGATTCATCACTTTATGCTGTTCTCTGATGAAAGAATTACACTTGAGGCCGATGAGATTGCACAAACAGAATCTTATGATGAAGAATCTCTTCATATGAGACAACTCCTTAAAACCAAACTGGTTGATATGGATCTTTCTGTTAGAGCTTTAAATTGTTTGAAAGCGGCTGAAGTTGATACATTAGGAGACCTGGTATCGTTCAACAAAAATGACTTAATGAAATTCCGTAATTTTGGTAAAAAATCATTGACTGAGCTTGATGAACTTGTTGCCTCTAAGAATCTACACTTTGGAATGGATTTAACGAAATACAAATTAGATAAAGAATAAATTTATGCTGTAATGGCTTAAATTTAAATTACAAATCAGCAATGAGACACGGAAAGAAAATAAATCACTTAAGCAGGCAATCAGGTCACAGAAAGCTGATGCTTGCTAATATGGCATGCTCTCTTATAGAGCACAAGCGTATTAATACGACTGTTGCCAAAGCTAAAGCGCTTAAACAATATATTGAGCCTTTAGTTACAAAATCTAAAGCAGACACTACCCACAACAGGCGTATTGTATTTGCTAACCTTCGCGATAAATATGCAGTAACTGAACTTTTCAGGGAAGTAGCGGCAAAAGTTGGCGATCGTCCAGGAGGTTATACCCGTATCATTAAGCTTGGTAACCGTCTTGGTGACAACGCAGATATGGCTATGATCGAATTGGTAGATTTTAATGAGCTATACAACGCTACTGCAAAAGAAGCTAAGAAATCAACTACACGTCGTAGCAGAAGTGCTAAGAAAGCGGAGTCTACAACTGAAACAGTTGGTGATTCTCCTGCTGCCGCACCAGCTCCTGCTGTGGATACAGACGAAAATAAAGAAGCTACTGAATAATCATGATTAATTGATTTTTCTATACTAAAAAAAGGATAAACTTTTCAGTTTGTCCTTTTTTTTTGCAGTACTTAATCGTTTTAGACTAAGGTATATGCAAAAATCGGTGTAAGTTTTAGTATGACAATTTTTTACAGTAAATTTGCACATACAGCACAACAACAAACAATTTAATGAAATACACTAATAGAGACAAAGCTATACTACTCCTTGCAGACGGCACTATTTTTTATGGAAAATCTATAGGAATTGAAGGTACCGTTTTTGGTGAAGTTTGTTTTAATACCGGTATGACCGGATACCAGGAAATTTTTACCGACCCCTCTTATTTTGGCCAGATAATGGTCGCTTCTAATGCTCACATTGGAAATTACGGTGCTAACGAAGAGGAGGTAGAGGCAGAAAAAATCATGATTTCCGGACTGGTTTGTAAAAATTTTAGTTTTAACCACTCGAGAGTTAATTCTACTGAAGGACTTAAGACTTATTTTGAAGAGCAGAACTTGGTCGCCATTTCGGATGTGGATACCAGGGCGCTGGTAAGTTACATTCGTGATAACGGTGCGATGAATGCAGCGATTTGCACGGAAGACTGCGACATTGAAGCGCTTAAAGAGAAACTTGCTGCAGTGCCCGACATGAAAGGGCTTGAACTTTCTTCTAAAGTTTCTACAACAGAGCCGTATTACGTAGGAAATCCTGATGCAAAATATAAAATTTCTGCGTTAGATCTGGGTATCAAAAAGAACATTCTAAGGAATCTTGCTAAGAGGGATTGCTATATTAAAGTGTTTCCTTATGATGCATCTTACGATACCTTAAAGGGCTTTAATCCTGATGGATACTTTTTATCTAATGGCCCCGGCGATCCCGATCCGCTTTTAGCAGCACAGCAGACAGCCCGCGACATATTAGCAGAAAATGAACCTGTATTTGGTATCTGTTTAGGCCATCAGGTTTTGGCATTGGCAAATGGAATCCCCACTTATAAGATGTTTAATGGTCATCGCGGAATTAACCACCCTGTAAGAAACTTATTAACGGGCGAAGGGGAGATCACATCTCAGAACCACGGTTTTGCGGTTGAAAGAGAAGGATTGGAGAATCACCCTGACTTTGAGATTACTCACGAACATGTTAATGATGGTACGGTTGCAGGCATGCGTATGAAGAGCAAAAATTGCTTCTCTGTACAGTACCACCCAGAGGCAAGCCCCGGCCCACACGACGCTACATACCTTTTTGACCAGTTTATTGCAAACATAGAAAAAGGCAAACATAACAATTAAAAGAAGATATTAAAAACAACTTAAAAGCATTTTATGAGTATTATTATTAAAGTACACGCAAGGCAAATACTGGATTCCCGCGGTAATCCTACTGTTGAAGTTGATGTTATTACTGAAAACGGAATCCTTGGAAGGGCATCAGTGCCTTCGGGAGCTTCTACAGGTGAGCATGAGGCAGTAGAGCTTCGTGATGGTGGTAAAGCATATATGGGTAAAGGTGTTCTGACAGCCGTGGAAAACGTAAATACAACTCTTGCCGAAGAGATTGTCGGTATGTCAGTTTTCGAACAAAACGCTATCGATAAAGCAATGATTGACCTTGACGGTACGCCTAACAAATCTAAGCTTGGTGCTAATGCCATCCTTGGTGTTTCTCTTGCTGTGGCTAAAGCTGCTGCTAACGAGCTTGGTATGCCTCTATACCGTTACGTAGGTGGTGTATCTGGTAATACGCTTCCTGTACCAATGATGAACATTATAAACGGTGGTTCACACTCTGATGCTCCTATCGCGTTTCAGGAATTTATGATCTTCCCTGTAAAAGCAACAAGCTTTACGCACGCTATGCAAATAGGTACCGAGGTTTTCCATAATCTTAAAAAAGTACTTCATGACCGTGGCTTAAGTACTGCAGTAGGCGATGAGGGTGGATTTGCTCCTAACCTTGCCGGTGGTACTGAAGATGCTCTTGATACTATTAAACTTGCTGTCGAAAAAGCGGGATACGTTTTTGGTGAGGATGTTAAAATCGCTCTTGACTGCGCAGCTTCTGAATTTTATGTAGACGGTAAATACGACTACACTAAATTTGAAGGTGAAACAGGTAAGATAAGGACATCTAAAGAACAGGCTGATTACCTTGCAGAACTTGCTGCTAAATACCCAATTATCTCTATCGAAGATGGTATGCAGGAAAATGACTGGGACGGATGGAAATACCTTACAGAGCTTGTAGGCGATAAAGTTCAACTTGTTGGAGATGATTTATTCGTTACTAACGTAGAGCGCCTTGCTAAAGGTATTGACCTTAAGATAGCTAACTCTATCCTTGTAAAAGTGAACCAAATAGGTACACTTACCGAAACTATTGCTGCTGTAAATATGGCACACAACGCTGGCTACACGTCTGTAATGTCTCACCGTTCGGGAGAGACTGAAGATAATACTATCGCCGATCTTGCCGTCGCACTCAACTGTGGCCAGATCAAAACAGGTTCTGCTTCCCGAAGCGACCGTATGGCAAAATACAATCAATTACTTCGTATTGAAGAAGAACTTGGTGATACTGCTTATTTCCCTGGTGAAAAAGCATTCAAGATCAAAAAATAATTCTACCGAATTATTGAAAGGCTGCCTATTAGGCAGCCTTTTTTATTTGTGCTTAAGGTCGCTGGGCCTATAAACATGCAACTAAATATACAATAGATGTATATACAAAAACCCTGCAAGTGCAGGGTTTTTGTGTATATGCTGAATTAAATTCTAAATATAGCCATTCTCATCAGGGCGGTTATCACTTTGAGCAATATTCCTGCCTTCCCTAACCGGACTTGGTTTACGGTTTACCAAGCGGTTTTCGCTTTCAAATTCTACCTGACTCGCATCTTCTTTTGGTGCAGGATCTGGGAAAGATGCAAGTTCTTCCGGGTTTACTAAAGCAGGGTCAGCGTAAGGTAAATCATCGTATGATTGTGAATCTTTTGACGAATTGTCATTAGTAGTATCTAATGATATAGTGCGCACAGGTGCAGTTTCTGCAAAAATATCGTCAGATGCTGTAGCCTCTACATGGCTTGGAATCGCGTTGTCATCATTACGATTAATTTCCGGGTTTGGCAACCCAGAGTTTTGGGTGTTGCCATTTGTTGTGTTTTCCATGATGTTTAAATTTATGGTTAAGTAATTATATCGTTATCCGCCCACAACTTCACCACCGTTAACGTGGATTATCTGTCCGGTAATGTAAGAAGAATCTTCGCCGGCGAGAAATACATATGTGGGGCCTAATTCGCTGGGCTGCCCCGGACGTTTCATAGGGACACTTTGTCCAAATTTAGCCACTTCCTCAGCTGAGAATGTAGAAGGTATAAGCGGAGTCCATATAGGTCCGGGCGCTACACCGTTTACCCTGATACCTTTTTCGGCAAGCATGGCAGACGTAGATCTTGTAAAAGAAACTATAGCGCCTTTTGTACTGCTGTAATCTATAAGATGCTCGCTACCCCTATAAGCCGTTACTGATGTAGTATTTATAACAGCGTCGCCTTCTTTCATATGCTTTAAAGCCTCACGCGTAGTATAGAAGAATGATATAATGTTCGTTGCAAACGTTTCTCGCACCTTCTCGCCAGTGATATCTTTAAATTCCTCCTGCGGAAATTGCACCGCAGCATTATTTACAAGGATGTTTAGCCCTCCAAGCTGTTCTGCTGCATTTTCTACCGCCTCCCTGCAAAAGTCTTCGTCTTTTAAGTCTCCGCTTATTATAACGCATTTCCTGCCCTCCTTCTCTACGAGTGCTTTAGTATCTTCGGCATCTTTATGCTCATTAAAGTAGATAATAGCAACGTCTGCGCCTTCGCGTGCAAAATGGACTGCTGCACTGCGGCCTATACCACTGTCACCACCGGTAATCAGGGCTTTTTTTCCTTCGAGCTTATGACTGCCTTTATAATTCGCACGGATAATTTCCGGTTCGGGTGTCATTTTGTGTTCTTTCCCAGGTTGGTTCTCCTGTTCCTGTGCTGGTAATTTTTCTGGTTTTGCCATGCCAAATATATTTTAAGATTAAATTTCCTTGTCTGCCGCTTCTGTATTGATATGTGACTCTGCAATTGATGATAATAGCAGGTCTGCGCCTTTTTCTTCCTGTAGTGTCTGTTCTAAAAGTAGTACGACGTTCTCTTCTCTCAACGCAATTGCATACGCTCTCATGGTTCCGTAGCACGCAATTTCGTAATGCTTAATTTTTTGTAATACAGCAATTATACCTGCATCGCGCACTACACCCTGCCTTGTTACTGCGATAAAGTTTCCCACCTCTTTTATGAGGCATTGTACGGCCTCATAAGGCTGTCTTTCAGCGTCGATACCAATGGCACTAAATATAGTTTCCAGCCTCGTAATATGTCCAGCCGTTTCCTTAAGGTGATTTTGTAATACCGATACAAGATCTTTAGAAAATGATTGAAGGATGATATCTTCGAGCATTCCCGTCATAACACCTTCAGCCCAATACAGCTCTTTGAGTTGCTTCTCAAATAGTCCCCTAAGTTCGCGGGTTTCAGTATTGTCGTCTTTGGGGATATGTAGCTGCATAGTTTACAATTTTTTTTGTGTCTGCTGATAATTAATAGGCAGAAATGCTGAATGTCAGCGTGCCGGACTATTTATTTTTATAAAGTTAGCATTCACTGTGAGTAAACGTTTTATAATTAACGCATGATTAACAACTATACAAAACTGCATGTTGTCGAAACTTTTTAGCCGTTCAACGTGTATTTTAAATTTTGTTGATAATGTTTTATTCTAAGGTGTAAGTTTGCTTTACTAAAAAATTACTAAAGCTATAACAATGAAAAATATTTACCTGCTAATTGTAATGGCATTGACTTTTGCATCCTGCACAGTAGATGAAAATGAAGACTTATTCGCTCAAAAAAATAGCGAAGAAGCAGTTCTGGTTAAAGCAGAGGAAGTCAAGGTTACAGCGCTTTCTCAGCCAGAATCGTCAGATTGCTTTAATAGCCTTGCAGCGCACATAAACCTTAATGTTTCGGCAGGATTAAATAATCCGGTAATCAATTTTATTGCAGATGCGCCTGCAAATGTTCCGGCAGCAGCCAAGTATATTGTTAATGTTGAGATACAGCTACTTTCAGACTGCGATGATTTTTCAAGCAGTAAAGGCAGCGCGCTCATTTTCGGGGACACTACCGAATTTTCAAATGTGGCTTCGTCACAGCCTTCTGTTTCTCTTTTGCCTTCGCAACTTCCTGTCTGCTATAAATGGAGGATGAAGTTTAAAGGAACATCAGGGGCTGCATGTGAGGTATATTCCCCTTGGTACGAGGCTCCGCTTTTTTAAGGTACTTTGATTTTTTTTTATAGTGGTAAGAACCACCTGCACTGCAGGTGGTTTTTTTGTGCTTAAAAACATAAATGTAGTATAAAATGTACTAAACACATATAAATGCGTTTTACTTTTACATAAAAGTATTTATAATGACACGCCTTTACATTGCCTTACTACCTTTACTTATTGCTTCCTGCTCAGGCAGTGAGACACAGCTTAATGTTGCAGGAAAATTATCTTTAAAAGAAGTTTCCGGATTAGAATATATTGACGGATCATTATGGGCGTTAGAGGATAGCGGTAACAAAAACAGTATTTATAAATTAAGTGCTGACGGTAAAATTGAACAGGAGATAAATGTTACCAATGCTACAAACCATGACTGGGAAGAGTTAACATCTGATAAACAGGGCAATCTTTATATAGGTGATTTTGGTAATAATGACAGTGATAGAAAAGACCTCGTGATTTATAAACTTGCTCATGATAACTATGACAAGGTTTCATCTGTAATTTCATTTTATTACCCTGAGCAAAAAGAATTTCCACCAAAGAAATCCAACCTAATATATGATTCCGAGGCATTTTTTGAGCATAATGGTAATTTTTACCTTTTTACGAAGAACAGAAGTAAGGGCTTTAACGGCGATTTCCAGGTTTATAAAATACCAAACAAAGAAGGCAGTCATGCGGCACAACTGCTCGGAACGCTCAAAACCTGCGATAACTTTAGAAAATGCGCTATAACCGGTGCCGATATTAGCCCGGACGGTACCAAAGCGGTATTAGTTTCTGGCGATAAAATATGGCTGCTTACCAATTTTAAAGATGATAATTTTGCGAAAGCAGCAATGCAGCCAATAGAGCTACACCATTGGTCGCAGAAGGAAGGGATCGCTTTTAAGGACAACGATGTCATTACGATAGCCGACGAGAAAGCTAAAAAAGAAGGGGGCAACCTTTATGAGGTAAAGCTATCAGGTCTTTTAGAAGCCAAATGATAACCCCACAGCCAGGCGTCCGCCATCTGCTCCCTGAAAGTATGTTACTCTTGCTGTAATAAGGTCGGCGCCATTTAACCAAAAGCCGCCACCGCCTGTCTGGTGCCACTTATCGGCGCGGTCATCTTCTATCCAAACGCGTCCATAGTCGTATCCTCCAAGAATACCGTAGGTAACCGGCACAAAGCTACTCTTCCATCTGCCTAAAGTAAGCCTGAGGTCGGTACTTTGGTAGAACGATTTTTTGCCTGTAAACCGTTCACGGCGGTAACCGCGCAAATCTGTATCGCCACCCAGAGTTGCTGCCTGATAAAATTCAAAATCATTACTCAGTAGCATCTTAGTTTTTACAGTACTGGACAGCACTAATTTTTCATCTGCGGTTATTCTGTGTACAAAATTAAGCGAGCTTTCAAGATGCGGAAAATTGCGCTCTATTTCGTCGAGGCTTGTTTTCCATCCGCCGGTTATATAAAAATACATGCCACGTACAGGCAATGATGCATTGTCATAATTTTTAAAACTGTACGTTGCCTGAATGCCTGCATAAAGCCTGTGTTCAAACAGCCTTTCAGCGATATTGCCTGGCTGATTTACAAATCTGTTATTCGAGCCATCTACCTCAATAGTTTCAAAAGGCAATTGTAGCTCCATGAAGCTGCCGTTTCGTCCCTGTTTAAAAAATGACGGTGCTACCTTAAATATTTGCAGCTTTACCCGGTTGTAGTTCATTCCTAAGTCGCTGTCATAATTTTTTGTGTCATTGCCATACCCAAAGTAGTTGATGCTAAAGTTTGGGCTGGTAAAACGGGCATCGAGGGCAAAATTCCATTTACTTGCAATGTTCATAAAAGTTCCCCTATAGATAAGTTCGAAGCCATGAGTAGCGAAATAATAATTAGCTTTAAAATTATGCCTTCTGGAGTACGGCCTTCGATTAAAGTTGTTGACTGTATAAGTTATCGAAGCTCCTATCTTAACGCCGTCGTCCGGGTTATAACCTAAAGCAGGATATCCGGCAAAGACATTATATGCCGGTTTGTTAACGTCGTAGCTGTTGGTTTCATAATCGTTAGTTAGCAGCTTTTGTGTCTTACTGTCTACATTATACGAGTTCTCTTTACTTTTAAAGTCGTATATCTTCACTCTCTTACCATTCTCTACACTATAACTATCATGATTTAAGCCTCCGAGAAGCCGGAGTGTGATTGGCTTTTCCGGCTTGCCGCTAATTTCAAAGATGTCATCGTCATCCAGGCCGTAGATCCATATTTCCTTAGTCTGCCTGTGATTATAGCTCTTAGAAGAAATCAAAGTTTGCGAGTCTTTCTTAATGCTGAATACCTCAACACTGGTAATGCCATCAGGAAGCCTTTTGATAACAAATTTTTCTTTTTTATCAGTTCCAGTTATTAGTACGGTTCTAAGCAAGACTTTGCGGTAATCTAACGCATATTTTTCAAGTTTCTCACGCCTTTTTTTCAGGTTGGTCTTTATAGTCTCCATTGTCGCATCCTTAACTTCATTAGGCAAGCCACTAAATGACTTATCTATCTCAGCATCGGTAAGTGCTTGCTGTAGCACATTTGCTTCCTCAAGCCACACATTTTCTCCGGCGTGGGTTATAAGAGATAAATCCTGTGCATAGCCTGCTCTTGCAAGCCATTTTACACTCGATATATCATCTTTGTAAGGCTTCATGTAACGGAGCGGCGGAGACTGCATAATCAAGGTTAGCAGTGCGCCTCCAAATTTCGGGAATGCCTGGTCACGGTCACGGGGTATTGGCCTGTAATAAATACTATCGTTAGTGTCGAATCGCGACCAGCGCCACTGATCTGCATGGCGGTCGAAATCCCCAACAAGAATATCAAACAACCTTGCCCTTATATAGGCTCTTTCATCTACTTTATATTTATTGTCTTTATGAAGATTTTTGTACAGGTCATCGGTGCTGTCTATGCCATCCGGATTGCCAAAGCTTGCCTGATCTTTAAACTCATCTGTAGGGCGTTCTTCAACCATGTACAGTTCATCACCAAAATTGGCATTATGCTCTTTTAAAAGGTTTTGTTTGGGTATGTAATAAAGTTCCGGGTTAGTGTGGTAGATACCGGCTGTTTCCTCAAGGTCGTCAATGATAAAGGGTGTATAAGGATGGGCCGTAGTGTAAAAGTCCATTAAAAAATTCTCTGTAGATGTGTTCGCGTAGTCATCGCCTACAAAGCGGTCTTTAAATGCCACAGCCTGCAGGAAACGTGTAGCGCTCTTTTTAATGCCGCGCATAACATATTCCTTACCTTCTTTGTCTATCAGTCTAAGAGAGTTAGACTGGTGTCCGCCGCCGGTTTTTCCTGTTGTTAGTCCGCCCTGTAGTGTATCAAGCGAGACGACAGAGACTTCTATAGGAGTACTATAGTAATTGCTGTAATGGGTACCGAACAAAAAACGGTAAAAACCGCTTCTTTTTGTCATCTCCTGTGTATAAACTGATGCCTTGGTTGTAGCAGGAAATGTATCTGGGAATTTATCAATAGCAACTTTAGGCTTTTGCAGCAGTACCTTTTCAAATATTTTTTCTTCTCCCTTAGGTATGGTCTTAAAGTAGGCAACTTTAACAAGGCCGTTTTTATAAACATCCAGTGTTGCATAGCCTGTGCCACCATACGAGAAATCTTCCGGGTGCTTAACCCTTGCAGCTTCGACTTTAGAGCCTGAGCCGCTAATAATCTGATTAATATTGTCTTTATGTATGAATTGCAGGTTGTGGTCATGTCCGGATATTACAATTATATTATCCTTATCCTGTATTAGCGCCTTAATCCTGTTAGATAATGTAGTATAAATTTTACTCGGAAGATCCTGTGATACCACGCCTCCTGTGTTTCGTATCAGATTTGCAAGAGAACCTAAAATGGGCAAAGGAATGTTATACTGTAAGGGGAAAAGTTCTTTACGTAACGATAGCTCCCCGCCATGCGAACCATTGCTCATAAGCGGGTGGTGTATGGCGAGAATTATGGTTTTTTGCTGGTTTTTATTAATCAGGTCTTCCAGTTCAGTAAATAGTGCGTCGCGTGTTTTAATGTCGCAATCATCATTTATAGTTGGGTACCTGTCCCAGTCTTCTATAAACCACTCACTGTCTATAGCAATTAGAGTAATGTCGTCATTAATTTTTACATCGGTTATGCCGCAGCCGTTACCCGGTAAAAAAGCTTGTTTTCCTAATTTCTCCCGCACAAGCTTTTCTTCTTCATATAGACCGGCAAGGCCGTGGTACCAATCATGATTACCGGGTATCATATACGTTTTGCCTTTAAAACCTTCTGCTAAGGCAAGCTGACTATTTAAGGATGCCTCTGCCTCAGCGCGATCTTTATGATCTTTTGGTGGCATGCCAAGCGGATAAATATTATCTCCCAAATAAAACAGCGAACTGTTTTTATCTTCTTTATCTAATTTTTGTTTTATTATTCCAAGCAGCTGCTGAGACTGTGGCTGCGTAGCAAGACCAGCATCTCCCACCAGATAAAAACGATGCGCCACATCGCTTTCAATAATCGTATCTGCAGGTAGCGCATTGGCAGATTTGCCATACTGGGCGTGATGGGTTGCACACGATGCAAGACAAGCCACAACCGCAAAGCATGTATAAACTTTAATATTCCTTAATGCATTACGGCTAACCCAAAAGAATTTCATAATTTGGTGGTGTTAATTTTCTACCTATGGATGTTGTTGAAAAAGCGGAGAACTATGTCTTTCATTTGTTCAAAGATAAGTTATCCCCTAATTATATTTATCATAATTTTAACCATACTTTGCGTGTGGTTACTAATGCTGCCCATATATCTAAAAAGGAAGATGTAAGCAAAGAAGAGCGTGAAATGCTTGTCCTGGCGGCATGGTTTCACGACTTAGGTTATATAGACGGCCCCGAGAAACATGAACAGCGAAGCGCTGTTATGGCACAGGAGTTTTTGCTTGAAAATGGCTATAATCCGGCTAATGCGGCAACTGTCGCCCAGCTAATACGATCTACAGAGCTGACTACTGACCCCCAAAACCATCTCGAAAAGATAATTAAAGATGCCGACTGCGCTCATTTTGCAGATGATAATTATATACAGCTTTCTGAACTTTTACGCGAGGAGTGGAAGCTTAACCAGCAAAAGATTTTTACCGATGCCGAGTGGGCCAAGGGAAACAGGAAGATGCTTTTGCATTATCACAGGTTTTTTACAGACTATGCCAAAGAAAAACTACAGCCGCAAAAAGAAGCCAATATAGCTGCACTGCAAAAGCTAATTAATGATCTTGAAGACGGCAAAGAAAATACAGAGAAGAAAAAGAAAAAAAAGGATAAGGAGGAGGAGTTAAAATCTGAAAAGCCTGACAGAGGGGTGGATACTATGTTTCGGGTTACGTTAAGTAATCATACACGTCTTAGTGATATTGCCGATAGTAAAGCTAATATACTTTTATCTGTAAATGCCATTATAATATCGATAGCACTGAGCAGCCTGATACCAAAGCTTGATGCACCGGCCAACTCGCACTTAATTATACCTACGTTTATTATGATGCTGTTTAGTACAACAAGCATTGTGTTTGCAATATTATCTACCAGGCCAAAAGTTACTACAGGAGTATTTACCCGTAAGGATATAGAAGACCGTAAAGTGAACCTACTGTTCTTTGGGAATTTTTATAAGATGCCCCATGCCGAATACGAGTGGGCTGTGAATGAAATGATGAAAGACAAGGCATACCTTTATAATTCTATGATTAAGGATTTATATTTCCTGGGCCTCGTATTGCATAGAAAATATTCGCTATTGCGTATTACCTATAATATTTTTATGATTGGTATAATAGCGTCAGTGGCGTCGTTTGTCTACGCATTCGTAAATATGTAATCAACTCTCAAAATAACAAAGGCAGCTATTACAGCTGCCTTTGTTATTTTATTGTGCTTTATTCTTTATGCTCTAATTCTTTAAGAAGGTCATCATAGCTGTACGTGCCTTCGGGCCGCTCGTTGCTATTATAAGTTACCGCTACACGCATTGCCTTAAGGCCGGTTACGCCCTGAAGATCTTCAACATCAAATGTTTCGATAACATTGCCTAACATATTTTGGTGCTGCAGGAATTGTATATAACGCCTGTATTCTATTTCTTCTTTCTTTTGGGTATATACAATCGTCAGTTTCCCCTTTTGAGTAATACGCTCTTTAGTGCCTTTTATGTTCGACTTGTCAATACGCTTTTTTACAACCTCATAGCGGGCATTGTAAGTACCGTCGACATCAAACCGTTTTTCATCCATACGGAACCGAATTGATATAGGCGAGCTGAACACAAGTATCAATGATGTTACATCGAGTTCGTATGGTAGTGTGGGCTTAAGCTTATAATATTCGTTCTCCATTTCGCACATTGCCTGTAATTGCCATAGCCTTAAATTATTTAGGTAAAGTGGGTTATAGGCATGTTTGGGAGATATAGAGGCGCCAATATATAGGTTATGCTCTACACCATCTGTTTTAAAGCGTTCGTAGTAGTGCGGAAAAAAGGATTGTGCTTCCTTCTGTTTATTATCGAGAACGGTAGCCATTTGTTTATTAATGATGGAAAGCGTATCGTCAAAATCTTTACGACTGTCGTATACCATTTTAACTTTAGAATCGAGAGCGCTAAAATAGTCAGCTATCTTTTCGTGTATCTCGCTGTTAGGAGAGTCAAAATGCTGGAGCACCTGGTGCACCTCATTTATTATGTAATTCTGAATAGTAGCTTCAGTATCGGCTTTGAGTTCGTTACCCAGTTCATGTTCTATGTTTTCGAGCTCATAAATATGCTGCTCTATTAAAGGTAGCTTCTCCTGCTTAAACATAAAGCGGAATAAGTTTAAAAGCCTGCCAATTTGAACGATGAGGTCTTTTTCGGTAGATGTGTTTCGCGCTGTAGACGATCCTTTCACATCGATCTGGCCGTATAACGGATACACTTCTCTAAACACAATTTCTTTAAATGCCTGATTGTTATTTTTAGAGTGTACGTGAGCAAGTGCCTCTTCCCTAAACTTCCAGTATACGCTGTGGTGAATAGCAGTGTATTCATTTTGAATAATTGCATCTACTTCATTTTGCAATTCAGAATAGTAACGTTCTATAGTGTCTGTAAGGAAAGGTAATACGTAAGCCAGTTTATTGGCATTAATGCTGTTCAGCTCTTTTGCTCGAGATGATACCAGTTCTATAAAGCCGTAAAACTTTTCGTTTTTTACAATCGGGGCAAGTATACAGCTTCTTATATCCTGAGAGAGCAAATGATCTGCTAACGCCGTATCATCCGGGTTTCGTTGCCTGAACAATTCTACATCAGACATGATAAGGTACTTGCGGTCGTTAATGAGTTGCTGCATGGTTGCGTTGCAAAACATCCTGCCACACTGCACTTCTTTATTACCAACTAATATGTGGCTTTTTATATCTTTAAAGGGAGCAATTTTAAATACGTTGTCTTCAACATTAATTTCTGTAAAGCCTATCCTTAAATCGGCTATCCTGTAGATGCTTCTAAAAATGTTTTCGAAATTTGCCTTCTTAACTTCCTTAAGTTCGTCGTTAACTAACAAGCTGCTCTTAAGGTTAGATATAGCACTCTCTGTAGTGGCATCAAATAATGACATAATACCAAAACCTTTTGATATCCAGCTGCCGGGCGGAAATTTTTCTTTCCATAGCTCCAGGTCATCAAAATTATCCATAAGCCTGTTTACATCCTCGGGAGTAACAGGCACTGCTTTATCTGTAGGGATGAAATCCAGAAAATCACCATTATACAATATTCGGTAATGCTTCATAATGCCATCAGCGTCCGGTATATCATAGAACAATGGTTTATTAAAGTCAAAACGATAATGGTAATAATCATTCAGGATAAGGCAGCAGCAAAAAACATAAAAATGGTGTTCATCAAGATTGCGGATGGCGATATCAAAATCAGCACCCGCATTTGCCAAAATTTTATTAAACCGGGCGGTATGATTAAATGTAAAGTTAAAAAAAGGTATCGCGGCGGCCTTAATCTCATTATTAGTAAGTGCTGTAGGGAAAAGATCAGCCAGAAGATTTCGTATCAGTACTTCATGCTTTTCAAGTAAAGCTAAATCTGTAATGCCTTCACGTAATTCGGGATAAGGGGCTGTATGGCGTAGTAATGCCTTAGCGTAATCTGACCTGTAATCTACGTCTGATTCTGCTATTTCCTCCAATGCTTCTAATACTTTATGAAAAGATATCTTGGCTATTAAAGGGCCTCTCGTGGGTTGTTCATCTTCAATCATCATCAAAGGAATATTCTTACTGCAAAGATACAACAAATTAACATTCACTATACTGCGGTATACATTGTTATAGTGGCAATTTGCTCTCCATCATCTGCCTAAAATGTTCGATTTTTATGTTTATTTGCAGTATGAACCAAGTTGTTGCGATAAAGTTTAAAAATAATGTGCGCCTTACCGTTAAGCGTGAAGACCTTCTGCATCCTCATATTTCGGGTAATAAGCTTAGGAAATTAAAGTACAATATACTCCGCGCTAAAGCCGAAGGACATACTTGTTTGTTAACATTTGGCGGTGCGTACAGTAACCACATTGCAGCAACAGCCGCCGCCGGAAAAGAATACGGGTTTAAGACTATCGGGATTATAAGAGGTGAGGAACTGGCTAATAAAATAGTGGAAAACCATACACTTTCTTTCGCCAAGGAATGTGGCATGCAGCTGGAATTTATATCCCGCGATGCGTACCGGAACAAAGCAGAACCTGACTTTATAAAAGAATTGAGGGATCGCTTTGGCGACTTTTACCTTGTACCCGAAGGCGGGACCAATGCTCTTGCAGTGCAGGGATGCGAAGAGATACTAAGTAATGAAGATACGGATTTTACTCATGTATGCTGTGCAGTAGGAACAGGTGGAACGATATCGGGTATTATCAATTCTGCGCTTCCGCATCAGGTTGTAATTGGCTTTCCTGCGTTAAAAGGTGCAGGATTATCCAATGATATTTGTAAATTTGCGCGAAAGGGCAACTGGGAGCTGCAGGAAGGCTATCACTTTGGGGGTTACGGCAAAGTTACCCAAGAGCTGATAAGCTTTATGAATCAATTTTATGATACAACAGGCATCCTTTTAGATCCTGTATATACAGGAAAGTTGTTTTTTGGCGTTATAGACCTTATCAGCAAAGATTTTTTCCCAGAAAATTCTGAAATTCTGCTCATACATACGGGTGGTTTACAGGGTATAGCAGGAATGAACAAGGAATTATTGCGCAAAAAACTACCCACAATTAAAACGTGATAGCATGCTTAAAAAAATTTTAGCTTTTATTTTGTTAAGCCTTATAATGGGCTGCGGCAGCGCTAAGCCAAAAATTCAGACTACAAAAAGTGGCGTAGCGAAAACTAAAGCTCCACGAAAAACCAGGACACCCAAAACTAAAACAGCTACGGCCAACAGCGGTAGTGCCGGTAGTGCTACAGAGACACGGACATCTGAAGTTTTAGAATCAACTTCTAAAACGATGGTATATTCTGACCAGGTTAAAGATTACATACTTAAATACGATTATGTTGCTAAGAACAACATGAAAAAATATGGTATTCCAGCAAGTATTATCTTGGCTCAGGGAATTTTAGAGTCAGGTGCAGGCAGGGGAACATTATGTGTAAACGCTAACAACCATTTTGGAATAAAATGTCATAACGACTGGACGGGTGAAAAAGTTTACCATGATGATGATTCAGAACAGGAATGCTTTCGTAAATATAAATACGCTGCCGAATCCTTTGATGACCATTCAGAATTTTTAACGTCAAGAGGGCGTTATGCAGCTTTATTCAAACTTGAAAAGGATGATTACAGGGCTTGGGCTAAAGGACTTAGGGCAGCAGGTTATGCTACCGACCCAAAATACCCTGAAAAATTAATAGGACTGATAGAACGTTTTGACCTTGCAAAATATGATGCTGAGGTATTGGATAAAGATTATATCCCCGCGCCTAAACCGGTTGCAATGCCAAAGCCTAAGCCAAAACCTGCGGCAGGTTCTCAGGAAACCACTAAAGGTACAGATGTTACTGTTGCAGCAGGTTCGTCAGGATCTTACACTGTTTTAAAGGGCGATACGCTCTATTCTATTTCTAAAAAAAATAACATGACCGTAGAGGAACTCGTACAGCTTAACGGCTTGTCGGGCAATGCGATATCTATTGGTCAGGTACTTAAAATTAAATAAATGTTATACCAACGCAGCAGCCAACTTTTTGCCGAGGCAGAAAAGGTAATTCCGGGCGGTGTTAACTCGCCCGTACGCGCTTTTAAAGCCGTAGGCGGAACTCCCATTTTTATAAAAGAGGCTAAAGGCCCCTATTTATATGACGAAGACGGCAATCGTTATATAGACTATATAAATTCATGGGGCCCCATGATCCTTGGACATGCTTATGAGCCGGTGGTAAATGCTATAATAGAGCGTGCACAAAAGGGTACATCCTTTGGTGCTCCCACAGCATTAGAGACCGAGATAGCGGCCCTTGCGGTTGCTATGGTTCCTAATATAGATAAAATACGTTTTGTAAACTCCGGTACAGAGGCCTGTATGAGTGCTGTGCGCCTGGCAAGAGGTTTTACCGGCCGTGAAAAAATAATAAAGTTTGCAGGGTGTTACCATGGGCATTCTGATTCGTTTTTGATACAGGCTGGGAGTGGTGCTGTTACATTTGGTACACCTAACAGTCCGGGTGTAACGCAGGGCACAGCTAAAGATACTTTATTGGCCACTTACAACAATCTGGAGAATGTAACGGAGCTATTTGCTGCTAATCATAAAGAGATTGCTGCAATAATAATAGAGCCCGTAGCGGGTAATATGGGCTGCATACCGCCAGCGGACGGTTTTTTGGAAGCATTGCGCGAGCTATGTGATGCTAATGGTACACTCCTTATATTCGATGAGGTTATGACAGGTTTCAGGCTTGCAAAGGGAGGCGCTCAGGAGCTTTTTAATGTGAATGCTGATATTGTAGCATTTGGTAAGGTAATAGGCGGAGGATTGCCTGTAGGCGCATTTGCCGCACGTAAGGAGATTATGGATTATCTCGCGCCTATAGGCCCGGTATATCAGGCAGGAACATTATCGGGTAATCCGTTAGCAATGGCGGCGGGTTTAGAGATGTTGAAAGCATTAAACAGCGATTCAGATATTTTTAAGAGGCTTGAAGAAAAGACACTTTACTTAGAGAAAGGCATACGCAAAATATTGGAGGCTGGAAATATTCCCCACACTATAAACCGTACAGGCTCTATGATATCGGTGCACTTTGATGCTGCGCCCGTTATCGATTTTAAATCGGCAGGCAGGGGCGACAATGAAACATTTAAGAAATTCTTCCATGGCTTATTAGCCGAAGGTGTTTATATTGCGCCTTCTGCATACGAAACCTGGTTTATAACAGATGCGCTAACATACGAAGATCTCGACTATACTATCAATGCTATAGAAAAAGTTGCAGCTTCGCTATAAACATACGTAACTCATAAAAATGCGAAAAGCTCCCATGTGGGAGCTTTTGTTATGTATTATGTATGCTTAGTTTGTAAGCTGGGTAAGTAATTTTTTGTTAGCGTCCAGTTTAGCCATTTGTTCCGGCGTTAAAGAGGCTCGTAATTTAGCGTCTATACTGCCTAACAACACTTTCTTCTGGTCGGCAGTAAGTGTTTTTTTAAGCTCACGGTGTTTATATTCAAATAAGCCCCTAAAGTTTTGTTTTTCAACATCTGTTAATGTAACAGTTTTGCTAAGTGCAGTAAGATCTTCAGCAGCAGCTTTTACTACAGCAGGGTCGGCAGGAACGCTTTGTGCTCCTGTAGTTTTAGATTTAACAGTAGCTGTTCGTTGTTGGGCCGTAGCTGTAAAGCCTAAGCCAAGCATAACAACCATCAGGGCGATTATTTTTTTCATAGTAGCAATAAGTTTAATTATTTATAAAGTCAAATCTACTTAATTTAGAAAACATCACAAAACTTTAACACTAAAAATATTATTTTCAAGTTTGGATTTGCGGCATTTTCATATTAATTAGCGTTTATAAGATTATGGGTTGCTTTAAAGTACTGATATTTTGTTTATTATGTAATAAAAATTAGTTTGATTTTCGCCTTTTCGTTTTATACGTCGTCCGCAATTCTCATCTCACATCAGTTCTAGATCTTAATATTTTGCCAAAATATTTTTCATTAACGGTTTTTCAGAGTTACTTTTGTCCCGTGAAAAACGCTATACTCGTAATAGTATTCCTAATGTTAGTGCGTCCGGTTATACCGGTTGCAGACTATATTATAAATTACGATTATATTACAAAAGTACTCTGTGTAAATAAAGCTAAGCCTGTAATGCATTGTAATGGCAAGTGTCATTTAATGAAGGAACTTGCTAAAACTGCCGAGCAGGACAAGCCAATATCTCCAAAGAAAGGCAGTACTGCCGAAATTGAGATTTTGTTTTTTCAGCCTGTTCAGTCTTTTACCTTCCAGCCTTTTATTGTTGACGTTATCACTAAGAATAGTACTTCTTACAACAACTTGTATGGCTATTTAAATACAGGTTTCATTTTTCGTCCACCCCTCGTTATTTCTTAAATAAATTCGGTAATGCTTACATTCATGCTGCTTTTTGCCGCGTGAAAGATTGTATGTGCACACAATTAATTTAATGTTTAAGATAATAATAAAATGAAAAATACCATATTAAGAAGCCTTGCCATTGTGGCAATAGCAGTTGCCTTTAACTCATGTAGCGATGATGATAGTGTAGTAAATGATGTATCCGGAACCGGAAACCTGGGCGTAGAATTTGATAATGCCTATGGCGCTAACGATTTAATACTTAGCACACAAATTAACACTACCTCAAACAATGAAGTGCTAAAGATAAGAACAGCCAAATACATTGTAAGCAACATTGTTCTTACAAAAGCAGATGGCACAACTTATACATACCCTAAAAGCCAAAGCTATTTTATAGTAGATGAAGCGGACGCGAACAGCCATGTTCTTGACCTTACTAATGTACCTGCAGGTGACTATACAAAAATTAAATTTGGTATTGGTGTAGACCGCGAGCAATTTAATTTAGGGGCGTCAGGTCAGGGTGATTTTTTAGCAGAGGCACAGGCAGCAGATATGCTTTGGAGCTGGTCTGCGGGTTATAAATTTCTTGCTTTCGAAGGTACCTTTACTTCACCAACGGTTACCACGGCTACGCCATTCATGGTACACACCGGCCAAACAGGATCTGACTACAATTATACCGAAATGACCTTAGATATGCCATCAAAGGCGCTTGTTCGCAGCACAATTACACCTGTGGTGCATATTGTAGCCGATCTTTCTAAAGTTATAGACGGAACAAACAAAATCAAGCTCTCAGAAAATAATGAGGGCGGCATGGGCGCAATGATTATGGGCGGTACCAACCTGCCGTTAATTACTGCCAATCTTAACTCGATGTTCAGGATAGACCACGTTCACAACGACTAACTATATAGAGGTTGCTCCGTGTAATGCGGAGCACTTTTTATTTAAAAAAATAAACCATGAAAATAAACCATTTTCTTTGGGTATTTGGGTTGCTGTTTGTGGGATGCTCTGATAATGATGAGTCTGAGGAGTATAGAAATCTTCCGCTTACTGTAGATATACCATCTAATTTCCCGGCTATTGCTTATGACATCAGCCAAAACCCGCCAACAGAGAAGGGCTTTGAGTTAGGAAAAAAGCTATTTTATGATGGAAGGTTAGCATCAGATAACCTAGTTTCATGTGGCTTTTGCCACTTGCAGGAATATGCATTTACACATCATGGGCATACTGTGAGTCATGGGGTGAACAACCTTGTTGGCACACGCAACGCACCACCCATACAAAACCTTGCTTACCAGACTACTTTTATGTGGGATGGGGCTACGTCTCATTTAGACCTACAGCCTATTATACCACTTACAAGCCCCATAGAGATGAATGGCAACCTTAATGCTATTTTAGACATGATGAGGAATGATGTCGTTTATAAAAAGTTATTTAGTCAGGCATTTACAGATGGAGCTATTACAACTGAGAATATGCTAAAGGCATTATCTCAATTTATGGTAATGATGACATCTTCTAATTCTAAGTTTGACAAATACCGTCGCAATGAATCCGGAGGTACATTAACTGCCAATGAACTTGCAGGCTATGCTACGTTTAATGCTAAGTGTGCTTCCTGCCACGCGACCGATTTAATGACGGATGACTCTTTTCGTAACAACGGGTTGGCAATTAATCCTCGTGTAAATGATGTGGGCAGGTATCTTGTTACAGAAAATGAAGCCGATTACTACAAGTTCCGGGTACCGAGCCTGCGTAACGTCGAGAAGACAGCTCCCTATATGCATGATGGCAGGTTCGGAAACTTAGAATCGGTACTGGAGCATTATTCTGCAGGCGTTACAGATTCGCCAACACTCGACCCTTTGCTCAAATCAGGTAGCGCATTGGGAATACCACTTACTCCAATAGAAAAGGAGCAACTTGTTGCATTTCTTAAAACATTAACCGATAATCAGTATCTCACCGATGCCCGATTCTCTGAATTTTAATTTCATGAAAAATACAATTTTTACTATACTTGTCTTACTGTTAGTGGGTAACGTAACATTTGCTGCAAATGTGGGTAATATACCACCACCGGATTTCGCAAAATACCTTTACGAATTTGACGACTGCGATGCCTGTGGTTGCTCTGCAAGCGGCGGCGGCATGGGGTTCGCCTCAATGATAGACCGTAACTTTATTAGTCTGCGCTACTTTTATCAAAGCTACAGCAGCCGTGACGGTATTTTTGCCAACTCTCCATGGGTAGACGAAAATTTTAATACAGTGCAGCTTTGGGCAAGGGTTCCGGTTTATAAAAATTTCCAGGTATCTGCGCAGGTACCTTACCATACTAATAACAGGCAGTTGTCTACTGGAAAGCAACAAATAGACGGTGTGGGAGATATTACTGTTTTAGGTTTGTATACTGTTTATCAGACTATGAAAGACAGTACCGTTTTCACCCATACACTGCAGGCGGGTGGAGGAGTTAAAGTACCGGTGGGTAAATATGATAGTGCTAATAATGGAAGTGTCAACCCCAGTTTTCAGTTAGGTACAGGTGCCTGGGATTATATATTAGCTGCTGAATACGTAATAAGAAAGCAAAGCCTCGGTTTTAATGCAATGCTTAATTATGCGTTCAAATCAGAGAATGATGAAGAGTACCAGTTTGGCAACCAATTAAATTATGCCGGAACCTTTTTTTATGTAGTCAATAAAGATGATAACTTTACCATAGTGCCACAAGCAGGCCTTGCGGGCGAAGTATATGCGACTAATAAGCAATACGGGCAGGATGTACCACAAACAAAAGGCGACATCCTGTTGGGAAAAGTAGGGGTAGAGGCAGGCCTGGGTAAATTTTCTGTAGGGGTAAATGGAATGCTTCCTATAGCTCAAAACCTTACAGGTGGAAAGGTGGAGGCAAACTACCGTTGGTCGGTTAATCTAAATTATAGTCTTTAAGTTACAGCAGGCATATATTGTATTCATTCGTCGAAGGTACCGCCCCATAAAAATAAAGCTGCCCAAGGGCAGCTTTACAAATTTTTTATAGAAAAGTAATTATCCTTTAAACTCAACGGTTTTTAAATCGCCGTCTACAATAACTTTTATAAGGCCATGCTTGGTAAGGCCTTTCATGGCTGCATCCCATTTTTTACCGCTTAGGGCTGCTTGGGTTTTAAGAGCGTCCAGAGCAAGCTGGCTGCTTACTTTAAGTATTTCAGCAATAGCCTTTTCATCCTCTGTAAGCTCTACCTGTTTCTTCTCCGGCCTCATTTGAGGGAAGAACAATACTTCCTGAATTGAAGCATTATTTGTAAGGAACATAATCAGCCGGTCCATACCAATACCAAGACCGGATGTTGGCGGCATACCATATTCAAGAGCGCGTAAAAAATCGTTATCAATAAATTGTGCTGCCTCAACGTCACCACGCTCGGCTAATTTAAGCTGTGCTTCAAAACGCTCGCGCTGGTCTATAGGGTCATTAAGCTCAGAGTAGGCATTAGCCACTTCTTTGCCGCATATCATCAGTTCGAAACGCTCGGTAAGTTCAGGGTTATCACGGTGCTCTTTACAAAGCGGACTCATTTCTTTAGGATAATCAGTTATAAAGGTGGGCTGTATAAAGTTACCCTCACATTTCTCGCCAAATATTTCATCAATTAGCTTGCCTTTGCCCATAGTATCATCTACCACAATACCCATTCCCTTGGCAGCTTCAAACAACTCTTGTTCTGTTTTATTAGTAATGTCGAAACCTGTAAACTGCTTAATAGCATTGGTCATGGTAACACGGGCATAAGGAGCCTTAAAGCTTACCTGATGTTCACCAAAAGTAACATCGGCAGTCCCGTTAACTGCTATGGCGCAATGCTCTAACAGGTTTTCGGTAAACTCCATCATCCAGTTGTAGTCTTTGTAGGCTACATATATCTCCATAGCGGTAAATTCAGGATTATGAGTCCTGTCCATACCCTCGTTCCTAAAATTCTTTGAAAATTCATAAACACCATCAAACCCACCTACAATAAGTCGTTTAAGGTATAATTCGTTAGCAATGCGCATATAAAGCGGAATGTCTAACGAGTTATGATGCGTTACAAAAGGCCTTGCTGCTGCGCCGCCCGGTATAGGCTGAAGCACTGGCGTCTCTACTTCAAAGTATCCTTTGTCGTTAAAGAAGCTACGCATGGCATTAAACATTTTTGTCCGTTTAATAAACACCTCTTTTACCTGCGGGTTAACAACAAGATCTACATAGCGCTGACGGTATCGCAATTCAGGATCGGTAAATCCATCATAAGTATTGCCCTCTGTATCTGTTTTAGGCAATGGTAAGGGGCGTAGTGTTTTGCTAAGAAGCGTAAAGTTTTTTACCCGTATCGATTTTTCACCTACCTGTGTGGTAAATAATTCACCCTCTGCACCTACAAAATCGCCAAGGTCTATAAGCTTTTTAAAGACCTCATTATAGAGTGTTTTGTCATCACCGGGACAAATTTCATCACGGTTTATGTATAACTGTACGCGGCCTTCACTATCCTGAAGCTCTGCAAACGCAGCCTTACCCTGTACACGGATAGACATAAGCCTTCCTGCTACCACAACCTTCTTGCCTTCAGAGAATTCGTTCTTTACCTGCTTAGACGTAGTATCTACAGGATAAAGGTTTGCCGGATAAGGATTGATGCCGAGGTTTCTCAGCGCATCCAGTTTTTCTCTACGAATGATTTCTTGTTCTGAAAGCTGCATGATCTATAATTGTTTTAAGCCCGCAAAGATAATGATAATTAACAAATAAGCAATCGGGGTCACGTTGATAAGGGTTGATTTGATCGTTTGTAAATGTGGCAATTTGATGATGTATATCCAGTCGATAAGTTTTGTAAATTTGTACAGCAATATCAAGCTACAGCAATGAACAAGCAAATAGAATTTAGAGACCTTGGCTTACAGGATTATAACGATGTTTGGCAGTATCAGGAAAAATTATTTCAGAATACGGTAGATTTAAAAATCAGGAACAGAAGGGAGGAGCTACTGTTAGAAACTAAAAACCACCTGCTGTTTGTAGAACATCCGCATGTATACACATTAGGTAAAAGCGGAGATATAGAGAATTTGCTGTTAAACGAAAAGCAACTTGAAGCAAAGGGTGCTACATACTACAAAGTTAACAGGGGTGGGGATATAACCTATCACGGACCCGGACAAATTGTAGGTTACCCAATTCTCGATCTTGATAATTTTTTTACAGATATACACAAATACCTCCGTTTCCTTGAAGAGGTAATTATACTTACAATTGCGGATTATGGACTAAAGGGAACCCGTAGTAATGGCGAGACAGGAGTTTGGCTGGATGTAGGTACACCTTTTGCACGTAAAATATGTGCAATGGGTGTTAGAGCCTCGCGGTGGGTAACCATGCATGGATTTGCGCTTAATGTAAATGTAAACCTTGGTTACTTTGATAATATTATTCCCTGTGGTATTCGCGGAAAGGCAGTAACGTCTATGCATGCTGAACTTGGCAAGGCTATAGATGAAGCTGAGGTAAAGCAAAAAATACTACGTTATTTTGCCGAACTTTTTGAAGCAGAAATTATAGATAAAACAGCTGAAGATAATAAATCACTCCTATATATATAGGTGTATTATTCTTCACATTGCATTTCGAGTTCCAGTTCCATTTGTTCGGGCAGCATTCTGAAGGTTTTTCTGTGATACTTGGTGATGCCGTATTTCCTTATTGCTTCCCGATGCTCTAAAGTAGGATAGCCCTTATTGTTCTTCCAGTTATACATAGGGAATTCTTCATGCAACTTATTCATGTACTCATCCCTGTATGTTTTAGCCAATACAGATGCTGCTGCAATACTAAGGTATTTACTATCTCCCTTAATAATGCAACTATGTGGAATATTGTCTACAGACTTAAACCGGTTACCATCTACAATGATGTATTGCGGAACCGGGCTTAGTTTTACAATACAATCCTGCATGGCACGTATAGACGCATTGAGTATATTTATCTCATCTATAACATCTGGCTCTATATGGGCGACATGATAGCAAAGCGCTTTTTGCTGAATAAGCGGTCGCAGGTGCTCCCGTATTTTTTCGGACAACTGCTTAGAATCGTTAAGCAGGTCTAACTTAAAATCTTCTGGCAAAATTACAGCTGCTGCAGTTACCGGCCCGGCAAGGCAGCCCCGGCCGGCCTCATCTGTGCCTGTTTCATATTTAAATTCAGAATGTTTTAAAATGAGCATACCCCTGGGTGTTTTTTAACGAATATAAGTACAACAAATATAACTACAGAAAGTTAAAGTTAAAATAATTGTCTTTTAATTTCTAATAATTTATATTTTTGCTTATCTGTTAATGCATATTATAAGTAGTTTACCTATTTGCTTAACGATCTATAACTTATCAAAATATTTATAATGAAAAAAAATACTCTCAGGGTTTCTCTATTGGCAATTTTGCTTGCCGGTAGCTTTTCAGCGTTTGCACAAAATGCAAAGCAACGAAAAGAAATTACAAAAGATTACAATCACGACGAGCTTAAGAGGCTTGCAGCTGATTTTACCGAAAGGAATAGAAGCAATAAAGAGAAAGCGTTAAAGCTTGCGGAGGTTAATGGATGGCCTGTTACTTTTAAAACTGAAGAAGGTAATTTTGCAGAACTAATGGGTCTGTATCCTAACGGCACGCCTAAATATAACATTACACTTAATGTTAATGCTGCTTTTACATCGGGAATTAATACTTTAAACACTGGGGGTAGTCTGGGGTTGGATATTAACGGGGAAGGAATGGTAGTAGGCCTGTGGGACGCACAAAGGCCTAGGGCGAGTCATAATACATTTGGAGGCAGATTGTTGCTTTTAGACGCGGCTCTTGTACAGGAGAATCACCCTACCCACGTTGCCGGGACCATTATGGGCAGCGGCGCGGGACAGGTGACTACTGCGAAAGGGATGGCTCCGGAAGCTATCTGTAATAATTATGACTGGAATAATGATACGGGTGAGATGGCCATTGAAGCAGACGGCGGTCTATTAGTGTCAAATCACTCGTATGGTAACCGTGCTGATTTATTGCCTGAAGAATACTTTGGTGCTTATATAGATGATTCTCGCGATTATGATATGCTTGCTTTTGATGCTAAATATTATCTGATAGTTCAGGCAGCAGGCAATGATAGGCGCGCTACACCGGTATACAACCCTACAAAGAATGGTTATGACCTTATAAATGGCTCAAAGACTGCAAAAAACACACTTACCGTTGCTGCGGTAAATGGGCTTAATGCTGCTTATTCCGGTCCTGATGATGTTGTGATGTCAAGTTTTAGCAGCTATGGACCTACAGATGATAACAGAATTAAACCAGACATATCAGCTAAAGGTGTAAATGTATATTCTTCTTATGGTCCGGGAAATTCAGATTACGCAACAGAAAGCGGAACATCTATGGCTAGTCCCGTTGTATCCGGCGGAGCTCTTTTGCTTCAGCAATATTATTATTCGCTAAATGAGGCGTACATGAAGTCTGCTACTCTAAGGGGATTGATTTGTCATACTGCAGATGAAGCGGGTCCATGGAATGGCCCTGACCCAATGTTTGGCTGGGGCTTGCTTGATGTTAAGAAAGCTGCTCAGGCTATTAGCGGTACAGGTACAACTTCTATAATAAATGAGCTTTCATTAACAGCAGGTGATAGTTACACATTGCCCATTGATGCAATTGATGGACAGCTGTTGCAAGTTAGTATTTGCTGGAATGATCCTGCAGGAACCGCAAGTTATGCTTTAGACTCTTCTGCGGCAAGATTAAAAAATGACCTTGACGTAAGGGTATCAAAAGATGGCGTAACATATCTGCCATGGAAACTTGCAGCAAGTCCGGATTCGGAAGCGTTGCAGGGGGATAATAATCGAGACAATATAGAACGTATCGATATCCCAAATGCTACGGGTACATATACTGTAAGAGTGTCTCACAAACGTTCAACATTAACCTCTGGCCCTCAAGAGTATTCACTAATTGTTACCAACGCTACGGCGACGCCTGCAGGAATAAAAGATAGCAATCTTAGCCTTTTTTCCGTATGGCCTAATCCCGCAGATTCTGTTATAAATATTAAGCTTGAAAAAGATTCTGCAGACGCTGTAGTAAACGTTATTGACGTGCAGGGCAGAGAAGTGCTTACAGATAAACTGACAAACGTAAATAGCACACTGGATATAAGTAGTCTTAGCGGTGGAATTTATATTGTAAAAATAACTCAGGGCGGTAAACAGCAATCTAAAAAAATTATTGTAAATAAATAACGATAAATTTTTTATAGACGCAACCATAACAATAAAATAGCATCTACTTATAAACGTCAGTATTTCTACTGACGTTTATAATTTAAAAAAAGTAGATAATATGATAACAATAGATAGAAATATGTTATGGTTGTTTTATTTATATCAACAAATAAGTGAATTTGTTGACGATAGCAATGTTAAAAATTTGTTATGTAAAAATAAATTGATAGCTTTGCGCCTTAACTAACTCAAATAATTTAATATGAAATCAAAGTTTACTTGGATTTTTACGCTTTTATTGGCGTTTTTTATTCAGTTTGCCTTTGCGCAGGAAAAGACGATTACAGGTGTCGTTAATGACGCTCAGGGTTTGCCCATACCGGGTGTAACCGTAATGGTTCAGGGTACTACCGGCGCGGGAGTTCAAACTGATTTCGATGGAAAATTTGCTATACAGGCCGCACAAGGCCAAAATTTAGTTTTTTCTTACGTTAGTATGAAAGAGCAGATTGTGAAAGTTGGGGCAGCTAGTACTGTCACGGTAACAATGGCTGAAAGCAGCGTTCAGTTACAGGATGTTGTAATTGAGGGTTACAGGAGTACTGCAAGAAAAACATCTAACGTAGCTGTAACAACAATTACATCTGAGACTATAGCTAACAGACCAAATGCGTCTTTTGTTCAGTCACTTCAGGGTCAAATACCGGGTTTGAACATTTCAACTGGTTCAGGTTCTCCGGGTTCAGCCAATACAAGCGTAATACTCCGGGGTCTTGGCTCATTAAATGGTAACACAGAGCCTTTGTATGTTATTGATGGTGTGCCATCAAATCTTTTAAACTTCAGGACCATCAACGGTAATGATATAGAGTCTGTATCAGTACTAAAAGATGCAGGTGCTACATCGGTTTATGGTAACAGGGGAGCAAATGGTGTAATCGTGGTTAAAACAAAAAGAGGAGCATTCGATTCAGGTCTTAAAATTAGATATTCTGGGGTAACCGGTTTTACAACAATGCAGCAGGAGAACTATAATCTAATGAGCGGTCAGCAGTTATTAAGGCTGGAGCGCGCTAAAGGTGTGGGTGACGGCGCAGGTCTGACAGACGCACAAATTGCAGCTTCTCCAAATACTGATTGGCAAGATGTATTCTTCCGGACAGGTATAACCCAAGAACATAATATCAACTTTACACAGGGTAGCCAGAATACCAACTCATTTATATCGTTAGGTTACTTTAAACAAGATGGTATTGTGCCTAACACAGATATTCAAAGGATATCTATAAGGTCTAATTTTTCTGGCAAAAGTGCAAACCAAAGGTTTAATTACACGACTAACCTTTACGCCGGTTATTCAAGAAGAAACCAGCTGGAAGCTGAAACAAGAAGTGAAATTGCAGGAAATATCCTTCAAAATCCATTGCAAGGTGCTTTAAGTTCTTTGCCATATCTCGATCAGTCTTTTTACCAAAATGGGCAGCAATTATTTGATGATACAGGTGGTGTAGTTTTTCGTAATACTCCATATTATCTTATGGATTATATTAAAAATATACACAACCGTTATAATGAAGTTAAGTTATTATTTAATGGATCTGCAAGTTATAAATTAACTAATGAATTAACTGCGAGCGTTCAGGGTGGTATAGACTTTACTGAAAATCAACGCGTATTCGCTAGGCTTCCGCAGTCATATCTTGCAATCGTATCTGCTGCTGCCCCACCTATAGGTGCCGGGTATCCTGAATTCCCGGGTTCTGAAAGTCAGAGCACAACGAGGGATTTTAGTTTTAATGGTAATGCAAGGCTTAACTATAACAAAGTTTTTGGGGATAAACATACTATCGATGCTTCTCTAATGACGGAGTACTACAAAGCAGATTATAATGGAAGTGCTTTCCAGACTACTGGTCTTAATAGCAGAACCTATTCGCCGGGTGCTGGTACTGGATACGTTCCTTTTAACCCGGCCACACCAAACCTTTTTGTCCGCAGTATATCATCCACAATTCTTAAGGCAGGCTTATTCTCTTACTTTGGAATGGCAGATTATGATTACGACACTAAATATGGTATTGGCGTATCAGTACGTAGAGATGCTTCTTACAGGTTTAATGCTAATAATCAGTGGGGTACTTTTTGGTCTGTTACCGGACGTTGGAATATCGACAGAGAGAGCTTCATGCAGAATTCTATTTTTACGGAATTAAAACTAAGGGGGTCTATAGGTACGTCAGGTAATCAGAACATTGGTGGAGAAAGCCCGTATGCTGCCCCTAATGTTACGAGGACTCTATATTCTACCACAAATGGTTACGGAAATTTATCGGGAATTGGCCTTGCTCAGCTTGGTAATCCTGATGCTAAATGGGAAACTACGCTGCAAGCCAACGTAGGTGTTGATTTTGTTTTAAACAAAAGGTTAAGAGGTACTTTTGATGTATATAGAAAGTACACCCAGGACCTTTACCAAAGCATACCTGTATCTGCAACTAATGGCACGTATACGTACCTTGGGAATTCAGGTAATATGGAGAATAGAGGTGTGGAAGCTCTACTTGCTTATGATGTTATTAAAACGAACGATTTCACGCTTACTGTTTCAGGTAATGGATCGTACAATCAAAACAGGCTTAAAAATATGCCTGGGGGTGATCAGGCCTTTGGAGATTTGCAGATTAATGCAGACAATCAAGTGGCATACCAGTATTTCATGGTTAAGTATGCTGGTGTGAACCCTTCAAACGGAAATTCTCTTTATTATGATGCCAATGGAGCTCTTACCGAAAATGCGGTTACAGCTGATAGGGTAGCTACAGGGAAATCATTTATACCTGTTTATCAGGGAGGGTTTGGATTTCAAGCAGATTATAAAGGTTTCTATGCAAGTACACAATTTACATTTGTGGCAAAAGCTTATAGATTAGATGATGACTATGCTAACTTGATGAATCCAACAGATATAGGAACTTTCCAGAAATCTGCTGATTTAGAAAGAGCATGGACACCAGAAAATCCTACAACTGATGTGCCTTCAATTAATGCTACCAATAGTGCGAGTGATCGCGCATTATCAGATAGGTTTTTACATGATTCGTCTTATGTTAGGCTTAAATTTGCATCTATAGGATATAATGTTCCTGCAACGTTCTTAGAAAAAACATTCCTTTCAAACGTTAGGTTATATGCTCAGGCAGAAAACATTGTTACATGGACAAAATGGAGAGGTTTTGATGCTGAAAGTAATTCGGTGAGTACATTTGGAGGATATCCTACACCACGCGTATTTTCTGTAGGCGTTGATGTACAATTTTAAAAAAAAAATTATATGAAAAATTTAAAGAAAATATTTTTATTTACATTGGCCGCAGGGCTATTGTATTCTTGTGAAGATGCATATAAAATTGTGCAACCCGGGGAGTATAATTATGATATTGCATTCAGGACGGTAGATGATATGTCTTTGGCTTTAGTTGAAGTTTATGATAACATATCTACAGAAGATATTATTGCCTTTACAAGCGTTTTTACGGATGAGGCGGCTATTGGCGACGAAAACGGAGGGCAAAATCTTGATGAGTACCGATTCCAGCTTTTTGCGACAAATGATTATGCTGCAAGCTTCTGGGTTAATAATTATGCGGTTATAAATTCTTGTAACAGGATTTTGGAAAATGCTGATAATGTCGTTCTTGATTCATTGTCTGATACTTTTGAAAATGATATCATTGAAAAAAATCGGGTAATAACAGAAGCCCGTGTACTTAGGGCATTCTCTCATTTTCAGTTATTAAATTATTTTTCTGAAGATATGAAGAACGACGCAGCATTAGGTGTTATTATTGCTGACCATGTACCACCGGTACCTGCTAATACTGAGCAGTTGCCACGTAGCACTACCGGTGAGGTGTTTGATTTTATTAATGCTGATCTTGATTTCGCTCAGCTACCTGAAAATCTAAATGCGTTAACTAATAACTCGGCGATATTTGTTACACCGAGGTTTGTTAACGGCCTAAGAGCGCGTATTGAAGCTTATCGCGGACATTATCCTGAAGCAAAAACTTATGCCGAGGCTGCAATAGTTGGTAATACAGCTACCGGTTTTGGTTTAGTTGGTCCTAATGTATATCAACAAATCTGGAGTGATACTACTTTAAACGAAATTATTTTTGGTTTGGAAAGGCCAAACGGTAAGAATGGTATTGTAAGCAACTGGTTTTTTAATGGTGCTTCTTTAGATGGTGGAGCATTTCTTGATATGAGCAGAACTTTATTCGCTGAACTTGCGGAAAGTCCTAATGATGTTAGATATGACGCTTTTGTGGGCCCGACTAGCTTAATCGCAGAGAACTACGAAACTGTATTTGACTACAGGGATGAGGATGTTATTGTTATAGGGAAATATCCTGGCAGAAATGACCTTAACCTACCACTTAATAACCGCATAAAAGTTATGCGTATCGCAGAGATGTATTTTATTAAAGCAGAGGCTCAGGCAGCTACGGGGGATCTTGTTGGAGCAAGAGCTACTTTACAGGCCCTAAGGACTAAGAGGACTGCAACGGTACTTCCTACCGGTCTTACAGCGCAACAAACCTGGAAAGCCATTCTTGATGAAAGAAGGATAGAACTTTGTTTTGAAGGTCACCGTTACATTGACCTTAAAAGATTGGGTACTCTTGCAGGTGTGTCTGGTGTAGATAGATATGAGAGAGATTGTGCTCCATTCCAGTCATGTGAGTTGTCTATTACTGATCATAGATTTACACTACCTATCCCTATCGAAGAGATTAACGGTAACAGGGTTATACGATCTCAGCAAAACCCAGGGTATTAATTTTAATTTATAAGATACTATGAAAAATATAATTTTAAAACTTAGCCTCTTAAGTCTTTTCGCTATTGGCGTAAGCAGCTGTGAAGAAGAAACGGGAGCAGTGCTTAATCCTGATAATGGTACTAATTTGTATTCATTTAATTTATCCAGGTCTACACTTGCGGTAACTGCAGAGGTTAAGACTGATACTATAGAGGTTGGTGTTACATCACGTTCAAATGTTGACCGAACAATAGCTGTTAACATAGACCCATCATCTACAGCTACTGCTGCGCAGTATAATGTCCCTTCATCTGTTGTGATACCTGCGGGTAAATTCATCGGTAAACTTGTATTAACCGCAAACGAGGCTGAAATTCCAGATGGTGAAATTGAATCGACTTTAGTTTTTACACTTGATGACGCGCTGGCTAACCTTGATGAGAAAAATTTTCATGTTGTAACTATTTATAAGCCATGTGCTTATGAGAGTTTAGCGGGTACGCATACATATGTTCAAACTGAGTTATTAGCAGGTACTGGTGGCATCGATAGTGGGAGCCCCGTAAATGGAACATTGACCGGTACTGTACAATTTACAGATACCGCTGTTATTGGAAGGTATCTTATTTCAGATTCGTCTTTTGGGATGTATGAGGCTGTATATGGAGATGCACCTGCACCTTTCGCAACAAATCCTGCGGGTATTGCCTGGAGTTGTACCGGGGCGAAGGGCTTTGGAAAAACCCAGTATGGTAATACAGAGACATTTTACCTTGATGTTACTGCTGTTAATGGTCCTGTACTTACATTAGTATGGTACAGTACATATGGAGATGGCGGTACAGTGGAATTGACAAGAGAAGGTGGCGCAGACTGGCCTGTTGAGCTTGTAACTCAATAACGTATATTTATTGTTATTTAAGGAGGCTTTCATGTTGAAAGCCTCCTTTTTTGTTATTTTTAAATGGGCTATTGCATAAAATACTACATTTGCCAAAAATACTTTCCATGCTAAGAAAAAGCTTCTTAATTTTTCTTGTACTATATTCTTTATCTCTTTTTTCTCAAGTTGAAAAAGGAAGTATTGCGGGTTCGAACGCTACGCCTGAAGCGAAAGATAGTGTGCAACCTCGTAAAATCACTAAAATTAAAGCTGCTGGCAAGCCGGCCGATACTATTGCGACGATAGACATGTATCGGATAGTAAACTTGCAGAGGGATACTACTTTTGTGGACACATCACTAACGATACAAAAGGACTATAGGGTAAACTACTTACGAAAGGACAATTTTGGATTACTGCCTTTTAGCAATGAGGGGCAAACGTATAATATATTAGATTATGGGCTTACCCAGTTTAATCCTTATCCCGAGTTTGGTTTTACTGCTAAGCATGCTGCATATATGGGGGTAAACGATATAAACTACTACCACGTGGCTACCCCGTATACTGATTTGCTTTACAGGTCGGTATTAGGGCAGGGACAACTTCTGGATGCTTTTATTACCATGAACACCTCAGAAAATCTTAACTTTTTTATAGGCTACAAAGGTCTGCGCTCTGTAGGAAAATATATAAATGCCCTTTCGAGTAATGGTAATTTCAGAATTGGGGGAAGCTACAACACAACGGATAAGCGTTACATTTTAAAATTACATTTTACAGGGCAGGATCTCACAAATGGTGAAAATGGAGGTATTACTGATACATCCCTTTTTGAAAGTGGCGAAGACCCTTATACACAACGTGAACGGCTCGCCGTATATTTTAATGATGCTAAATCTGTGCTAAAGGGGAATCGCTATTTTATAGATCATACTTTCAGGCTTAGCAAATCTAATCCCAATAGTCTGGTATTACATCATCAGTTCAATTACGAGAATGAATTTTTTCAGTTCACTCAGCCATCGGTTAACGCTCGCTTAGGCAATGCTTATACATCAACTATAAGTGACAAAACCCGTTATAATAAAATGTATAACCTTATTGGCGCAGCTTACGCAAATGAAACGGTTGGCACCATCGAATTTTATTTGGAAGACTACAACTATAATTATTTTTATAAAAGTGTCGTTCTTAATTCTTCGGGAGGCATAGCCACGCCGAATGCTATTAACGACAGGATAGATACTTATGGAGCCCGCTACACCTATCAGAAAGGTAAATGGAATGGTACCGCTTTATTATCGAACTCTATAACAGACCAGTCCCTTGCCAATACAGATGTGCAGGTACGTTATACATTCGATGAAAACACAGTGGTAACTGCCAGGTACCAAAACATGAATAAGTTACCTAACCTTAATTATATTTTATACCAAAGCGATTACAGGAATTACAACTGGTACCATGCAGCAGGTACAACTGACGCTTTCACTAACGAAAAAATAAACAATTTCGAATTTGGCGCTAAGACTAAATGGGTTGATGTATCTGCACAGTACAGTATACTAAACGATCATTTGTACTTTAGTGATGACTATTTACGCCCTGCAGATGCACCTGAAAACACTGTCGATGCCTTACAGGTTACGCCTAAGCAATATGGCAACACAATAAATTATCTTTCTGTTAAGGCAAGCAGGGAATTCCGTTGGTGGAAATTAGCCTTAGATAATACGGTATTGTACCAAAATGTGCAGCAAACGGATAATATTTTAAACGTGCCTGAGCTTGTTACCCGAAATACGTTGTACTATACAGATTACTGGTTTAAAAAGGCACTACTGGTACAAACCGGTTTTACCTTTCAGTATTTTACTAAGTACCATGCTAACGATTACAACCCGCTAATTGGCGAATTCTACGTACAGGAGAAGAAGCAAATAGGTGGATTTCCGCTTATCGACTTTTTCTTCAATATGAAAATACAGGAGTTCCAGTTATTTTTAAAGGCAGAACATTTTAATTCCGGCTTTACAGGATATGACTTTTACTCAGCACCTAATTATCCCTACCGAGATTTTACAGTGCGGTTTGGTATAACATGGAATTTCTTCTCATAAAATTAAGTTTCCTATTTTAAATAAATGGCAATATCTTTGTTATAACAGGGCCATAGCAACAACACGATTTAAATGAAATACTCAGAGAATATACTTGGTACTATTGGTAATACCCCAATGGTAAAGATTAATAAGCTTACAAAAGAAATTGATGCATTGGTTTTGGCCAAAGTAGAAACTTTCAATCCCGGTAGTTCGGTTAAAGACCGTATGGCTGTAAAGATGATAGCAGACGCTGAAGCGGATGGTCGCCTTAAACCGGGAGGTACCATTATAGAGGGTACATCTGGTAATACAGGGATGGGCCTGGCGTTAGGCGCTATTGTAAAAGGGTATAAACTTATCTGTGTAATATCTGATAAGCAGAGTAAAGAAAAAATGGACATCCTGCGCGCTGTGGGTGCAAGGGTAGTTGTTTGTCCTACTGATGTTGAACCTACAGATCCCAGATCATATTATTCGGTTTCCAAACGCCTCGCAGAGGAAACTCCTAACTCATGGTACGTAAATCAATACGATAATTTAAGTAATACTGCCGCACATTATGAGCAGACAGGTCCGGAAATCTGGGACCAGACGGACGGGAAGATTACACATTTTGTAGTGGGTGTTGGTACCGGGGGTACAATATCGGGAGTTGCAAAATATTTAAAAGAACACAACCCTAATGTGAAAATTTGGGGTATTGATACATATGGTTCGGTATTTAAAAAATATCACGAAACGGGTATATTCGATGAAAACGAGATTTACTCTTATGTTACCGAGGGTATAGGGGAGGACATCCTTCCTAAAAATGTCGATTTTTCTTTAATTGATGGCTTTACCAAGGTTACAGATAAAGATGCTGCAGTATATACAAGAAGATTGGCATTAGAGGAAGGTATTTTTGTTGGTAATTCAGCCGGTGCGGCTATTAAAGGCGTGTTGCAACTTAAGGAACATTTTAAGCCAGAAGATGTAGTGGTTGTTTTATTTCATGACAGCGGAAGTCGTTATATAGGGAAAATGTTTAATGACGACTGGATGCGCGAGCGCGGCTATCTTGAAGACGATATTACCAAGGCTGAAGACCTTGTTCGCGACCATATCGATAAGCCATTGATTACCGTAAGAACAGAAGAACTTGTCAGCCATGCAATCGACAGGCTTCGAAAATATAAGATATCACAAATACCAGTGGTGGATGTGGATGGTTTTGTAGGATCTGTAGATGAGACCGATCTTTTCCGCAGCTACGTAGAGGATAAAGATCTTGCAGATAAACCGATAAAAAGCGTTATGGGAAAACCGTACCCAATCGTAAAAGCAGCAACTTCTATTGAAGAAATATCTAAATTGATAAACAAAGATAATCAGGCGGTACTGGTAGACCTTGGCAATGGAAAGTTTCATATAATTACCAAACACGATATTATCAGCTCTATAAAATAATTACTGATTTAAAATATGAAAGGGCCGAAAGGCTCTTTCTTTTTACTTATGAATTTTACTGCTATAGATTTTGAAACGGCCACCGGGTATGCCCACAGTGCTTGTGCAATAGGTATCGTTACGGTTGAAGATGGAATAATTACAGAGGAGTATTATACTCTAATTCAGCCGCCCGAAAATGAATACTGGTACAGGAATATTATGGTACATGGTATAAAACCTGTACAAACACTAAATGTACCAACGTTTGATACGTTGTTTCCCGAAATACATAAAAGGCTTTACGGCCGCAAAATAGTGGCCCATAACGAATCGTTTGACCGTAATGTACTGGCTAAGACTATGCGTTATTACGGATTGTATTATGATGAGCTTGAACTTGCCGACCGATGGGAATGTACGGTTAGGCTTTATCGTGCGAAGGGATATAAACCTGCCAACTTGCGTGCCTGTTGCGACAGGAATAATATTGAACTTAACCATCATGAGGCTTTATCTGATGCTCGTGCGTGTGCAAAGCTGTATTTACTGCATGACGGCCAAGTTAAGATGAGGGTTTGATAGCTAAGATACCCAGTATAACTTTTCTTCACATTATTCGTTATCTTTGAATAAATCTGTCGACAATGCAAATCAATAAACACTATATACTTACACTATTACTTTTACTATCTTTTGCCGGCAGAGCTTCTATGGTATTATTGCCGATGGATGAAACCACGCAGCAAAATCATCTTAAAGCTTACGGAATTACCTTCTGGGCGCTAAATAAGGGACTGAAAGCAAATTGGCTGCTTAATTACAGGGGAGGGTCATTCCTGCTGCCGGATGCTAATGAGGTAAGACGCGAATGCCAGATACGGGGTGTAAGTTTTGAAGTTCTTAGTGATAGCGAGGCAAATAACATTCTGGACGAAATAAGCAGCCCATCTCAAAATATGGAAAACGTTGTGTTGGAAAAAGCGCCCAAAATTGCAGTTTATACTCCTCCCGGAAAACAACCTTGGGATGATGCTGTAACCTTAGTGCTCACTTATGCCGAAATCCCATTTACTGCGATTTATGATGAGGAAGTTTTGAACGACGGACTATTGCTGTACGACTGGTTGCACTTGCACCATGAAGATTTTAGCGGTCAATATGGTAAATTTTTTGGTGCCTATCGAAATACACCATGGTATATCGAACAAAAGAAAGAAGCAGAGGCATTAGCGACAAGATTAGGATATAGTAAAGTATCTGAAGAGAAGTTAGCAGTATCACTTAAAATACGGAATTTTGTAATAGGCGGTGGCTTTATGTTTGCTATGTGCTCGGCGACCGACAGCTTTGATATTGCACTTGCTGCTGAGGGTGTAGATATTTGCGAACTAATGTTTGATGGGGATCCTAGTTCTGCCAACTACCAAAGCAAAATCGACTATAATAAATCTATGGCATTCAAAGATTTTGTGTTGGAAAGAAATCCCGTAGTTTATGAATTTTCAGACATTGACACTACAGGCAAACGCAACATCTTGCCTGACAACGATTATTTCACACTGATGGAATATTCTGCAAAATGGGATCCTATACCATCAATGTTGTGCCAAAATCATACCCAGCTTGTAAAAGGGTTTATGGGACAGACGACCGCGTTTGCAGGAGATAAAGTAAAATCTAATGTGCTTGTTATGGGCGAGCAAAAGCAAAATGGGGAGGCCCGCTATATACATGGTACAAAAGGTAAGGGTATGTTTACATTTTATGGTGGTCACGACCCTGAAGATTATCAACATCGTGTAGGCGATTCACCAACAGTTCTTGACCTGCACCCAAATTCTCCCGGTTACCGACTTATCTTAAACAACGTACTTTTTCCAGCCGCAAGAAAGAAAAAGCTTAAAACATAAGTCTTAAGCTTTTTTTATATAGTTATTTTGAGTCTAAAAAAGAATCACATCTAACTGAGTTACATATGCTGAGCAACACTATCCTGTTTATGGCTATTGATAATAGCTACTACCTGATTAATCTTCTCTGTAAGGGCCACTACAAAGTCTCCTTCCTTTGCAATAGTGAGCACGTGTCTTACCGCATCTTCTTCGTCAGGAATAATCTCGTAAGTAACATTTCTTTCGCTCGCCTTGATGCCTGCCAATAGATGATTCACAATATTCTGTGCACTATTACCACGAAGATTGTGTTCCTGCCTTATTATTATATGATCGAACATTCGGGCAGCTGTTGCGGCACACTCCATAATGTCCTGGTCACGGCGATCACCTATGCCCGATATGATGCCAATTTTTCTTTCGGCCTTAATATTCTTTAAGTAATCCTCTACTGCTTCGTAGCCGTGTGGATTATGTGCATAGTCCACAAGTACTTTGTAGGTTCCCATATTAAAATGGTTCATGCGTCCCGGTGTTAAATTATACCCAGGTACAAATCGCTCTAACGATAAATGTATCTGTTTACTGGTAAATCCACTTACATAAGCAGCCAGTGTAGCCGCCAGTGCATTTGCAACCATGCACATTATCTTTCCACCATGGGTAAGCGGCACATCGGCAACGTGCGATACATGTATTACTTTCGGGCCCTGTTTAATGGTAAGGTATCCATTTTCAAATACAGCTACGGTTTTACCTTCTGCATAAAACCTGTGAATGTCCTCATTTTTTTCATCTGCGCTAAAATAGGCTACGTTACAACTTAGTTCCCGGCCAATCATTCTGCAGTAACGGTCTTCCGCGTTTAGTATAGCCCAACCGTCTCTTTTAACACTTCGCGCCACCACGGCCTTAACTTTTGCCAGATCGCGTAAATCATTAACATCATTAAGTCCAAGGTGGTCCTCCTTAATATTAGTAATAACCGCCACGTCGCACTCATTAAAACCTAAACCCGACCTAAGAATCCCACCACGAGCAGTTTCGAGAATTGCAAACTCTACGGACGGATCTTTCAAAACATGTTCCGCACTAACAGGCCCTGTGGTGTCGCCTTCTTTAACTAATATATTATTTATGTATATGCCATCGGTAGTAGTAAAGCCGGTTTTGTAACCATTGTTCTGAGTGATATGCGCCAAAAGCCTTGTAGTAGTTGTTTTCCCGTTAGTACCGGTAACAGCTATAATGGGTATGCGGCTTGGCTTACCCTCAGGGTACAACATGTCTATTACAGGAGCAGCAACATTGCGCGGCTTACCTTCAGAGGGTGCAAAGTGCATCCTGAAGCCCGGCGCAGCATTAACTTCTATTACTACGCCGCCGGTTTCTTTAATGGGCAATTCTAAATCAGGCGCTATAATATCTATACCACATATATCAAGGCCTATAATTTTAGCAACTCTCTCGCTTATTTCAATATTGTCGGGGTGCACATCATCAGTAATATCTATAGACGATCCGCCGGTACTCAGGTTTGCAGTTGCTTTTAGGTATACAACATCTCCCTCAGCGGGAATACTGCTCATTGTAAGTCCCTGCTTACGCAAAAGCTCTTCGCTTTCGCTATCAATTTTTATTTTAGTAAGAACATTTTCATGGCCATTACCACGTTTTGTATCAAAGTTTACAAGGTCTACAAGTGCTTTAATAGTATCTGTACCATTGCCTACAATATGCGCAGGAACTCTTTTGGCTGCCGCTACAAACTTGTTATCAATAACTAACACCCTGTAATCAACTCCTGTTATGTATTGTTCTGTAATTACCCTTCTGCTATGCGTTTGGGCAAAGACCAATGCATGTTGTGCTTCCTCCCATGTTTTTACATTTATGGTTGCTCCGCGTCCGTGGTTACCGTCCAATGGTTTTATCACAAGTGGGTAGCCGATAGCATCGATTACTTCTTTTAAATTTTCTTCGTTTGTGCAAACGCCCCCTTTAGGTACCGGTATCGCAGAGTCTGCAAGTATTTTTTTTGTTTTGTTCTTATTTGAAGCCAGACCGGCTGCAAGCAAACTTGTATTACATGTAGTGGTTGCCTGAAAACGCATTTGATTTACACCGTGACCTAATTGTATGGTAGAATCTGTTCCTAGCCTGAAATAAGGAATACCGCGCTTTACTGCTTCATCAACTATACTTTTGGTACTCGGGCCAAGCGCATTGTGATTAGCAACTTCTTTTAATTGCTGCAAATCGGCATCAAGGTCATAATTTACATTCCCTACCAGATCCTGGGCAATACTTACCGCAGCTTTTGCAGCATAAATTCCTGCCTCTTCATCTTCATAAGCAAAGACTACGTTATATACTCCTTCTTCATTAGTGGAGCGTGTACGCCCATAACCGGTTTTCATTCCGGCAAGGGTTTGTATTTCTAATGCAATATGTTCTATCACATGTCCCATCCAGGTACCGCGTTCTACACGCTGAAAGAAACCTCCATAAACGCCTTCAGAACATTCATGGCTTGCCATAGACGGCAATAGTTGCTGCAGGCGATCTCTAAATCCCGGTATCTTATTGGTAGGGAAATTTTCGAGTACGCCAATATCAAGGCGCATCTGTATTAATTTTTTGCGGTAGTTGCTCCAGACGTTCGGGCCCCGAAGCACCTGTATCTTTTGTATTTTCATGGCGTAGAGGTGTAGTAAGTTATTTGCATGCAATAGTTTATCGGGCTATTACTTAGCAAAATAAATAGCAGGGTCACTAATTTCAATGCGGTTTAAGAATTATTTGGGAGCTGTTATATCTAAAATTTAGATAATTCCTAAAATACTGAAATTTATGTAAACATTTTCCTTAAATAATAATGAAAAAGGGAGCTTAAGTAGCTCCCCATTTATAGTTACGATAATAATGAATCTTCGTTTTCTTTGTCCAGATAGCCTTGTACAATTTGTATGGCATTAGCAATCACATCGCTCAATGCTGTAATATGGCTGCCCTCCTGAGCGTTACTTATAGCATGTTTTATAGCATCATTTTCTTTCGGAATAACCTCATACGTTACTTCGCGTCCTGATGATTTAAAGCCTTCCAGAAGTAAACCGTTAATTTCTTCTTCGGTACGGCCACGCAGGTGTTTTTCGTTTCGCATTATAATATGATCAAACATCCTTGCGGCAATTTTTGCACATTCTTTAATATCCTGGTCACGTCTGTCACCCACTCCCGAAATGATACCTATTTTTTGAGTAGCCTCTACATTTTGAAGGTAATCTTCTACAGCAAGGTAGCCTGCAGGGTTATGTGCAAAATCTATAAGTACTTTAAATTTTTTGAATTCAAATATATTCATACGGCCCGGTGTTTGCGCCGTGCCCGGGATAAAGGTTTGCAATGACAAACTTATGTCTTCGGTCTTAAAGCCCCATAAATAGGATGTAAGTGTAGCGGCAAGAACGTTAGCAATCATAAATTTTGCTTTACCCCCCAGTGTTAATGGCACATGAGATGCTTTTTCTACCCTGATTTTCCATTCGCCTTTTTTAATGGTGACAAAACCATTTTCGTAAACCGCAGTCACACGTCCAGCTTTTGCCTCTTCTTTTATAAAAACGCTGTCTTCGTCAAGGCTAAAGTATGCTACATTGCATTCCAGTTCTTTTCCAATTTTTATACACTCAGGATCGTCTCCGTTCAGTACTGCCCATCCATCTTTTTTTACGCTACGAGGTATTACCCTTTTTACCCTTGCAAGATCATCTATGCTATGAATGTCGCTAAGGCCTAAGTGGTCTTCCTGAATATTGGTTATGATACCAATATCGCATCGGCTAAAACCAAGCCCTGAACGTAAAATTCCACCACGCGCTGTTTCAAGCACTGCAAACTCTACAGTAGGATCTTTCAGGATATATTCTGCACTAAAAGGGCCAGTTGTGTCACCTTTTTCGAGCATGTGGTTTTGTATGTAAATACCGTCGGATGTGGTGAAGCCAACTTTAAAGCCATTATTTTTTACAATATGGGCGAGCAGGCGTGTAGTGGTAGTTTTACCATTTGTACCGGTTACCGCGAAAATAGGAATGCGGCTTGCCTTGCCGGGAGGATATAACATATCTATAACCGGAGCAGCTACATTGCGAGGCAATCCTGCAGACGGCGCTAAGTGCATCCTGAAACCGGGAGCAGCATTAACCTCGAGTATCACTCCGCCATTCTCTTTAAGAGGCTGTGTCAGGTTTTCCGCCATAATATCTATACCACATACATCAAGGCCGATAACACGGGAAATTCTTTCTGAAAGAAAAATATTTTCCGGGTGCATCATATCGGTAACATCTACAGATGTACCTCCTGTGCTTAAGTTAGCAGTAGACTTCAGGTAAACTATCTCACCAATGGCAGGAACAGTTTTAGGTGTATAACCTTTCTTCTCAAGAAGATCCGTAGTATCACGGTCAATAGTAATTTCTGTAAGCACATTTTCATGGCCATATCCGCGACGCGGATCAAGATTTTCTGTATCTATAAGCTCCTGTATAGTATGCTGCCCATCTCCCTGCACATGCGCCGGAACACGTTGTGCTGCGGCAACTACTTTATTATCTATAACAAGAACACGAAAATCGTAACCGGTAATAAATTTTTCTACAATTACCCTGCTACCATAATTTTGAGCAAAGGCAAGTCCTGCTACTGCATCTTCATAGTTTAATACATTTATAGAGGCACCTTTACCGTGGTTGCCATCCAGAGGCTTTAGTACTATAGGGTAACCTATTTCTTTTATAATTGTTTTTAATCCTTCTTCATCTACACATATGCCACCGCCGGCTACAGGAATTGTGGCAGCAGAGAGCATACGCTTAGTTTGTTCTTTGTTGCAGGCAATATCTACAGCGATATGACTTGTCTTGTTAGTAATCGTTGCCTGAAAACGCATCTGGTTAATGCCATAGCCTAATTGTACAAGAGAGTTTGTTCCAAGGCGTATCCACGGAATATCACGTGCAACAGCTTCTTCAACAATGCTGCCGGTACTCGGGCCAAGGCGATCACGTTCGCGAATCTTGCGCATGTTTTGAATATCCGCTTCCAGGTCATAGTTGGTACCTGCAATAAGCGCTTCTGCAATACGTACAGATGCCTCGGCAGCATATATACCTACGTTCTCTTCAAGATAACTAAAAACAACATTATATACTCCCGGTGTTTTTGTTTCGCGCGTGCGGCCAAAACCGGTATCCATGCCGGCAAGCGTCTGGATCTCGAGCGCTATATGTTCTATAACGTGCCCCATCCATGTGCCCCGTTCTATGCGCGAAAAGAATCCTCCCTTAACACCTTCAGAACAGCGGTGCGTAATGAGCGACGGCATTAATGCCTCAATGCGCTCACGAAAGCCATCGATTTTGTTAGTAGGGCTTTGTTCCAATTCCTCAAGGTCGAGGCGCATTTGTATTAATTTTTTTCTTTTTACGCTCCAAATATTGGGTCCGCGCAGTGCCTGGATTTTTTCGATTTTCATAAAATGGCAGAAGGGGAATTAGGTTGTTTAGGGGAAAAATTGCTGTTTGTTTTTGTTTTTTACTAAAGTAAGGCAAATGTGTTTTAAATGCCAATTCATCGTTAGAAAATTACTTAAAAAAATAATTAAAAAGTATCTTTGCAGTAACTATTTTACAAATGTCCTGATTGATAATGATTAGGAAAGAAATAATTAACCGTAAATTGCGTTTTTTACGTATTTAATTACTTTTACTATATGAATAATGTACAGGGGAAACTTATAATAATAGGCGGTGCGGTAGATAAAGGAAGTTTTACTGAAGTGTCTTTTGATCAAAATATTGCTAATAACTTAAATTTTTTTGAGACCGGAATTTTACGACGTATCATTCGTGAGTCGAGGCACGGCGAAGATTCGCGCATAGAGGTGATAACAACAGCATCGGTTATACCAAGGCAGGTGGGGCCTCAATACGTTAAAGCTTTTGAATATCTTAAGGCTAAAAATGTAGGCCTTATGTACATTGAAAAACGTGAGCAGACTAAAGACCCCGAGATACTGGCTCGTATTCAGGCAGCCGATGTGGTAATGTTTACAGGTGGTGACCAACTTAGGTTAACATCGATACTTGGTGGTACCAGACTGCACGATATCATTCTTGATAAATTTAAGAACGAAGATTTTATTTATGCAGGTACATCTGCCGGTGCTGCTGCGGCATCTAATAATATGATCTACCAGGGAAGCAGCCAGGAAGCTTTGCTTAAGGGCGAAGTTAAAATTACCAGTGGCCTTAGCCTTATAGAAAATGTAATTATAGACACGCATTTTGTGCAACGTGGCCGAATAGGCAGGTTATTTCAGGCTGTAGTTGGTAACCCGCGAGTGTTGGGCATAGGCCTTGGCGAAGATACCGGATTGCTTATTACAAGCGACGGTAAGATGGAAGCAATAGGCTCCGGACTTGTAATACTAGTAGATGGCCGACAGATACTCGATACAAACCTAACTCAGGTAGAGCTGGGTAAGCCAATTAGCATAAATAATATGATCGTGCATGTAATGAGCATGTATGATACTTACGACCTGAATGAGCATACCATGGAAATACATAACTCGCAATACTCATTGCCTTTATACGTCCCTGCCGAAACGGATGTAGCAGAGGTATTAGATCCTGACGATAAGGAGTAAATTTAATACCGAAACAACGAGGCGCAAAATGACTGCAAAGTGTAATTAGTTTATAATTTCTTTGGGTTATTTTGCGCCTCTTTCATTTAAATTTGTTTGATAACACTATACAACTATGAAAATAATTATACACGGTGGATTTTTTAGCGAATCGTCAACAGATGATTCTATGAAAAAGGCAAAACAGGAGGCTGTAACCGCTATTGTAAAAGATGCCTATAACTATTTACAGAGTCATTCGGCAGTGCAAGCAGTTGCATATGCAGTTTCGTTGCTTGAAGACAATCCTTTGTTTAATGCCGGAACCGGATCACAAATACAAAGCGACGGAAAAATACGTATGAGCGCTGCTATTATGGATGGCAAAAGCCAAAAGATGAGTGGTGTTATAAATATTGAGGATGTAAAGAACCCCGTTTTTGTGGCGGAAAAATTGATTCAGGTTGA
>Ga0265798_10000953_pt1 | contig 46297 bp, 41 predicted proteins | sample P3T30metagenome_FD_192430 | JGI IMG/M metagenome (GOLD analysis project Ga0265798, IMG submission 192430) | Plant litter microbial communities from East Loma Ridge, Irvine, California - P3 T30 | ecosystem: Environmental > Terrestrial > Plant litter > Unclassified | place: USA: California... | reverse complement strand
ACATTTTGATACGCGTTTTAAGAAGTTTGACCTTGATAAAATGGAATTTGATATTCCGAAAATAAAACTCGACGGACTTAAGGTGCAGCTTAAACAGGGCATGGTTGCAAAAATTGCCGAGACCACCGAGGAAACTGCCGAAGAGGCCTCTAAACAACCCAACCTTAAACTAAAGCTTGGTGAAATATCATTAGCCAATATAAATGTAGGCTACGACAATGAGGGAAGCAGGCTTGATACCGGCCTTAACCTTAAAAAACTGTTGCTACAGGTTAATGAGGTTAACCTTAAAACACAATTGATAGACCTTGAAAGCATAGAACTTAACGGGCTTAAAGGCCAGCTGGCTTTTGGTAAGTTTGAAAAGCAGGTTCAGCAAGCGTTACCGGAAGAAACAAAGGCTGTAGAGCAGGCACAATGGAAGTTTAAGCTCAACAACGCTGATATAAGCGATATCGCCTTTAAATTTGACGATCAAAATGCAGCGCCCGTTGCTAAGGGTGTTGATTTTAAACACCTTGACATCTCAAACTTTAACCTGCAGGCAAAAGACTTTTCGTATGGCCCTAACGCTATATCGGGTAACATTAGTAAATTCTCGGTTAAAGATAAAAGCGGTGTAGATGTTCAGGAGCTGCGCACTAAATTTTTTTATGGCCCTAAAGGTGCACAGCTAAACGATTTATATTTAGAAACCCCGCAAACCCTTATTAAAGATAAAATTGTGGTAGCCTACCCATCGTTAGATGCAGTTACCAAAGATATAGGCAGCCTTACAGTAGATGCTAACCTGGATAACAGCCAGATAGGTTTTAAAGATGTATTGCTGTTTGTACCGTCACTTGCTACTACCAATCCGTTTAAGGGTAACCCCAACGGCAGCCTGTTTATAAACGGCGATGTTAAGGGCAGGGTTAGCGATATCCAGATAAATAACCTTGAGGTTCGCGGAATTGGCACAACTGTGCTCGCAGCAAGCGGCCGCATTAAAGGCCTCCCCGATGTTAAAACCGCCTACTTTGACATGAACGTCCGCGAGCTGCGTTCTACTGCTAAGGATATCAATAGCTTTTTGCCACCGGGCACGCTTCCGGCGAACATAAAGCTACCTGCTGCGTTTTCGGCTAAAGCCACGTTTAAAGGCAGGGTAAATAATTTCAGCACAAACCTTGTGCTTTCCAGCAGCTATGGCAATGCTAAAATAAACGCTAAGTTCGACCAAACCCGAAAAGGTCATGAAAAATATGATGCTCTGGTAGACGTTGCCAACTTTGATGTTGGGAGCCTTATTAAAAACGACTCTATTGGCAGGATAACCATTAAAGCAAGGGTTAAAGGCACAGGTCTCGACCCTCAAACTGCCAATGCATCCCTTAAAGGCAAACTGGTTAAGGCAGAATACAACAGTTATACCTACCGCGACCTTGATATAGACGGCAGTATTAACAACGGCAACTTTGATGTTACTGCTAATATGGACGACCCTAACCTTGACTTTGACCTTGCAGCGAAAGGTGGCTTCAACGGCAAATACCCTAATGGTAAAGTACGGATCAATGTAGATATTGCCGACCTTGATAAGCTTAACCTGCATGCGGGGCCGCTAAAATTACGTGGTAATGTAGATGCGGATATTACAGATGCTAACCCCGATAACCTTAACGGAACCATTAGCCTGCACCACTTTATGTTTGCTAACGATAAGGAGGAATTCGCTGCCGATTCGGTTAACGTTGTTGCCGTTACTACCGCCGATTCGAGCTCTATAAAACTAAAATCGCAATTTGCACATGCTAACGTAAGGGGCAAATACAAGCTTACACAGTTAGGTACTGCCCTCTCTAACACCATTTCAAAATATTATAACACGGCAACCGCTACAACCGAGCCTAAAAAAACGGTTACGAGTCCACAGCAAGTTGATTTTGATATCAGGATAGATAACGACCCTATTATTTCTAAACTGGTGCCTCAAATAACAAGGCTGGAGCCTATTACCATAAACGGCAGCTACAACAGCGAGGGCGACTCGCTTGTAGTTAATGCCGCTATACCACGTGTTGTATACGGTGCCAATACCATATCGGGTATTGTTATTAATGCCGAGGCACGCGATACGGCCCTTGTTTATAATGTAAGGATAGAGGGCATAGAGAATGAGCAGTTTCAGCTGGCACAAACCAGCCTTACCGGCGATGTTAAAGATAATGTGATATCCTACAAGCTGGAAATTGACGATAAAAAGCAAAAGCAACAATATATGCTTGCCGGCCAGTTAAAATCTACCAATGGTAATACGGAGTTGGTTTTAGACCCGGATGGGCTTATGCTTAATTACGATGCCTGGACTATTGCCCAGGATAACCTCATCCGTTTTGGCAAAGACGGCCTTTATGCGGGCAATTTTGAGATGAGCAACGATGGCGGGTCTATAAAACTACAGTCGGAGTCAGAAACGCCAAATGCACCGCTAAATGTAGAGCTAAACAATTTCCAGATAGAAACACTAACCAATGCAGTTCAAAAAGAAGAGGTTAAATTTAAAGGTACCATCAACGGTACGGCTAACGTAAAAGACCTTACTACAAGTCCTGTATTTGTGTCCGATCTTACCATTACCAACTTCGCCGTAAGTAAAGACACCGTAGGCGATATTAAGATAAAAGTAAACAACGAGATAGCCAACACCTATACTGCCGAAGTAGCCATTACAGGTAAAGGCAACCAGGTTAACCTCGACGGTAATTACAATACTGAGATCAGCAGTTTTGATATGGACCTGAACATAGAAAAAATCAACATTGCAAGCGTGCAGGCATTTACCTTTGGCGCGGTTAAGGACGGTAAAGGGTTCCTTAACGGCAAGTTTAAAGTAACCGGCACCACTACAGATCCTAACGTTACCGGCAACCTTAAATTCAATAATGTTGAGGCCAGGGTTACGCAGCTTAACTCTTTGTTTAAAGGCATGAACGATAATATTGCCTTTACCGACAGTGGTATCGAAATGAACAACTTTAAAATCCAGGACGAGAAAAATAACCTGCTTACTGTTGATGGTTCTATTGCTACAACCGATTATAAATCGTTTGGGTTTAATATGAATGTTAACGCTACGAACTTTAGGGCTGTAAACTCTAAAGCTACCGATAACGACTTTTATTACGGCGACCTCTTTATTGATGCCGACGTAAATATTAAGGGCACTATGGACAGCCCGGTGGTAAATGGCGACCTTAAAATTAACGACGAGACCAAGTTTACTGTAGTATTGCCGCAGCAGGATCCGGGTATTGCTGACAGAGAGGGCATTGTTGAGTTTGTAGATGAGGATAACATAGAGATGCAGCAACGCATTAAAATAGAAGAAACTGTAAACAGTGCTGCCTTAAAAGGTATTGATGTTTCTGTAAACATAGAGATCGTTAAAGAAGCCGAGCTTAACCTTGTAATTGATAAAGGCAATGGCGATTTCCTTCAGCTTAAAGGCGAGGCGCAGCTTACCGGCGGTATAGATCCATCAGGTAAAACTACCCTTACCGGCAGGTATGAGTTTAGCGAAGGTTCGTATCAAATGACATTTAACTTCCTTAAAAGGAAATTTGACATACAGGAAGGCAGCTATATTTTATGGACAGGAGAGCCTACACAGGCCGATGTAAATATTACAGCCGTTTATAAAACAGAGACCGCCCCTATCGACCTCTTAGATAACCAGTTGGCGGCTATATCGCAATCAGAACGAAATACCTACAAACAAAAGATACCATTTAACACACTGCTTAAAATAAATGGAGAGCTGCTTAAACCGGAACTGTCTTTTGATATCGTATTGCCTGAGGGTAACTACAATGTATCTACAAACATCATTAATAATACCAACGCCAAATTAGACCAGCTGCGCCAACAGCCATCTGAACTTAACAAGCAGGTGTTTGCTTTACTGCTGCTTAACCGTTTTATTGGCGAAAACCCCTTTTCCAGCGAGGCGGGCGGTACCAGCGGAGAATCGCTGGCAAGGCAAAGTGTGAGCAAGATACTTTCGCAACAGCTTAATAACCTTGCTGCCGATCTTATTAGTGGAGTTGAATTGAATTTTGATTTAGAGTCAACCGATGATTACACTACAGGCGAGCAGGAAAACCGTACCGACCTTAACGTGGGAATATCCAAACGATTATTAGACGACAGGCTTAACGTAACCGTGGGCAGCAGCTTTGGGTTAGAAGGCCAGCAGGCTAACGAAGAAACTACCAATATTGCAGGAGACGTTTCGGTAGAATACCAGCTTACGCAGGATGGCCGCTACCTTGTAAGGGCCTACCGTAAAAACGAATATCAGGTGGCATTACAGGGCCAGGTTATAGAAACCGGTGTTGCTTTTGTTATTACCATGGATTATAACAAATTCCGTGAACTCTTTCAACGCAGTGCCGAGGAAAAAGCCATGAAGCAACGTGAAAAAGAGCGCAAAGAAAGGGCTAAAGCACAACGCCGCCAGGACAGGTTAGAAGCAAATAAAGAAAAACAAACCGGAGATACAGAACAGGATTTACCGCCAAACAGCACAGATGATGATAAAGATTAGGCCTATATATTATATTTTATTTGTACTGCTTGTTGCCTATGGCTGCAGCAACACTAAGTATCTGCCCGAGGGCGATATGCTTTATGTGGGCGGCGAGGTAACCGTAAAAGACTCGGTAATGAAACGCAAAGAGCGTAAAGCTATGGAAAAAGAGCTTACCGACCTTTTACGCCCTAAACCCAACAGCGCCTTTTTGGGGCTGCGTATAAAGCTTTATATTTATAATATTGCGGGAGAGCCTAAAAAAGACAAAGGGTTTAAGCACTGGCTGCGCACTAAAGTGGGCGAACCGCCTGTATTGTTCAGCCAGGTTGACATGGATTATAATGCCGATGTGTTACAAAACTTCAGTGAGAACAGGGGGTATTTTAAAACCCGTACCTCGGCCGATTCTACATCAAGTAACCGTAGGGCAAAAGCATTGTATACCGTTACAACAGGTAAGCAATATACCATTAGGAAAGTAACCTACCCAGATTCTACGGGAACCGCATTAGACAGTACTATTGCCCGTATAAAGCGCAGGAGCCTTTTAAAAAAGGGACAGCCTTATGACCTTGATGTTATTAAACAGGAACGCGAGAGGATAGACACCCGCCTTAAAAACCGGGGCTATTTTTACTTTAACCCCGATAATATATTGGTTCAGGTAGATAGTACTGTGGGAAATTACCAGGTAGATCTTAAAGTAAAAGTAAAAGACGATACGTCAGACAAGGCAAAGAAAGTATATACTATAGATGATATTTACATCTATCCTAACTATTCACTAGCCTACGCAAAAGACTCGGTTAAATACGTTACCGATTCGGTTCAGCAATACAGAGACTTTAAAATAATAGATCCGCAAAATACGTTCAGGCCTATTATTTACGACCGTACGATGTTTTTCCATAAAGGTGATATCTACAGCCGTCGCGACCACAACCTATCCTTAAACAGGCTTGTAAACCTCGGTACGTTTAAGTTTGTAAAGAACGAGTTCCGCCCCTCTGATTCTCTTGGCAATGCGCTTGATGTTTACTATTACTTTACTCCCCTGCCCCGCAAATCCATTAGGGTAGAAACCCTGGCTAAGACAAACTCAGCTAATTATAATGGGTCGGAGATTAACGTTAACTGGAGCAACCGCAATACTTTCCGCGCTGCAGAATTACTAACGCTAACGGCTTTTGGCGGGTTTGAGGTGCAGGTAGCCGGGCAAAATAAAGGATACAATGTGTACCGTGTGGGTGGCGAGGCAAGCCTTGTGTGGCCGCGCTTTATAACCCCAATTAAAATTCAGGACAGCAGCGCTTACATACCGCGCACCAAAGCCTTAGTAAGTTACGAATATCAAAAAAGGATTAAGCTGTATGCGCTTAACTCGTTTAGGGCGCAGTTTGGCTATCTATGGAAAGACAATGCCCGTACAGAACACCAGCTGTTTGTAAGTGACATCAATTTCGTTAGTCCAGCTAACGTAACAGAGGAGTACCAAAGGAGAATTGATGGTGATACCATTACTAATACGCCGCCAAATCCTGCTCTGCAAAAAGCCATTGATAAACAGCTGATCTTTGGGCCTACATATTCATTTACGTATACCAATACCATGCAAAAACGTAAAAAACATACGTTTTACTATAAAGGCTCGCTCGATCTTGCAGGTACGCTTACCGGCCTGGTAACAGGTGCTAACATTAAAAAGGGCGATACTGTAAATGTGCTTGGTGTACCTTTTAGCCAGTTCGTAAAAATGGAGCACGATTTTAGGCACTACCTGCGCCTTAGCGAAAACTCCCAACTGGCAAGCCGTATTATTGCAGGGGTTGGTGTACCGTATGGCAACTCTTCGGCACTGCCGTTTATACGCCAGTTCTTTATTGGTGGTACTAACAGTATACGCGCTTTTAGGGCACGGTCTATAGGGCCCGGCTCTTATGATAATTCTGAGGGCATACCCGACGATGCCTTCCTTCCGGACGAATCGGGCGATATTAAACTGGAACTGAATACTGAGTACCGCGCCAAACTTTTCAGCATTGTTCATGGGGCCTTGTTTGTAGATGCCGGTAACATCTGGCTCTGGAACAAAGATGATAATAAACCCGGGGCACAGTTTATAAGCGACTTTCTGAGTGAATTTGCCGTGGGTACTGGTGCGGGCTTACGATTTGACCTTTCGTTCCTGGTACTAAGGCTCGACCTCGCATTCCCACTGAGAAAGCCGTGGCTGCCTAAAAATGAACGCTGGGTGTTTGACGACATCGACTTTGGAAGCGGTGCCTGGCGAAAAGAAAATCTTGTGTTTAACCTTGCTATAGGGTATCCGTTTTAATTATATTTGATGGCATTATTAATGAGTAACCCGTTATGAGAAAGCTATTATTGCCATTACTGCTAATTACAGGATTTAATCTTAATGCTCAAAATACAGCATGATATAAACATGCAAAAGATGAATTATCTGAAGCCCTAAACACAAAGGGCATTCATAATGTCGTTGATAATAAGTCGGCAATAATAAAAGATAGCCTTACAGCAATAAATGTAGCAGAGCCAATTCTTTTTAGCATTTACGGCAGGGAAAATATCATCAAGCAAAAGCCTTATGAAATATATCATATAGATAATCATTGGATATTACCGGCACACTACCTGAAGGTTTCATGGGCGGCACCTTCCTAATAATTATTGATGACAGGAACAGCCGGGTTATCAGGATAACCCACGGCAAGTAATCTAAATAAAAGGCCTCTAACAATTAAGTCAGAGGCTCTTTGTATTCTAAACGTTATGATTCGGTTTTGTTTCCGGTACCTGCCTTGTTTTCTTTTCAGGCCTTATTATCATACGCAATGGCTGATCCATAGAGAAGTAGGATACCATCCAGTTCCAAAACGTTACGAGCCTGTTCCTAAAGGTAATTAGCGATAGTAAGTGGATAAACAGCCACATTAACCAGGCAAGGAAGCCTTTAAAGTGCATTTCAGGTTTTGGAAGGTCTACCACAGCTTTATTCTTACCTATAATTGCCATAGAGCCTTTATCATGGTATTTAAATGGCGTAAGCGGCTGGTTCTTTACCATCCTCTTAAAGTTCTTGGCAAGGTGCTTACCCTGCTGTATGGCAACCTGTGCTACCTGTGGGTGCCCCTGTGGCCAGGCTGCATCGCTGGTTTGGTAACAGGTATCGCCTATGGCATATATATCATTAGTATGGGCAATTTTATTGTGTTCATCTACTATAAGGCGCTTGGCACGGCCGTAACTTTCTAACGGAATACCATCAAACGCTTTGGCAGAAACCCCAGCCGCCCAAATAAGGTTTTTAGATTGAATGGTTTCACCGCCATCAAGATACACCACATCATCAATATAATCTATAACACGGGAATTCAGCTTAATAATTACACCCAATTTGCTCAGGGCATCATAGGTATCTTTTTGCGATTGTTTGCTCATAGGGGCAAGTAGTGCATCGCCACCATCAACCAGGTAAACATTACTCACGCTGGTTGCAAGCTCCGGATATTCTTTTCTAAGTACTCCCTTACGCATTTCGGCAAACATTCCTGATACTTCTACCCCTGTTGGCCCACCACCTGCTACCACTATATTAAGATACTTGCGGCGCTCGCGGCTATTTTTATGCAGGGTTGCTTTTTCCATACGTTGCAACAACTTGTTACGCATCTCTAAAGCATCGTTAAGGGTTTTCATGGGTATGGCGTTCTTTCGCACGTTTTCCATACCAAAGTAGTTGGTCTCGGCGCCGGTAGCAAATACAAGCACATCATAATCTATTTCACCATTATGTAATACAGCAATTTTTTGTTCCGGTTTAACCGAAACAAGCTCTCCCATCCTGAAATTAACATTCTCCTTTTTAGCAAAATATTTCCTGAACGGGTAACTAATGCTTGATGGCTCGAGGTAGGCCGTAGCAACCTGATAGATGAGCGGCGGAAAAAAATTATAGTTATTTTTATCTACCAGCACAACTTCAAAATCTTTGTTATCTGCTAATTCGTTTGCCAGGTTAATGCCGGCAAAGCCACCGCCAATTATTACTACTTTCATCAATTTGTATGGGTTACGGGGTAAGTATAAAACAGTATTAAAACATGTATAAAATTACGTTTTTTGTAGGTAACAGGCAATTATATACCTTGCAGCCACGGCAATTTTATGAAATAATTGTGTTTTGAAATTTTGATTATGTAAAGCCATAAAAAAACCACATTAAAATTATGCAGTTGGTTTATAGATATGTTAATATTGTAGTATTAGCCTGATTGAATATTTATTTTTATGCCTGACTTAAATTTTGCCGAAAAATGAAGAATATACTTTCTAAAACTTCTATAAAAAACAGTGCTACTGTACTCAAAGAAACCTTTACCGGCTTTATGGCCGATAAAGGCCTTAAACTCAGTGCGTCGCTTTCCTACTACACACTCTTTTCCCTGGCACCTATGCTGTTGCTGGTTATATCATTAGCCGGAGCATTTTACGGCCGTGAAGCAAGCGAAGGACGTATTTTTACCGAGTTGAATGACCTGATTGGCGATGATGCCGCAGCACAAATACAACAGGTTATCAAAAATATGGAAGTTTCGGGCAAAACCACATTTTCATTAATTATTGGGTTAATTACACTTATCGTCGGTGCCACGACAGTTTTTGGAGAAATACAGGATTCTATAAATATGATATGGAAAGTTAAGGCCAAACCTAAAAAAGGGTGGCTGAAACTTTTAAAAGACAGGCTGCTTTCGGGTTCTATAATAATCGGATTGGGCTTTTTGCTGGTGGTATCGCTTATCATTAACGGTGCGCTAGTTGCGTTAAACGATCTTTTAAAATCATGGTTCCCTGATTTTACACTTGTGCTTTTAAACATTGCCAACATAGCCGTGAGCTTTCTGGTAATTACCATATTGTTTGGTGTAATATTTAAAGTGCTGCCCGATGCAAAGATTAAATGGAGGGACGTTCGTGCAGGAGCTTTTTTTACTGCCTGCCTGTTTTTGTTTGGCCGTTATTTAATTGGCTTGTACATCACTACAACAGGAGCGGGATCGCCATATGGTGCCGCAGGCTCTATAATTGTAATATTATTGTGGATATACTATACTGCCGCTATACTTTATTTTGGAGCCGAATTTACCCGCGCCTACGCCATTTTTAAAGGCAGGCACATTCGCCCGGCAGAATATGCGGTATTTGTAGAACAGCGCGAAACTGAGTTTGATACCGCTGCTATTACCATGCCTAAAAAGCACCCGGAACGAGTTGACGGCGAAACGCCAAAACACAAATAAATAACTTCAAACGTAGAAGACACTACAGCAGATTTATAAATTCAACGATAGACTATACAGCAGATTTATAAATTCAACGATAGACTATACAGCATAAAAAAACTCCCTTACGGGAGTTTTTCATTATATAAAAATTTTAGTAGTGGTATTGTCTGTTATACGTTCAGCCTGCCTTCTACCCCACCGTCATCTACTTTGCCTACAATGGCTCCTACTGCCATTTTAAGTAGCGATATCATTTTACCGTCTTTAGTATCCCAATAGTAGGCATCGCTTGGCGTAACTTTAATAACAGTAGCATCAGGATCGTCTTTTCCTTCCTCAAACCATGTTTTGGCAATTGGTGTCCATATATCTTCTACGTGTTCCTTGTCTTTGTAGATAACTGCGGTACCAAAAACAGATAGAAAATGTGAATCGGCATTTTTTGAAAATACTAATTGTACTTCATTGTCGTGCTGGATTTCGAAGTTCTTATTACTTTTTTTTGAGCTCAGGAACCAAAGGTTACCGTTATCATCTACTTCCTGTACGCTCATTGGCCTTGTTGGTATTGGCCTCACGCCAAGCTCTGTGAAAAACATACATGTTTTAATATCCGAAGCCATTTCTTTTATTTTGGCTTTGGCGTCATTGCTGAATAAATCTTTATAATCTCCCATTGTATTTATTATTTAGGTTGTTGTTAATTATGCTACGTCTGTTTTTTCTGAAACCCAATCTACCGCCCTCTCATATTCTGCTTTTGGGTATCCTTTAAATTCTCCCGGCATTACTTTACTAAACGCATCGGTAAATTTTATTACAGCTTCTGAATCGGATATTATGGCTGCGCGGTTCCATTTAGTGATGTTACTGATACCAAGCAACGCATCCTGTAGCCACGCTCCCAGTGTGAAATCTTTAGGGGAATTATCTAAAAACAGCAGGTAGTTAAGTTTGCCGGTATCTTCAACCAAGTCAGACACCTGATCTTTTACAAGTTCAAAGTCTTCTTTAGTTACTTCACCGTCTGCCCTAAAAGCTACCATATTGTTTGGTACATCTGTAATTTGAGTTATCATGACTATTGATTTTTAATTAGTTGTAGCTCAAATTTAATTCTAATACCCGTATACATGTGTTAGGGGCATCATAATCTAAACCCAAAGAAATTATAAAACTTACAAAAATTGAAACTGGTAAAACAAAAAGGCTGCCTGATTAGGCAGCCTTTACAATATTATGTGGTTGAAAGTTAACTCTCTTCTTTGTCGTCTCCTGTAATTTGCCCTTCCTGCACTGCAGCACCGGCGTAAAGCAGCTGGCCGTCTTTTATAAGCTTATAACCTTTGTTAGACTGCAATTGCCAGTGTGCATCTTTATACGGCCCGTTTTTAGATTCCCTTTTTAGCAATACCGATTTGCCTTCGTTAGGAAAAAACAGCTCGGCACGGTCGCCATCCTCTTCAAATAACACAAAAACACTTTGCAGGCTGCTTTCACCCTCTAATTGTGTAATGGCGTTAAGGCGGTAGCCTTCCTCTATGGGGCGTATGCACTCTTTGGTAATGTAAGACCATCGATACCCTGCCGATTTTACACAGCCCATCGCGTCTTTATCATTACCTATAACAACTTTTTTAGCGGCTTTAACTTCGTTGTCTTTCTCCTCCTGACTTTTCATTATATAGTCGCAGGAAAAAAGGCAGCAGGCTGCAGCAATAAGTAAAACCTGTCTTTTCATAAGTTGGAGAGTATTATGATACTAAATTACCAAAATATTAATACGGAACAAAATTAAACAGCGTAGTATCTACTGTTTCGTAAGTGATTTTACCGTCGTCTTCAACAAAATATTTTAAAAGTGCCTCACCCCAGCGCAGGCCATTGCTAAAATCTACAATGATCCAACGGTGGTTTAGTATCTTAATTTTACTAACGGTAAAAGGCCTATTATCCATAGCAGGATATTGCACCAACGGGTTTCCTTTTGTATTAGCATTTTGTGCATAAATACCATCCCGAACTTTAATGGCAATAGCATCAATATCCTGACCTTTAAAATAGTCCCTTGCATTAGCATCATTCTCAATGGTAAAATAATCGCTTACCTTACGCTTCTCTGTATCTGAAGTTAAGCTATCCCTTGTTTTTTTTACCTTATCCTGTATTTTTACGATACGCTCAGCTTCATACTTTTGTGCATTAGTAAAATACATGTAAGTAAAAACATTAATTAGTAATGCAAAAATAAACAGGTATAAATAAAGGTTCTTTTTCATTGTATGGTTATATGGTGATCTCTAAATTATCGTAGGCCAAAAATACATTTTTTGGTAATATTTTCTGCACTTCTTCATGAAAACCCATCATATGGCTAATGTGGGTAAGGTAAGCCCTTTCGGGATTAACGATCTTAATAAAATCCAACGCCTCCTCAAGACTAAAATGTGAGTAGTGTGGCTCGTGCCTTAATGCACTTACTACTAAAACTTTAAGTCCCTTTAGCTTTTCCTGCTCTGCAGGTTCTACTGTTTTAACATCGGTAAGGTAAGCGAAGTCGCCTATTCGATAGCCCAGTATGGGCAGCTTACCATGCATAATATCTATAGGAATAACAGTTTTATTGCCTATGGTAAACGACTGCCCGTTAACCACCTCATTTACTTTTACAGATGGCGCGCCCGGATATTTATCTTCCTCCTCAAATATATAATCAAAACGCTTTTTAAGGCTTTGTATTACGTTTTTGTGGGCATAAATGGGTATATCACCCTGTTTAAAGAAAAACGGGCGTATATCGTCCAGGCCCGCGATGTGGTCTGCGTGTTCATGGGTGTATAAAATACCATCAAGTTTAGGGCATTTTGAGGTAAGCATCTGCTGGCGGAAATCAGGCCCGCAATCTATTACATACGAGTAGTTTTTCCAGTGTATCCATACCGATACACGCAGGCGCTTATCCTTATGATCGCTACTGAAACTTACCGGATGTGTGCTCCCTATTACCGGTATGCCCTGCGAAGTTCCCGTACCTAAAAACCAAACCTTCAAAATAATATATTTTTTACACAAAAATAGTATTATTTGTTTTATAAAATGCAGTGTTTTCCTAACTTTGCAACATATCTTGCACTATTATGAAACTAAATGATGACGACATTACTCTTAAAGGCGATAAAATAATTGCCCACGTGCCCTCTACAAAAGATAAGGCACTGCGCATTAACCTTAATGAGAATATCTACGGGACCTTTGCCGAGATTGGTGCCGGACAGGAAACGGTGCGCCATTTCTTTCGCTCGGGTGGGTCATCCGGTACGATAGCCAAGGCGATGTCGGCTTATGATAAAGATTTTAGCGATGCAATATACGGCACAGAGGAAGACGGACGTTACGTTACCGAAAGCCGACTTAAAAAAATGCTTAGTCACGAGGTTCGCATTATGGAGAACAGGCTTAAGCGCGAAAAGCATCCAAGCAAAGTATTCTTCAGCTACGCAAACACCGTAGCAACTATTGATTTTGCTAAGCAGTTTAAAGGCCATGGATGGGTAGGTATAAGATACCAGGTAGAGCCGGATGAAGATTATAACGAGATTACCCTGCACATACGCTTTAAAGAAAACGACGCCAAGCTGCAACAGGAAACCCTGGGTACACTTGGTGTTAACCTTATATATGGGGCTTTTTACAAGTATAACGACCCTAAAAAGCTGCTGCGCTACCTTTATGACCATCTTGATAAAGACCAGCTTGAAATTGATACCATTAACTTTGCAGGCCCTCGCTTTGCCGATGTAGATAACAGGCTAATGAGCCTTCAGTTGGTTAAGAACGGCATGACCGATGCCGTAATGTTCGACCCGCAGGGACACAACGTTTTGCCTGCGGCGGTACTTTACAAAAAGAATATCCTTGCCCTTAGGGGAAGTTTTCGCCCGGTTACCAAGGTGAACATGGATATGTATGAGAAATCATATAAGATGTTCCTTGAAGAAAATAAGGTAGACCGCGAAAAGACGCTTGTAGTTTTCGAAATCACCCTTTCTAACCTTCGTGCCGAAGGTGATATTGATGAGCGTGATTTTATGGATCGTGCAGAGCTGCTTTGCTCTCTTGGCCAAACGGTTATGATATCTAACTTTCAGGAATATTATAAAGTGGTTGAATATTTTAGCAGCTATACCAAAGCCCGTATGGGCCTTGCTATGGGGGTTAGCAATCTTATTGATATTTTTGATGAAAAATATTACCGTCACCTTAGCGGTGGTATACTGGAGGCGTTTGGTAAATTATTTTACCGCGACCTTAAAGTCTACTTATACCCTATGAAGGATGAGAAAGGCGAAGTTATAGACTCTGAAAACCTTAAAGTTCACCCGCGTATGAAAGAGCTGTATAAATTTTTTAAATTTAATGGTAAGGTTATAGATATATCTGAGGTTGATACGGCAAACCTGGATATCTTCTCACGCGAGGTGCTTAAAATGATAAACAAAGGTAAAACAGGCTGGGAACAAATGCTGCCTGCCGGTATTGCGGAGGTTATTAAGCACAATCAGCTTTTTGGCTACGACCCTAAAAAAGTGGTTGCAGAACAAGAATAATATTCTGACTAAATAAAATATTAATTTAAAGGCAGCACATCGCTGTCTTTTTCTTTGCCTAAATGTAAGGTTAAAGTAATACATTAAAAATCTGCATTTTATAGCATTGCATTTTTGGTTGTATCAACAAAAAATGTATATTCGTAATTATTTTGTCTTACAAAAATATTACAAAAATTTAGTCGGTATGATTGGTAATTTTACTCTACAACCTTATTGTTATATTGCAGCGTTAGTGTTATTGGTTTCCTGCCGGGAAAAGGAACAACAGTCTATAGCATTCGCCACTGCCCTACCCGAACCTAAACAACCTGACATGCTGTTTATAAGCAGCTTTAGTGAAGTGCCTGAAGATATTGATGATTGTATATGTAGCTTCTCTAACGACTCAATTGATTTTAAAGTGGGTAAGCTAATTTATTTGAATAACAACTGGTCAACTTCTTTTGTAAAAGTAAATGGAGTGATGACAAGATTTACAGAGATAAACCATCAGGAAACCGATAGCCTGCATACCATTTCTACCTACGATAATCCTAATTACGAGTTAATCCTTAAAGTTGAAAGTAAAGGAAAAAATGGCAATGAACCTTCCCGTAAAACCGGTACTCTTAGACTTACCGATAACGATGGAAAGACAATAGAGAAAACTTTCTATGGCGAATGCGGGTGCTAATCTACACCCAACCGTTATTAAACGCTATCTGAATAACCTCATTGGTAGATTTAGCTTCAGTTTTCTTTATCATGTTTTTGCGATGAGAGTCAACTGTATGACGGCTAATGTTTAACGATTTGGCTATCTCAACACTACTCATGCCACTGGCCAAAGCCTTGATAATTTCACGTTCCCGCTTGGTAAAAAAAAGGTTGGTAGGCTTAAATACATTGTCAACATCTACATTATGGTAGCTGGGTTCGCCGTCCATACCAATGAAAGAAAGTGAGGGCTTATTTTCCTTTTTTAAATTTGTAATATCAGTATCTACAGCAAAAGTGAGCACATCAGTTTCACTTTTCTTGATTACAATATACTGGTGCAATATTTTAATATAACCTCCATCTGCCTTCTTCGCCCTAAAATCATACTGTACCTTATATTTAAATAATTTTTCTCCTGTAAGGCTCCCTAAAAATTTACCCACAGCCACTTCAAAATTCAGGAAGAAAGGCAAATCTTCGGGATGCATAAGGCTCACGAGAAAATCGAGCGTCATATTCTCTAACGGGTAGCCCAAAACCTTTTCCATCTCGGGGCTTACCATTTCTAAAACAGACTTACGTACGTTCACGATATAGTAAAAGTAATCGCCTACCTGAAATATGTCAAGCAGTTTTTTATGCACTTTAATATCAAAAGTTGCATTTTTACCTTCGTAATCCTTGCTTATGTTATCCCAAATTTTTCGTAATTCCTTATAAACATCCATACCTCCGGAGCTTGTTTGAGCGCGAAATTATAAAATTTTAAAAGTAATTCTTACAATATGCTGCTTATTTTAATATTTGCGCAGCATGCGCTTTAGTTTTCACATCAGTAATAACATCTTCTATATCACCGTTTTCATCTATTAGGAAAGTGGTACGGTTAATGCCATCAAAAATACGTCCCATAAACTTTTTAGGACCCCAAACGCCAAACGCATTTATAACCGCCTTATCCTCATCTGCTATTAATGGGAACGGAAGATTATATTTTTCTTTAAACTTAGCCTGTTTCTTTTGGTTATCGGCACTTATGCCAAGCAGTTCATAACCCTGAGCCTGTAAAAAATGATAGTTATCGCGCAGGTCGCATGCCTCAGCGGTACAGCCGGGAGTATCAGCTTTAGGGTAAAAAAATACCACCAGCTTTTTACCTGCGTAGTCAGCAAGTGAGTGCGTTTTGCCGGATTCATCTATTCCTGTAAACTGAGGTGCTTTATCGCCTTTGGTAAGTGTTGTCATAACTGTATATTTGTTTCCATAAAAGTAAACAAAATGACCAAAGCGCAAAAGGCAAAGTTTGTTATAAAATCCCTACAGGAAATTTATCCCACCATACCCGTTCCGTTAGATCATAAGGACTCTTACACCCTGCTTATAGCGGTATTGATGAGCGCCCAAAGTACCGATGTACGAGTTAACCAGATAACTCCCCTGTTGTTTGAACGTGCCGATAACCCAAAAATGATGGTTAAGCTGCGCATAGACGAAATTCAGGATATTATACGTCCCGTTGGTTTGTCGCCGGCAAAGGCAAAGGCTATTCACGGATTATCGGAGATTTTACTGAACAAACACAACGGCGAGGTTCCTGATAATTTTGAAGACCTGGAAGCCCTTCCCGGTGTAGGCCATAAAACAGCAAGTGTAGTATTAGCGCAGGCATTTGGTATACCTACGTTTCCGGTAGATACGCATATACACAGGCTTATGTACCGCTGGGGATTAAGTGATGGTAAAAATGTAGTGCAAACGGAGAATGATGCTAAAAAGTTGTTTCCACGTGATTTGTGGAATGAGCTGCACCTGCAAATTATTTGGTATGGGAGGCAATATTCGCCGGCAAGGGGTTGGAGTTTAGAAAAGGATATTATTACGGCTACGATAGGAAGAAAATCAGTGCTGGATGAGTATAATAAAAAAACCTCCCTTAAAAAATAAGGGAGGTTATACTACATTAGTTAGCAATGCTCTCGTAAGTACCGTTTTGTGTTTTAACTATTTTAAGTGCTTTAGAATAGTTAAGCAGAAAATCAATTGTTTCTTTTTTTGGTAGCATATTAGGCGTTGCTATGGGTTTTTTAGAGTAAATTTTTGCCATTTAGCTTTAATGTTTTGTTGTTACAATACATAGAACGCTAAGCAAACCCCAATATTGCCTAATTGGTTAAAATAATTTTATTTTTCTCTATCACTTTTCTTAAGTTCATAAGGGCATAACGCATACGGCCAAGGGCAGTATTAATGCTAACTCCTGTTAAATCGGCTATTTCTTTAAAGCTAAGATCTTGGTAAATACGCATTTGCAGTACTTCTTTCTGGTCGTCCGGAAGCTCTTCAATAAGGCGCTGTAAATCGTTCTCTACCTGCTCTGTAATAATCCTGCTCTCTATGTTAGGGCTATTATCGGTCATGATAGAAAAGATAGAAAACTCCTCAGTCTCACGGTGCATGGGCATCTTTTTGTTTCTCCTAAAGTGGTCTACAATAAGATTATGCGATATACGCATTACCCACGGAAGAAATTTACCTTCTTCGTTATATGAGTTAGATTTCAACGTTTTTATTACTTTGATAAAAGTATCCTGAAAGATATCATCAGAGATATCCCTATCGGTAACTTTAGAATAAATAAAACCGTAAATTTTAGATTGGTGCCTCTTTATTAGTATAGACAGAGCATTTTCATCTCCGTTTATATAATTGTGCACTAACTCTGCGTCAGGGATTACAACATTAGCCATAGCAATAACTTTTTAGCGTTTTTTGAATTTGGTTTCGATAAAACCCCGTTGGTAAGCGGGTTCTAAAAAGTAGTTTTTTGTATAGGCTTTCTTAAATTTTGATTAATTATATGCCAAATATAACATAATAAAATTATAAAAAACAAGTGTTAAATTAAATTTTAACACAATTAGAGCAATAATTGCATATTTTGACCGTAAACTCCCCATTTTCGTAGGTAAAACCAGTGCAACGTTACATGATTTAAATTATTTCCCCACCAATAAATTTTAAATTCTAAGGACTAATGTATAACTAAAACGATATAACTCGGAAATTTACAAGAATTATGACACTGTGCGCTTTAAAGACAATACTTGGAGAATTGAAAACGTACCGACCAATGTTCTATTCGTATACACGTGCCGCATAAAGCATTTCGGCAAAAGCCTTCCAGGAGGGCCTGTCGTTCTCGCTATTATAATTAAAGCCGTGCAGGGTATCTAAAAACGATTTTAGGGTATCGTTATCCCACGTTTCTTTATTCTCGGTGTAGTCTTTAACCAGCTCGTTCATAAACAACTCAAAACCCGACCGAGACTTCACGCCCTGAAGCGCATTGTATAATTCGTTACTATCATCATCCATACAAATCTATTTTTCTACTTCAAATATAACCTTTAATAAAAGTATACGCGCAAAAAATAGAAATGGTTTTTATTGGTTATCAGGTATTTTAAGTTTGGGATTGGTCTTAAATAGTAAAAACATATCAGTTACTACAAAACTATTTTTTATATCCAATAATCATAATAATCGGCATAAAATCGCTTTACTTCCTTTAATTGGTAGGCATTTGTAATATAAGTACCCAGGTCGTCGATCATTTTAATCATTTCTTTTTCACGTTTAGGTTTATCTTTTAGAAGCGTATTACCATCCTCTTTAAGATTTTGGATACACCTTTTTTAAATCCGACAGGAAAGTACTTTTTTCTTTATCAATATTTGTATTACTACTCAAATCCTTATCAATAGTAGTAATACTAAATTCTGCGTAGCCGTATATCCTGTCGTGCATGTGTCCAAAATAAGTGCCTCCGTATTGATAATATGATTTAAGTCTGTTCATCTTACGGAAAGCAGAAAATAAAGCATACCTATCTTTACCGTATTTTTCTACACCATTAACCTTTTGCAAAAAATAGGCATAAAGTATATAAAAATCATCCTGCCCAACCTCGCTTGTAAAGTAAATCTGAATATCATTGTATTCATCTAAGGCTCTAAAATTTTGTAAGGCAGCATCGGGCGGCATAATTTTTTTTGACTGCATGGTTTTAAACCAACGTGCAAAACCATCATAAGCAACTTTAGGATATTTTAATTTAATACTATCGTTTAATGTTACCTCGATTTTCTTTACAGTATCTGTTTCTTGCGGAATCTGTTCAGCAGGAATTGTATCGACAGGTGCTAAGCTAACTGAAGTTTCCTTGCTTTTAGCACAGCCTACCAACAGTATAATACATACCATCAAAAATATCCTCATAACAATTTTAGCTTTCTCAAATATAACAATTCTCTTCGCAAAGCCTTAACAAAATTGTCGCGCTAAAACCGTATCTTTGCCTATTCAATTTTTGCCATGATAAAGACCGATTTTTCTACCCTCGAGCCCAAGAAAAACATACTTATAAAAGGTGCACAACTGCACAACCTAAAAAACCTTGATGTTGCCATACCCCGCAACAAACTGGTGGTTATTACCGGTTTATCGGGATCGGGTAAATCGAGCCTTGCGTTCGATACCCTATATGCCGAAGGCCAGCGCCGCTATGTAGAGAGCCTTAGCAGCTATGCGCGCCAGTTTCTTGGCCGTTTAGATAAGCCTAAGGTAGAATATATAAAGGGCATCGCCCCTGCCATCGCTATAGAGCAAAAGGTAAATACCACCAATGCACGCTCTACAGTAGGCACCAGCACAGAGATTTACGATTACCTTAAACTGCTTTTTGCACGTGTGGGCCGCACCTATTCGCCGGTATCAGGACGTGAGGTGCGCAAACATACTGTAACTGATGTAATTAACGAGGTTAAGCAACTGGAGGCCGATAGTCGCTGGCTGCTGCTTGCCCCGGTGCATACCGAAAAAGGCCGCACCATAGAAGAAAAACTGGGTGTGCTACTGCAACAGGGTTTTGCCCGTATACTGGTTGATAACGAAACACTTAGGCTTGATGATATTGCCGAGGTAGATTTTACTAACAAAGAGGTACTGCTTGTGGTAGACCGTATTGTGGTTAAAAACGAGGAAGAGTTTTACAACCGCCTTGCCGATGCTGTGCAAACCGCGTTTTACGAAGGCAAGGGAGAAGCTTATTTACAAGAAGTTAGCAGCGGTAACCGCCTGCCCTTCAGTAATAATTTCGAGCTGGATGGCTTAACCTTCCTTGAGCCGAATGTGCATTTATTCAGCTTTAATAACCCTTATGGAGCCTGCCCTGCCTGCGAAGGTTATGGTAGCATTATTGGCATAGATGAAGAGCTTGTAGTGCCTAATACTTCACTTTCTGTTTACGAGAATGCCATTTTTCCGTGGCGTGGAGAGAGCATGGGCGAATACCGGAACCAACTTGTTAATAACAGCCATAAATTCGACTTCCCAGTTCATAAACCGTATTTTCAATTATCAGAATCGGACAGGGCGCTTATCTGGAAAGGCAATAAATATTTTACCGGCCTCGACGACTTTTTTAAAGAGCTGGAAGAAAAAAATTATAAGATACAAAACCGCGTTATGCTGTCGCGCTACCGTGGCAAAACCAAATGCCCGGAGTGTAAAGGCAAACGCCTTAGGCCGGAAACCAATTACATAAAGATTGCCGATCGCACGATATCTGACCTGGTAGACCTGCCTATTAAAAATCTTGCGGCCTTTTTTGCCGAAATGCAGCTAAACGAATACGATACCATTGTTGCCAAACGATTGTTGGTAGAAATTAACAACAGGCTTCGTTTTTTGCAAGAGGTCGGCCTTGATTACCTTACCCTTAACAGGCGTTCTAACACATTATCGGGTGGCGAAAGCCAGCGCATTAACCTGGCAACCTCTATGGGCAGCAGCCTTGTGGGCTCTATGTATATCTTAGATGAGCCCAGTATTGGCCTGCACCCTAAAGATACCGAGCGGCTTATACAGGTGCTTATTGGGCTTAGAAACCTGGGCAACACCGTTATTGTGGTAGAGCACGACGAAGATATTATGAAGGCCGCCGATATGATTATCGACATTGGCCCTGAAGCCGGTACGCTTGGTGGCGAACTGGTAGCACAGGGCACGTATGAGGAAATCTTAAAGTCGGACTCACTAACGGCGCGCTACCTTAACGGCGATTTAGAGATCAGTGTTCCTAAAAAGCGCCGAAAATTCAAACATCACATCGATGTTATTGGCGCCCGCGAAAATAACCTTAAAAATATAGATGTCACCTTTCCATTAGATTGCCTTACCGTTATTACCGGCGTTTCGGGCAGCGGCAAGAGTACGCTGGTTAAAAAGATACTGTTCCCAGCCATTCAGAAACAACTGGAAGGAGTAGGCGAAAAACCCGGCCAGTTTACCGAACTGCGCGGCAGCTACAGCCATATCAAACATATTGAATATGTAGACCAAAACCCTATTGGGCGCAGTTCGCGCTCTAACCCTGTTACATATATTAAGGCGTATGATGATATCCGAGACCTGTTTGCTAAACAAAAACTGTCGGGTATACGCGGTTACCAAACCAAGCATTTCTCGTTTAACGTAGATGGCGGCCGTTGCGAAACCTGCAAAGGCGAAGGCGAGGTTACTATTGAGATGCAGTTTATGGCCGATGTGCACCTGGAATGCGAAACCTGTAACGGCAAACGCTTTAAAAAAGAGATACTTGAAGTTACTTTTGAAGGCAAAAACATAGACGATGTACTGACTATGACGGTAGACGATGCCGTTGCATTTTTTACAGAGCACAAGCAAACCAAGGTAATGACCAAGCTGCAACCCCTGCAGGATGTTGGTTTGGGGTATGTGCAATTAGGCCAGTCCTCTTCTACTCTTTCGGGTGGCGAGGCACAGCGTATTAAGCTGGCATCGTTCCTTGTAAAAGGCGCCACTAAAGAAAAGGCGTTGTTCGTGTTTGATGAGCCTACAACCGGGTTGCATTTTCATGACATTAAAAAATTGCTAAAATCATTTGAGGCCCTTATAGAAAAAGGCCACTCTATTATTGTTATAGAGCACAACCTGGACATGATTAAGTGCGCTGATTACATTATAGATATCGGCCCCGAAGGTGGCGAGCATGGCGGGCATTTAATAGCCTTCGGCACGCCTGAAGAGGTGGCTAAAAATCCTAAATCGGTTACCGGAGAGTATTTAAGAGAAAAATTGTAGTTGTTAGTTGACAGTTGTCAGTTGTTGGGAGCTGCACTCAGCATTCTGTGTCATTTTGAGCGGAGTGCAACGGAGTCGAAAAATCTCCTTTAACAACTTGCCAAACCATTTAAAAATTTATATACATTTATAAGCGGAGTAAGATTAGTTTCTTGCTCCGTTTTTTAATTATCGTAAAAGAGAAAAAGACAAATAAGGATGAATATTCTATTTATTATTGGAAATGGTTTTGATATAAATCTTGGAATGAAAACAAGATATTGCGATTTTTATGAATATTATAAATCTATTCATTCGGATGATGATGCTATTAATAAATTAAAGGATACAATAAGTAGTGATTATAAAAATTGGTCAGATTTAGAATTAGCATTGGGCAAATACACTGAAAACATTGAAACATTACAGCAATTTGACAACATTTTTGATGATATAGATGAAAAACTTTCAGAGTATCTATATAAAGAAGAGCTTAAAATTGATTATAACAAGTTTGATGTAGATAAATTAAATAAATATTTATCGGCTCCAGAAAGTTGTCTTGCTCAAGCAGATATTAATATAATTCGAGAATATAAAAATAGTTGGAAAAATAACAATTGGATAGTCAATGTAATCACATTCAACTATACTAAAACCTTGGAAAAAATTCGTGAAGACAATCAAACTATGATTGGAGGTCATAACAAAGTTCATGCTATAAATTTTAAAAACATTTATCATATACATGGATACGTCGATGACAGGATGGTTATGGGTGTAAATGATATTTCACAAATAAGCAACAGCAATTTTCATAGTAATATAGACGTTTTAGATGCTTTAGTAAAAATCGAATGCAATAAAGCAAACAAGCATACTATCGATGATCAATGTAATAAACAAATATTGTCTTCAGAGCTAATTTGTATATTTGGTTCCTCCCTTGGTGACACTGATAATTATTGGTGGGAACAAATAGGCGAGCAGTTAAAAAAAGGAATTAAACTAATTATCTATACAAGAGGTGAAGAGGTTAATCCCAGAGCTAGCTACAAGAAAGCGCGTATAGAAAGAGAAATAAAAAAATTATTTTTAGGAAAAACTAAGTTGAGTCAGGATGAAGTAGTTAAATTCGAAAAAAATGTATATGTTGGAGTGAATACAGATATGTTTAATTTAAATAATATTAATCCGTAAATTGCCTCTTCTTAATTTATGAATGAAGGATTACTATAAAATACTTGGAGTTGCGCCAAAAGCTTCACAGGCTGAAATTAAAACAGCCTACAGGCTATTGGCCGTTAAGCATCATCCTGATAAAAACAATGGCGATAAGGCCAGCGAGGAACGATTTAAAGAAATATCAGAGTCGTATATTATACTGGGCGATGTAGCCAAGCGCAACGCTTACGATTACACTAAGGGCTACCAGAAAAACTATTACGGGCAGGACCCAAAATCAGATAAGGCAACCCCTGCTACCTACCTCATCCTGTTTAAAAGTATTAAAACCAAGGTGTTTAATGCAGGCGGTCGCATTAACCAGGAAGCACTTTTTAAAGTTATTGACGATATACTGACCGATGAAAATGTAAACTTTCTCATCAACGCGCAGCATGTTAACACCAACAGCATGATAATAGACGAGATTGTAACTTCCTGCATTTTCCTTAACGACGCATTAAAGGCGCGCATGCATACCCGCCTCTTAAAACTTGCCGACGGCGACCCTCAGTTTATAACGAAGATTGCTATCCTGAAAAATCCATCCACTGCCAAACCTAAAACGCAGTCCGTAGAAACCGTTGAAGAGCAATCCATAAGCCCTGCCTTACTCTTTTTTATTGTGCTTGTTGTGATTATTATAGCAGTACTCGCAATATAAATCAATACACAATCTTACAAAAGCACAAAGTTTTATAATACCTTAGCCGTAGCGTTTTACAATGCTAACCAACCAAGACAAACCAAAAATGAAAGCACTTTACCTTATACTCGTATTCCTGCTTGTGTCGGCCACCGCGTGGGCACAAAATGATCAAACTGCCGATTCGCTCTATATGCGACAAAACTACGATAAGGTTGAATATCGAATACCAATGCGCGATGGTGCAAAGCTTTTTACGGTAGTTTATGTACCTAAGGATAAAACTAAAAAGCATGCTTTTTTAATTAACCGCACCTGCTACAACGCATCAGAATATGCTGATTATAAAACCTATGGGCATCCGTCTAAGTACCTTGTACAGGACGGTTATATAATTGTTTTTCAGGATGTTCGTGGGCGTTACATGTCAGATGGTGTGTTTAACAACATGACACCTAATATTCCCGGCAACGACAAGAAAAATAAAACAGCTATAGACGAAAGCTCTGATACGTATGACACTATCGAGTGGCTGCTTAAGAACGTAAAAGGCAACAATGGCAAAGCAGGTATTTATGGTATTTCGTACCCCGGGTTTTACAGCGCTGCATCCCTGCCCGATGCCCACCCTGCTCTTAAGGCCGTGTCGCCACAGGCACCGGTTTCTGATTTCTTTTTTGATGATTTTCACCATCAGGGTGCCTATCTTGAAAGCTACACCCCTGCTTTTCCAGTGTTTGGCTATCAAAAAGATTCGCTTACCAAACAAAACTGGTTTGATGAGCCACTGATGCGCATGTATAATTTACGCCCTAAAGATGCCTATAATTTCTATATGCAGTTGGGGCCGCTTAAAAACATCACGGCAAAATACCACCACGATAACTTTTTCTGGAAACAGATCATAGACCATCCCAATTACGATGAGTTTTGGCAAAAGCGCAATATCATTCCGCACCTTAAAAACGTTACCCCTGCGGTTATGACCGTGGGCGGCTGGTTTGATGCCGAAGATCTTTACGGCCCGCTAAACATTTACAAAGCCATCGAAAAAACTACGCCTAAAGCCTACAATACCATAGTCATGGGGCCTTGGTCGCATGGTGCATGGGCACGCGAAGAAGGTAAATCAACCCACAACCACATTTATTTTGGCGATAGCATATCTACTTTTTATCAGCGAAATATCGAACGTAAATTCTTCTCACACTTCTTAAAAGACGGCGAAAACCCAAAGCTTCCTGAAGCTTATATGTATGACACCGGTAAAAAAGAATGGAAAACTTTTGACATCTGGCCTCCGCAAAACCCGTTGGTAAAGCTGTACTTAGGCGATAAAGAAAAATTGTCGGTTAATACGCCTCAAAATGATAAGGCAGTGTTTGAGTATGTTAGCGACCCCGCAAAACCGGTTCCTTATACCTCGCAAACCGAAGGCCTTACCTTTACACCACGTAACTTTATGAGCGACGATCAGCGCAACGCCTCCCGCAGACCTGACGTTCTTACCTTTGATACCGATGTGCTTACGGAGGATATGACGTTATCAGGAGAGATCCTTGCAAAGCTTGATGTTGCCATGACCGGCACCGATGCCGATTTTGTAGTGAAACTTATTGATGTTTACCCGGACGACGAACCTAATTATGATGGCAATCCTAAGAATATAGTTATGGCGGGTTACCAGCAACTGGTACGGTCGGAAGTATTTAGGGGGCGTTTCAGGAACAGTTATGAGAAACCCGAGCCCTTTGTACCTAACCAGGTAACACGCGTTAACGTACCGCTACAGGATATTTTGCACACCTTTAAAAAAGGGCACCGCATTATGGTGCAAATACACAGCACATGGTTTCCTTACATTGACCGTAACCCTCAAACGTATGTTGACAACATTTATAAGGCTAATGAAGAAGACTTTATAAAATCTACCATTAAAATATATGGCAGTTCGGTAATCGAATTTGGTAAAAAGTAGTTTGCCGGTTATTAGTTGATAGTTAGTGAGAATACAATAACGAATAAAGATATGGATCATAAAGCTAAATCATTACGCCCTTTTATAGGTGCAAAAGATTACGAAGTATCACGCAGTTTTTACCGCGACCTTGGTTTTGAAGAGGTAGAACTGGGTCCTGACATGTCGGTTTTTAAATCGGGCAGCCATGCGTTTTATCTTCAAAAATATTATAACGAAGACTGGGTTAACAACACTATGCTTTTTATGGAGGTTGACGACGTTTACCGCTTTTATAATGAACTGATAGCCCTTAACCTTCCTGATAAGTATACGGATGTGAAGGTAGTGCCTGTCAGGGTATTGGATTGGGGAAAGGAGTGCTTCGTACACGACCCATCGGGTATATTATGGCATTTTGGCGAGTTCAATTAGCGAAACGGTGAGATCTCCTTATCGAAACTTTACTGACATATACCCCCACTCATGGCATAGTTGCTTCAAAATGATACATTAGATTATAAAATTTTGAGCAAATTTGATAGCTACATCGAAATAGCACCAATTGTAATAAATTATATTACACTACTTAGCAAGTTTGGCACACATCTTGTTATAATATAAGTATTGTGAATCTCAGGATTTATTTTGAGGTTTGTTAATAATTGGTTGGTTGGTTTGTTAAGTCCCGTTACCCTTTTTAGGTTGGCGGGGCTTTCTTTTTTATTGTACCAACAATTATAACTTACTCAAATTCAGTTTGCTGTTTTTCTGGCTAAAACTAAAATAAATAATCAGCCCAACAAGCAGCCACACAAAAAAGTAAATCCAGTTCCATACACTAAGCTGTGCCATCATATAAAGGCAGCAGATAAGCCCTAAAAGTGGTATTAGCGACAGGTTTTTCCTAAACGCCCAAACAGATAGCAGCACTAACGATATTAAAAATATCCACATTGGTATTTTGTGCTTAAATAATTGGAAACCTGATTCATATTTAAGATCATCAGCAATGGGTAAACGGTTCACAACTTTCGGATAATCAGTTTCATCAAACTGACTTAATATTTGTTCAATATCATTATTTACTGTTTCATTATCAAGAGACTCGCCCGATTCATCTTTAATAAGATGATCATGTACTGCGATAGTTTGCTGTTCATTTAAAGACGTAACAATGGTAGAGGGGCTATTGATCTCCTTTTCATTAGTAAGAAAAGCCATTGTGGTATCTTTATTATAAGCAAACAAAATTACAAGGCCAACTATTAGCCCAAGCGGCATAAGGTATTTAGCGTTTACATAAGGTGTTTTAAATTTGCCACGAGGTATATTCGGCTTGTTTTGTAGTACCAACACACCCGCACATACCAAGACAAAGGCAAAAAGGGTACCAATACTACAAAGGTCGGTAACCATAGTAAGGTTTAAAAATAATGCCGGCACAGCAACCACAAAACCGGTTACAATAGTGGCGTAAGATGGTGTTTTAAACTTAGGGTGCACTTTAGAGAAACGCTTAGGCAACAGCCCATCACGGCTCATGCTCATCCAGATACGCGGCTGTCCCATCTGGAAAACCAACAGCACACTTGCCATAGCAATTACAGCACTTACGGCTATGATACCGCTCATCCACTTAAGGTCAAGCTTAGCAAATACAAATGCAAGCGGGTCGCCCACGTTAAGCTCTCTGTAGTTAACCATTCCGGTCAGTACCATGGCAATAATAACATATAAAACGGTACATATAATAATAGCCCACATCATACCCTTTGGCAGGTCGCGCTGCGGATTCTTGCACTCCTCTGCAGTGGTAGATATGGCGTCAAAACCAATGTAGGCAAAGAAAACTGCAGACACCCCTTTAAGCACGCCCGCAGCACCGTTAGGCGCAAACGGATCCCAATTGGCGGTATCAACATAAAATACACCTACCGCAATAACTAACAGTATAATACACAGCTTAACCACCACCATAAGGTTGCTGGCGTTGCGCGACTCTTTCATACCCCTGTAAACGAGAGCCGTAATTATTATGATAATTAATAACGCAGGCAAATCGGCTACAAAATGAAACGCGCCAATAGTAGGCGATGTTGTCCAGGCAGTGTAAGCAGCCTGCAGGCCACCGTCTAAATTTTCAAAGGTTTTGCCACCCTGCATAAGGGCATTGGCTTCGGTAAAGCCGTTAGAGGCAGTAAGATAATCCATTTGCACCCATTGTGGCAGGTGTATACCCCCACTATCTAAAAGGCCAGTAAAATAGTCGCTCCACGATATGGCTACGGTAATATTACCAATGGCATATTCCATAATAAGCGCCCACCCTATTATCCAAGCAATTAGTTCGCCAAAAGCAACATAACTATAGGTATACGCACTACCCGAAACCGGTACCATACTGGCAAACTCGGCATAGGCAAATGCTGCAAAACTACACGCAAGGGCAGTAAAAAGGAACAGGAATATTACAGCGGGGCCACCATCGGCGCTGGCTTTACCAATAGTACTAAAAATACCTGCACCAATAATGGCTGCAATACCAAAGGCAGCTAAGTCCCTTACTCCTAAGTGCCTGCCTAAAGACTCGTGCCCGTCGGCATTATTATGAACCTGGTTTAAAATATCCTGAACGTTTTTCTTCCTGAAAAGATCTTTTAATGCCATTATAGTTTCGTTAATCGTATAGTTAACAAATATAAAAAAGTAAATTAAAAAAGTGCGACTGATTTGGATAATTCATAAATAAATCTTAAATTAAGTTATATAGAATTTACCTATACTTTAATAGAGATTTATGATAGTTAAACACTTATATACACTGGGTTTGTTAGTAGTTTTGCATTATTAATAGTATACAAACCATATAAATTTATAACTATGTCATTAGTAGGTAAAAAATTCCCAAGTATTGAAGTAGACGCCATATCTGAAATGGGCGATAACCTTAAAATAAATATTTACGAAGAAGCGGTTAATAACAAAAAGAAAGTATTGTTGTTCTGGTACCCAAAAGATTTCACATTTGTATGCCCTACAGAACTTCACGCATTTCAGGCTGCACTTGGTGAGTTCGAAAAAAGGAACACTACAGTAATTGGTGCATCTTGCGATACTAACGAAGTACACTTTGCGTGGCTTAACACAGCTAAAGATAATGGCGGTATAGAAGGTGTTACCTACCCTATCCTTGCCGATACTAACAGAAACCTTGCTAACATTCTTGGTATTTTAGATATCCAGTCTTCAACCTATAATGAAGATACTGATTCCGTTATCCTTGAAGGTTCTAATGTTACGTACAGGGCTACTTATTTAGTAGACGAAGACGGAAAAATTTTCCACGAAAGTGTTAACGATATGCCTCTTGGCCGTAATGTAAACGAGTACTTAAGGCTTGTTGATGCTTACACGCACGTACAGGTTAAAGGCGAAGTTTGCCCTGCAAACTGGGAAGAAGGCAAAGAAGCAATGACTGCCGACCGTAATGGTGTTGCATCATACCTTGCTACAAACTAATTAATTAACTAAACACACACCTTATCATGTTACAGGAACTTGAAAAAGATAATTTGGCAGAGATTGTATCCGGTGAGCCGGTTGTGGTAGTACAATATTCTGCAGGATGGTGCGGAAACTGCAGAATCATGAAGCCTAAATTCAAAAAAATGGCTTCAGAAAATGAAAACGTAACCTTTGTTCTTGCCGATGCCGAGAATTTCCCTGAATCAAGAAAGCTGGCCAATGTTAACAACCTTCCCACTTTTGCGACATTCAGAAACGGAGTCCTGGTTAACCAGGTTCAAACAAATAAAGTAGAAATCTTAACCGACCTTGTAAATGAAGTTACCAGTAATTAAGCATTTAACTCAATTTATTGAGGATAATGACCAGGACTACGTTATTGAGGCCCTTGAGGTACTTGAGGCGCTAACCGAAGTTCCGTCTTTAAAAGATGAAGAGCTTGATGTGGTAGGCGAACTTATCTCTAACATGTATGGCGCGCTTGAGGTTAACAAGATGATAAAAGACGGTATGGACAAGAAAACAGCTCTTAATAGTTTTATGATGCGCGTTCTTGGTGCCATAGATAAAAACTAAGGTTTCCCTTAATAGTTTAATTACGCCTCCTTTTAAGGGGGCGTTTTTTTTATTAGTTACATTTACATATTAATAAACATCAAATTAAAGAATACCCTACAAATGCATCTGTACATAAAAAATATGGTTTGTAACCGCTGTATTACCGCAGTGCGCAATGACCTTACCCAACTGGGCCACACAGTTACCGAAGTAACTTTAGGTGAAGCTGAAATTACTGATAAGCTATCTTCTACAGACATCCAACTTATAGATGCCTCGCTAAAAAAGTTAGGTTTTGAAGTGATAGAAGACCGCAAGAGCCGAATTATAGAACAGGTTAAAAACGAGATTATTTATTTGGTACACCACAGTAACGATGTGCTGCATACCAACTTATCGTCGTGGCTGGCAGAAAAAGTTAACTATGATTACACCTACCTTAGCAATTTATTTTCTGAAGTAGAAGGCACTACTATAGAGAAATATTATATTGCCCAGCGCATAGAAAAGGTAAAAGAGCTTTTGGTTTATGATGAGCTTTCGCTGGCACAAATAGCCGATATGCTGGGTTACAGTAGCGCTGCCTACCTGTCGAGCCAGTTTAAAAAAGTAACCGGGTTAACCCCTACGTTTTATAAATCGGTTAAAGAAAACAAACGCCGAAGCATCGACCAACTGTAAAAGTTATAGGTATTTCAAAAAATTGTATAAGGTAAAAAGGGTTTTATAAGCGAACTTTGTAATTTAAATTCCAAATCACAATTTCCAAATAACAAGGTTTAAGCTGATTGAAAGACACAGAACTTTCAAAAAACCTTCAACCTGAAACCCGAAGCAAAAAAATGACCCACACTTATAATATTACCGGAATGACCTGTGAAGGCTGCGTAGCCAAAGTAAGCTACCTATTAAAACAATTACCGCAAGTAACAAACGTTGCCGTAAACCTTGATAAAGGCCAGGCAGATATAACTATGGATAGCCACGTTTCTACCCCTGCCCTGCAACAGGCACTTAAAGACTATCCAAAATACCGGTTAACCGAGGCACATTCTAACCACCATGCCACACCCGTAGATGTGTTTGGCAACACTCAAGAAGTTTCTAAAAGCTGGATAGAAACTTATAAACCTATTCTATTGATATTCGGATACATAACCATTATCTCTTTAATTGCAGCTTTATATAACAGCACATTTAGCGGCATGGCGTTTATGCGCGTTTTTATGGCGGGATTCTTCCTTACATTTTCATTCTTTAAAATGCTCGATCTTAAAGGCTTTGCCAACAGCTATGCCATGTACGATGTTGTTGCTAAAAAGCTCCCGGTTTGGGGTTACGTCTACGCGTTTTTAGAGCTGGCGTTAGGCTTGGGTTTTGCCCTGAATTTTGAGCCTGTTTTTGTAAATGCCTTTACTGCTGTACTTATGTTTGTTAGCCTGATTGGCGTTTTGCAAAGCGTTTTAAACAAAAAGAAAATTCAGTGCGCCTGCCTTGGCGCCGTGTTTAACCTGCCTATGAGCACAGTAACCATTATAGAAGATGGCCTTATGATAGCCATGAGCATTGCTATGCTGTTTATGTACCTATAAAAAGCAATTGCCCCCTGTACAATACCATATATTTTGTTACTTTTGCTTTTTATAACTAAACACAAAATAATGGCTGATATCTTATTAGGGGGCAACCCTGTACACACCACCGGAGAACTTCCTGAAACAGGTACTGCAGCGCCGGATTTTAACCTTGTAAAAGGCGACCTTTCTACGGTTTCATTATCAGATTTTAAAGGCAGTAAGCTAATACTTAACATATTTCCAAGTGTAGATACAGGCACCTGTGCTGCATCGGTACGTAAATTCAACGAAAAAGCAAGTTCTTTAGATAACACTAAAGTACTTTGTATTTCGCGCGACCTTCCTTTTGCCCAAAATCGCTTTTGTGGCGCTGAGGGTTTAAGCAATGTAATTACTCTTTCCGACTTTAAAGACGGAAGTTTTGGTAACAGCTACGGCCTTAATCTTGTAGACGGTCCGCTTGCAGGCCTTAACTCGAGAGCAGTTGTAGTTATAAATGAAGAGGGCAACATTACCTACACAGAGCAGGTTGCAGATATTAAAGATGAGCCTAATTATGATAACGCCCTAGCGGCCCTGTAATTAGCTTAAGTGGCGATGAAAGACAACAGGTTTGTAAAAGGCAGGATAAAAAGCGTTACATATTCGGTTATTGGCGCGTGGAAACTTGTTACCAGCGAGCATAGCATCATGGTACAGTTCTCTTTAGGCGTTGCTGTAACCATAGCCGGATTTTACTTTAATATTACCGCTACCGAATGGATGCTGCAAACCATGTGCATTGGTTTGGTAATGGCTATAGAGGGCGCTAACACTGCCGTAGAAAAAATCTGTGATTTTATTCACCCCGATTTTAATCCAAAAATAGGCTTTATAAAAGACATTGCCTCGGGTGCCGTATTCTTTGCGGCATTGGCGGCAATTGTTGTTGGCACTATAATTTATTACCCAAGGATAGCAGCATTTTTTTAATTTTGATATTTTTACCAAGTAGAGTAAACCAGCATGGCAAAAGCAAAAAAGGAAACTAAGGATACGCAAAAACCAGTAACGGAAAAAAGAAAATGGAAATTATCGCGCCAAAACAAGGTTTTAGTGGGCGTACTGTTCTTTCTGTTTTCTGTGGCATTACTGCTTTCTTTTATCTCCTATTTTTTATACTGGCAAGCCGACCAGAGTGCGCTTGATGCATTTTCTCAAAGAAACGAGCCGGTACAAAATTGGCTTGGTAAATTTGGTGCATGGCTGGCTAACATTTTCCTTTACGAAGGCTTTGGAGTAGCGTCGTTTATAATAATACGTTTCTTCTTTTTAGTTGGGGCGCATTTAGTATTAGACCTTCCCGTAGGCAAATTAAAAAAGACGCTGTTTTGGGATTTGTTCCTTATAATCATAATATCGGTACTTTGTGGATTTTTCAATGCTTACCTACCGGAACTTGGTGGTGTTGTAGGCTATGAAATGAATACTTTTATGCAAGACTACCTGGGTAAAACGGGTACACTACTTGTACTTATATTTGCGCTGTTTACCTTCCTTATACTACGGATAAAAATATCTCCCGATGCCATCAAATCATTGTTTGAGAGAAAACCAGGAGCAGAAGAAGACGAAGAACTGGAAGAACCTGAACTGGTTAAAGCATCAATAAGAACACCTGTAACCGTTGCTGTTGCAGCAGATGAAGATGAAGACGAGCATTATAACCGTCCAAACTACGAGGATATGCCTGTGGACGAGGAAGAATATGACGAAGCTTTAGATCATATTGAGCTAAAAACCGTTCCTACTCCAACTCCTGTGGCTCCGGTTACACCATCGCAATTTGAAATTAACCGCGAGGCAATGAAGCCTACCATAGCAAATTCGTCTCAAATTAATTTAGATCCGGTTTCTAAACCAAAGCCTGTTATTGAGGTTGCTCCGCAGCTGCATGAAATTATAGAAACGGCCGATGATAATTTTGTTATCGAAAAAATAGCCGATGAAGATATAGTAGAAGAAAACCTTGCCTCAAGGCTGGTTAAAGATTTTGGTTTATTCGATCCTACCCTGGAGCTTTCTAACTACCAGTTCCCCCCTATTGATCTGCTTAAAGATTATTCAGCTGGTGGTATAACCATTAATCAGGAAGAGTTAGAAGAAAATAAGAACCGCATTGTAGAAACGCTACTTAATTATAAAATATCTATTGCCCAAATTAAGGCAACTGTAGGCCCAAGTGTAACGCTATACGAAATAGTACCCGATGCCGGTATCCGTATCTCAAAAATTAAAAGCCTTGAAGATGATATCGCGTTATCACTTTCAGCATTAGGTATCCGTATTATTGCACCAATTCCGGGTAAGGGAACTATTGGTATTGAGGTTCCTAACAAGACACCTACCATGGTATCTATGAAAAGCGTTATTGGCTCTCCTAAATTCCAGGCTGCCGAAATGGAGCTTCCTATCGCGCTTGGTAAAACCATATCTAACGAAACCTTTGTGGTAGACCTTGCCAAGATGCCACACTTACTAATGGCGGGTGCTACGGGTCAGGGTAAATCAGTAGGGCTTAACGCCGTACTTACCTCATTGCTTTATAAAAAACACCCGGCCGAGGTTAAATTTGTACTGGTTGACCCTAAAAAGGTAGAACTTACCTTATTTAATAAAATTGAGCGCCATTACCTTGCCAAGTTACCGGATGACGGCGATGCAATTATTACTGATAACACAAAGGTGATCAATACCTTAAATTCGTTATGTATCGAAATGGATAACCGCTACAACCTGCTTAAGGATGCAATGGTTAGAAACATTAAAGAATATAACGATAAATTCCGCCAAAGGAAACTGAACCCGGAAAACGGCCACCGTTTTTTACCATATATTGTATTGGTGGTAGATGAGTTTGCCGACCTTATTATGACGGCAGGTAAAGAGGTAGAAACTCCTATTGCCCGTTTGGCGCAGCTTGCGCGTGCTATTGGTATCCACCTGATAATTGCTACCCAAAGGCCATCGGTTAATGTTATTACCGGTATTATTAAGGCCAACTTCCCTGCAAGGATAGCCTTTAGGGTAACTTCTAAAATTGACTCCAGGACAATCTTAGACAGCCAGGGGGCTGACCAACTTATTGGCCGCGGAGATTTACTTTACACACAGGGTAACGACCTTACCCGCGTGCAGTGTGCTTTTGTAGACACTCCCGAAGTTGAAAGAATAACTGAATTTATTGGAGGCCAAAAGGCTTATCCTGAGGCTTATTTGCTCCCGGAGTTCTTTGGAGAGGAAAGTGGCACTAATCTTGATATAGACATTAGCGAAAGAGATTCGATGTTCAGGGAAGCAGCCGAGGTTATTGTAACTGCCCAACAGGGTTCGGCATCATTGCTTCAGAGAAAGCTAAAATTGGGGTACAACCGTGCAGGCAGGCTTATAGACCAGCTGGAAGCCGCAGGTATTGTGGGTCCGTTTGAAGGTAGTAAAGCCCGTAGCGTTAACGTACAGGACTTAGCATCTCTTGAGCAATTTTTAAAAAATGAAGAAAACAACTTTTAGGATGCACAAGCTTATCAGGTTAGTATCGCTTTTTATTTTAACTTTTAGCTTATCGTTACACGCGCAGGATGCCGCAAAAGCAAAAAAGCTTTTAGACGAGGTTAGCGGTAAAATTAAAAGCTACAATAATATTTCCATCGATTTTAAATATTCTTTAGGCAATTCCAAAAAGAACCTAAACCAGGAATGCAAGGGCAACGTTGTGCTTCAGGGTAACAAGTATGCGCTTAATTTTATGGGGGTTACTCGTATTTTTGATGGTAAAAAAGTCTATAATATCGTACCCGAAGACGAAGAGATTACCATTTCTAACTTTGATGACAAAAAAGACGACGGCCTTACCCCCTCTAAAATGCTTACTTTTTTTAATTCGGGCTACAAGTATGCTTGGGATATCGTTCAAAATGTAAAAGGCAGGAAGATACAATTGATAAAGCTTACCCCTACCGACCCTAAAGACAATACTAAAGAAATACTGATAGGTATAGATTCTCAAACAAAACACATTTATAACCTGCTTCAGATAGATAAAGATGGTACAAGAACCACATTTACTATTAATTCTTTTAAAACAAACCAGCCTTTGTCAAAAAATCATTTTACCTTTACCGAAAGTAAATACCCTAATTATTACGTTAATAAATTAGACTAACCCTTTCCCGGTGAAAATCTTAGACCGTTACATCCTTACCTCGTTTATCCAGACCTTTGCGTCGGTATTCATTATCTTGTTCTTTATCTTTATATTACAGGGCATCTGGCTATTTATTGCCGAGCTCGCAGGTAAAGACCTTGATGCATGGCTGGTCCTTAAATTCCTGCTTTTCTATTCGCCTAAAATAGTCCCATTGGTATTGCCGCTATCTATCTTACTGGCATCTATTATGACCTTTGGTAACTTTGCCGAGAACTATGAGTTTGCCGCAATGAAATCATCGGGTATTTCCTTAAACAGGGCAATGCGCAGCCTTATCATATTTATCTTTGGGTTAAGTATTGTGGCTTATTTCTTTGCCAACAACGTTATACCTAAGGCCGAATATAAATTCCTTAACCTTCGTAAAAATATCATTCAGCGAAAGCCTGCTATGGCAATAGTTGAAGGACAGTTTAACGCTATTGGTACTTTTAATATTAAAGTAGACAAAAAAAGTGGCGAAAACGGCGAAAAACTTACCGGCGTTACTATACACAAACGCAAACCCGGTGCAGTAGATGTTACTATCATCCGCTCTAAAACAGGATTGCTTAAGAGTAGCGAAAAATCAAACCTGCTTCAGCTTGAACTTTTTGACGGATATTATTATGAAGATATATCATCAAGCAATCCTGCAGAACGCCAAAAACAGCCTTTTGCTAAGAGCAGCTTCACCAAACAGGTAATGAATATAGATCTTACCATGCTAAACTCTAACGATGAGGATGAAGAGCAGATTGCACATACAAATAATATGCTAAATGTAACAGAGCTTAATTACACTCTCGATTCGTTGCAATCTACCTATAATAAAGAAGCAAAGACCATTGCCGATAACATCGTGCAGCGCCCATACAATACTCTTGCGCCCATACCAAAACCATTACGCGCTGTTAACGATAAGGCAAAGGAAATTAAGAAAACTGCCATTGATAGCCTGCCCAAAGATCTTTTAGCCGTCGTTCAGAAAGTTGACAGGGTACGGGTACTGGATGTTGCTAATAACAACGTAGTTAGTACAGATTATGTAGTATCATCGGGCGAAAAAGATCTTTTTGAGAAAATAAAGAACATCAACAGCCACTGGCTGGCACTTTACGAAAAATTTGTAATTGCATTCGCGTGTATCCTTATGTTCTTTATAGGTGCGCCGCTTGGGGCAATCATCCGTAAAGGTGGTTTAGGATTGCCAATAGTATTTGCTGTACTTATATTTATAATATTCCACTTTATAAACACCTTTGGCAGGAAGCTGGCGCAGGAAAATGGTATACCGCCTTTCTTGGGGTCATGGATGTCTACCTTCGTGCTTAGTCCGCTTGCCGTATTGTTAACTTACAGGGCTACAAACGATATCGGCCTTATAAATATGGACAACATACTGATGCCGTTTCAAAAGGCATTTAATAAATTGTTTAAATCAAAAACTAAAGAAGCATGATCATTTCTGCTGAAGAAAAAATACAGCTTAATACAATAGAAGAAGCTATTGAAGATATACGTAACGGTAAAGTAATTATTGTTGTTGATGATGAAGACCGCGAAAATGAAGGCGATTTTATTGCGGCTGCCGAGAAGGTAACGCCGGAGATGATCAACTTTATGGCTACGCATGGCCGTGGCCTTATTTGTGCTCCTATAACAGAGGCTCGCGCTGATGAGTTAGACCTCCCTCCTATGGTTACAAAAAATACCGTACTGCACGAAACACAGTTTACTGTAACAATAGATTTATTAGGCCATGGCTGCACCACAGGAATATCGGTTCATGATAGGGCAAAGACCATTAAAGCTCTTGTAGAAGATACCACCAAAGGAAGCGATTTTGGGCGCCCTGGGCATATTTTCCCGCTACGTGCTAAGCAAGGTGGCGTGTTGCGCCGTACCGGCCATACAGAGGCTGCGATAGACCTTGCAAGGCTTGCAGGTTTTAAACCGGCAGGTATATTAGTAGAAATACTAAACGAAGATGGCTCTATGGCCCGTTTGCCGGAATTGGCTAAGGTTGCTAAAAAATTAGACCTTAAGCTTATTTCTATCGAGGCGCTTGTTGCTTACAGAATGCAGCACGACAGCTTAATTAAGAAAAAAGAAGATTTTGAAATACAAACGCGCTTTGGTAATTTCAGGTTAAGGGCTTATGAGCAAACTACAAATAAGCAAATTCATGTAGCCTTAACCAAAGGCAGCTGGAATATTGGCGAGCCAGTACTTACAAGAATAAACACCACACAAATAAATAACGACATTTTAGGCACATTAACAAGCAATCCTGATACTAAGCTTGAAAGTATGTTTAAATACATTAACGAAGAAGGTAAGGGCGCAATACTGTTTATAAACCAGGAAGTACAGTCGTCTGAACTTTTAACGCGTATTACAGAGTTAAAAGAGCTACAGGCTAATGGCACATCAAAAGCGCCGCAAGTGAAAATGGATGTTAAGGATTTTGGCATTGGTGCACAAATTTTACATGATATCGACATTTGCAACATACGCCTGCTTACAAATTCTGAACAGGCAAAACGCGTTGGAATGACCGGATATGGACTAAATATTGATGAATACGTAACTTTTTAAAAAATTTTATTTTCATTAAGTTTCAGTTAATGAAAAGGTTAAAAAAAGACATTGAAATTTTTATAATTTTTGCTTCAAATCTATTTGCAAAACCGGAAAAGGTTGCTATATTTGCAACCGCAATGAAGGAATGATTTGCAGCTTACTGGAGAAATGGCAGAGTGGTCGATTGCGGCAGTCTTGAAAACTGTTGACTGTAACAGGTCCGGGGGTTCGAATCCCTCTTTCTCCGCCACCTTTTTAAAGCCCCTGTATATACAGGGGCTTTTTTATTTTCCAACTAATTAGTTACAAATTTGTGACAAATCGTAACAAATGAATTATGAGATACTTAATTATAATCTGATTTAAGCTAACTTGGATTATATATAAAAAAAGCTGCTCCATTTAGGAACAGCCTTAGTAAAAATCAAACTACTACGCTATGAAAAAACTTAATTTCCTGAAATTATAAGATTATCTACCTGGAATGCACCATCAAAAGTTGTATCTGTACCCGATCCTGTAAATTTAAACGCTATATAAATTTGCCCTGTGTAAGCTGACAGGTTTATATTTCCGGAATTTACAAATTCATACCACTCATTATCTGTAGTCGGCAAATTTGCAAACCCTGTAACATCTACTTTTGTTGCAGAATTAATATTAGTCCCATCAAAACTTGTAAGGATAAATACCTCAAGTTTATTGCCATCGGCATCGGCATCTAAATGGTGTTGTGCTGCATCAAAAGAAAATGATTCACCTGTATGGCCATCCATATCTATTGCCGGAGTTACTAACCATGCAACGTTTAGCGGATCATTAGTACCAAAAGCGCTAAGCTCAGCATAGCCATTAGAAACACCTCCCGGTGGTGTAAAAGTTTGCTCACTCCATTTTCTTGAGCCCGACTCAAGTATATTAGCCCACCCCGGAAAGTTGAAGTTTGTGTTATCTACAGCATCTTCAAAATCTTCGGTATAAAAAGGGGCACCCGGCGTTATAATAATATCGCCACCTATCCTGTCCTGAGTTAGTTTAATATCATCGCCAGATCGTGCTACAAATTGGTAGGCAGATCCAAATTTGGTAAGGACACCGCGTACTGTACCGCTTTTTTCAGGAATTACATTACCCGAAAAATTAGCAAAGCTGCTGGTCCTAAAAATTATGCTTTTACCACCTGCATCTTTAAGTAATCTATTGGTGGCACCTCCGGCGGTATTGTCGGTATCCTCTGCATCAAAATAAGTACCTCCCACAAATTCACTGTCAAACTGAACCCCGGTAAGCTCAATAAGGGTGTTAAGGTTGGCATCGGTTTTTGCCTCTGTGATAGACATTTGCCTTACCAATTGGTCTTCTCCAACTTCTGAACACGAAGGAAATAGATACTTTTTATAATCCGATTCTGCTATACGGCCCACAGCTCCCTGATATAATGCACCAAGTTCTAATGCGCCATCTGTTTTTGCATAATAAAGGTCTTTAAGGCTAATATAAATTTTTCTGCCCGGGTAAAAGCCTTCGCCAAATAGAGTGCCTTTATCAATATTAATACTAAACCCTACAGGTGCGGCACCATTTGCCGGAATGGTTTGTAAATACACAACCTTAAAAAAGTTGCCACGCTCATCGCTGGAGTTAACGTAAGCTTCTATAACATCGTTAGCAGTATATTGTTGCAAACCTGCCGTAGATGCAGCAACAATTTGAGCTACAGTTTTATTTGCGGTTAATGAAGGCTCCACACAATCGGCCAGCGGATTACCATAATCGTCATCATTAATGCAACCGGTAAGAGAACCTGCAAGCAAAAGTGCAACACCTATATTTTTGATAAATTTATTTTTCATGATCATCATTTTAATGTATTAATAAACAATAACATTATCTATTTGGTAAGAACCATCAAGCGCCGTACCCGATCCTGTTACCTTAAAAGCTATATAAACAGTTCCACTATACTGTGATAGATTTATCTCCCCTGAATCTATAAATGCAAAGAAATCAGCGTCAAGGCCCGGTAGAATGGCGTTAAGGTTTGTCCAGTTTGCAGTGGCTATGTTTGTACCGTTGTAATTAGTAGAGATAAGAACTTCCAGCGTATTAGCCGCATTATCAACATAACTTTGCGCCGACTGGAACTTTAATTTTTTTCCGTTATTTTGATCTAGCATTATGGGCGGAGAAATAAGCCAGCCTATGTTTGAAGCATCGCCTGACCCAAACCCGGAAAACTCTGCGTAACCATTGTTACTAAAACGCTGTATTTTCCAGTAAGCATCTCCGGCAACAGAGAGATTTTGCCAGTTCTGTGTAGTTAGCAACGTGTTATCGTCACCCACTTCAAATTCTTCCGAAAGTAAAAGAGGTAAATAGTCTGGTAATTCGGTATCATCTTCGGTAACACACCCTACAAACATTAAAGCTGTAAAAGATGCCGTTAAAAGTGTTTTAAAAGTATTCATTGGTAGCATTTTTTTAGAAATTAATGTAAAGGTTTACAAAGTAGGTCCTGCCGTAGCCATAAAAATATCTGGGGCCGAACTGAGGTGCACTGCTGGACATATCCTGATTAAGATTGCTATAATTAGCATTTCTCGCCTGCTCAAAACCACCTGTTTTATAGCTTACGTCAAACACATTATTTATGCTGGCAAAGAAACCTACTAACTGATTGCCAAACTTCCATGATTTACCTCCCTGAAGATTTACAAGGTAAAAATCGTTGAACCTTTCCTGATGTAACAGCTTTCTTGCTAAATCTTCATCTACGTTAGAAAAAGGTACTCCTGTAACCGGATTATTAAAAAAGTTATCGGTTCTTAATAAAGCAGAAACATCCATATAGTTGCTGGCAAGATAGTTAGCATTTGCACCTACCCACCAGTATTTGGGGTCGCGGTATTCTACACCAATAGAGTATGCTTGTTGCGGCATTCCCGGCAGCCTGTAATTATTAAGGTGTGATTTTCCAAAATCTACCGTTGTAGCAGGATTAGTTATTACTCCTGTACCACCATCTGTATTATTAAGCGCTGCCAATGCATCGTTATTTATGCTTACGTTAGGATTGTTATCATAAGTATACTGACCGTAAGAAGCTGAACCCATAATCTTTATTGTAGATGTAATTTGGTATTCTATACCAAGCTCACCCCCCATTAATTTTTTATCAATATCAGTAACCGTTTCGGCTACAAAAGCATTACCACCGTCGCCGTCGCTATCTTCAAATACACCTTCACCAAAAAAGAATGATGTCTCGGTAGAATTTTTTATGGTAGAATAAAAACCAGTAACCCTTGCTTTTACTCTTGGTGCCCTTAACACATAGCTAATATCGCCGCTGATTATAGTTTCGCTGTCTAACCCATTTACCGTGGTATTATTAAGCCTCGCATTAGGATAAGTGTTCCTTAATGTAGGTGCCATAGTCATGCGTATACCGTTAGCAACTATAGCGTTCCTGCCGTCAAGCTTGTAGGTTACGCCTCCTTTAAAACTATAGTTATTAAACGATATTTTTTCTCCTTTACCAAAAGAGTTATTTGCATACAAACCATTCCTGTAAAGCCCTTCTCTTTGATACTCTGAGCGTGAAAAATTTTGAGCTATGTAAAAATCAACCTTTTTATAAGTAAATTTAAACTGTGTAAAAGCATCTATAGTGTTCGCAAATAAGTTATAATTGTAACCGTATGTATCGCCTTTATAAGCTCTTCTGTTAGGATTGTTAAGGTCGCTTTGCGAGAAATCGCCTGTATAATAGTTATCTATATCTTCAAAAAAGTCGCCTCCTAAAAGATCTAAAAGATTTTGAAAGTTGTGCGACTTTAAGTTCTTGTATGTTGCACCGGCATTTAGGCTAATATTATCTGTTAACTGGGAACGCACAATAGCATTCGCTGTAAACGTATTGTCATCGGTCCTGTCTTCATACAGTACATAAGCACTACGGCCGGTAGCTGTATTTTGGTTGGTTTGATAAAAAGCATCCCAATTTATTTGCCTGTTTGTGTTAAAAGGCGCAAGTGTTGCGGCCGCCTCCGGCGTAGCACCCGTGCTTGTAAAATAGCTTGGTAAATTGCGGTAATATGTTGGGTCCGGATTATTAGCATTTTGGTAATCAATCCTGCTGTTACCTATCTTACCAAACTGGTAAGATAAATTTGTATTTAACGATGTGCTCTCGCTGATATTCCAGTAATGGCTAAGCATAAAAATAGGCTCTTCTACATCTTTATCGCGGGAGTTACGTTTTTTACCGTCCTGCCAGCCCCAGTAAGAATTATATTTCTCGCCGGCAAGGTTAGTAATCTCCTGTGTATTAGGAGAGTTTTTACCCCTGCTGTTAGGTGCATATATACCTGTAAAGTTAATACTATGCTTATCGTTAATTTTCTTTTCTACACTTGCAAAGAATGAACTTGCTGCATAATCGGTCCCTTCAAAATAACCTTCGTTGGCCCATCTTCTTGAAGCAGAAATTACATAAGCCCAGCCTTTAGCACTCATGCCTGATGCATGTGTTGCCATACCCCTCCAGTTATAATTAGTATTTGTACCTGAAAAAGATACCCTTGTACCGGGCCTGAAGATGGACGCCCTTGTATTAATTTCCTGTGTACCAAGCACATTACCAAAGGTATAATCAGATGGTGCGGAACCCATTGTAAACTCCTGGTTACGGGTGGCATCATTAAGGCCGCCCCAGTTACTCCATTGTGGCCTGCCGTCATAAATTTTGTTCATGGTAATACCATTAATCATGGTTACTCCATACTCATTATCAAGGCCCCTTACCCTAAAACGTGCCATACCCCAGTTAAATGCAGCAGCCTGCTGATAGGTATCGCGTGATGCCTGCAATAGCCCTGCCGTATTTTCAGATCCGCTATTGTCATCCCCAAGATCGTTATCCGTTATTGTTATCAGGCTTAGTTGCTGTTCAGATGTTATATCTTCTTCCAGCGTGATAACACCAAGGTCGGTAGCCTGGCCCGGGGTAACCTCTACTTTTAATGTTTGCAATACATAACCTGCACTGCCCACTGTAATAACATGGCTGCCTGCTTTTACTTCACTAAAAATAAAAACACCATCTGCGCCGGTTATAGCTGTTTGCCCTGTAGCTTCAAGTGTAGCTACTACACTCTCCATTGGCTTTTGTGTTTTACTATCTATAACTTTACCCTGCACAGGTAAATCCTGCGCCCAGCCGCATGCAAACAGCATTACTGATAAGATACTGAATAAAATTCTTTCCATAAAATTGTTTAATTTTTCCCCAATTATTAAGTTAAATATTTCTTAACGGCGGCAAAGCTAAAGCAATTACCAATATCATATACCTTTGAAAACTGCTTGTTATAAAAGTTGATGTTAACTTAATATTTGTGAAATAATGCGTAATTTTATTGTTGTAGCCCTATTAATGTCACTAACTGTACTTAAGGTTACTGCCCAGGAAAAGAAGTTTAAAGTGCACACTATTGCATTTTATAATGTTGAAAATCTGTTTGATACGATTAATGACCCTACCATTAATGATGAGGAGTGGCTGCCTGATGGATTGCAAAGGTGGAATGCGGCCAAATACCGCCGAAAACTGACCAATCTTGCTAAAGTAATTGCCGATATTGGTACTTCGGAAAACGCTAACTGCCCAACAGTTATAGGTGTAGCGGAGATTGAAAATAAACAGGTACTTGAAGATCTTGTTAAACAACCCGCACTTGTAGAAAAGGGTTATGATATTGTACACTACAACTCTCCCGATAAAAGGGGCATAGATGTAGCACTTTTATACCAAAAAAAGTACTTTAAGCCTACAAGCTCGCGTAACATTCCTTTAATAATTAGGTTAAATGAAATTAAAGTAGCCAAACCTGTTAAGAACGATATCGAAGAAAAAACTGATGATGCTAACCAAATTGATGCAAATTCAAGACTTTACACGAGGGATCAATTGCTTGTTACAGGCTTATTAGATGGTGAAGAGATATCATTTATTGTAAACCACTGGCCATCGAGAGCAGGCGGAGAAAAGAGAAGCAGCCCTAACCGTGAAGCTGCTGCCGCACTCAATAAAAAAATAATTGACTCCTTATATAGTATAAATCCCAATGCAAAAGTTATTACCATGGGCGACTTAAACGATGGCCCGTATAATAACAGTATTAAAAAGGTACTTGGCGCGAAAGGTAAAAAAGAAGAGGTACAAAAACTGGGAATTTACAACCCAATGATAGAAATGTCAAGTAAAGGTATTGGCACACTCGCCTATAGGGACGCATGGGATCTATTTGACCAAATGATGGTAACTGAACCTCTAATTGTGAAAGATTACACCTCGTTCAGGTTTTGGAAAGCGGGCGTATTTAATAAATCATACCTGTCTCAAACCAATGGGCAATACAAAGGCTATCCCTTAAGGAACAACAACGGGCAACCGGGGTATAGCGACCACTTTCCTGTATATATTTATCTTATCAAACAAATGTAGGATTAATCAAACTCGCAATTATCATAATTGAACCAAATCCCCTTATATAAGGGGCTTTGCTGTTTATCAAACGTTTAGCAATTTGGTTTTATCAGGATGTAAATAAAATGCGCACTGGTACTCTTCTTTATTAAATTAATATTAAAGAAATTAAACTTTTACCTCGCTAAAATAACCGTTGCCTAACAATTTCAAAATGATAAATTCAGCCATAAACTTTTTCATCCGCCTAATTTTACACCAAAATAAAACATTAAAAAAATGAAAAAATTTTACATTGCAGCTGCTATGTTAGCTCTAACAACAATTACCGTAAATGCACAGGAAAACCTAATTGAAAACGGAGATTTTGAAAACTGGACAGGTGCTAACCCTGAAAATTTTGACGAAGTTGGTACCACTGTTCTTTACAACGACCTGATAACAAAAGAAACAACAATATCAGTAACTGGAAATTCGGTAAAACAGCAATCTAAAGCTCAGGGTACAACTCAGTATTTAGAATATGGTGACCTTATAGAGGTAACTCCGGGACATAGCTATACAATTAGCTATTCATACCTTGATAATGATACTGCTGCAAGAACAAGGCTATGGTCAAGCTGGTTAGATGCATCTAACACAGCATTAGCAACTGATTTGCAAGCATCTATTCAAGAAGCTGATTATTCTGCTGATGGTTCTGCATGGGTTAACAAAACCCTTACGGTAACTGCACCTGCAGGAGCTGCTAAATTAAGATACCAAATAAGAGCTTACCACCAGGATGGTACAGGCGGAGGCTACATCTACTACGATAACCTTTCTCTTGTAGATAACAGTGTAATGAGCGTTAAATCGACCGAGATCTTTGGCCTTAAAATGTATCCAAACCCACTTACAGGAAACGTTTTAAACATTACATCTGATTCTAACCTTAACAAAAACGTTACTGTTTTTGATGTATTAGGCAAACAAGTTCTTGCTGCAAAGGTTGTTAACGGAACAGTAAACGTATCTGGCTTAACAAGCGGAATTTACATTGTTAAAATTACCGAAGAAGGTAAAACAGCCACTAAAAAATTAGTTGTTAGATAGTTTTTATGTATAGTTTTTAAAGAGCATCCTTAACCGGGATGCTCTTTTATTTTGTAACCCTATGATAAAGCAATTAA
>Ga0265798_10000952_pt1 | contig 46325 bp, 25 predicted proteins | sample P3T30metagenome_FD_192430 | JGI IMG/M metagenome (GOLD analysis project Ga0265798, IMG submission 192430) | Plant litter microbial communities from East Loma Ridge, Irvine, California - P3 T30 | ecosystem: Environmental > Terrestrial > Plant litter > Unclassified | place: USA: California... | reverse complement strand
TGCTGTTGGGAAGTGAGCTCTAGGTAGCGCCAGTATACAATGTGAACGTTTGAATTCAATTGCTGCGCTCCACTGAAAGCAGTCAATCTAGCAATAGTCAAACGATCCCTGCCGATTTTAGAGGATAAATTCACAACACTCGGTTTCACCGTCATCGGTTCAGGTCGATTAGCTCAGTTGGTTAGAGCGTGGTGCTAATAACGCCAAGGTCGCGAGTTCGACCCTCGTATTGACCATCGCATTTCTTTTGCCGATTCCTTTTGCTTGAAGATCCATGGATTGAGAGATGCGATGTGGTTTCATCTGGAAGTGTGAGCCTTTGACTTGTCCGGGGGTGTGACGGGTATGGTTGTGGGAATCGTTATAGAGACGAGACAACCTGACCGATCGATCGAACGTCGACATTCCATGATCGAACCTATCATTTTGAGTCACTGATGAGGAAATATCAGGAACTACGCTGAAAGCTGAGTACGTACATGTTTCTAGTATCCAATGTGTGGCTTGAATACGAATGCAGTTAGGCGGAGTCCTCGACTGTATCCGACGTAAAGCAGTTGAACTTTACCACCACAAATACGATTGAGAAAACACAACAGTACATGTAACCTTTTAGCCATCTGAATGTATCAATACAAGACTGAGAATGATTGTTGCTGTGGTATCAAGCCATGTTGCCTTTGATATCTCCATACGTCGCACCATGAGGTCGTAGCGAATATCATCGGTTTCAACCTTAACCCAACCCTAACCCTGACAATATTGCCCGAAAACCAGGTCACTTTGGGAGTAAGATGTCTGATGGAAGCGAGTCACTTGAAAACCATCACGAGTCTCTGAACAAAGAACTCTTGCCTACCAGTGACATCTGGAGATTAATGATTGTCATGCTACTCGCCAGGCCCGCCGCCCTCAATTACTCTATGGTACTAGCCAAGCATTAGCTTTCACAACCAAAAGACGCACACGTGCACTGCTCTGAGATCGCTTGTCACGACTGGAAGACATCCGTTGATACGTGTGATCTGTGTCACTTCACTCCAGTCTCTGTCGTCAAGTGAAAGTGAGTAGGTTAAAGTTAAGGTCGGCGGCAGCTCCCCACGCCGGCCGGATCGGCTTCACCTGCCGCGAACTTGACGACAGCTCCCGCCGCAACTCTTGACTTATGCGCGCACTCTAAGGCGACAATCCAACACCCACCCACCACCTACCTACCCTCCACACATTACGACCCATCAATACAACACACACACGCCGAAACGCACGCGCAAATCGAACATAGCTCACTACTCAGGATCCGCGACAGATATCGGCCGAGAACCTCACGTGCGCGCGATCGCTTGACAAACAACTGGCGCGCGAAGCACCTTATCTGCAAGAGATGAGCAGCGAGTGAACGAAGGAAGAGCATAGGCATCATGCCTAGCCTGGAGGATGATTTGGCGCCGGTGCCTGCTCAGGCGCAGGCGGAATACACAATACTGAAGCAAAGGGTGGATTTGGATATCGACTTTGCGAACCAGGCGCTGAAGGGCAGCACGGAAATCACGCTCCAACCGCTTGCGAGAAATCTCAGAGAAGTCAACCTGCATTGCCGACAATGCAAGCCTACACTCATCCAGGCTGGTGGTCTCACCGCGCGATGGGAATACGAGGATCCATACCGGCGCGCGCGCATGCCAGAGAAGTCGACCGCCGAACAGCACAGCATGCTCAAGCGCAAGATCAAGAGCTCCCTCGGACCCAATCCACAGGCGGAGCTGTGCATCAGCTTGCCATCCAAGCTCAAGATCCAGGAACTACGTGTAGACCCGGCGACCGCGCTTCCGCAGTACAATGGTACACCGAGTCTGCAGACGCAAGAAGCTGACGCCATGGCCGCTGTGGAGGCTCCGTCTGCCCATGCTTCTCAGCAACAGGGCCCACAATTCGCGCCCATCAAGATCTACATCGAGTTTGAGGTGACCGCATTTAGGGATGGCATACACTGGGTCGGAGCCGAGGACGGCGATGCGCGCTATCCATACATGTATACCAAGGCCGAACTCGACCCCGGCAACTCCTCATGTATTTTTCCTTGCCTGGATGACATAACGACACGCTGCATGTGGGAAATAGCTATCAGATGCCCGAGAACGCTAGGCGATGCTTTCCGGAAGCCGAAGGATCAGATCGCACGCGAAGCAGACGCAACAGAAGCGCCTGATGTCTCGGACGCGAACAAGACGAGTGGGCCCGAGGATTTGAACAAGATCGCTCAGCAACAGAAACAGAAGAAAGACGAGTACCTGGTCAATCTCACCAAAACAGACGCGGCAATGGAGCTCTCAATAATCTGCGTCGGCGAGTTGATTGACGATACAGTGGATTCTGAAGACGAGACCCGTCACACGGTGCTGTTCAATCTTAGTTCTGCCGTTGCAGCTCGTCACGTTGGTTTCGCCGTTGGCCCATTCGAGCATGTTGATCTTGCTGCCTTCAGAGAGGCCGACGAAGAGGAGAAACTCGGCAGAAGTGCTGTGAAGATTGATGCATACTGCTTGCCTGGCAGGGCAGATGAGTTGCGCAACACGGCCTATCCTGTTCACCTGATCATCGACTACTTTGGCGTCATGTATGGTGGTTTCCCGTTCTCGGACTATCAACTGTTGTTCGTTGAAGATCTCCCTTTGAACACCGTCCCAACCGCAGGCTTGACCATCTGCAGTGCAGATCTCCTCTTCCCCTTTGAAGTCCAAGACTTTCTCACGCAGAACACGAAGATCCTGATCCGCGCAGTTGCCGATCAGTGGATGGGAGTCAACGCGATTGCAAAGACTCCAGCAGACGCCTGGATCGTTGCTGGTATCGCCGGATACATGACGGACCAGTTCAGCAAGAAACTTCTTGGCAATAACGAGTACCGCTGGACTCAGAAGCAGGCTGCCGATAAAGTCTACGAACTTGATGTCGAAAGGCCTTCGCTTCAACAATTAGGAGATCTACTTCATCTCGACCCAACCATCCGCGAGTTTGTTGACCTCAAATCTTCTCTGGTTCTCGCTATACTCGATCGACGCCTTATCAAGGCCAGCAGCTCATCAGGAATTACCCGTATCATCAATCGAGTCTTCCTCGACGTCAAGACTGGCAAGCTGATCAACGGAGAGCTTTCCACAAATGATTTCATGAGGACGTGTGAGAAACTTGGCCACAACAAGCTTGATTCCTTCTTCAAGCAATGGGTGTACCACGCCGGATGCCCAATCTTTGACGTCAAGCAACGCTTCAACAAGAAGAAGCTTGTGGTTGAGATGACCATTACACAGCGTCAGGTCGAGCGAATGACCAAACCTGAATTCGAGCCAAGCAATTTCATGCGCGAGATCAAGGAGTACGTCGGAGAGGTTTGGGCTCCCGAGGTGCAAACAGTATTCACAGGTCCAATGACTGTACGTATTCACGAAGCAGACGGCACACCTTACGAACATATCATCGATATCAAGGAGCAGGTTACCAAGTTGGACATTCCATACAACACCAAGTACAAGCGACTGAAGCGGTCAAGACGCCAGAAGGAGCGAGCATTGGCGACAGCTGGCGCTGGTGAAGACGGAACCGGTGGAGGCGACGACTCTCTGTTGTACTGCCTCGGCGACATCCTCGACACACCACAAGAGGTCGAGGATTGGAAGCTCAAAGACTGGACCACCGAAGAAGAGAACATGATGGGTCAAGAGAGCTATGAATGGATCCGTATGGACGCCGACTTCGAGTGGATCGGCAAGATCCACTTGCAGCTGCCGCTCTACATGTACGTCAGTCAGCTGCAACAAGACAGAGACCTTGTGGCCCAGTACGAGAGTGTCAAGTACATTCAAAGCTGTGGTACTCATCAGACCAGCCTAAGTGTGCTTGTCAGGACCTTGATGGACACCCGTTACTTCCACGGCATCAGAACGATAGCAGCGGATGCCATTGCCGTGATTGCAAAGAACAGCTTGCAAGAAGTCGGCCAATACCAGCTTGAGAGAGCATTCTCGGAAATGTTCTGCGTGGAGAACACCCACATGCCCAGGCCGAATGACTGGACAAACCGGATCCACTACATCTTGCAATGCTCTTTACCACAGTCGATGGCCAAATTGAGGGATAACGAGGGCAAGGTGCCACTCTCTGTCCGGAGATTCTTCATCGACAAACTCAAATTCAACGACAATACCACGAACGAGTACAATGACGCTCACTATATATCAATCTTGATGACCTGTCTTGCTGACTCCCTCGTGGTGTCACATCGGGAGTCGCAAGCATCGTACACATTCGAGTTTGGTGAGGATGATGCCATGGATGACGATGCAAACCCCGATGCAGACTTCGAGAAAGAGGCCATTAATGAGATCGAGCGCTACAGGCGCATCGATGAATGGATCTCGACCTACCACAACGTCTACTCCACTACGGCTATCGTTTGCTTGCAGAAGCTTACTCAGGCAGGCATAGTCAGAGACAAGGTACGAGAGCTGCTGGAGTACACACGTGTTGAGAATGCAGTGAATGTGCGACTGGTAGCCTTCAACTGTCTTGTGGAGACTGGTATCACGCGCAAGATGTCTATGCTGGCTTACCTCCTTTCCTCACTGGTTGAAGATCGATCCCCTACCTTCCGTCGGAAGCTTCTGGACTGCTTTGGCGTGGCCCTCGGACACATCGCTCTTGGTGACGACGACCCCGAGCCGCTGACTGCTCCGGTTGCGAATGACACCGGACTCGTGTTAGAGCAAGAGCCCGTTAACCATGAGATACGTCACTTGGAGGCAACAAGGAAGACTACTCCCGAGGGGGCTTTGGCAGCATTAAAAAACACTTTACAAGGTCAAGCCAAGTTCAAGGAAGCGCTTTGGAATGCTGCAACTTCACCAACGTTGACTCTCGAGGAACTCGGTGCTTTGGCTGATATTGCCGCTCTTGTCTTCGACGACAAGGTGTCGCTTGCTGTCACTCTGAAGTATCCTCGACACTGGCGTGCAATTAATGACGGTCGCGGCAAGGTTAAGTTCCTGGCACATGGTGCCTACAGAACGGCTCCTACGAAGGGTCTGCCCTTCGACGACTGGACTGTCCTCCAGGAATTCGGCTTGCAGTACAATGGCCCGCTAGATGAAGAGGTGGTCAAGAAGCGCACGGCAGACAGAGAGGCGGCCGAGTTGAAGATAAGGCTGGACAAGGAAAGGCACATGCAGGCCATCGAGGCAACAAGAGCACGAGCTGAGGCCCAAAGCCTGGCGCAAAGCCAGCAGATGGCTATGCCGCCGCCCACGACCATCCCAACTCCAACAATCGAAAAGACTGGTCTGAAAATCTCTCTGGGAGCAGGCGTCAAGCGCAAACAGAGTATCTCATCAACGCCACGCGAGGGCAGCCCGAAGTCACTTAAAATGAAACACCAAACAACGGCGAATGGCTATGCGGGTAGTCCAGCTCCAGCTCCCCGCGAAAGTCCGGCTCCTGCACCCAAGATCCGAAGAGGCTCGACTCCAGCCTCTGCAGCTCAAGCCCCCAAGAAAGTGAAAGTGGGCAGGAAGGTTGTGAAATTACGACTTGGCAAGCATCTTGGCCCGAAGGTTGCTGGCATCCTTTCGAAGCCACCCAATCCGAGGCCCCCAAAGCCAGTGAATCGTCCCTCGATAGGAGGTAGTGAGTCGTCCTTGCTCAAAGGGCGTTCCGGTACGCCAAACACGTCCAATGGCGCTGGCCCTGCCAGTACGCTCGTCAGCCCTTCGAGCTTCTCCGCATCCCCCAGCCAGGCGCAAACCCTCAATATGGGTGGCTTCAGGTCATACAATGGCCCGGCCGAGACAACAACAGAGACCAAGATGCCAAAGCGGGAGCCAGTGGCCGAATCGAAACCCATTAGCTCGATTCCAAAGTTTAGCAAAAGCACCGCGTCCAGTGCTGCGGCTTCTCCAGCCGCTACGCCGCCTCCTCCCAAAAAGTTCAAGCTGAAGCTTGGAGGTCCTAAGAAGCCGAGTGGTGGAGCTGGAAGTCCGGAGTAGCGCAACGGATCCCTTGGACCGAACGGCGGACTGCGAGTTATGTGCAATTTTCCGGGGTGTGCGAAAGACTACATCACCGCGCAAAGCATGCAGGTACACAAACGTTCAGAGCACTCCGATGATCCACCTGTGTACGTCTGCAGGGTTCCCAACTGTGGTCATCGGTTCAAACACTCGAACAGCGCTCGCGCTCATGAAAGATATCACAGGGCATGCTCCCATTGTCATGTTGTGATACCTACTATAAACAAGAATCAAGCCCTGATCCACATCGCGATGTGTTCGAAAGCTCAGACGTCGACGGAAGCACGAACATTCGCTCGCTTGCTCTGAGATGAGAGAACGAATTGAAAGAAGGGTTTTTATCAGAATTGGGGTTGCTTTAGCGAGGAGTTGGTGAGGGGTTCTGGTTCTCCCGTCGTTTTTGAGCGGGTTTGGATTTGCTTTGGAGGGCTACGGATGCCAGGCGAACTGCGAGCTGTGTGTACTGCGTGCCCATAGGGAGTTGTCCATACACACATGTATCAATCGACGGTATCACTAAGAAGGGAAAGTGAAATCGTACTCATGTCGTCCGCTGTTGTATATTCAACTTTACAACGTAGCAGTGAGAGACTTGAACCCGAGTACCTATTGTTTCTCCAACTGTCGATCGGCAGTGCGTGTGCTCGTACCATCATCACTATCACTAACACACTGAAATCAATTTTTATGTATCAGGGTGCGCTCAAGCAACACAAAGTCGATGAGAAGTAACAATTTTTTTTATACGGCTTTCAGTCGTACCTAGGTAAATGCACTTTTACTTTTGTTTTCAGACAAACATGCTCACGACACCCACTTGAGTCCAAGCTTATGCATCTCGACAGCCAACTGGAATAGGTAGTCCAGACTCTCCGCTTGGGTCTTCGCCTGCGTCACATTCTTTCCCCAAATGTACACGCCATGCCTCTTGACCAGCACCGCACACGTCTCTGGCCACTCCCTGATCGCCGCCTCCAAACTATCCTTCAGGTCTTCCTCGTGCGCCGTGTTTTCGATAATCGGAATCTTCATCGTGTCGAAGTAGCCCAGGTTGCCCAGTTTCCTCCCGCCCTCGGCGACTTCCATGCTTCCAGCTCCGCCACGGGAGATGCCCTTGATCTGCTCGATCTGGTTCATCGCGAACACGTTCTTGTCCGAGCCCTGCTGGCCGGTCTCACACAAGAGGGTCACGAGCACCGCCCATTGCGAGTGGGTGTGGATGCAGCAGCCGGCGTCGCGCGCGGTAAAGGCTGCAAGGAAGAGGGGGGTGCATGCGGAGGGTTTGAGAGCCTACCTTTCACCGTCAGCCGACGGTGTTTCTTGTCGCGCTATAGTTTGGGCATGCCATGACGCCCCGCACGATGTCTTGGGTATCTTTTCCTCTATCTCATCTTTCTTTTCAACCTACCAATGGTCGGCGGATGTACTCCTTGCTCGCATAATCCATGACAAAGATGTTGTCCGGCTGCATCAGCTCTTTCTCTACGCCTGAGGGCGCGAGGAAGATGTGGTCTTCATGCTTGATCGAGACGCCGCCGCCAGTGCCCGTCACCCAGCCGAAAGTATAGAATTGTCGGCAAAGAGAGCAGATCAAGTTTGCCGGGTGTTTCGGATCGTGCGATTTGATGAGCGCATCTGCTTCGTTGTTCTGAGTGGTAGCCATTTTGTCCTTGACTGTGGAAGTGGTGGTGTGGTGGTTTTATTGTGAATGATGGGAAGTTTGACCCAGATGCGCTGATTGGCTGCGGGATATCCGGCGCTAAGAACTGATAGCAAGTTTTGACTATGCCCTCGAAATACACCTTGGACACTACACACGCGTAACTTCATCACTATTGCACCTTTTGAGCTACTATTTGTTTTATCTCCATACTGACAATTGAGGACATCGATCTGTGTCTTCATTCTGCCAAGTTGCTAACCTCAATTGGACTCTTCTCACCTTTGGCGTGGTTGTATTCTGGGCCATTGCTTATTACCACTTTTAGGGCAAGAAGACTTATGTCGGCCCGGTCAAGTAAGTCAAACGATCGAGCTCGTGAGCTGAGCAAGACATCGGTGCAAATGTCATAGCATACTGATGGGTGCAACACAAACTCGAAGAGTCCCGTGGACATCACCAGTGGCCTAAAGAATCATCTGACGGCCCTCAAAATCGGAGTAGTCGTCTCGGAGCATGTGCCTGTAACGTTGTGTCGCGAGCTCTTTGGCGTCTCAGCCTACGATCTACTGAACGAATATCGTTGATACCAACACACAAAAGGAGAGTCGTCCGGATTCGCTCTGGCGTGGTTTGTCCCGTCAACTACAACAGTTCGACAGAGCAGAAAAGAATCGATCTTGATCTCAATACAAGGTTACGCCGCGTCAAACCTAATCGGAAATGCGCCACATTCCAGGGTTAGGGTTTCAGTCTCACTTTACCACTACTTGAACTCTCAACCTTTGCCACATATCTGAGGAACACGCACAACTTGCGTTCAAATGGCTGATCGAGTGTATCCCTGCTTCTCCATCACTCCAACTTTCGAAGCAGCAGTCCAGCGGCAAAGCTGTCTGCCATGTGAGACGCTTTATCTTATACCCACCGAAATCATTTGTACTGACGACATTGACTTTTAGGTCGCCGTAAGAAGAAGCGTTGTGATGGATGTCGACCCTGTGGTCTTTGTCGCAACAGTAACGGACGAGACGAATGTAAATGGCCGGAAGAGCGTCGCACGCGAAGGACTCGTCCCAGTAACACCCCGAATGTCCCTTTACAATCTCGAGCAATATCAAGTGCAGGCTCTCCGGATAAAGTAACATTATCGCAACGACCTGGACTCATACCGAAAAGCGTGAACCTTCTTGAAACCCTACTAAGAGCCCTGCCGTACGTGCTTCCTGCTGTCACACCAAGTTTACCGCTAATGCACAACCCAGTGACATCTCTGCGGATGTGATCATGCGTGCAGCAGACGCCTTTGAGCGCGAAGTTTTAGGCAGTCACCCTTTGTACCAGAAATCAGTACTGGAATCTGCACTGCCAATGGCAGTGAAGCACAAGCCCTTCATGCACGCCTGGATAGCGGCCATTTTAATCAAGATGCCCGACGACGACAACAAGCCACGCTGGAGGTCAGAGTCAATGGTTCATTACACCCATGCCATCCATGGACTCAAGATCTCTGTCATCGCCGACGGTCTGAACGTTGATTACGAGTGGAAACGGGCAAACTCACTGCTATTACACGCCATAGAGATGCAACAAGCCGATCCTTGCTCGCAGTTGGCGCGTACTCACATAGTGGGCGCTCATCAGATGTTCCAGCCGATCGTGGGTAGATCGGACCTGCCAACTTCGGAGCATGACCTGCTTCTATTTGAAGCATACCTTATGAGGACGGCGGCGAACACCCTTCTCCAACAAGACATACATGGACAGCTGCCGTTCAACTATGTGCAGGATCTAGAAAAAATGCACCAGCAAGGCCTGGACCGTTTATCCTTGACACTGAGTCCGCGAGACTGCCCTTGGTTATCTGGACCCGGTCCTGAGCTGTTCAACTTGATGTACAAGGCATCTTGGTTGACCGTACAAAGCTCGTTGTCCAGTGAGCTCAGTGACGAAGCGGTCAGCCTGTGGTATCTCTCCGGCGCGATTGTCGATGCCGAAACGCAACGCGTTGCCGAGACCGAGCCAAACACATATGCAAGCGGCAGGTGTGTACTACAATCCGCGTGTCGAGCACTATTGAGGCTGTTGGTTCGGGATATCGACATTGGTGTCACAGCGTTGGAACTGGGAACTATAACTGCAACGGGAATTCGACACCTGGACAGTCTCACAAAAAATTCGTGCCAACAAATTGGGATGCTATGGCCGTTATTGGTGCTGGCAACATTGTCTACAAGTAGAGAGCAACAACAGCTCTGTTTGACAATTGCGGCACGATTTCGAGCTATGGCAGCGGCACTCGTGAACGACAATGTCCTGTTGTTTTGGACTCAAGCCTGGGCTGTTGAAGACGTTGCAGCGCGCTTCAACGATTGCGAGCTGCTTCGATCAATTCTCCTGTGAGGGTTCGGAACGTGCCCTGGCCGCGCCTTGTGGAATGCCATGGAGGCAGAGTTGGAAACACTGAGACAACGACCTCATGTGTTTGCATGCGTGCCAGCATCACTCTATCCGAACATCCAGTATCTCAGGATCATGGTTCATGCCCAAGCTACTTTCGAAACTGCTCGGTCTCAATGGCAACACAAAGTCAGGACCACATGAAACCTTCAGGTACCACCGCCGAGAATTACTGCCATCATTGAGATGCACGTATTTGAACACCTCAGCGGCAATACGGCGCTTGGTCTACTTGAGGTCTTTGGGCATCACTTCTGGAACTCACTGATACCACCGAGATGTGCATTTCCAGACACCCCGCTCTCAATACAGTAGCGCTGGCTTCAAGCTCGTGGGTGCTGCTCCAAAGACTTACTGATAGCACTAAAGCGGACGTGTCTGACCTCCCTGCTTTCAGTGGCAATGGGAGCTGCTTCTCAACAGTGTCAAGCAAAGAGCAGTGCGGACTTAGTTGCCCCAGCTGATGACATAAGCAACTGCAAACGGCTCATGCTGTTCCAAAATCATGCTACACAGCTACGACTTCGTCAGGGATGACTTTCTGTGTTGGCAACAGGAATACTCTCTAATCTTGCCGAACGCATCTCTGTGAGAAGGTGGAGACTTTACGAGCTCCGGAACTCCGGTCCTAATTCACCTTTAGTCGTAATCCTATGTACTCCCTTGAGCAGAGCTTGCAGCAGAATCAACTACACCGATTCGATGGAATTTGAGACGAGTACAGAATACAAAGGATGCACATGTCTGCCCTCCTCTCCTCAAATCCTTCGTCAACGCCACCAACAACAGAGAGAAGCCTACAGGTATACAACAAATTACCCGCTGCATCAGTCGCGATTCAGCCTGTAACACCAAATGTGTACATACATGACCACATTTACATAAAAGGACCATTCTCGCTCTCTACTACCACGATCAGAATCAACACTCAGCTTAGTAAGACGTCTAAAGAACCAACCAAACGAAACATTCCACCCACAAGCAAACGGCCTTCATAATGCAACTCACCACCTTCACCACGGTGTTGTTTGTAGCCGCAGCAATCGCCGGTCCAATTGCCATGCCTGAGAAGGTGGCCGCTTTCAACGTCAAGGTCAGAAACGCAGCACGATTAGTTCCCTCCATATGACTGATGAAGCTTTAGAACGCCATCCGTGACGCGGAGCCGATCCTCGGTGAGCGCGCTAGCTGCACTACCTATTATTGCGGCCCTGCCTCAGGATGTCCATCGGGTTGCGGTGGCTGCAGGGTCAACCCGCAGTTCGGAGGTGGATACTGCACGAACAAGTAGGGATGTACTGAGTCACGTTGATGGGCTGGTGGTGTCAGGAGAAGTCTTTTATTGGCCTGCAATGAAAAGATGAGAGTTAGTCCATGTGGATCCGTTTTCTCCCTCATTCGTTCTAGGATCACTTACCCAATTGAGAGGGCACAATATCAATCTCGTTATCTCAGCGATTCCAGAGTAATGTATGCTGCGATCTAACAGCTCAACCATGGGACCCACCCACCGAACTCACCGCTGAAGGTCATGTAATGAATGTCACGAATAGAAGTGAGAAAAGACTGCAAATTTCTACATTTAGCCGACAAGAGTTCGCCGCCTGGCATTCGCCCAGGCTTCAAATCCATCGAAAAGCCCAACGCCTCTCCACTGTGGAAAGAACGATCCAAGTGCGCTGTACCTTTGCTCTAGATAAGTCAGTCGACCAGCTTCGCCACCACCCTGCAACTCGACGGCCGCCGCATAGGATAGTTTGCTCAAGCAGACGGCACAGAGATAGGGAGGCGTTCTTACGTCCTCGGCCATGCCGGAGGTGCTCTGCATGAGACAAGCGTAGTATGCGCAATGTGCGAGACAAAAGCAATGGCCCAGCTCGTGAGTCACGGTGCGGGCGACTCTCGAAAGCCATTCGTTTCGGAGACATCCTGGTGCAGAGTTGGGCTTGACTCGGGACGCGGTTGCTAGAGCAGATTGCATTGGAGAGTCTGTCGCTGAGGGTGTGTTGCAAGTTGTGGTGTGGATGTCATCCTCAGCACATAACTTGGCTACATACGACTTGCAGTGCGAAGCTGGCCACATGTGGTCGGTATCGATCTTGGAATACTCATCGAGTTCTGGTCTGTAACGAGAGGTGGACACGACAGAAACACGGCTTCCGCCGTAGGCTCGCCCGCAGCAGAAGTCGTCGTCTTCATCTTCGTACAGATCGTGATCCATCAGTAGCACGACCGCATATGCATCGCCGGGCAGCATAGTGATGGCAGCGTCGAGAATGTCTTCCAGATTCAATTGGTGGGAAAAGACGCCATCGGGCGAAACGCGAGCTCTTACACGTGTAGTGTTGCCATCAGCAGTGGCAAGTCCGACGTACTGTTGCTGAGTCGGCTTCTTCTTCGCTTTGCCAGATTTCTCGACCCAGGGCACGAATCGAAGGCGGTCAGGGAACATTGCCGTTGGAAAACCATGATAGAACGCAGCCACGTAATCAACGATGCCCTGAGACGTTCCTGCATCAAGACCGGCGGCGGCGCATGCTGTCTTGTTGTCCGCAACATGTTGTGGTCGCACCCATGCGTGCATAAAGTCGACTTCTTTGGTGACTTCCGGCACCTCCATTACGTAAAGAGATTTCCGTGCTTTCGTCGGTTTGTTGCGAACCTTCTCCTGATGCCATGACTTGAAGCTTTGTAGGTCGGGCACAGGGTCGTAGCCCAAATCATCATACGGAAGGCAGAGTGGCCCAGGGAAAGTGGCAAGCTGTGCATCCGAATGCTGATCACTGGACGCGTTGTTCGTGCGATCTCGCGGTGCTTTCCGACCACTTTTGGTCTCAGCCGCAATTCTGTCTGCTGCTGGGAGCCATTCAAAGCCGGCCTCTTTCGCGTATGCAGATGGCTCCAGTTGTAAATCTTTGTGGGAGCATGTGGTGGATTTAAATTTTCGGGGTGGCATTGTAGAAGGGCTGAGCTGGAGTATGAGATCCTACTTGGTTGTGATGAGTTTTGGGTCTCTCCCGAACACCAACTGCTCAAGCGAGCCTTGGCTGCTGCCTAGACGTTTTATTTCAAGCGCTATGATTGGTCGTTAGTCGTCAATTCTTTGTATGTAATCCATGGAGGTGTACATACACGGGCCATAGTGGATTTCGGCCCGATTTATCAAAGCTGCGGGCACAAAATGTGCCATCTTCACTGCCGGTCCCTGGCTGCGGGATACGACCGTTAAGGGTGTCAAAATCTATAAATCGTTAGCACCCAATGTGAGTCAATCAGCTTGGTATTTTGATGCAGTGCAAATGGTGGTAGCGTATGCCTGCCATTCACGGCTATCAGCAAAAACGGATCGTAAAGTGTATGTAAGCTATACTACAATCACTCCATGCTTTAATTTTCGTACACAAAATTCATGTGATCACCAACGATCATCGTCGTCAGCAACATCGAATGCGTCCATAGACTCAACAGTAGGTGCAGTCGGTTCGCTCACGTCCATCTTGTAGTCGTCCTGAGCTTCATTGCCGTTCGAGTTGTTGGGAATCGTCACGGGCGGATTAGGCTGCCAGCTCAGTTCCACCTGTCCAATGTGTGGGATGCCCGACGAAGCACCGGCAGCAGCCATGAAGTTTTCCGCGCGGTAACGCTCCTCGAATGCCAGTAAAGCTGCATCTGGCCGCTCTGGGTGCTTGAAGAGCTCGGCATGCTCGAGGTTGTTGCTGAGGAGGAGGTACTGCCTGAGTGCCTCGTCATGCTGATCGTAGGTGCCGCTAGGGAAAACGATCGCCACAGTCCTGGGTCGGTTGTCAAGACGCTTGACAGCGCCTCCACGCATGCCGCCGAATCCGCCACGGAAGCCGGGAGCAAAGCCTCTGCCTCTGAATGCACCGCGACCACGGAAGCCGCCTCGACCGCGGTAGCCAGACGCACCCGCCCAGCCGTTGGAGGTGCTTTCGGGATCGATCCCAAGGCTTTGGGCCTCAGCCTCGAGCTTCGCAAGCTGCTCCTGCAATCCCTTCGGGTCGTTCGGAGTAGTGCCTCCATTAGCGTTCGGCGTTGATGGTGTAGGAGTTGCAGTCTTTCCTCCTTTCTTTGCGAGCATGTCCGCCAGCTTCCTTTTCTCGGCCTCCATGGCCTTGATCTTGGCGTCGACGTCGAGTCTCTGCTTCTCGGTCTCCGCGCGTTGCTTCATGGCTTCCTCATGCTTACGCTGCGCCTCTGCTTGGCGTTTCGCGAACTCCTCGGGGTCGATCTGCGGCTCTTGTTCCTTCATCTCAACATCACCTTCACCAGCACCGGAGGGCTTGTATGGCGTATCCGACTTGTGCCAGTAGACTTTGACGAATCTGTTGTCAAAAATGACCTTGGGGCTGTCATATGCAGCTTTAGCGGCATCGTAAGAATCGTACTTCACAGTGGCCAGGCGTTTGTATGGCTGCAGACCGACTTCCTCGATAGTTCCGAATTCGTTGAAGAAGTCGCGAACAGTCTGCTCGTCAAACTTGTCCTCAGGTATCTGCTCAATGACGATTGTAGTATTTGATCGATCGAAGTTTTGGCCCTGGATGGAGATATCCGCACGTCTTCCACCTCCTCTGAAGTTGCCACCGCGACCTCTGCCACGGCCACGACCTCCACCGCGGCCAGAATCGTTGAACTGGTCGACTGCTGGGAATCCGGGTAGAGCGGAATTTGAAGGGTCGTACTGGTCGGCTGGGGGTGCAACAATGGCCTCTTCACCGTGCTCGTAGGGACATGAAGCGCCTCTTGCGCAAAAGCCCTTTCTGTCGTAATCGTAGCAGCGGCGGCCGGTCTTCTTTTGTGCCGGGGGTGCGCCTGGCATCGCAGGCATTGCAGGCATCGGAGGCATACCCGGCATGCCTTGCAGACTACCCATAGCCTGTTGCATGGCCATGAACATGGACATCGGATCGTTTGGATCGTATGGTGGCATCCCGGGCGGAGGCGTTGGCATTTGTCCCATCTGTGGCATGGCCGGCATCTGGGGTGCCTGCCATTGCTGCTGGTGCATAGGCGGCTGCGCAAAGCGACCACCGCGCGCATCAAACCCACCGCGTCCACCGCCGCGTCGCATTTGTTTGACTGGCCGGTCGCCGCTCTCGTATGATTGTATGCGCCCAAATTGCGCGCCATCGTCGTCAAACGCGCGCTTCCTGGACTCGAAAGGCTGCTGGTCTTGCGGGACAGGTGCGGGCGCAGGCGCAGGTTTCGACGGGTCATAGGACTTGGTTCGGATCGCAGTAAAGATGTCGTTGACAAAGGCCTCGGTCCCATCCTGTAGGAAGTCCTGGAGGTTCTCGATGCTGCTTGCTCTGAGGACAGGCTCCGGGTCGTCGGTCTTGACCAGCGCGAGGACATAATCGGCCATGACATCTCCATCGACCTCAATGCCCTCTAGGCGCTTCATAACCCATTGCTTGAGCAGTTCTGATTCGTTGTCGTCGAGCAACATCCTGGCGGGCTATGGATGTCGAGTGTGGTGTGAAGGTGCAAAAGTGAAACGAAAAGTCGCAAAGGTACGAAAGCTTGATGGGCTAGTTGGTTAACGCGACGGAGTGACGTCTGGGGTGGAATTGATTAAACGTTGGAGGGTGGTGGTCTAGCGCGCGCATGGCATGGCATGGCATCTTCCATCTTCACATTCACATGCCGCCTGCCTACACATATGGATTCCGGGTTGTTGTTGTCAGCCCAGGGTATTGCGCATGCTCCACGTCACAGGCACATGTGTTCGCCCTTGTCTCTTCTCTCGCACGCGACACTATGAAGCAGGTCCGTCTAGGCCTCTCGCGACAACATGGCGGATTTGACCCCAGCGCCTTTGGGCCCGTCTGGGGGCTTCAATTGGGTCTTCCTGGTTGACCTGCTGGTGTGCATGGTTCTGTCCCTGTTCTTCTTGTTCTACTTCAATCGCCTGTTCGCAACCGTCCTCTCCTATGCGATCCGAGCCTGGACCTGGCACAAATACCGCGCCTACATCGACATTTCCGCTTTGCAGATCAGCCTGCTAGGAGGGAGATTGTTCTTCAAAAGCATACGATACCATGCGCATAACGAGACAGTCCTTGTACATGATGGACATATCACCTGGAGATACTGGCTGCGAGCGGTGCAGGAGGCCGAGGTATACCATGAGCTCGAGGAGGACAAGCTGCAGAAAGAGCGCTCTTCTAGCACTTCGTCGGGGGTTGAAAGCGGCAAAGAGAAATCGAAATCACGCAGTCGCAGTCTGAGTAAAGCGGAGGCAGGAGGGAAGCAAAAGAAGGAGCTACCATGCCGTATTTCTGTGAAGGTGTCGGGCGTGGAAGCTTTCTTGTACAACCGCAGCCCAGCCTACGACATGATCGTTGAAGCTGCAAATCACCACACTGGTCGGTCCAAGCCCTCGCAAACTTCGACAGAAAAGGCAGGAGGTCATCCAACATCATCCGGATCGGATTCATATCAGAAACCCGAGGAAGGCTCAAAGCAACCCAACTTACACCAGACGGACACAACGACATCGAACGTCAGTCATGAGCAAAGCAAGGCTCCGGAGATACCATCTTTCCTTCGCATGTTCCCAATCAAAATCACTTGCAAGAAGGCCGCTGCGGCTGTAGGGAACGAAAACACGACGAGTGTCATCACGGCCAAGCTCGACAATGCTTCCGGGACTATCGATGCAGGCAAAGCCGGATCGCTCGATTTATTCAAGCTCCTGATGAAGTTTGAGTTCAAGAATATCAATGTGGCGATGAAACCAAACAGAGACTTTAAGCAGCTCCAACTTGATGCCGCTAAACGTATTGTGCGCGAGCGCGAAATCCACGACAAGCCTTTGGAGAATCCCACATTCCATCCATTCGAGGGTCTCAAAGAACCTGCACATGGCTTCGCCAAGCTTTTCCGTCGTCGCAAACGGAACCGGGGATCGATCAGAACAGCGTCTGTCACATCAGATCTACACGATGCCCCAACGGCTGCGCCACAAGATCCGATACCCGGACAAGCGCAGTGGCATGGCTTGATGCGTTATCTCGACGACAATGACGAAGGCATCAACGAATGGCAAGATGTCGAGTACGCGAAAGCATCTACATTGGTTGACGTTGAGCAAGTCGACATGCGGTTCTATTGGGATATTCCTGGCAAGGTACCAGAAGTTGCCGTTGAGCTGCTCCAAGACGAACGAGAAGACCACATGAACGGCAGTAAGCCCCCGGACTATGGCTTGGACTTTGCTGTACATGGAGGTTTCATTGTCTATGGTCCGTGGGCCGACAGGCAGCGGATCAATCTTCAAAACGTCTTCTTCCCGGCCACGTACATGAATGCCATCCCGGCGACACCTCTCAAGCCGGGCACTGACCGTGTGTCCACCATATTCAGGATCTTCATTTCAATCGAGAAAGACGTCACTCTCCGCATTCCTACCCGTGAGGCGTCGAAGGACGGTAAATGGCATGGCCGAGCCAACCGACACAAGCCTGACGATGAGCAAGACGTCACCGGAGGCAAAGGCAAGCATCGTAAAAAGCCTAAACACGGCCGTCGTCGAAAGGGAAAACAGAGCGCACCCGCTGATGCACGGCCTTATGCTTGGCTTGACGTCAAGGTAAAGGCCGATTCCACTGTCAACTACGTTATGGACATGTTTTCTCGCTCCGACGGCTACCGCAATAACCTTGATCTTGACGTCAAGGGAACCGAGATTACGAGCAGTGTCAACCACGGTCTTCTCTGGCGAGCCGGGGCGCTCAGCATGGAAGCTGATCTTTCCAACCCTGTGACCTGGAATACTCTACGCGATTGGCCGTTCAAGATCACATGCGACGACCTTGAGCTATTCATCCTGCGCGACCACATGTTCCTCATCACGGATCTTGTAAATGACTGGTCGTCTGGTCCTCCGCCAGATTTCTTCACATTCGTACCTTATAAGTATGGCATGGATCTCAACTTCCGCAACTGGACGATGTACCTCAACACGAACGATGCAAATATCGTGAACGATCCAGCCGAGTTCGACAAGAATGAGTTCCTGACTCTCGAGGGCCGTGACCTGCAAGCCGTGCTTGAGATTCCGCTTGAGTCCTTCCGTCCCAAAGTGAACGATATCTCGTTCGACGTGCTGGCGCTAGAATTGCGGATGAGAATGTTCAGCTCGCCACGTAACACACTGAAGACCTTACTGCCGGAAAAGCAGGTCGCCGAGCTACCAAAGTTGACTCTCAAAGGATCTTTCTCTGCCAATCAAGAATCAGCTCCAGGGCTCTGCGATGTCTTGCGGATGGATCTTGTCGGATATGGCCTGTCACTCAAGGCATATGGATTTTTGATACGGCATCTCATCAATGTGAAAGAGAATTACTTCGGTGATTATCTGCATTTCAAGACCCTGGAGGAGTTCCAAGACGCGGGCAATGATCTGAATGAATCGAATGAAAAGACAGTCAGCCTCCCCAAACCTCAAACAGCGAATGAGATGGACGTCATACTGTGCATCGCCGCCGAAGACGCAACGGTCATGCTTCCGACCAATCTTTACTCGGCCGAGGAATTTGTTCGTATTGACGTGCAGCACGGTGCCATCGATCTGCGTCTTACAAGTTACTACATGGACCTTGCAATCAACTTCTCTCCCATAAACTTCCTACTCGGCTCGACCTCGGGTGACCCAGACTCTCCCAGTGGTACCACGTCGAACACTCAGCTCTACATCCACCACGTAGATCTCAATGGACACCGCGCTTTTGGTCTGCCTCCCAACGAACCGGCTTACGCTGCCTCATGGGCCGTCGATGTCGGTGCCATTGCCGGTGAACTGCAAAGTAATTTCGTACATCATATGGCTCTTGCGGCTAAGGCGCTTGCATTCACCTTTCCCGATGGAGAGAACGCACTGCCCCTCGAAACACCAAACATCTTCTACGAGGTGACGTTCTTGCAACTCAGGACTGATGTCATTCGCGTCTGGGTGCACGCAGGAAACGAAGCATTCTTAATCTCGACTGACGCAGTGAGTGTTGACTTCAACGATTGGTCAGACATGAAGTTCTCCGAACGAGTCAGTGTACTAGTACCGAACCTCACGGTTGCATGCGTCGATGGAAAGAGTGCTGCCCGTCATCGAGTACGCAAACATCGTCGCCAGCCTGTCAGGACTTACGCCTTCCTCCAGACGAGCGTTGCTCTGAATGTCATAGGCCGAAAGAGGCAGCTTGAAGAAGAGCTCAAGAAACAGCAGGCGTTCCTCCACAATAATGACAAGCGCACCGGTCGCATGCCCTTTCTGGAGCGCAATGTCGCAAGAAGGCCAAGCTTTGAAAGTGTTGACGAAGCCGACGTTCAACCCCCGACGGTTCCTTGTCCAGCGTTCCCTCCGCCCATCGATGCCGGAGGCCAACAGCACTCGCGACCAATGTCAATCAAAACAACTAAAAGCTTCTTGAGCAATCGGAGTCTCAGTTCGAAGCCGTCAAACTCTTCCTTGAGGGCGTCTATCCAGGCTGGAAGCAGACTGACGGTACCAAATGTACCTCTCTCTAGGTCCCAAGGCTCTATTTCTAGATCTGAGCGCAGTTTCTCCTCGAAGGCTTCGAGCCAGGCTTCATCAGAACACAAGGGCGTCCTTCCCAGCGACCGCGAACGCGCAAAGCTCGGACTGCCGCCATCAACTATGGCCTTCTCCAGTTCTTTTGCAGATCCATATTTCCCGCTTGACCTTGTCGAGCCCGACGATTCAAATGTACCCAAGTTCGACCACTCTGAAGCTGCAAAGCTGACAGACCAGGACGAAGAGCCAGAGATAAATTCTGAGCAAGATCCTGAGTCCAGCCAAACCACGATTTTGATCAGACTCGTGCCGGGTCTCAGAGCGTACGTTGAGCCGCGTGCCGCTCTTGCTGCGGCGACGCTACTCAAGGTGGTCCAACCCAAGAAACTTGACGATATCATGGATGCATATCAAGTCAGTGTCATGAGCACAATTGTTGGCCAACAACAGGAACACAACGGGTTCGGGAGCATACTCGAAATCAAGCTAGACGTGCCCTCCGCCCCATTACGCATCTGCAATACGAACAAGGACGGTAACCCGCCAGACGTTGTCGATTTGTCGCTCAACCATCTCACATTCATGATGCGACAGAAGAAAGAGCCCTCTAGTAGAGGCAGCCAGGAAAAGCTTGCCTTCCACATTTTCCTAGCATCGCTCAGGGCGTCTGTACATGAGGGCTTCGACCTATCCCCTGAACGACTGGCGCTGTCATTGAGTGTAGACGACGCAACGATCTGGTCCGCTCTGGCTGCCAAAAAGACCTTCCGCGTGTCGGTGCGCGACATAGCTGTAACTACATCGAGCAAGAAGGTTACTTACATGACTGCGCTGGCCCAGCGATTGACGCCAATGGTGCTAGATCTTCAGTCTAGCTTCACCAAACCGCTCGTCGCTTCGCATGAGCGATTGAAGGTCTTGATACACACACTCACTGAGCATGGTGAACACATTGGTGATCCGCCATTCATGTCTCGCATGACCTACATTCTGCGTGCTTTCCAGGACCACTTCCGGAATCAGGAGTCCTGGAAAGTGCTTATGCGTTTCAGACACACGTTACAATGCATGCCAAAGGGCGTTCTCTTCGAGTTGGAAACTCACTTCAAGAGCGACCACATCTCTTGCCCCGCTAACATTGGTCAGCAAGTTCTTGAGTCCTGGACTGCATGGCGAAACTGGGATGTGCCGAACATTGGCCGCACAACAGCTTTACAAACGCTCTTTGGCAACGATGAAGAAATGCCGCTTCACGCTCCTGATGCCAAGCCGACGGCGTTCACATGGGATACTGAGTCTTTGCGGGTCGCGATTGACGAAGGCGACGGTGTTAACAAATTAGTCGTTGAAGACATTGCCGTAGGCCTAGAGATCTCGCCACCGAAGGTACCAGAGGGACTCATGTTGATTGATGAGAACAAACGAACCAAGACCCAACTACAGATACATGCGGCTTCCATCGGTTTCGGGTTCGACTGGAACATGATCAGCATCTTGGAGACCGTGGTGCCGGAGGTACAGCGCTTGGTCAGCATTGCTAAGCCTCAGCAAGAACACCGTACTCCATCTCAAGCGCTGGATGAAGGACCCGACCGTCACGATATTCATGTCGTCGTTTCGACCGATGTCGGCAGCATCCTTCTACAGACCATCAACTTACGCCATGAATCGCGGGCCGATGGCATGCGCATGTCACTCATTGGGACGACGCAGGCCACTGACAAGTACGGCGACTGCATAAGCATTGTTTTGCACGCTAATTCTGCGGTAACGGAGCTTCATGGCATGTCGTCACTGATATGGCAAACACTGTTGACTGCGCCAAACATCTACGTCGACTACTTGCAGCCAACCAAGGATGCCGACACGCCCCCGACGGTGACGCTAGCGCTCTCTTATGGCGAGCTTCAAATCGACGTCAAGGAGCAGGTACCTGGCATTCTTCAAGTCGTTGATCACATTGTGAACGACGAGGTCGCTCAAGTCCTCAAGCTCGTCAAACTCATCGAGGCTGCTATTCCTGTAGCGCCGAAAGATGACGGCGAGGTACCAGCCCATGTACCCGTCAAATTCCACGCTGCCGTACTCGCAGGCAAATTGATGATCAACCTCTCGTTGCTGCAAGCTCTTAGCTACCGCTTGGAAGCCACCGCAGCAAGCTTCCGCGTTGCGCCAAGCCTGGTCAAGAACCACACCCTCGGAATTGACTTCGACGTAGGTGCACAGAACCACGCGTTCGTCAACCACAGCGGTGACGAGGACCAGGAGCAAGGCCTGCTAGAGATACCTCCCATAAATGGTCATGTCGGTATCGAAATTACTCCAAAGAAGACGCACCTATCGGTCGCAACGACGATAAAGCGAATCGAAATCGACGCCGGTACTATCCAAGGTATTGTGACAATAATCAACAAGAAGGAGGTTCAAGACGTTTTGTCTGAAATCAAGTCAGGCATCGAAGACGTACAGCACAGCGTCAGCGAGTTATTCCCTGAGAAACCTTCAGGAGACACAAAGTCGTTGGTCAAGACCTCTCCGGGGAAGCTACTTGTCTACGATGTGCGATTTGCGTTGCTAGGTGTACGCGTCTCCGCAAGAACGCCACACCTTGCAGCGCATTCGACGGCAGAGCTCGAGCTTGGCATTGGCCCTCTCCATGCGAAGGCATCAAATCAGGCCAACATTGATGCTGGTGATCCTTCCCTCTTCCCGGAGGTCAAAGGCAAAGTTGAGGATGTTGGGGCAAGACTAGCCATTCTCGAAGGCCAGACCAGGCGACAGGTAGGCAGTGCTCAGCTATCTGCCGTGCTCGAAATCACGTTGTACAAGGATGAGAACGGCGTATTCACCCGCGATCTGGCGGTTAGAAGCCCCGGTCTTGTGGTCAACGCATATCCTGAGACTGCCGCTATCATCGTTGACGTCGCCAACCATATGCAAGACAGAATCAAGGACCTCGACTTGTCGCGAGAGATGGACTACATTCGCCGCCTGCGCTCGCAAAGAAAGCATCGCCTAGTCAAGTCAATCAGCGGCAGAGAGCGCAAGGGCAGTGAAGCAGGCATGCCATTCTCTGCAACTGATTTGCTGGCTATGAGGGTTACTGTGGAATTCAGTGGCATCCAGTTTACTTGGTTGGTTGACCCAAGCTACGCACGAAATGCCAACTCCGCGGTTCAAGACCTAGTACTATCTTTGGCTCGAGTCGAGTTCACCACAAGAGGCGGGCATGAGGCGCGTCTGACCATGCAAGATCTGCAGCTGCAGCTTGTACCCAAGACAGCGAACAAAGTCCAGCGCACACTGAACTCTGCGCTTTTGCCAGAGGTTGGCTTTAGTGTCGGCTACTGGTCACAAGAAAGGAACCGCAGTCTAGCCTTCAGGGCGACCGGCAGGCCTCTCGATATTCGACTAGAATCCAAATTCATTGTACCAGTCAGTGGAATGCAAAAGTCGATCGAGTTCGCCATCGAGCGGTTCAGAACCGGGACTGCTAACTGGCAGATCACACCAACGACATCTGGCGCCCCAAGGACAAAACTCTTCGGCAAGAATCACTTTGCATCTCTCCTGGTTGAGGCGGACTTTGCTGGCGCCCACGTCTACTTACAGGGATCCGGGCCTGACGACGCCAATCTGTCAACCGTTGCCGCAGTATCGCAAGAGAAAGCTAAGCAAGGTCGCTATGGACAATTCTCTCCTGACGGAGGCACCCTGCACACTTCACTGAAGGCGCCCGGTATCGCTCTCAAGCTCGAATACAATGACACCGAGGCTCGACCACAAGTCAGCGGCGAGTTGCGAGTCGATGCTTCCAAGAACTTGCTGCTGCCCAACGTTGTACCCCTAATTCTCGAGATCTCCAACAGTGTGAAAGAGGTGATGCAAAGCAACGAAAAGAACGAGACGCCAGCCACACCTTCACTGCCAGTCGACAAGAACGATCAAAAACCTGCACAGCGCTTCTTCGAGGACGACTCACTTGTCAAGGCCGATCCAACCGCCATCTTTGGCAAGACAAAGGTCAACCTCGGACTGCGAATCTGCAAGCAGGAGTTCGGATTGACATGTCAGCCGATTGCCAAGGTAGATGCCACCGCAGAGCTAGAGGACTTTTACTTCACCGTAAACACCCTCGACAGTGAAGACCAAGGTCACTTCTTTGCCATGTCTGCTGTACTAACCAAGTTGAGCACCCGCGTCAAACACGTCTACTCGAGAGAACCGACATTTAGTTTCGATATGGACTCCATCGTCATGTCTCTGATGAACAGCAAGCACTTCAGCGGAGTTAACGGCATTTCAGCGATATTGAAGATCAACCCAACGAAGACGTCTATCAATGCCAAGCAGCTGCAGGACTTGCTTCTGTTCCGCGAAATTTGGCTACCGCCTGAGATTCGAAATGCACAATCTTCGAACCCACAGTCGCAATCAAGCCAGGCGGACGACTACCTCGTCCAACGCTACCAGTCTGTGGCTGCTGCTGCTGCTTTCCCCTGGAACGCTACGGTGTCCATCGCAGAGCTGGGCGTCGAGCTCGACCTGGGTCAGAGTATTGGCAAGACGTCTTTCACGATGTCGAACCTCTGGGCATCCTCGCAAAAGGCTTCGAACTGGGAGCAGAATTTATGCATCGGTATCGACGACGTGGCTGCGAACAGCCACGGCAGGATGAGCGGCTTCATCCAACTAAACAAATTCGGTGTACGAACATCAATCTGCTGGCCGGAGGAAAGTCAGAACTCACGCAGAACACCGCTCATCCAGGCGTCCGTTGGTTTTCGCCGGTTGCGCGCCAAAGCAGCCTTCGACTACCAAGCCTTCGCTTTCGGCGACATCGAGGGCTTCGACTTCCTCATGTACAACGTGCGCAACCCTCGGGCAGAAGACCAGGACCGACTGGTCGCCGTGCTGGACTGCGAGAAAGCGTACGTGTTCTGCACCTCGACCAGTCCCGCGCAGGCTTTCGGTCTCTACCAGGCCTTTGATCGCTTGGTTCAGGAGAAGCAGGCGGCTTTCGACCAGTCGCTCAAGGACATCGAGAAACACCTGCGCCGCGACAGTACCACGCCCCCCAGCCGTCCCGCGCCGACCCAAAGACATTCATCGAAACTCAAGCGGTTAGAATCCAGGACGCCGTTCGCTTTGCACACAGATGTGGTGGTCACAGTGGGAGCTATCAGCGTGGGCGCCTTTCCGGGCACCTTCTTCGACAGCCAGATCCTGAAGTTCGAAGCAACGAACATCCAAGCGCGCTTCGCCGTTGGCCTCGAAAACGGCAGAATCCACAGCGGCTTAGGAATGACTCTCGGCCAGCTTCAAGTCGCACTCGGATCCGTCAAACGGGTCACGGTGCCCAAGACTCTTGGAGACATTACGGTGGACGAAGTGATCAGCAGCGCCATCAACTCAAAAGGCGGCACCATCCTGCGCGTGCCCCGGGTCGTGGCCACAATGCAGACGTGGCAGGTGCCGGACTCGAACCACATCGAATACGTCTTCAAATCACTCTTCGAAGGGAAAGTCGACGTCGGCTGGAACTTGTCGCGCATCAACTTCATCAAAGGCATGTACGTCACTCACACGCGCGCTCTGGCATCACGACTCGGCAAGCCTTTGCCTGAGTCCGCCGTCAAAATAACCGCAGGGCCGCAACAGAAGGACGCGCAAGAAGACTCAGATACGCCCAAAGACACCATGAACCCCAGCGGCGAGCAGGAGCAGCAGCAGAAAATTACGGCCGAGGTTAATCTGCCGCAGTCCAAGTACGAGTATCGACCGCTCGAGCCGCCCATCATTGAGACGCCACAGCTGCGCGACATGGGCGAGGCGACGCCGCCACTTGAGTGGATCGGCTTGCACCGCGACAGGCTGCCTAATGTCACGCACCAGATCATTATTGTCAGTTTGTTGGAAGTGGCCAAGGAGGTTGAGGATGCTTATGGCAGGATTTTGGGCAGCTCGTAAGGGTGACGTGGAGACTGTCGCTTCTTTTGTTTAGAGATCTTAGGGCGTTTCGTCGTGTTTGTTGTAGCACTTTCGAGCGGGGCGTTACAGGAGTGCTGGTTGCAGATTCTTCATTGGAGGTAATGAACATGGTTGTAGATCGTGGCTCTAGAAGCCCTCAATTGTACATCTCTATGTTGTATTGATTCAAGAGTACCTACTTTCCCGTCCAATCGATTGGACACATGTCTAATCAAACTTGATATCATACACGCCTCTGAACAAGCAACGTAAAGATACGTACAATTCTGGTATCTGAGCAACGATATACAAATAACTCCGTGCGATCAGAAGTAAACACTTGGAGTATCAAACGCCAACGCTTCGAAGTGCAACAACGACAACATCAGCTCGCTATCAGCACACTACACAAACACACAGAAGTGACACTAGTCCGACCAAGGATTCCTCTCCTCAGGAATGTCAGGACTGGCTCTCTCCTTGCCCTTGTTGCCTTTTCCCTTCCCGCTTCCGCTCCCATCTCCAAAGTCGTCGCCACCTCTCTTCTCCCAAGGTTGGTCATGCCCAGTCTCATCAACGCCTTTCTGGTCAGCAACGGCCTCCATATCGTCAGTCTCGCTGCTGTCCTCCAAAGCGAAGGGCTCGCTGAGGTTGTGGGTCTGATCGGTGGTCTTCTGTTCAGGCCTGTCAGGATTGAAGCCCTGCCTGACCTCCTCTTGAATAGGCTCGTCGGGGAACGTTTTGACGAAATGCTTCTGCTCGACGCTGTTCCAGCCGGGACCGCCTTCTTTGCGAGCACGCACGCGCTCGATGGCTTCGGCTTCGTGGTCTTCGACGACGAGGTCAACGAGTTGGCTAGAGTGTGATTTTGCCGAGTCTGAAGAGTGCTTGCGTAGGAGATCTCCAACGATCGGTAGGTGGGAGGCTCTTTCTCTGGCCTTCCCAGCAGCATTTTGGCTTGAGCCTTCACCACCGGAGCTGCCGCTGCCGCGGTGGCTGTGCTTGTCACCAGGGTTGTCATGTTGGTGAACTTGAGATTGGAGATCCTGCATGCGACTCTTGCGGCGCTGCTTGTTTGCTTTGGATGGTTGGAGGATGGCGCGGTTAGTCGACGATGAAAGCATGTTGGGGTCTGCGTGCAGACGGTCCTCCGCCGTTGCATAGTGCGTGTTGATGACGGGATAATTCCAGTCGCCGAATTCCAGCGCACGCGCATTCTGGTACAGTCTCTCTTCCTCGTCGTCCAACACGGGCTCCTCGGGCTCCTCGTGAGTGCCGTAGCCCTTGGTACCGTTGTGGCTCGGCGAACGACTCGGGTGCTTGCCGTTGCTTGGGCTCATGGTCCTCGCGTGACTGTCGTGCGCCCATCTACTGAGCAAAGGCTGTTTTACATCCGGTCCACCGTGTGCTGGGATCCAGTACTTGCCACGCCCGCCTCTTTCGTAGCGCATGCCAGCCTGCATTCTCGCGACTCTACTCGAGCTATCCTCGTGCGCCATGACATTGTCCGTAGCGTCGAAATACCTGTACTCGTATTTGTTGCCACTCCAAGTCTCCTTTGCGTCCTCGATCAGATCGCGGGGCCCGAATGCATCTCGGAAGGCGAAGCGCATGGGCATGCGCGCATCCGAGATGGTGACATCTGCAAAGTCCTTCCAGCTGAAAGAGTACCATTGCGCGATGGCGAACAGAGGCATTTCAAAGCAGATCAGTGCGTCCTGGATAGCAGCTGCCAAGTTGTCCGCCGTATAGCCGCCACCTATGCTGGGGATGGCGCCCAGCCAGACCAGGATCGACAAGAGGAAGCCCTGCCACCAGGATGCGAAGATGATGCCCTTGATCACGAGGAACTTCGGCATAGGCCTGAAGGGCTGCAAGTCTGTAGTCATGCAAACCCAGAAGAGCGCTAGGTCGTATAGAGACCAGCAGATGGAGATGTTGTAGATGATGCTTGTCCACATGTATCCCGAGTCCACCGACATGATGCCTTCTTTGAAAGTGCCTGTAGCCTTCATGGCGAGCGTCGCAATCGCCAGCGCGGGCTTTATCCAAGCATATTGCAAGATGCCTCTCTTGATGCTCAGGAAGGTGTGTGGGTCGCTGATGTCGACTTTCGGCAGGACGTAGTCCAGCGGCCATAGATGATCCACTGGCGGGCGGCCATGCATCATGATAATAAGACTGCGCTCGCCTCCGAGGTAGTTGATGAGTAATTGGAAAAAGGTGTAGAGGACAAAGGCCTCGTAGACATCGCGCAGAGGGTCGATCCAGAAGGCGACGCGGAGGGAGGTCAAACTAGCCCAAGAGGCAGTACTGAATATAGGCACCAGCATGAGGATGCGAATAACATGGCGCTGGAGCAGAGGCTTGCGGTAGTTCTTGCATTGCAGGACGGTGGTGCTAGAGGAAGAGGGAGGGAGGGTCAGTCGCGGGTTGCGCCTAGGAGGGGAGGCAGGTATACTGCTTGATCGGGATGTCTGACTTACAGGACTGTGAGAAGACAGGCCACGAGTGAGGATACACCAGCAAGAATCAGGACCAGTCTTCCAAAACCAGAACCCGTGCCAACATCTCCGCCCATGATTGTGATCGGCTCCCAGGCTGCCATGGCTAGGTGGTAGCTTGCCGTGTGTCTGTGTCTGGCCCTACTCTTACTGCATCTTCTTAGCGTTGTATTACTACGCTTCTTTCCAGTCGCACGTGTCCAGAATCCAAAGTACTGTTCGAGGCCTCTTGAGCGGTAAGTGGAATGACCGTTGGAGAAGTAGTATGTAGGTATGTAAAGACCTTGGCCTGCCAGCTTCTATCTAGGCAGTAAGATGTTTAGCTTGTGCTGCAATTCAAGGGTCCCGCCCCCATCCCATCACATGCCACTTCCTCTCACCGTCATCACCTCATAGTTACACGCAACATGGATGGGATTCATAAACAGGGGACATTGAAAAAGTGATGACAGACACGCTTCTAACGTTTGAAGGCTATCTAATTTCTGCTTAATCCGCAAACGATCGAAACATGGTCATGATGAAAAAATTGACAACCATGGGTAATCCAAGAATAAAAAAGGAAAGAACCATCCACTCTTCTTCATTTCATGTCTTAGTTTCTAGCTTTCCCCTTACGATCGTATCAATCATTGCATCGCGTGGCGGTCTATTTGCCAACTATAGAGAAGAACTGTGTGCTGCCCGGGTAAGGGAAGCACCAGCGTGGCATCCTTGCGCTCGAAACTTTTGACCAGCCCCGTAATACATGCTCACTACTGCAGACAAACCGCTTAAAGCTTGTCGTAGTAGTTGGTGTAGTCGGGCACCTCGGGCTTGAGACCCTTGCGGACACGCATCTTCTGGACGATCTGGCCAGTCATGGACGAGCTGTCGATGGCGGAACCGCCGGTCATGATCTGCCAGTGGTCGAACAACATGGTTGGGAAGGCCTGGCCAGAGGTGGCGGCGCGGAGGTCGGCGTTGAAACCGAAGGACTCGTTGACGGGCAGGTAAGCCTTGACAGAGAAGAGAGGAGTGCCCAAACGCTGCTGCTCCTCGAAAACGTGACCGCGACGGCGGGTGAGGACACCGTAGATACCACCCATGGCGTTCTCGGGAACCTGGATCTCGACAAGGAAGACGGGCTCCATGAGGCCGGGGTTGGCGAGGAGGGTGGCGGCGTAGAGCACACGGCGAGCGGTGGGGATGACCTGTCCACCACCACGGTGGATGGCGTCGGCGTGAAGGGTAACATCCATGATGTTGAAGCGGACGGAGCGCATGGGCTCCTCGGCAACGGGACCCTCCTTGGTGGCCCACTGGAAACCGGACACAACGGAGTCCTTGATTTCGCTGAGGTACTGGACGGCCTTGGTCTGGTCAACGAGCAAGTTGGCACCGTTGGTGTCGGGACCGAAGCACCAAATCTTACGGGCGTCAGTGACGTCCCAGCCGTGCTCGTCGGCAAGGATGCGAGCGCGGGTCTTGATGTCGTCACGGGGAGCGATCTTGCCGGACTCGATGTCCTTGGAGACCTCCTCGGAGAGGGGCTCGGCGATCATGTAGATACGGTTGTGCTTGTTGGGCGACTTGGACAGAGCAGTCATGCTGGAGGTACCCTCGACGGACTCGCGGTACTGGACGACGGGGTCGGAGATGGTGAGGGGAACACCAGCGTGGTCCTCCTCGAGATCCTTCAAGCAAATCTCGAGGTGGAGCTCACCGGCACCAGCAACAACGTGCTCACCGGACTCGGTGATGTAGGTAAGGACACAGGGGTCGGATTTGGACAGACGCTTGAGACCCTCAACGAGCTTGGGAAGATCGTTGGCGTTCTTGACCTCGACGGAGCGCTGCACAACGGGAGAGACAGAGAACTTCATGACCTTCATGTTGTGGGCGGCCTCGTCGGTGGTGAGGGTACCAGACTTGAGCAAGAACTGGTCAATACCGACCAGACCAAGAATGTTACCGGCGGGCACATCCTCGATGGGGTCAGTGTAGCGACCCATCATGAGAATGGTACGCTGGATGCTCTTGATGAACATGTCGGACTTGCCACCGGGAACGTAGTTGGGGCCCTGAATGCGGACCTTGATACCAGACTTGGCGGTACCGGAGAAGACACGACCGAAGGCGTAGAAACGACCCTTGTCGGAGGTCGGCACCATCTTGGAGACGTAGACCATGAGGGGACCCTTGGGGTCACAGTCACGGATACCGATGGCAGAAGGGTCGTCCTGGGGACCCTCGTAAAGGGTCTCAACACGGTACTTCTGGGCAGTGACGGGAGACGGAAGGTGGATAACCATCATCTCGAGGAGAGCGTCGGCAGCGGGCAAGAACTTGCGCATGACGACCTTGAGGAGGGGCTTGCCCTCGAGATCCTTCTCGTCACCGACGAGCTTGATCTGGAGCTTCTCGACGAGCGCGTGAGCGTCATCCTTCTTGCCCTTCATGACAACGTCGAAGACCTTGAAGATAGGCTCCAAACAGAACTGGTTGAAGGCACGCTCGACGCCGTCACCACCGGTCTTGGTCCACTTCTTGGTCTTGGGGTTGAAGAAAGAGTCGCCCTGGATGACTTGTTAGCATGATGAATCTCGCCACGCGGATTTTTGTGAATACTTACCCAGAGACGCTCCATCATCTTGTTGCGGTCGACACCGAACTTCTTGGCGTACTTGACGGCAAACTGACGGATGGTGAAGGCCCAGCCGTGAAGACCGGAACCGAAGGCGACGGTACCTTTCTCGGGGTAGACCTGGACATCACCGAGAACCTTGTCGAAGTAGGTGGAGATGACGACGTTGACGGACTCGATGGCACGCGAGAAGTTCTGGTAAAGGTCCTCCTTGCCGAGCTGGAGCTCGAGAAGAGCACGGTCGACCTTGTTGATGACAAGGACGGGCTTGATGCGCTCACCGAGAGCCTGACGGAGCACGGTCTCGGTCTGGACGCAGACACCCTCAATGGTGTCGACGACGACGAGAGCACCGTCAGTGACACGGAGAGCGGCGGTAACCTCAGAAGAGAAATCAACGTGACCGGGAGAGTCGATCAAGTTGACCAAGAACTCGTTCTTGGTGGTGGGGATAGGGATATCCTTGAGGTCCTCCTCGTCCTGGAGCTGGGCGTAGAGGGAGATGGCAGTGGACTTGATGGTCACACCACGCTCCTGCTCATCGGCACGGGTGTCGGTGAAACGAGCAGAACCAGCGTTCTTGGCGGAAATGATACCGGCTCGCTGGACCAGGGAGTCGGTGAGGGTGGACTTTCCGTGGTCGACGTGAGCAATGACGGACATGTTACGGATGTTGGCGGGAGTGTCCATGAGACCACGGATCTCCTCGACGGTGAAGCTGTTGGCGCATTTTGTCAGCAACTATACGAGTGTGTGTGGCCGCCGCCCGAGGCCGTCCACTGCGCTGTTCACGCCGTTGACGATACAGAACAAGACAGCAGTGTTTCGAGCGGTGGTTGTGGTATAGGGTGTCGACGTACTTAACCATCTTGGCGGTATTTGCGGGTTGTGTGGTTTGGTAAGATTTTTCCGGACTCTGTCCTAGAGGCTATTGATTGCCCCGCTTGAAGTACTCGTGATGAGCACTGTTGGACCGGAAGATATTGCCTGCCTGCAGAGGTGTCGTTAGAGATGTGCTTGAGTATGGCAGGGTGATGGAGTGGGCGGGCGCACCTGTCAAAGGCGTTGTGGATGGTCTGGCGGTGGATGGGTCGAGCGAGAGGAGAGGTGGGATGGCAGCGAGGCTTTTCGCTTTGGATTTTGAACATGGTGGGGGCAAGAACGATGCACCCGCCTCGCTTGAGTTCCCACATTGGGACACAGAGGTCATAACCGATCACCGCCGGTCATGTGACTCATTACCTAATGTTCGTAGGTACCTTCAATCACGTCGCTCTATTGATCAATCATGCATTCACCTCTCCAATCAACACCTCCAACAACGGTCGGGATTGATCGTTCACAACGACTGCCATTTATTTTCCTATCACCGGCCTTCCTACCATCACTCGTTTGTGGCCACCGGTGTCCAGATTCAATAGACGGGTGGCGACATGACCCCACACGCACTGGGCATCAGCGACGATAATTAACCGAAAGTGGCTGGTTGGGACTGCGTAGTGCAGCAAGGTTCATGCGGTTCAGCAGACTCGCCTGCAGCGGTCTGGAAAAGCGCTTTCGACCACTTCGTGTCCGACTGCAGTTGGCTCTTCATACCTGCAGACGATATGAGCACTACAATACTTTTTTGCGGTGTCTCCATTGACCGTGGAGGCTCGGGTGGCGCTCTCAGAATCGCACACGTGGGAAACCTCGTCAAATATCCACGACAAACATTCATTTGCCCTGGAAGGTCGAACCCGGCAAGTCACCAGGTGCTCGGATCTCATAGCGTGCTATACACCCTCGGACTGCAGAGAATTACATGTATCTTTGGAATATAAAAATGACATACTCAGCTCCCAATGTTGCTGAGGTGAGAAGAGAAGTCATCTATACCAGGGTTAGGGTTGGGGCTGGCTTGCTAGGACGGAAAACAACAATTTCAAGTTAACTCAATCAAGTCACTCCCAATATGAGCGGAGACCGGTGGACTAAATAGTGTTACATATATAGCTGCTGGTACTATTGATCTAGACGGATCAGGGAGTCGTGGGTACCGTCAGAGCTTATTATTGCCATCGTTTACCAAGATCGCATAGTCACGTAATCCAGCGTGTGCTTGCATCAATCAATCGCACTGCATCTTGGGGACCAGGACACGCAACTACACACCACCAAACATGGCACTGCTTCTTCCGATAGCACCAGTGACACGACCGGATACCATGCGAGCTCCTGCGAATCTTCACAAGTCCTGGCACATGAGCCATCTTGAATCTGGGCTACCAACGAATATTTCAGGATATGATTGGATCTGCAGAGCTGGCGAGTGCCTAGGTGAATAGTGTGAGAAGAGTTCAGAACTCATGACAAGGTAATAATTGATTCTGTGCGTAAGAGACGGTAAAAGGTATAATAAACAAACCCAGAGCGCTGCTGTTTCGCATGCCGAAGTATTCCCAAACTCCCAAACTCGTAACAATCTTTCGCCAAATGTAAATGATCAATCATGCGTGAGGGTGACTACCTCTGCCCGGCCTCACTTTCGCCGTCCTGGCTACCAACTTCGGTCCAGCTGTCTGGTGTTGCAACGCCGTCGCCCTCCTCGGAAAGCATGTCGACATCACTGTCCTCGGACAGGTCGATGACCTCGACATCGGACATCTCGCTGCGAGGCGCGCTCGATGCCGGTTGTGGCGGTGTTTGCTCACGGGAGATGGCCGGAAGAGATGTGAAGACCTCAGAGCTCGCAGAGCTCTGAGAAGAGCTGTGAAGCACGACGGACGAAGCGCGGGACTTGACAGTTGGGGAGGAGTTGACAACAGCCAAAGGTGAACGTTCAGAAATGTCGATGAGCTGAGGTGCATCGGACACCGTGTGAGAGGTTGGCGAGGAGTTAGACTGAGAGTGGGCGGAGTAGAAGCTAGCCTCCAGCGGTGCTTGCAGTTGTTGCTGCTGAACAAATGCGGCCTCGTGAACGGGATCATAGGCCCTTGTAGAAGGGCCAGCTGGAGTGTTGCCTTGCGTGGAATCATGGACAGCGAGACGGGCGCGCGTCAATTGAGGTGTGGCGCTGTACAAGTCATCCTCATCGGTATCCACCACCTGCGGTGGCACGCTGACAGGAGGGTCTGCCGTCTTCTCTTCCTCGCTCCAGACAGAATGATCGAAGAGTGACGTCCAGTCACCGCGTGGTGGTTCTTGAGGCGTTGAGATCGGTGGGTCAGGCGTCAAATCCACCAGTGGCTGCTTTGACTGTGCCACCAAGCGTGGAGTAACGGGTGCAGCATGCGCGATGGCATGCGCGGCCTGTTGACCGTCCATATCGCGAAGACTAGCTTCGATAGCGGCTCGTAGGTCGGCATCCGGCTCCTCTTGGTTGTTTTGACGAACTGTAGCCGAAGGCATCGAAGTCTCTGCTTCTGACAAGGACATTGCAATAGCCATTTGCTCTTCGTATGACAGCTCCTCATGCGGTGCCTCTACATTTCGCTGCTCTTGAATCACCCGCTGAACAACCTCTAGGGCTGGCTTGGTCTCGAGCTTGATTTTAGGCGGAACAACAGGAGGTCTCGGTGTGATGCTCCTCTCAAGTTCAAACTCGTCGCCAAAGGGATTTGCGAGAGCTGCGCCAAGTTGCCAGCCCCAACCACCTGTGCTGGGTGCAGGAGCAACAGGTACAGGCTGTTGAAGCTGGCTCATCTCCTGAATCGGCTTTTCCGGTTCAGCATCGGGCACGGCTGGCAACTCCATATCGCTTGCCTTCAGCTTGCCTTCTCCGTCAACCATCGCATCGAAGCTAGTGGGTGACGCAGGCGGCTCTTCAGCTGCAGGACTGGTAATGCCTCTCTTCTCCTGCAACTCCATCATTTCCCTGTTCCTCCTCGCCAGGTATTCTCTGCCCAACCGCCGCCTCTCTTCGGCAGCCTCATCGTCACCTGGACCAGCTATTGGTATCCTTCTCAGAGCGCTAGCAGACGATCCAAGACTCCTGCCTGTTGCCACAGCAGCAGCCTCACGGCTAGCCTGTGCCTCTCGTCGGATGGCTTCATCGTTGCTAGGCGTACGGCCTTCGAAGGCAAACGCTTCGGCTTCACGGCGAGACTGGGGATCAAGGTCTGGGCCAAGAGTACGTAGGAGTTCGGCAAGATGCCGACGCTGTTGATCAAGCCATTGCTGGACTTGTGGGTTCTCGAGCACGGCGATACCGAGAGCGGTGATAATCGAAATGGAGATGATGATGCCTAGGGTGTGGCGTTAGCTGACAAGTTGAGATATAATGTACCACACTAGGAAGTCTGCTGTTGTCTGACAACAAGAAGTCGATCGCAACTCGTAGAGAACATGCTTCTTCCCAGTAGATAATAAACTTCCGAACTCCTCGTAGCTGACATACCTTTGACCGCCGCAGCAGGCATCTTCGCCACAGGCTCTTAGGAGAGATATCGGTAGGAAAGGGGAGGTTTGATTTCGACTGAGCCCAATTCCGCGACTTCCAGAACCGCAGAAGATCAAAGAGAGATGCTTCTGGGAAATTGTGGTAGTGTCGGAGTAAGGGAAGAGATCGAGAATGAATGCATACAGTAGGGTAAGCTCACAAGGGTGTAAGGCGACAGCATTCATCGTAGAGGCCCCGCAGTGCTGCGCCACATTTTGTGGCGATGTCAGCCGCGTTTCATGGCTCTTTCATAGGCCAAGGGAGGCGAGCGGTAAGACACGAAACCAGAAGCAGAATTCACTTTGTCGCGTGACCGTGGATCTTCTAGAACGTGACGACGTTACCGTGGAAGTGTGACAAAGTCGACCAGCAGGAGAAGAAATAATTACCCACTTGCTGGAACCTTGGGGCTCCAAGTAACTTTGGTCATAACACCGCTGAGAGTGATACACCTGGTGTGTGTGTGTTTCTCTCTTACATTAACAGAACATGGAGGTTCTATCTGGAGAGGTGGAGCCAATCCCGATGAGTACTTATTTCCCATGACGTTTGACCATACTACGTGCTTCTCACACGATGGCTGAGCAGATATTCATAATCCGGCATAGCAGCTTCCACAGCCTTAGCCAGATCCTTGCCATCAACCTCACCAAATTCCTCCACCCACTTGACCTTTTCAGCCTCAATATCAACACTCCTAGCCTCCAGACCGGGCTTGATACCCGTGGAAGCAGCGATCGTGGATAGGAAAGCAGCCTTGGCTGGATCCGTCTCCTCGCGAGTCTCCCACTCGTACTGAACGGCGTCAGGGTCAAACTCGATCTCGCGGCACAGCTGGCACACAGCCTCCCTGTCCTTCATGATGTCGTCCGCGTCGATGACTTTGGGAGAGAGAGCTGCTGGGTGGTTGAGGTACCAGTCAAATAGGGCGCGCGACCCGCGGAGAGTCAGTGTCACGACGAGCCTTGGGACGCTTGGGCGGGAGTTGGGGAGGACCTTTCCTTGAGCGCGAACCAGCGACGGAAACATCAGTACTGGGTGGCGAATCTGGAAGACTGGCTGCATAGCGAGGAGGAAGTCATCGGGGAGGAAGGTTGGGTTGGTGTGAGTGATGGGCTTCGATTCGCCCTCTCGGCGGAGCACGAACGGCACTTCGCGGTGGTACTCTTCGTGGAAGCCATAGGCGAACAGCTCGTCCGGGCTGGTAAGCATGCATACGTGTTCCTTGACGAACACCTGTTGGCCCTACAGGGTGCGAATGGTCGGTCAGCGGGTAGTCCCATAATCCCACGATCACGCCATAGTTGAAGATAGTTGCTCATAGCATTTCCCAGGTCGGTAAAAAGTGACCTCACCTGTAAGAGCCGTGTTGACTTCTCATTCTACCAAGTACAAGAAAACAGTTTATTACCTCTTTCTCCGCGTTTGCCAACTCTTTGGTCAACTTCTCGAAAGCCGCCTTGTATGGGTCGTACAACGCATCGCGCTCAGCCTCCGTCCAGCCTGAGATATTCCCTCTGTCCATCTGGCACAGTAGCGGGAAGGACGCATCGAAGAAGTGATAACCGGAGCTCTGAACGTCGGAGCCATGGCTTTTTTGCTTAGCCATCATCGTCTGGAACAGGTTCGAAGCCGATCTCGGATGGGTGAGCAGGTAGACGCCGCGACGAGCAGGCGTAGAGCCATTGCTTGTGTGGTTGTCGGTTGTTATCGAATGAGGCATGTTGACAATACCAAAGAGTGGTGTTGGGAGCTGTGAACCTGGCTGAAGACGAGGATGAGGTGGATGCGTGAACTATATCAGAACACTACTGCATGCAACCCGCGACCTTCTCTGGGTATTTGTATATTAAGGCAAGGCAACGACATGGCCTCCACCCTGTCAACGCCCCCACCACACGACAGTCAACGTTACTCAAGTTTCAACGCTGGTGAGCGATCGACTAGGTCCTCCCACTTCTTCACCACTGATACTGCAAGGAGCCTAGCACGGCCATACTGACTATGGCAAGTGTCACTGCAGCTTCCCGCAAATCAGCTCTTTGCCAGGCAGTCTGCCATCGCATGTGTGTGCTCCACCTCCTAGCAAATGCATCTCGGATACGCTCTCTATCCGCGACCCGAGAGCGAGAAAGCGACCAGCATACCAAGGAGATGGAGGTGAAGATAGAACACGTCATAGAGATATTCGCCTGGAATCGAACTGGCCCGAGATCGCTCTTCAACAAACTCACGCGACCATTTCTCTTTTAGCCGCAAGCCGCCTACACACTGCTTTGCGCGGAGATCTTTCAGGCTCTCACTATTTCCCATCGGCCAAGACGTAGCCTTGTAGGCTGTCACCCAAGTCTGCAAGAACGAACATGCCAGCATGCGTTGGTTGCCCGGACATTCGGAGGTTCAAAACTCCCCGAGCGAGCGGGCAGATGTCGTGCGTGAAGAATCCTGGAAGTGGACGCTGTGGAACCTTAAACCGAAGTTCTGCCAAGTCGATCGATTACAACGGAATTGAGAAAGTAACCGATTCCGTGTTAGGATTCAATCAGTTGTTAGAGAAGAAACCACTGCATGGTTTCCTACATCACAGGATACATGCAACGCAAAGATTGCTGTCAAGTGATACAAGCGAATGCGAGAAGTACGATGTGTGCAAGCATTGCAGTAGTGCTATTGCTAAGTCGTATTTAGAACGGACAAGTCGGCGAAGCTTCGAGTTCTTGAATGCGCTCTCCCGGTGGTGGTCAGCGGTAATCTCTTAGACGAGTAATGAGGTGTTACTATGTCAAATTGACCCAATTCGTTTTGGGTCGATCTTCCAAATACGTTCTCCTTTCTCTTGATGAGCATTGTTCTTTACAATGATAAGCGACGTGGCATTACCGTCCAAGAACGAGCAAACTACACCAGTGAAGCTTTATCGTGAAGATCTAATCGTGCTCTCTCGGTGAGGTGGAATGCTGCTACAAGGTAGTGCTATATCGTTACGGCGAAGTCAGTGGACTAGGTGAAGCGTCCAACTTCCCTCACGATAGCGATCAGCAGTGTTCTCTGCGATGAGTCGTATGACTTACAGCGTAGTCTGTCTGACACGTCGACCGCAGCTAGTCAAAGTCACACGACACGTACATGGATACATATAATAAGCCAGGCACACACCTAGACGACAGGCAATAACAACGACAGCGACAACCACGACATCATACATCTATCCTAATCTACTTTCCAACCACCTTTTCCTCAAAACGAGAACATTACAATACATGCAAACATGCGGACCCTCAACCCGCATGCTCAACGATCTCAGTGACGAGCTTTCCATCCTTGATGAAAGTCCTCAACTGCTCAGGCAGAGGACATTCTGTGCTATCGTCTTCATCGCCCGTGGGCGGCAGAACGATGTTGACGCTCGAGCACTTGCTCGTGAAGACTTCCGTGTGCAAGCTATCCTTGCCCAAGTAGACGGAGGCGCCGTCGACCTGGTCCAGCATAATGGTCGGAAGGGAACCGGTGACCTGAATTGCGAAGTTGGGACTCTTAATCACATCCACGGAGCTAACCAAGGTCTCGAGCAAAAGCTGCGTGCGAGCGCAGTTATCGATGCTGACAGCGTTGGCCTTACCCTTCATGATGATTGTGGTGTTCTTGCAGCGCGAGATGAGGATGCTCTGGGTCTGGCTGACCTCGATCTCGATAGGGGTTGAAGGCGAGTCGAAGTTCTCGATCAGCCACTTGTTGCCATCGAGCTCTTTCTTGCCTTCCTTCTTGACAGGTGTGCTGGCTGTGCTGTTCTGACGCATAGAGACAGGCTTGGGCTTGGTCTCGGGACCGCGGCTGCGTGAGCGCGAGATGTTGTCGCCGCTGTTTTGCGCACGGAGTGAGGGATTCTTGTGTGTCATTTGGGACTTGTCGACCTTCTTGAGACCTTTCGTGACATCCTCGCCACGGTTCAGCTGCGTGAAGACATCATTCATGTCCCCTCCCGTGTTCTTAGCAGGCGCCGGCGCACCACCAGGTGGAGGAGGTGGAGGAGGGATGTTGTCAAAGTTGGGAAGAGGAGGCGGTGGAGGCGGTGGTGCGCCGCCGCCGGGAGGTGGTGCCGGAGTCGCGCTGGGTGTCTTGTTGTCATCGGCATCGCGATAAGCCTGGGCTGCGTCGATGCCATTGTTGTTCCAAGTGAGGCCAGTAGGGTAGTGTTTCTTGATGTAGCTCTGGAGCGCCTTCAAGAGTGCGTAGTACGACTGAACATACTTGACGTGTTTCTGATCGCTGCTCAGCCAGTCAGCAATGCTCAGCGCATGGAATGATGTGTTGTCGGAACTCACGTCTCCTTATAAGCCTTCAGTACGCGGTTTCCGTACATCTGCGCACCGCCTGTGACTTCGCCTACAAAGTCGGCAGGTTTGCCCTCCATGATGAGCCATTGCAGAGCGCCGATGCCCTCTCCAACCATTGCCAAGTGGTCCTTCATCTGCGATGCTCTGTTGGTGTCCCTGACATCTCCCACAGAGCCCATGTCTTGCTGCAGGTCCTTGATCAGCTCAGGGAAGCCTGCGGAGGCCATGTCAGGCTTCTTGGCTTTGGTCGAAGTAACGATGAACCGCCTCTGGTCGCGGAAGGCCTTTGCTGTGGTTTCCGCCTGGTAATTTAGTCAGCGGTCTGATCGTATGCCGACAGCATGCGCCAACACCCACCTGTCCTTCAACGAGCGGATCAATGCCTCTGCTCGCTTCCACAAACTTCTTGACTTCGCCATCGATCAATTCATCCATCTCTTTAATCGCTGGTGGGAGCTCCGGTGCCGATGGCTTGGGCGGCCCAGCAGCGACCGCGGTACCAGGGAGGTTTGGCGCGCTGGCCCTGGGCGCATTGCCCTGTGCAATCTTGCCATTGTCGAGCGATTCGAAACTTGTCGAGGTGGACGCGATGTCTTCCAGACGGGAGGTCGCGGCTTCGAGCCTGCGGATGATAGCTGTGAGCGGGTTGTTCTGGACATTGCTGGGCGTGGATGGGCGCGGTGTAGCGTTGTAGCTCAGCGTGTCCGCCATTGCGGTGGAGGAGCTAGCTGGTTTGGTAGATACGGCGGTGAAATTAAGGAGAGGGAGGGGACATTGAGAGTGGGTGTTGGAGTGTTGGAAGTATTTTGAGGAGGCGGGAGGAGGCGGCTAGGTACAGTACCTCTTGATCAGGGTGGTGAGGTTGTTCATGCCATGGGTGCTGGCGGAGACCTCAGAAGCCATGTTTTAGCTTTGGCGATCACGAGACGAGACGGAGCGGGTGTTGGTGGAAGGTGTCGGATATGTGCCGGTATGGCTCAAAGGCAAGGTAAGGGTAAGGCGCGCAAGGTAAGGTAGTGGCTGCTGCACGCAACCGCCGATGTTGCTGCTGATGCTTTCCCGCGTTGGCTGGGAATAGCGGGCCTGGAGATGGATCGGCAACGGAGGGGGGTTGTCAGATAGGTACTAGACTATAGTGTGCAATATCGTGTAAAAGGCAATAATCAATCAATGCTGTAATGAGGAAGGTTGATTAAATAAACACAAGCAGTGGAATGCGGAAGCCTTGTAGGCAGGTGTTTTGCTAGATGTACCTTGCTGTCTTCGGAGCACAAGCTTGCCCAGCAGAACCAAGGAACGGAACCTCTATGTAAGCCGCCCGGAGCTCGTGCGTGCTGTCTTCAGGCACCCCGAATAATATGACGTGTTTCAACTAAGTTGACATCGGTTTCAGTCCGGCGACTGTATGAGCTTGCCTTATCTAAAGATTGCACATAAATCATCTACATGTACAATCTTGCATGACCTGTAAATCAATTCGTGTCAACTTGTCGACTCACACCCTCACCAAGCACAATTCTTTCATTGTCAAAACAAAGATGGATTTCTGTACTCTCGGCATGTTCATCATTGGTAAGTCAGCGGGAAATAAATCCATATCATATCCATCACCAGCATTGCACCTATCATCGCTTCGTTATGGATATCAAAAAACAAATTACATCTCGAAACATTCCAAAATATCAATCTAATCCAATCACCACTAACCTCCGCCAGATGACATCTACCCACCACCCTCGGCACCAGACCAGACCCCCCAAATCAACATCATGGGTGGCGCAGGTACATTCTCCGCCATCGGTGCCCGCCTCTTCTCACCACCACCACAATCGAAATCCGTCGGCTGGATCATAGACGCTGGTACAGATTTCCCCGCTGAGCTGAAACAACATGTCTCGTCGTGGGAAACCGGTGTCCTGATCCAACCTCGCAATGCTCCCACAACCCGCGGCTGGAACGGTTACGGCGAGAACGATCACCGAGCCTTCAAGTATCTGACCGAGAAGAAGCGACTTACCGCCGATGATCTGACGCCGAAATTACTAGCCGCGAAGAGCTTCCATCTAATTTGCTCTGCAGTGCGGTGTGGCGAACTCGTGCAGCGTCTGAAGGAAAGACGCGCCGAGGTGCTTGGAAAGTTCTCACCAGAGCCGATCATTGTCTGGGAGCCAGTACCCGACTTGTGCACACCGGAGGAATTGGAGAATACCAAGTCTGCGCTGAAATGCGTCGATGTGCTGAGTCCTAACCACGAGGAGCTGGGGGCTCTCTTTGGATTCCAGCACGCGGCAGGTGTGGACAGGCAGGTGGTTGAGAGACATGCTGGGAACCTAGTAGCCAGTGGAATTGGCTCAAATGGAAATGGTGTCATTGTCGTGAGATCGGGCAAGGAGGGATGCTACATCGCCCGCTCTGGCAGCGACAAAAGCTCATGCTGGCTCCCTGCATACCACACTGATCAGAAGAAAGTAGTCGATCCTACCGGTGGCGGCAATGGGTTCCTTGGAGGGCTCGCTGTTGGTCTAGTCCGAAACAGTTTTGACGTAGTCGAAGCCGCTCGATGGGGAAGTGTGGCTGCTAGTCTTTGCATCGAGCAAGTTGGCATGCCTCAGCTTACTGCTGCTGCTTCAGCCAACTCATCCGAGCTCTGGAACGGCATCAGCGTTGAAGATAGACTGCGAGAGCTGAAGGAAAGGACATCTCGTAGTCAAGAGAAGCCAGTACCAGAAACTACAACATAACGATGGACGACGATCGAATCGCTCGATAATGAACACATACATCAAGATCGCCGGGTATCCTCATTAATTTCCCGCCTTCTTCGCTTGTTCCGCCTTCCACTCCTCCAGAGCCTTACCCGCAACCCTGAAACCCTCAATTCCTGCTGGCATGCCGCAATAGCATGCCGCCTGCAAGATCACCTCGCGAATTTCCTCTTCAGAACCTCCGTTGTTCAGAGCTCCCTTGACATGCGTCGCGAGCTCAGTGCCTCGATTCTGGCAGCACAGCATGGCAATATTGAGGAACGAGCGAGTCTTGAGTTCGAGGCCGGGACGTGTCCAGATTGATCCCCAACATGATTCGGTCACGAACTAGGAAAGAAGCCGATCAGTCGGACCGCCTATGAGTCGGTTGAGGAATTCTTACATCTTGCATTGCGCCGGCGAAAGGATCAGAGCGCTTTTTCAGCGCGGTGTCAACGTATTCTTTACCAGCAACTTGATACCGCATCTTTACGCCCTCATTGAAGAGGATCTCGTGGGCTTTCTTGATCTCTTCTTCGGTGTATTCGGCGACCATGTTGGCAGTATTTGGCGATGGTCCTCCCTTGGAATGCCGTGGCAAGTGAGACTCTCGAACAAGGTCGGTTGGCAGGTATCTAATTTGAGATAACTACTGGCTGGGAAAAGAGGGTTTCGCATGAATGGTCGTCAGAAAGTATTCACGGCCTCGCCTAACCGATGCAACCCGATAGCTTATGTACGTCCTCGGGACAGCTCCAACTATTGATGACGATCCGGCAAACCGACTGTCAAGTGGATATCAGATCGCTAGAACTGCCAATGATACGAGTTCGAGATCCTGGGAGCTGGTGAGGCCGGCTTCCAACATGGAGGATAGAGAGAGCGGTTGCGGGGTAGAAAAGAGATGAGGGGTCGATTGAGGACGACATCGGAGGGCCTGCATAAGGTACTAGGTGAAGTACAGTAGCACTCTGTCGATCACGCGTGGCCTGGGTTGGGAATAGCTGGATGGAGAGAGCATTGTTCCAAGTCTAATACTCGATCAAGTGCTCAGGCACAGCTGTGATGATCGTTGAGCGTGCTGCTCAGATACTTTATTCCCAATAATTGGTTCTCATCATTGGCATTTTCCCACCTCGACATTCAGCATAAACAACAATGTCATCATCGATTAGTCCTCTACCGTCACCTTCTCAAGGCCAGACTCACGTTACAGTCTCACCTATAGCTGGCGGTTTCATCACACTGGCCGAACAGTTCTTCGTGTCGCCCGCAATTCAAGATGCCAAACGAACAGTGCCATCCCTCACATTCCTCATCACTCACCCAGGAACCTCATTATTCGGCGCAGACCCGTCCAAGCCCTTCCGCATGATGTTCGATCTCGGACTCCGGCGTGCGAAAGAGCGTTACCCGGAACATCTGCAACGCCACATCGACGGCCGAGCACCGCACCGATTGCCTCCAGGCGTTGCTGCGCAACTGAAAGCAGGCGGTCTGAGCCCGGCCGACGTGGATCTTGTCATGCTAAGCCACGTGCACTATGACCATCATGGCGATCCCGAAGACTTCCCAAACGCCCAGTTTGTCATCGGTCACGGCGCGATGGACGTCCTCAAAATCGGACTGGGCGATATTGCTCCACATCAACATTTCGAGCCGGACACGTTGCCCGACGATCGATCAAGTGAGCTTTCAGATCCGCAAGGTAGCGGTTGGAAACCTCTGGGTCCTTTTCCGGCGGTGCTTGACCTGTTTGACGACGGTTCCGTGTTTGTCATTGATATGCCAGGACATCTTCCTGGGCATCTCAATTTGCTCTGCCGCACGAGGGATCGTTGGTTGTGTCTTTGTGGCGATTCGTTTCATGATCCGAGACTCTTGACTGGCGAGAAGGAGATTGGGACTTGGACTGGGCTGGAGGGGAATACGTTGTGCATTCATCTTGACAAGGACGCAGCAGCAGTAAGTATCGAGAGACTGAGAGAGTTACAAAGGGTGGCAGGTGAGCAGGTTGAACTTATTGCTGCACACGACGAAGAGTGGTGGGAGAAGAACAAGGAGAAGCAATTCCCGATGTTGCTCTAATAACTAGTTTGACTTGACTTGAAGTTCGACCAGCTTAAGGAACCCTAAAATCGAAGATCACATTGAGCTCTACTGAGCCCTACAGTAGTCCTATCCTGATGTGTTTGCTATAACTAATTATATAACTTAACATGAAGTACTATTATCAGCTGGTAGGTCTATTATTGAAAACAGTATTGTGGAAATCCTAGTTTGTTAGTAAACTAGGATAACTAACATTGGTTATGTTAGCTAGCTAATACTGATAGTATCACAGTAGAGGTGTTAAAACATTATGAGTGCTAGAACACTAGATAAAGTTTACTAATACCGAAAAATCATATGTTAGCAAGTTCATATAATTAAGCTCTATAAGTTTGACATAGTTAGCATGATCTAGTATATAAACCATCTAAGTTACAAATCCTATCTCATCTATGTTGATTCAAATATCAATCAAGATAACATTATAGTAGAGAAAGCTGTTTAGTAACTAGGAGAAACCTTTTATTAACATTAACATGCCTGTAGGGGAAGCCGGATAGTAGGGGATTCCGGATACTTTTACCGAGGTTAGTTTATAAACCCCGCTTTCTCTACTAGCTTTCTTCTTCCTTCCCTATGCCTTCGTATACTAAAGAAGACGTAACCAACGCTTTAAATGCGTTGGTGAACGGCGAATATAAGTCAATTCGCAAAGCAGCAATCGCCTTTCAAATTCCCTCTTCAACTTTACACGATCGACGAAAAAAATCAAAATCAAGAACAGAAAGTCACGTTAGTCAACAATTACTAACTCTAATCGAGGAAACAACACTCGAGAACTAGATCTACTAGGCCGCTAAGTTACGAGCCCCGATCACTCTTTAGTTAGTGAAAATCCTAGCTTCGGAGATTCAGACTAAACGGAGCTTAAATTACTACGAAAATGAATTAAGTCCTATCTCGGACCGATAGATCGACCGGTTTAGGATACGGCACCTACGAATCAAGACGTGCTTCTCACGTACTATTGATATAGCACGGTCTATAGCACTTGATTTTTCGACGATAAAATCGTACTTTGATAACTTAGGAGAGCTTTTACGCGAACATAAATACCCCCCTAGTACGATCTATAACGTCGATGAAACTGATTTTTCGATCGGATCTACTAGAAAATCATTAATTCTACTTAATTAGCTAAATCAACGCCGAGAAAAGAAACAACTAGGACGATAAGAGTGGATTACCTGTTTAGAGTGTGTTAGCGCCTCGGGGGTGACCCTACCGCCGTATCTGATTTTCAAAGGACAAAATTTAAATTCAGGCTGGATTCCCGACGAGACTCCGGTAGGTTCGAAGTTTATTACATCGAAAAAAGGCTAGACTTCTGATCTAATTAGATTCGAATAGCTAAAATCACATTTTCAGCTGTTTATTAGTAAATTAAATAACTCGCGGCACCTCTTAATTATCGACGGCTACTCTTCTCACGTTACGGCCCGGTTCATCGCCTACTATATTACCTCGAAAATAGACACCTCTAAAAACTGCTCTTAACTTAAAGGTTAACCGAATTTTGCGACATTCAACTATACGATTGCCACGTATAGAATAAACTTCAGCTTATATCAAAGTAAGGGCCCGATGCTTTAGGCCTTCTTCTATTGAATCTAGCTTTCGAAAGGCTGGAATCTATCCTTTTTATCTTGAGATCTTATTATCAACTCTTAAACCCCCCTATAACCCTACTACTAGAAAGTCAAGTTACGCACGACGTTAGTCACGCATCTCGGATTCTTAGAGCTAGGGGTAGTCCGCGTACCCCTAGGGCTCTCACTCTACGTTAGATTAGTGATCTCGTTCAAAATGACAGAGATATACCACCTTTAGCTAGAGACCTTATTCAGGATTTGATTGACTTTGCTAAAGATCGAGATACT
>Ga0265798_10000950_pt1 | contig 46370 bp, 48 predicted proteins | sample P3T30metagenome_FD_192430 | JGI IMG/M metagenome (GOLD analysis project Ga0265798, IMG submission 192430) | Plant litter microbial communities from East Loma Ridge, Irvine, California - P3 T30 | ecosystem: Environmental > Terrestrial > Plant litter > Unclassified | place: USA: California... | reverse complement strand
GCTAAGGCCGTAGGAGTTCTTGAGGCGTACGGTGGGAAGTGGTTTCGGTGTTTTCAGCCTTGTTCTTAGATTGTTCAGTCGGGCGTCTTAGGCCGTATCTCAAGCAGGGAAAGGATAAAGAGATCTAGTACTGATATTTCTTTTGCGAAGCAACACCGCACGACGGAATGAAGTTTGCGATGGAACGTGTGTTTAGGTACTGCTCGGACTACCGTAGGTGGTGTAGACGTCTCTAGCCGAATCGTACGTAGACTTTGTCGCGGGCGCCGAGACGAAGAGCCACTTGCATGGCGAGCTGCTTAAGAGACTCCTATGATGGAGTGTGTAGAGGGAGCAATCGTCTTGTGAAGTCTTCGTTTCTCTACAGGTTGTCGATAGAACAACTCACGCGGTATTCCTTGCTAGCGCTGCAGGCATCTTAACTACTCAGAACACATCAATACAACAAATTTTCGGGCCTTACACTGAATCCTAGCGATAATGATCCTTGTTCTGCAATCCGGTAGAAACTTTGTTTTCACTGCACTTGTGGAGACGTCAAACATGTGGGATAAAGCTCCTCGGTGCGTTGGTCAAGTGTCCGTGAATGTCTTTACGTGTAATTTTTGGAGTCTAACTTAACTAGACGCATGGACGAACGTCTTCGACAAAAATCAGTGGGAGGGACAAACCACCTCCCGACGTCGTCGTCATCATCCTCGGTATCCCCTTCGAGGCGCACGAGTAGTAGGTATTCTCCAGCAACGCCTGCCTGTATCCTGATGCATTTCCACGCCATGTAGCGTAACCATTACCGCTCCTTTTCCCCCCATCGCTATCCAATCCTTTTGTGTGTATGTGTCCCAACCAAGTGTATAGTATTTCCCAAAATCTAGTGTCCGTGACCGTTCGAGACCTTGGCGCCCGAGACAGTCTTCTCAACAGCCTGCTTGACGTCCGCGACAAGATCCGCAGAGTCCTCGACACCGCAAGAGATTCTGACCAAATCGTCAAAGACACCGGCGATTTCCCTCTGCTCTTTGGGGATTCCCGCATGGGTCATGGAGCCGGGGACTTCGACGAGGGACTCGACACCACCGAGCGACTCGGCGAGGGTGAAGATCTGGGTGTGCTGGCAGAAGCGCTCGGCAGCCTCCTTGCCGCCCTTGATGCGGAAGCTCAGCATGCCGCCGCCGAGGCCGTCGCGGTGCTGCTTGACGGCGATCTTGCGCTGCTTGTGCGAGTCCGAGCCCGGGTAGTTGACGAGCAGGATGTTTGGGTTGTCTTCCAGGGCGGCGCAGATGGCGGCGGCGTTCTTGGAGGCCTCGCGGGCGCGCAGGTGCAGGGTCTTGACGCCGCGGTGGGCGAGCCAGCAGTCGAAGGGCGAGGGGATGGCGCCGATGGCGTTTTGCAAGAAGGAGAGGCGCTCGTTGATCGCGTCACCGTTGAAGGCCGCGACACCCATGCACACGTCGCTGTGGCCGTTGATGTACTTTGTAACCGAGTGGACAACGATGTCGGCGCCGTGCTCGAGCGGGTTCTGGATGTAGGGGGAGAGGAAGGTGTTGTCAACGACGACCATGATGCCGGAACGGTGGGCGATGTCGGCGACGGCGCGGATGTCGACGAGCGAGAGGGTGGGGTTGGAGGGAGTCTCGATCCAGATGAGCTTGGTGTCGGCGGTGATCAGAGACTCGATGTCGGCCTCGATGCTGGGGGTGAAGGTGACCTTGACACCGTGGGCGGAGGCGACCTTTGTGAAGTAACGGTGGGTGCCACCGTAGACGTCGGAGACCGAGACGACATGGCTGCCGGCGGCGAGCGACTGCAGGATAACAGCGGTGGTGGCAGAGCCGGAGGAGAAGGCGAGGGCGTACTTGGCCTTCTCAAGAGCGGCAATGCAGTTCTCGAAGTTTGTCCTGTTGGGGTTGGACGAGCGGGTGTACTCGTACTCGCCGACCGGGTGGCCGACAGCGGTCTGGGCAAAGGTGGTGGACAGGGAGATGGACTCGATCACAGCACCAGTGGCGGGGTCGTGAGGTGCACCGGCGTGGACGGCGAGCGTGCCGAACTTGTGAACAGGCGATGAGGGCCTGGGAGGCGTCTCAATGGAGGCGTCGTTGTGCTGAGGGACGGTCATGGTTGTTGATGTGTGTGATGGTTGTGGTGATTGGATTCCTGAACGATCGAATTGTAGGAGGGGCGATCGAAGGTACAGTTATGTGTAGTTGTAAGGCGCGTGGTAGTCGCGATTCAGCGCAAAATGATTCTTTTACCGAGTTCTCTCTCTAGTCTTGTTTTTAGGTAATGTGTGGGGGCGGGGTGTTGTGGTGGTAGTGGGTAGGAGGAGGAGATGAAGAGAAGACTGAGTAGAGAGAGGGTCTGTGGTACTTATATCGTCGAGTCGAGAGTGTGAGAGGCTTCTGTAGGATTACAAAATGGTGGTGTGGCGAGAAAGGCGTGTTCAGTCAATCGGACGGAACGCTTATCTTAGGCTCAGTGGATGTTTTTCTAGAGGTTGCCTCATATTGCGTGCTTGAACCCCGATCTTTGTTATGTAATCAAGGCCAACACTCTAAATCCTTTCAGCCCTGGCCATCACTGGTAATGGAAGACTTGCAACAATGGATCACGGCGAATATATAGCGAGGCTGTCAATCAACAACGTCGAACGCAGGAACCGCCTTCTTTACCTGTGCCTGTACCTGACTATCACCAGACACTGTGATTGATCATTGGATGTACTTGTGCTTGCGTGCTTTGACTAGCATGCATGTCATGTAACCTCCGGCTTGCATCAGGCCAGGTCTCGCTTAGGAAGCGAATGGAGTGCACAAATACATGTAAAAGGTAGTAGCTAAAGTTCGATACGTGTTGCTCGGCCTAAAGATCATAGGCGTTCCGACTGCGATGCCCATGTAACCCAAACCCGGCTGTATAACCATACATGAATAATCCCATTCTCCTCGCTTACAACAAAAGCATGCAGTATGCAGCCGAAGTACGGTGCTGATTCCCGTGGCTTGCCATCGCTACCGCTCACTCACTCTTCGTCGTCTTCCTCCATCCCCATGCCCAGTCCGCCCTTTTTGATACGGAGGTCCTCCTCCAAACTCCTCAGCTGCTTCATCGTCTTCTCGCGCAGCAGCTGGTTCTTCTGCCCCTTCAGCTTTTGCTTCTGAATCTCGACTTCACGCTCCAGGTCGTTGATTTCTTCCATTTGCTGGGCGCGTTCAGCCGCTTTCATTGCAGCGTCCTCGTCCACAATATCGTCATCGTCGTCGTCATCGTCCTCGTCCTCGTCACTTTCATCCTCGTCAGATGACTGTGCAGACGTCTCGGCCGCGGCGGGTGTTTCGGCAGCTGACTCGAGGCCAGACTGGACTTGGGCGAATGATGTCGCGGTATCGGCCAACGTTGCTGGAGAAGCTGTGATGGGTTCGGTGGTGGCAGTTACTTGCGTCTCAGGGACTTCGTCTTCCAAGTCGAGCAGACCTTGAAGTTCATCCGCATCCATCTCCTCGTCTTGCTCGTGGTCGTAACCGTCTTCAATAGTCGACATAGCTTCTCCATCGGCATCTTCATCAAAGTAATCGGGCTCGACGGAACGCTCCAGGGAGTTGCGGTCGAGGATCTCGAAATTAGTCTCGCCGCCCTCGCGCTCCACCCTCTCGTCTTCCTCTAGTAGTTTCTGCACCTCCTCCTCGATGTTGGCGGTATCTCTGTAGCTGAGACGTTTGCGGAAGCGACGCTTGCGAACCCAGTGCATGGGCGGTGTAAGGCCATGTGCGTACTGCATTGTTGATGGATTGACGGTACCTCGAGGAAGAGGCATGTTCTTGGCCTCCTCGTCGCTGCTGCATCGACCCAGTACTAACAGCATCTGGTGGATGTCTGCTACTTTCCACCAGCCCTTCTTGTCCCAGCTTTTCATGGTCTCCACAATACACGGCAGATCTACCAATGCTGCACCGTACATTCTCCCTCTGACTGTGATAACTGCCCTCCTTAGCTCGCGCTCCACAAATCTAATCGTGACATCGGCGCCGCCCTCTTTGACGGGAACTCCGATCAATTTGTTCGTAATGGCATCCCTCAAGTAGTCTGCATCCTCGCCCGGCTCCATGCGCAAGATGAGCTGCTGTTCCACAGCCGGGTCCTTTTCGCGGTCGCTGTCCTCGCTGTCGTATGCATTTCCCGGCGGTCTGTCTGGCACTCGACCTTTCACATTCAGTCTCCTGAGCACAGGCGCAGATGGCTGACGTTTCTTCTTCAGGCTGATGCGAGGTCCGGCAGAGGTGGGCGTGGGAGGTACACCAGCTGGCGCACCTGCTTTTTTCGAGGGCTTGAGGATGATGGATGATTTGCGACTCTCAGGCGCAAGACGTTTGGCGGCGGGAGACTCGTCGTCTTCTTCGTCGTATTCGGCGGCGCGCTTTTTCGCGCTGGGCTTGTTGCGCGGCTTCTTGCTGAGCTCGCCGGGCGGAGGCGCCATGGAGGATGAGGATTGCTGCTCGGATGCTGGAGTGGGAGGTTGCGATAGCTTTAGTTTGAAGCCGCCTCCGGTCGCAGGGGTTTGCGCGGATGGTGTGGCAGGCTGACCATGACCGCCGGTCTTGAGGGTAAGCTTCAGAGGCGCCATGTTTGCCAGCCGGCGTCGGACTGCGCGATGGAAGAATGCAGTGCTGATGGCTTGATCTTTCAGAGTTGTATCAGGCGATGGGCGCACTCGAGGTTGGTAAGAAGATGTGGGGTTGTGGTGCGATGGTGAGTTTGTGTATTGGTGTTGGAAGGTGACTGCATGGAATGGAATGGCAATCGCATGTGATGATGGAAGCAGGACGGGTCGGTCCGGCGACAACTCGAAAAGTGGGGCAGTCAGTGAATGCTTCGACCTCGAATTGCTCGAGTCCTCGACGCATCTCGACTCATCGGCAACAAAATCGCAATCAAGTGAATACATCATTCATTCACTCACTCACTCACCGACACATCACGTAGGATCATGCATGCCGCAGCACAGCCTTACGGTCACCCGTTGCACAGCGTCCCAATGTCCCGTGTGCTTGTCGTCAATGTCAGCTCAGTCGGACCGCAGCAGCTCAGGAATCCACTTGGCTAGGCACAGCCCTGTTGGCCTTACATGTGCCCTCACCGTCCCATACGCTTACCATTTGTTAGCATCTCACTCAGATGGCTACTGAGAAAGGCGGGAACACTGCTCTTCATGACCAGCATGCCGGTCTAGGTGCAATCTCGCAACTGCTGTCGTGCAGCTCGCCCTTGACTCCGCTTCACACCACAGCGTGGCATTGCTCACTCACTGCTCGCCTACGGGTAAGTATGCTTGCTAACCGGCCCCGGCACCCTACGGTGACGATACATCCGTCTTGGACCAAATTCGCACTACTATACAGTGTTCTACTCCCGCCTTCTCTTGTCGGTTATTCTCTCGAAGAACGGCAGTCACAAGCATTACGATAGTACACTTCCTCCAGCATATACCTGACTTCTTAGTACTCACTACTCCGTCCATCCATCTGCTTGGCTCGTTGCTCAATCGGACATTTACCCCTGCGCATCATCATTGCTTGAGCTGTCGGCTCAGGCATGACTACAGCGATTTGCCATCCAACCACAGAGTTAATGATGCCCTGCCTCAGGATGGGCTTCGACTCGATGGCTGCCTGGGATAAGACTTCAATTGACTTCGAACATCACATCCAATCGCGATCCACTGCTTTTGCTAGCGCGCAAGGACGCTCGTTCTCAAATCAACATGTGTATCCACCTCCATTCCAGAAGGCGACATCATACTGGAGCCCACCTTCATCTCCAACATCAATCACAGCACCAAGGCACACATCCTTACCGACGACCCTCACACCCCCCAGATCGCCACCTGCGGACACTGCTGTTGATCCGCCTCTCACAGCCTCGCCCGAGGAACGTGGTGCTCTTGCCACGAAGTTGTACATAGCCTCCTGCGCCGGAGAGCTACCCAAAATCTCCCTACTATTATCTCTCGGAGCCTCTCCCAACGCAGGGACCCTCGTCAAAGGCTTGTACGAATCCTTCAAACCCGCCAAACATGGCCACCTATCTGCGCTGTCCGGCGCCGCTACTCACGGCCAGCTCGAAGCTGCGAAACTCTTGATAGCCTGTGGCGCTCTTGTCAACCCTGTTGCCAATCAATCTTCTTCTGCACCTCTTCACCAAGCTTGCCGCTCGAACGACATCGAGATGGCTCGCCTGCTTCTCCTCAACGGTGCCGATGTCAGCATGGAAAACTGCTACAAGTCCAGTCCTCTGATGTACGCAGTCAAGTACGGCTCCCCTGCTTTAGTAGCTCTGGTACTCTCGTACTACCCGAAACTGGACGCACCATCATTCATGGACACAACGGCTATCCACTGGGCGGTCTTCAACGGTCGGCCAGAAGCATTGGCCTTGTTGCTCCAAGCAGGCGCGGATCCTGATGCCCGCATGGCAGACCAAAGCACGCCTTTGCACTGCGCGGTCATGAAGGGTGCTACTGGTATGGTCGGAATTTTGCTAGAATTTGGGGCAAATGCCGGGTTCACGGACAACTCAGGAAGATCTCCGATTGAAGTAGCGACGTCCAGTGGACATCGCGGCATTGTCGAACTGCTGAAAGGTGTTTGGGCTTGAAGGGAGTGATGAAATGAATTTACGATCACGACTGATACCACTTATGATTAGACACTACTAGACTGTATGACTATTTGTACTCCGAGATGCCGATTCAAGACTTGACCACGTACCTTGCTAGATGAACGGCTTCCTGTCAACGAGCACCAGATGAACCCCGCAGTAAATCCGCAAGAGGCAGTGAGACGGGCCCGAAGTGCTCTCAATAGCAGTATAGGCAGTCCAAAGCTTATGGCCTTTGATACCAGCTCACATACCAGCTCACATACCTCGGCGCCCACGCGAAATGAGGACGAGCATGAGAAGATATAGCCTTGGTGGAGAGAACATCCCACCTCTACCATAAGAAGCGCAAGAATCCTACAGTCAAGACAGCTTGCACCAAAGAAAGCTCCGGCCCCGGCCCCAACTCCGGCCCAAGAGAAAGAGAACGTTGCGCCTGACCCGAGGTGATCGAGGTGGATGTTGGTTGTGACCAAGGTGGTGTCTGCGCTCATTGAAACATCTCCGACAAGTATGGACCAGGAGATCATCGCGCTTGCGGCCGCGGTGGCATTTGCGCATATGAAGAAAGTTCTGGCTCACGTTGCTGAAGAGTACATCACGCATGTCTTGGAACGATTGGAAAGCTGTGCTCGAACAAACGATGAGCCGTTTCATGTAATATCTATATTCTAGCGGCGAATGATTCCTCGCAAGTACTAAAGACTGGTCAATCTTCCCATGAGGACGGCCTGCAGAGGGTAACAACGGCTCAATGCTTTCGAGAAGCGGTTTTCATTCCGTTGGTTCATCTTTCATCTCAACACTGCTGATCCATCACGGCTTAGACTTTCTGACTAATTCCATCGCATCAACCTACAGCTAAACCATTGGCCAAACAGGAGTTCGCTTGGTGGGCCGGCCCTAAACGCCGACCTCGCAGAGCTGTTGTGGAGAACGAGAGCTGCAGCTTGAAGCTGACTACGGTACTTTGACCCACCAACAGATCTTCCATAAGAACCCAACGACATGCCAGTAAGATTCTGAATCCTTTTTCGAAACATCTTGTCATTGAGATCTGTACTTTCAACAACGTTTAATCACCCCAAACTACACTCCTCAAGTCAACAACCTGGTACGGCAACGAGCGAAAGCGGAGGAGGAAACATGTCACTCTTACGCATTATGTCGTTTGGTCAAGGTAAAGTAACAACAAGCAGGCGGGTGCTTGCCTATCAGTCGATGGCCTCTGCCCTTGTCAGACTCCGATCTCACCTCCAAGTGGAGAGTCTGGCTGAGCGTGAGACGTCGACTGCTGGGCTCGCTGAGAATACACCGTTACGAACTTGATCAGCGTAATAGCTGCGAAAGAACATGCTTCCTTCCCCAAGCCCTCCTTCAGTGCCCTGAGAATGGGAGGTATTGACTGAATAGCAGCGCCGACATGTCTTCCGACAAGATCACTTTCTTGACGAACTGGTTGGCTTGCCCTTTGCTTTTGTAATCGTTTACTGATCATAGACTGACCTTGGACGAAAGGCACGCCACGCCGTATCACGCTCCGCTGTACCTGGCTCAGGCCAAGGGATTTTTCAAGGATGAGGGCATTCAGGTTGCTCTCTTGGAGCCGAATGATCCGAGTGACGTAACGGAGATCATTGGCACGGGCAAGGTTGATCTTGGGTTCAAAGCCATGATCCACACTCTGGCTGTAAGTTGTTCACTACCTCGATCTTTGACTTGGATACCAGTACGCTGATTCTGCGAGACAGGCCAAAGCCCGCAACTTCCCGGTCCTCTCGATCGGCTCTCTCCTCGACGAGCCCTTCACCGGTGTCGTCTACTTGAAAGACTCCGGCATTACCACCGACTTCCGTACTCTCAAGGGCAAGCGCATTGGCTATGTTGGCGAATTTGGAAAGGCAAGCTATGCTCCATCGATCATGCATCCCTCCTTACAACTAACCCTCAAACGCCACTAGATTCAAATCGACGAGCTCACCTCTCATTACGGCATGTCTCCGACCGACTACACCGCCGTTCGTTGCGGGATGAACGTCTCCCGCGCCATCATCAACCGCGAGATCGACGCCGGCATCGGTCTCGAGAATGTGCAGATGGTCGAGCTCGAAGAATGGCTCGCTGGCCAAAACAGGCCCAAGAGCGACGTGCAGATGCTTCGCATCGACGAACTCGCCGAGCTGGGCTGCTGCTGCTTCTGCTCGGTCTTGTACATCGGCAACGAGTCTTTCATCGCGCAGAACCCGGGCAAAGTCCGCTCCTTCATGAAAGCCGTCAAGCGCGCTACGGACTTTGTCCTTGCCAGCCCGGAAGAAGCTTGGAAGGAGTACGAGGCTTTCAAGCCTGCCATGGCGACGCCGCTGAACCGCAAGATCTTCGAGCGCAGCTTTGCGTACTTCTCCCGCGATCTGAAGAACGTCCAGCGTGACTGGGAGAAGGTCACGAAGTATGGAAAGAGGCTTGGCGTGCTGGAGGAGAGCTTCGAGCCGAACTACACCAACGAGTTCTTGAGCTGGGAGTTGGATGAGGATCAGACTGACCCGACCGGCGACCAGAAGTTGATGGTCAAGTTGCAGCAGGATGTTGCTGAGAAGGGCGGGTTCAAGAGGTTGGACGGTGGCAGATGTGGTTGCGCCGTTCCTACTGCTGCTTAGATGGACAGGCTGCCTGTCCGCTAATGAGTGTCGGGTACTACCTACTGTGGGAGTACCTTGACTTCACTCTTGCGTTACTTTACGGCCGATGCTGCAGGAGAAAGAGAGAGAGAAGCACTCACCACACTCGTTTAGTTGATCAAAGCATCACGATTCTGCATCACGATTCTGCTCGGTTCAATTGACACTTCCAACCTTCACTGGTAACTAGCCAACGAAGATGCACCAAAGTCGACGATACTACCTACTGTCGTGTAAAAATTTGCGTCATCGCAAACGGTTTGTGTTTGTGTCACCCTGCTGCTTCTCAACACTTTCGTCGTCTACTACACACCTTCAAAAGCACTCAGTTGCACTCAACCTCACAGGCGCCAACCTTGCCGCTACCATCGAACCTGGTCCGAATTTCAGCCTGATCCGGCTAAGTGATCATCGCGCTGCTTAACAAGACCAAACGCCATCTTCGCACCGAGTTGGATACTTTCCCCGTCTCTTGCCACTTGATATTGACACCTTCCATCCAAACCTTGATCGCAATGGCGCAAGAACCCATGCAGTAAATACATACCCTTGTGTGCCTGTGTATGTTATCTAACGAAATCGTCTAGATTCTCGTTCGCTCGCGTGAACACCTACACGAACGCCTCGGGTGAAATTATCACTGAGCACATGACTCCCCAACATCCGAAGCCACCAGATTCCGATGATTCAGAACAATCGTCTAAGGGCGGAGGGAGCCCAGATTTTGATAGAGGAGCGACGCCTGAGCAAAATGATGATCTGTTGCTAGATGATATGGTGTTCAGCAGAGAGGTGACACCGGAGCATGAGGGAGGATTGCTGCCGGATAGCCCTATGATCAGCAGACAAGTGTCACCAGACGCCAAGTACGGACAACTGAGTGGGTGGTCCGGCAGAGAAGTGTCACCAGAGCATGCGTGGGAACAACCGATTCCACCATTCAACACAGAAGTAGCAACAGAGCCCACCACATACTACACGCCGCAGGCTGCAGACCCTGACTTCAACTTCATTCCTCTCCACGAAAAAAGACCTGCAATCAATGAGCATGATCGCAGTGACGACGAAGCCGACGACTGGAACACGATTGTACGCTGCGAAGAGCCCGATCAGCAAGCTTATATGAAAGCCACTGCAAAGGACGGCACCTCGATCTATCGCAAGCCCCCATACCAGACGGATCTCAGTGATGAGGTGGGCACGGTCGGTGACCCAACATCAGCCAACCTCGATGGCTTTCGAGTATGTTGCAATCCCACAGAGGGCGGTCCTCCTCCGCTCGCCAAGGTCCACTTAGTTTTCGAAGTCAGCCCAGAAAACCGACCGCACCCGAGATCGTGGCTGGGACTGCCTACGACGTGTCTGTATGAGGATGCATCGCGTGCCGAGACACTCGCTCTTCGCATCGAATGGGACAACGAGCATGGGGAGATTGAGAGCGAGTATCTCAGATACGCCCACACTCCTCTCTTGTTCAGCACTACCCACGAAGGGCAATATGATGGACTAGGTCTTGCCATCGGCATTCTCAACCATCTGGAGAACAGGGAGATTGTCCAGAACAAACGACCATTTGTGAGAGACTTTGGCAAGGCTCGCATATTGCACATCATTGTCGACTTCTTCCTCCAGAAAATAACGTTGCAGGGATACCTAGACCCTCCTCAGAAGGTCGCGGACGCGAGCATCCGCGCTCAAAATACGATCCATCAGGACTTGATCGCCGCCGGAGCAGAGAACATCAACCTGCAACTCGGAACATTCCGCGGCACCGAAGAGAGGACGAGATGCGATCGATGCTTGGTGGCTCACACCATCGCAGCCGGGAATGGTGAGAGCGGTCGCGTCGAGAAGATGTGCTCGGTCATAGCCTGCGGTGCGGATTGCGTACTGGCGGTTGGAACCAATCGGTGCACCCTCTGCCAACAACTCGGCATCGACTGCACATACACCAACGATGTCCTTGAGAATCCGGCGCTTCTCCGAGCGCTGTGGCATGCTCCGACAAGCATATAAGCCTTTGTGATCTCCGATCCCGAGCTCGTCACGACTGTTGATGGATAGTTCGATGCCGTATGTAGCACTGAACGATTGACAGCCAGTTCGATACCGCATGTTTTTTGGCATCAAACCCGATGGTCAGGTGTGTGCCGCATGACCTCGTCTTCCAGATTGTGAGATGTCGCAGTCATCGACTTGATTAACATCTTGAAGCACGACAGAGAAAGCGAAGATGAGCCCGTGAGATTGAGTACACGACGCATTTTGCAGAAGGAAGAGGGGTTGCAAGGAGCTTAGCGTCATCTGTTGTGTTGACGTTCGTCTTCCGTAGAGAATGTTGTTGCTGCGGTCAGGTACACACAAGGTCTAAACTCAGTTAGTGTGTAGCGAATCGATATGCGCATATCTTCGGCGCGATGATGACAATGTTTCCAGAACCGTGAACATGTGTTTGAGTGATTGAAGAAGTTAGGTCGGAAGAAGCGTTGTACTCTGATTCACTTACATTTCTCCGATTGGCCACGGGATGTCCGGCGCTAAGGGATGTCCAGAGGACAATCATAGTCCTCCGTCAGGACCTTAGGAGTCGAGATACACACAAGTTCACCAATATCGTACATATTGAAGTCTCGCTTGCGAGATGTTAGAGCAGATCAGACAGGCTCAACATTTGTCTCTTCACTTACATTTCGTTGAAATCGAATTTGCGAGTCGACGAGCAATTTGTGAAGCACACGTGACTTCGCGGCGGAGTCGCGATCACTAGATTCACGTAAATGTAACTTCAACCGCTACCGAAGGATCACGCATTAAAACGACACGAACATCCACCAGATACACGAAGCGCTGTACTGGTTGCTCTTTCAAGGCTATCGCCATGATCAACTAGCGACCAGACCCAACTACTGAGCTTTCGCATCGTGACACCAACGATGGAATCTCCTCGAGAGTCGAAACGCAGGAAACTGGATACTCCTAGCAAGCAATCGCCTGCTGCAGCTACGACCACCCGGAAGAGAGCTACCCCCAAAGCAAAGTTGACTGGTACACCAGCGAGCCGCGCAAAGCAGGCAAAAGAAGCTCTCTCCGGAGCCTCTCCCAACGCCCAGCCAAGCAACATCGATCGAGCAGAGCCGACCACTGCAGCTCCACAGAGCGCGCTCGGAAAACTGAAAGCTAAAAAGCAGGCGCAAGGAGATGGTCGAACTACGGTCGCAGCGCCTAGCCCGGCAAAGGTCCCCTTGACACCCTCCAAGGCAGGCATGGCCGGCTTCTTCAAGAAGTTCGCGGATCCCCGTCTTGTTTCGATGAGAGAGGAAGAGACGGGTGGAGGGAGCAGCGAGGATGTCCTGGAAGAAGAATCAGATGGCTCTCCATCTTCTACTATACGAGTGAACGGCCGCAAGAAATCGCTCACAACCAAGCTTCGAGAACACGCCGGCCAGCGGCACTCGGCATCGCGATCAGCGTCTCCTGTCAAAAAGAAGACGTTTGAAGACGAGATACACGACTTGGAAGAGGCTGCTCGGAAAGAAGCTGGTGCGGACAATGCGACACCTAGTACCAGCACCCGTCAGGCTGGTTCGAGAACCAATACACCTAAGCAAACGCTCAATGGATCGGTGAATGGCCGAGCGACAAGAGAAGAACACTTGTTGGCAGAAAAGCCAACCCCTATTGGAAAAAACTCTCCTCTAGAGAGGAAATCTCCCACTGAGAGAGCAGCGCCAGGAGGTAAAGTTACGCCGGCAGGAAAGAAACCACGAGGCAGGCCTCGTAAGAGCGTCGAGCCTCAAGCCGTTGCCGTTCCCGAACAGTCTGTCCCAGAGATCTTCATAGATGGAGACGCGATGGAAGTGGACGATTCCGAGGACGACAGGCTAGGCGCTGCGAGAAGTGCAGCCTCCCCAGTATCGAAGCGATCACAGCCTGTGGGAACACCCCAGAGAAGCAGTGCAAAAAAGACCAGGGACAAATCCAGTGCAGAGTTCGCCGAGCTTCCCTCGATCACCGAAGCACAGATCGAGCTCCTTCAATACATGACTCTAGAGAAGATTCATGGTAAACGACCTATACCTTTGACGAATCTGAGCGACGAGTATTCAAAAGTAAACACAGTGATTAGCCAAACAATCACAGCTGGCGAGAGTAACAGTATGCTTCTCATTGGCTCAAGAGGGAGTGGGAAAACGACCTTGGTCAACCACGTCCTACGAGAGCAAGCGAAAGAACACCCTGACGATTTCCACGCCGTTCGCCTCAACGGCTTCATCCACACAGACGACAAGATCGCTCTACGCGAGATTTGGAGACAACTTGGTCGCGAAATGGATCTGGACGAAGAAGAGAATACCACGAGAAACTATGCAGACACTCTTGCCTCGCTGCTTGCTCTCTTGTCGCATCCGCTCGAGCTCGGTCAAGAACAAGCACCCGGGCAGACCAACAAGAGTGTTATATTCATCCTCGACGAGTTTGAGCTCTTCGCGTCACACCCGAGGCAAACGCTCCTTTACAACCTCTTCGACATCGCTCAAAGCCGGAAGGCCCCTATTGCAGTCCTCGGCCTCACCACTAGAATTGATGTAGCCGAGTCTCTGGAGAAGAGAGTCAAGAGTCGATTCAGTCACCGTTACGTTCATCTTAGCTCGCCGAAAAGCTTGGCCGCTTTCGTGGACGTGTGCAAAGCCGCACTATCGATCGAAGATGACTCGGTTCAGGAACATGAACGAGACAAGTTCGATCTCGATGTCAGCGATAGTTCGGGAGGTTCGGCGCTCGATACTTGGAATACTGCCATCGAAGGTGTCTTCGCGTCTGACGCCTTTGTGGCACTTTTACGCCGGATATATTACACGACAAAGTCTGTCAACGACCTACTCGGAAGTCTGCTCATTCCATTGTCAACGTTGCCGGCATCGGCCGCTACAGCCACTGCTATACGGGAACATATCATCTCTGCACTAGGCCCTAAGCTTATGTCGCCAGACTCAAAGCTGATCTTGCTTTCCACTCTTTCCACCCTCCAGCTGGCCCTACTCATCTGCGCTGCAAGACAGACCGCCATTCACTCTACAGAGACAGTCAGTTTCAACCTCGCATACGAAGAGTACAAATTGCTCGCTTCAAAGGCAAAGATCCAAGCTGCAGCATCCGGCGCCATGGGAGCGGGAGGTAGACTTTGGACGAAAGAGATAGCGAAGGACGCCTGGATGGATCTCATCGATGTAGGCTTGATGATGGAAGATGGGTACTCGGGCAGAACCGGTGGAGGAGCGGCTGGTCGGGCAGACGTAAGTCTGGAGGAGATTGCACGTTCTGGTGTTGACTTGGGCAGTTGGGGCAGGTGGTGCAAGGAAATCTGATTGGTCCTACGTACTGGACGCAACTCTGAACAACAGGGGCCAAGATCACGCAAACAGAGCGGTCAGGCAGTATCAGGACACTGCAAGCTCACTATATGTATTTTCAAGCCTCAGAGCTGATGGATAGATGCTGGGCTGTAACACCACCCTTGCCGCGAGCAATTGCAACGACGTTCACCTTGCCAATATGCACACTATAGCCGCCGTAAAGTGGTTCTGCCGGGACGAAAGGCTCGACGTCTGTCACGACTGACCATGCAAAGTCGTCCTTCTGTGCAGCAATCGGCTTGCCATCCACGAAGACCGATACCTCAACCTCAGCCACATCCCCCGAGCGTCCCAGGGTACCAGACAAGCGCAGCATTCGGTCGTCCAGATGAGGCTCCATGATGTGAAGCTTCGGCGGCGCATATCCTTTTCGCTCATCGCTTCCTTTCGACCACCTCGCTTCAATCTCATCGGTCGGCAAATCAGGCGTCACGAGTGGTCTCTGCCGTCTCACCGACGCCTTCTCAAAAGCCTGCGCAAACTGCAACAGCTGGCAATCCTGCCCGTGTCTCCCGGCAAATGTGAGATTGCAAGGCATGTCTTTCCCGGCCAAAAGGCCCATGGTGGTGCTGACCGTCGGCACTCCCATGTGCCTCAGAGCCCGGTTGCCGTTGGAATACTTCACCCCGTTCTGCAGAGCATGCTTGGCGCTCGCATCGTCGAACTCCAGATCCGCTCTTCCTACATCTCCGTTCGCAGGGAACACAACGGCATCGACTCCCAGGCTCGCCATCCAGTCTTCCAGATCCCGCTTGCGCTGCGCTTCCAATGCTGGCAGAGCTTCTGCTATCCCTTCAATCTCCCAGATGGACTTGCCCTGCCGCTTGCGAGCTCGCTCTACGAGGCCGGGATAGTCCATGAAGTTCTTCTGCTCCATGTAGCGATCTGGAATATAGTCGCTGGGCCTGGGGAACATCTGACTCCCATCGGCAGAAGCCAGATCCGGGTAATCTGGATCGCCGTTGGATTTCAGAAAATCATCCCAGAGGTACGCGACCAGCTCGCCGCGCTCTTTCGCGTTCCAGTCCGATTGGAAGCCTTGGACGTTGTTCGCGTGGCCTGATTGCGAATCGTCTTCGTAGCGGGATACGAGTGGGAAGTCTGTTTCTATTATTGTGGCGCCGAAGGATTCGAGGGTTTGGCGGGCTGCTTTCCATAGCGCGATCACTTCTTCGGACACGAAGGTTGGTTTCGCTTGCGGGTCATGGCCGCCTATGAACATCTTCGGTACTGCGAGGCGTTTGCCTCGGAGGGAGTCGCGGGATGTATTTGTGAGATCGATGAAAGAGTTTGGACGCTCGGCTTCTTCTATCTGGACACAATTCTGCGCAGCCCAGAAATTCTCCTGTTCTCGCGAGTCTTTAACGGCGAGGACGTCGAGGACTTGAAGCATGTCGTCTACAGTGCGGGTTTGCGGCACGATCACATCGCACGTAGGATACAGAGGCCAGACTCCACGAGGCGAAATCATGTCTCGAGATCCAGTGTAAGCCACGAGTGCGTTGTTTGATGCCGGCGAACGTCCGGAGCTCACCGTCTCAGATCCTATACCGAATGCGGCGAAGCTGGCGGCTGTGGAAGTGGCAGAGCCATTCGATGAACCTGATGAGAATGCCGCTGTGAGGTATTCCGGGTTGTAAGGACTTTCTGCTCGTCCGTACAAACCGCGGTGCATGCCTGAAGCCATCATCGGAGGCGTGTTGGTGCTTCCCATGCACACTGCGCCGGCTTGACGCAATCTCTCTGCCACGAAAGAGTCCTCGTTCGCGATGAGATTGGCGAAAGCGGGAGAGCCGGAGGAGCAGGTCATGCCTTTGTACTTCATGCTGTCCTTCAGCGTGTACGGGATGCCGTCCAGAGGTCCTTTGGTTTGACCACGGGCGCGCCTTTCATCTGAGGCTGCGGCTTCATTAAAAAGGTCTGGATTGAGTTTGACGATTGAGTTGAGACATGGTCCTCGAAAGTCGTAAGTGTGAATGCGGACTAGGTGTTTGGCTACGAGCTCGACGCTTGTGATTGCTCCTGATGTGAGAGCGTCTTGTAGCTCAGTGATGGATGCTTCGACGATGCTCTGGGTCTTTTTAGCTTGGGGTTGGGCGAGATGGTGGCTTTGCTGCTTACTGTGGACATGATTGCGATTGTTTGGATTCGAGGCAAGATGTCCTTGGTCGTACTAACCACGCTAAACAGAGTGTCCTGGCTTTCGTATACAGAGCCGAGTTGCTTTCCCTGTTACCCAATGATACAATCAACCTTGTCTTCCTCGAGAATCGGTCGTTGACTCGTTGACATATGCTGTTGGCTTGGTGTGGGAAGTGTTTGAGAAGGTATTACTTGAAAGTTAGTGAAAGCGACTCTACCGAGTTGAGTGATTGATTCATCTTGCACCATCTGCCTTCTCCACCTTGGATGAGGCCGAGATAGCAGAGGTAGTTGGCCGAGAGTGTTGGCCGTGGAAGCTGATTGGGTTTGGGACGACTCCACAATTGACTTGCAATCGGCCGACGCCCTCCGATAAGTAACATCTTGGCCGAAACGATAGATAGATAAATACATATCCTCCGAAGTATCTTTCTGCTGTAAGTAGACCGGTTGCAAAGAACGACTCCTCGCCGCCCACAAACCACGACTCAGTAGAAACCCAAAGAAAAGTAGATTACCACCGATCATGGCGCCCTCAGCAATCCTCGAACCCACTCCCACGATAGCGACTCCAACCGCCACCCTGAAAGCGAAAAACGCTGTTACTCAAGAAACAGAACCAGACACGGCTCAAAAAGAATCAGACGCAAAGCCCAAAAGCGCTCTCCAGCTCATTTCCCAAGGCACAACCCTCCCCGGCATCCCCACCTTCCCCTCCTACGCCGCCCACCGACAATGGATGCTCACCAAAATGGCCCTGGCCTTCCGCGTCTTCGCCCGCAAAGGCTACACCGAAGGCATGTCGGGCCACATCTCCGTCCGCGACCCGGAAAACCCTCACACCTTCTGGACAAACCCGCTGTCCAAACACTTCGGCCTGCTCAAGGCTAGCGACATGATTCTCGTCGACTACGACGGGAACGCGATCGGCGGGAACATGAGCCTGCCGGCCAACGCGGCGGGTTTCTTGATTCATAGTGCTGTCCACAAGGCTAGGCCGGATGTTGTGGCGGCTTGTCATACGCATTCGCCGTATGGCAAGGCTTGGAGCAGTTTTGCGAAGAGGTTGGAGATGTTGAATCAGGATGTTACGTACTTTTATGGGGAGGCGCAGGCGGTCTATGAGGTGTGTTTCCTTTCGAGATCTTTCTTTTCTTTTCTTTTCTTCGCTTTTGATCTTGTTCTTGTGTTATAGTCACTCCGCAGCACGAACGACGGCGTGTATTGTTTTACTGACAAGAAACCTGGCAGGAATTCAACGGCGTCGTCTTCTCCGAAGAAGAAGGCCACCGCCTCGCCGCCGCGCTGGGGCCCAAAGGCAAAGGGCTCATCCTGCGCAACCACGGACTCCTCACAGTCGGCGGAACAGTCGACGAGGCCTGCTACTTGTACACACTGATGGAGAGGAGCTGCCAAGTACAGCTGCTGGCAGAAGCCGCTGCTGCCAACGGACTGCCGAAGGTGTACGTTCCTGAGGAGGCGGCCAAGTATACGTTTGAGGCCGCGAGTGATCCCGAGGCGCTGTATTGGGAGGCGCAGCCGGATATGGATTGGGAGGCGGAGGTGTGTGGAGGGAGGCATGCTGAGTGATATCTTTTCTGCTAACGTCTTGGTGGCGTTCGTTCAAGCGATGGTATGTGATGGGATGAAACGAAATGAGATCGGGTAGCACGGTATGGCATGTATAGGCTGGCATGTGATGAGATGGTATGGAATGGTATGCAGAAGAAAACCATTCTACAAGTTCGAAACATCAAACACAAGAATAGGACAAAACGACAGCGACATGGGAGAGACCTCGAAATCGGAACAAGCATTCTTGTCATTGTAAAAGGAGTCTATCATCTTTTGATGCATGCACGTAGTGAAAGGCGTGCTGAGTATGACCGTGACTGCCTGGCAAAAAGTTGGCATTTGAAGAAAACAAGCGCTTCGGTCTTTCAAAGACCATGTGGTATATCCGAATTGTATTGCCCCTCCTCCCTACCCGCGTTCAAGTCGTCAAAGAATCATTTTCCCACAGAAGAAAAGGTATCCAAAAGCAGCGGTGCGCACACGCGCTGCAAGAGGAGAAGAATTGAATGTTGACAGGCTGGGCAAGCTCGTGAGAGCAAGTAGCCTGTGTCGTGTCGGTTGTCGAGTTCAGAAGAAGTCTAGCCGGAGACTGCCCATTTTTTCAGTGCTTCAAGAGTGGCCGCGGTTGGCGTTACCCTGGCCAACAAGGTTGACGACAGGGTTGAAGTTCTTGGTGGAGCACCAAGGAGTGATGGGCTTGGAGCCCTCGCCATAGTAAGCGGTCTTTCCGTCTTGCATGATGGCGACCTTGGGCTTGTCGCCACTTTGGCTGAGGTTCTTAGGGAAAGGCACAGAACCCATGGCGGGACCAGTCCAGGTGGCATCAAAGTCGTAGAAGGTGTTGTCTCCGAGAGACAGGGAGATTGTAGAGTCCTTGGTGACGAGGGCCCAGGCGAAGACGGCATCCTCAACCATGTCGCTGTTGCGGATGACGGAGGAGCCCTGGTTGCACTGGGCGTCCTTGGAGTGCACGCGGTACCAGAAGACGACCTGGTCCTCGGTGATGGCGGGCTTCTTGCCGTTCTTCCACCAGGAGATGTAGTACTTGGTGATGATGCGCCACGGAGCGTGGTTCTGGCCGTCGACGTAGCGGGCCATGAGGTTCATGTCGGCGTAGTCGGTGGCGGAGGTGGAGTTACCGGGCAGGTCGCGGAGGTAGTGAGACTCGCACCAGTCGTTCCAGGTCAGGAGTTCGATGATGTCGGGCTTGACTTCCTGCTCGGCGATGGCTTGGAGACGCTTGACGAAGAGCCAGTCGGAGGGCGCGACCCAGGCGTCCATGGGGTTGCCGTCATCGAGATCCTTGAACTGCCACGGGGAGACGGCCATGATGTAGGGACCGGTCTTGCCCTCCTTCTTCATCTGAGCCTGGAACTTCTGGTCGGCACTGACGGTGTTGTTAACACCGTCAGACATGGGCCACGCCTGCCAGTTGAAGTAGCCGTCAACAGTCGCGAAGTCGGTGACCATCTTGAAGGCAGCTTCGACGGGGTTGTTCTGGGCCTTGGTAGCGTAGTTGGTCAAAGCAGGAGTGAAAGAGATGGCGTTGCCAGAGAGTCTCATCTTGAGCTTGAGGTCGACGAAGAACATGTTTCCGTACTGCTTGACACTGTCGCCGCCGTAGGTAGTCACGAGGATGTTGCTGTTCCAGCGGTAGGTGGCCTTGCTGCCCGCGTGCTTCTGGAGAACGTCGGACATGTAGGTGGTGTTCCAGTAACCGCCATTGTTGCACTCGGACCAGGACATGTCGAAAGAGTGGACGATCTTGAAGCCGAGTTCCTCGGCGGCCTTGTAGGCGTCGTCGATGCGGTCCTCCTGCCACTGGAGACCGCTCTGGCAGTCTGGGGGCATCCAGTTCATGGCGAAAGCGTCGATGCCGATGGACTGGGCTTGCATCATGTCGGACTTCCATTGAGCCTGGTTGTACGCGTAGGCGTTCTGGACCATGAAGTGGGCGAAGACATCGGTGGCGGCAACGGCGCGGATGGAGATCGCTGCGAGAGCAGTGACGGCCAGCGTAAGAGAGAACATGTTGATGTGTGGTTTTGGTGTTGGTGTTGGTGTTGGTTTGTTTTGTTTTGTTTTGAAAGGGTTTGTCTTGGTGATTTCTTCGTTTCGAGGATGTCGAGAGTCGGTATTGGATCGAAAAAGACAGTGGTGGTGACAGGGAGTGTCAAAGTGAGGTTTCCTAAAGAATGGCAGGCTCGTCAAGAGCTGTTGGGGGGGAGAAAGAATGAACGACGGGTAGCAACCTCACAGAGGCGCGTGTAACGAGGGATGGTCTGGAGGGCAGATGGACGAAGCAAACAAGTGAAGTGAAGTGAGGGCGGACGGCCGCCGACTGAAGTAGTCCCCGGGTGGGCGGCGGCAACAGGGCATGTTGCGGATTTGTTATGCACCAGGAATGGCACAGCATATGCAGCTAGCACACTGCTGAACATTCCCTGTCGCATCAGCGGCAGTCCAACACGGCGCCTCACATCGAGTCAGGTGTCATGTGGTTTGTCGCTCCAAAGGCTCCACGGTGGTTGCGGCATCGTTGTCTCGAGCGTCTCGACAAGCTTGCACGGCTACCGTGGTGCGCTGTGAGCTTCAGGGAGTCGCGATCAGCCGCCACCCATATCATCTCATACCGCCTCCCATTGGTCAGGATGGCTTCACATAACGGTCAGGGTTAGGGTCTCATTGTCGGTAGGCCTAGCCGGACCCACCTCACTCTACACTAGATCATCGACCAACACTCGTCGCGTTTCAGATAAGTTCCACCGGCTCGGCAAGGGCATGACAAGAAGCGTGGAGTCCTGGAGCATGTGCGCGATACGCAGTCCATGCAAGGATGACGCCCGTTTGTTCCTCAGCCGCCCTGGCGCTTGCGCAAAGGTGCGACATGCTCACATGTGCCATCTGCCTCGCACTGCATCCTGGCGCTGTTTGCGCGCGACCGCTGACACGGGTGGCCGTGAGAAGGTGCACTTTCGGACAGTCAGCGACGCTCCACTCCACCGCAATTTGCAATCTGCCATGCAACTTGCCGTATCTCCTGCATGCGGCTTTGATAGAGCTGAAACGAACCTCGGACTCCAATCCCGGTAAACCCTTGGACAGCACACCCGTTCCCACTTAATGTTATCCGGCTCGTCGCCCAATGATCGTCTTCTATGTCTATATGTGTAACCGCTAGAACCTGTTGTCGGCCGAGAAGAGCAACAGCGCCAGACTATGCCTTATCCACAGCCCTGCCAGCCCGCAAATTGTCTGCATAATCAATATCTCGACCGCGAGCCGGTCTTCCCTCAGTGGCCCACGCCAGACCAGCCAGAGATTGAGGATCGTGAAGTTGCTAGTCTCCGTCACTCGCCCCTTCCCGTCAGTCTCCACCCTCACCAGGCGCAATCTAGCCAGCACTTTCAGTGCCTCCCCAACCACATTCCGGAGCGGCTTCTCCTCTGCGAACGTTGCCACCGACGGCTCGAGCAGGCCGGTGCGAGCGTTGAATCGTGGTAGGCGGTGGCGCGGGCAGGGAACAATCTTGAACAACTGCGGGGCCGAGTAGCAGAAGTTGAAGATCTGGGGGATGAACAGCAGCAGCAGGGTTTTGCTGAAGTGGCCCAAGATGCCCACCACGGCAAATACCATGCCGGCGAAATAACAGTACGTGTCGCCGACAAACACCTTGGCTGGGAACCAGTTGTGTTTCAGCAGGGCCATCGACACGCCAATGAACGGCAGTAGCAGGTATACGCTGAACAGGTGGCTCTCGGCTGCCGGGTGCGGCTGGTGCAGTTTGGGCGACAGGTACAGCATGTCGTTGAGCACCAGCAGGAATGCTATCACCAGCGACTGGCCCACTTCGATGCCGTTGATGCCGGCCAGAATGTTGATGCAATTTGGGCAGAAGATCGAGACTGCCGCCATGTAGAGGTAGTAGAATCCTCCCAGATCCACCAGCTCTCCTAGGTAATTTCGCAGCGGCAGAGGCACCACGACGTGCGTGACGCCAAAGTCGACGAAATATAGTCCTAGCATTGGCAGCGCGGCGAAGGCAGGGATGAAGAATTTATGCCGCCATCGCATGTCGAACGAGTCGTCGAGGATGCCCAATATTGTCACCGTGGCCAGGGTGCCGTATGCGAAGCCGTACGATGCGAGCTGGCCGGCGTTAGTCGAACACCTCGTTCACACGTGAAACCAATGGACCCTTACCTTCTCCAGGGGAAATCGATGTAGAAAGCGGCCATTTTCGAGTTCGCCCGCTTCGACAATGCGGTTCCTGTCGCGCGCCCCGACTGTGGCGGCGGCGATGTCTTGCTTGAAGGCAAAAGGGAGGAAATTTACAATCGCCAGTAAATATACAAGGGCAGAAAGCAGGCCCATGGCTTCGGGTCTGGATGTTAAACATACATGTCAGTGAGGGTTCTAGATCAAATTGATTTGCATTCCACAGTCGCACTCACAATTCAATCGGATTCTTCTTCGAGAAGTCCTTGCCCTTGTAGCCTCGCCGTATGAACACGTCGCCAGTCCATGGAATCAGCGCATATGTAAAAGCGAATGCCACGCCTGCAATGGCCAGCGACGCGAACAGCGGTTCTCCATCGCTGCGCCAGGCATTGACGAGTATCGAAATGCAGGCAATAGAGAGTACGCTGAGCGAGTACGTCTCCGTGTTGCTCAGAGGCTGCATTCCGTCGACTGTCTCTCGAGCTGTTGTACAGAGTGCATACGCCGTTGTTGATCGATGCAGTACAGTCTGTACAGTGATGCAAGCTGGCAAGAGCCGCGGGGATCGGCAGGCAAGACTTGGCAGGGGAGAACTTTTGCCTTGCCGATGGATAGACTAAACTACCGAACTCGAATATCACTGATTAATGCCATCAGTCTTGTGCACACCACTATGGAATAGATGTACAGGGTTTGTTTCAAGAAGAACACTCTACCACCACGGCTCAGCTCGCTACGGCTCACCCGAGTGTTTCCCGTGCCATCTTGTGAGCCATTTACTTGCTCACACTAACATACCGGAAAGCGTATACGCGTGATCTACAGGTTGCTGTACCTGGTTTCAGGAGAGTAAATCCGACAAGTGTTACTGCAAGTGGACCTTCGATAATCACGAGATGGCCACCAGTGGCGCCCACCGCTTTTCACACGGCCACAGGGACTTACTCCTGGCGGTGAGCTATAACATCTACGGCACGCGCGCCGCCACTTCGTCGTCAGATCACAAGCTCAAGATCTGGGACTGTAACGAGAAGACTGGGACTTGGATTGTGACCGATGCCTGGACGGCGCATGACGCGCAGGTCACGGATGTGAAATGGAACGGCCCTTATGTCGGCGAGCACGTCGCGTCCATCGGCGAGGACGGCACGCTCAAGATTTGGCAAGAAGACGTCAACGAACCCGTGAACTCTGGTCGTCGATGGAAGCGGGTGTTCCAACTGGTCACTGCGACGGGCGTGCCGTTCATGGGACTCGATCTGAAGAACATCGGCGCTGAAAGCTATCTTGCAGTGGCAACTCGCGATGGTTACATCACCGTCTGCGAACCGGAAGACCACGACGATCTATCGTCGTGGCGAGTCTTGTGGCAGGACTATCTCTGCAAAGTTCCATCGAGGATGGATGAGACCAGCTTCAGAGTGAGCTGGCACAAAGAGGCTCTGCCAACATGGCCTGCAATTCTCGCGGGCTTGGACCGCAAGAGTCTTGGCCTTGCCGTTGCAGTTGGGACGAGCGTGCGTATCTTGCGAACCGACAAAGACCGGAAATTCTACAACGCAGCCAGCCTGGAAGGCGCCAAAGGCCTCGTGAGAGATGTCGCGTGGTCAAATGGCAGCATGCGCGGCTACGACACTCTCGCCACCGCGAGCAAGGACGGGTTTGTCAGGATCTACGAGCTACATACACCCGGCGCGGCGACAATGTCGACATTGAGCAACGGGACCGAAGACGTAGAGCCAATGGCACCACGGTCGCAGTTCCCTACTGCTAGGCCGACTCGCTCCGGCATTGGTGCTGGGCTTGCCAACACCGCGAAGGGAAGGCGTGAGGATCAAGCTGATGCTCCAGGTGCGGTGAAGCAGGAGGCCAAGCTTGTTGCTGAGCTCGAGGTGAGAGAAGGCATGCCTTGGAGAGTGTCCTGGAACCCTAGCGGCGACATGCTCATCTCTACTGCTGATGAGGGCTCGGTGCGCATCTGGAAGAAGTCGGTAGAGGGCAAGTGGCTCGAGGCTGCTGAGGTGGACTCGACGAGAGAATGAAGGTGGTGTACTTCTGTCCTCTGTTGAGATTCTGCATGGTGTACGCGTGAACTCAGCTCGCACCCCATATTGGCAGGCCATTCGCCCGAAGTCGCCTCAGCTTCCGTTGAGAATTCAAAGGATTCGAAGCTGTGAGCTCTTCACCATTCTGAAGGATCGCAACAACTCAGCCTTGGAAGTCAAAGAACTTGCTGATCTGGGGAGCTTGTTCTTTCTTGTCTCTCGATACCGCCGATCTTGTGCTGATTTAGCCTAAGTCGTCTTTAAGGCCGGTTCGGTAAAGCCAAAAGCCATCTTCTGCACCCACCCCGCAGGCTGTACCGGCTGAACCTGGAGGCTGGAGAAACCGGACCCGCCAAACTGCACATGGCTGCGGCAATTTGTGGAACTCAATGCCTGCGCATTTTCAATGCCGACTCAAATGTCCGTGAGATGACGGCATCATAACCTGCTGAATAAGATCATCGCGATATTCGGTGCCGTATTCCTTGCAGACCATGCGGAGGATGCGCAGCTATAAGAACCATGCTCCATCCGCATGCTGACAGGATGCAACTTTCAATCATCAACACCTTTCACACGCATCCGCCATGACCAAGACATCTATATTCACAGCCGCTGCTACTTTGGCAACGCTAGCCGTTGCAACACCCCCTCGCGGTGGCCACCATGACAAACCGGGCCGTCCTGGAGGTTACCCCGGGCACCCTTCGAAATCTGAGGCTTGGAGCCTGAAGAAGTTCACAAGCCTCGTAGCCTTTGGTGATAGCTACACTGATGACTCGAGACTCGGTTACTTTGGTTCGCACAATGGCTCAGCTCCTCCTGTAGGATGGGTCAACCCGGCGGTATGCTCGCGAATACTTATATCGACCTTGATCCGACACTGATTGTGATGCAGAACTACAACTCCGCTTCCGGCGGACGTCCATGGCCTCAATACGTAGCACAATACTCGGGTGCAAACGTTTACAACTACGCCGTGTCGGGGGCCGTTTGCAGCAACGATGTCACTCCACGCACGTTCGCAGCCATCAACGCCGATTTCCCTGCCGTCGAGCAGTACGAAATCCCCGCCTACATCGCCGATTCCAAATACGTCGACGAGAACGGGACGAAATTCATGGACAACCCACCAGACGAGACCGTGTACAGCATCTTCATCGGAACAAACGATCTTGGCAACTATGCCTTCATCTCCGACTCTCAAGTGCCCGGCACCAGCATCGTCAACTACACCGAGTGCGTCTTCGGTGCCATCCAGAGCGTTTACGACAACGGCGGTCGCTACTTCGTCCTGCAGAACGTGGCGCCGTTGCAATTGTCGCCGCAGTACGGTCTGCCCGGCAAGGGCGGTCTCGAATCCACGCAATACTGGCCGGACAAGCCCAGCAATATCACCGAGATCAGCTATAAGATGTTCGAATACGTCTCACTGGTCAATGCCGTCTTCAAGTACGAGACGCCTTACTTGACCGAAGTTGAGAAGCGCTTCCCTGGCGCGCACATTGCTGTCATGGACATCAACGGTTTGGTAGGTGAAACAAGATTGCACTGGAAAGCAAGTAGCGTGCTATGGGCTCAGTCGCTAACAATATTTCTCAGCTCACCGATATCTACAACAACCCATCGCAATACCTCAACGGCTCCGCGCCTCTCGATGTCACAGGTTACGCCAACAACGTGAACGGTTCCAATAACACGAGCCCGGACAGTTTCATGTGGTACGACGAATTGCACCCCAGCGAGCAGACAGACCGCGTCATCGCTCGTGAGTTTGTCGACGTCGTAAAGGGTGGCAGCAAGTGGGCTACCTACTGGTCTGGTTGAACTGCTTGCCTTCGTTGCGGGTTCTTGCTAGAGGTGTAAATAAGAGAATGTAACACCAGCGTCTTCAACGAGGACGCCTCGAAAAACCAAAGTTGCAAAATACTTGCAGTCGAGATTTACAGAACTAAGTGATAACAGAGTCGGAAAATATCGACATTTAGCGAGCATATCAGCTTCCACGGACGAACGATGGGCAGGCGATAGAGCAGTGTGCAGTTTGCGGCAGACTAGACATTCGACTTCTCCGGTCGGTCGTCTCCGATGCGCTGGTGTCGAGCAACAACGATAAGCCGATTAATTTGTAGTAGCAGACTTACCGCACGCTTAGTCTCGGCTTGTGTGACCAGCTTTGCGCGTCCGTGGAATCGACTTTTGTTCGCGAATTTGGAAAGATACTGAGTGACCTTCGGCAATAACGGATGGGTCATTTGAGCGATCTCGACATGGAGATTGTCCGGAGATAAGTGAAGTATCTCATTTACAGAGGTGTATTCATGGTAGCAGACAGAACAGCGGCTCAAGAGCGACCTGCGAAAGTGCATGCTAGGGTATGGTTCACTCCGGTGAAGGTTGGACATTACCGCAGGCGCAGAACACTCACGTGTGCTCACGAATGCCCCGCATCTGATTCGAAGGATTCAGGGCGACCTATTGGGAATGACATCCAGAAGCTATCATCTCTCGGGCTCGCCGTTGGGTGCATCGACAACTAGGCCGGTGTATGCCTCGCGTCGTTGCGTACAAGGAAAAGCGGGCCCCGCAGCGCAGTCGTCTCCTTGGTCTCTCTATTCACGTGCCCGGCTTAGCAACATTAAGGCCTACCTTGCGCTTGGCTAGTCTTGTCGGTGTGCACATAAGGCAGCTGGTTGTCTTGACAGAGGCCTCCTGCATGCGGGCGTTTGCATTTGGAGACGTCAGGTCTTGCCACAAGCCGAGTCTATACTGTAATATTGTCCTGGCATATTCCCATTGCGTCTCCGTCTTTTGACTTCAGCATTGCCAGTCGGGGTTGTTTCCCAAGTCTGTTCGCGTCGTCTTCGATACGACTTGATCGCTGCAGTTCCTTGTCTTTGTCATGGCTCAGCAGTACGTTCGCCGGTACGATGGACCGGCGAGCGGGACCATGGCTCCTCCAGTGCTGTCGTTGCCATCGCATGCCCCTCAAGCCTTGGACGATGAGCTCGAATTTTTCCGAATGGACTCTCTCGACTTCATGTGGCCAGGCGAAGAACTCGATGACTTCCCTGTTTGGTCAGACGAGATGGATCAGGCACAGGTGCGTCGTACAAGTCGTGTTTGTCTGCAACATCTAACACCATGACAGATATACGATCAGCCAGGAGCGCACCTCGCAAGGATCGAGGCAGGTAGTGCCTATAGATCGCTGGTCGGACAGCTTCCAGCTGGTATGATCAAGGCGCCAGAACGTCCATTCGAAGCAGACATGAACGCTTCTGCTAGTCATCAGCAAATAAGCTACGAAGCAGTCAATCAGATCCCACCGAGCGTATGTGTACCAGCCTCAATGCCACTACCCATCCCGACATACCAGACTGGTGCTTTTTCGACAATGCCATCACGTCGGCTGCAGTGGGCATCTCTCCCCGAGCAAGATCTAGGAATCTTCACACAGGGACCTGATGATACTCTCCCGATAACGAATGACTGCATGCTTCTCGGAATCCCGTCAGCTTCGCCCTTCTCCGCGTACTCGACGCAGTCATCTTGGAGCAATCAGCATAGCTTTGCGCAACACAGCGGACCTACGTATGCACCCTCGACACCCATAACGGCGCAGTCGTCTTTCAACGTCGAGCCAATGGATTTCTCGTTCCAGACGCCGCTGTCGACGCCGCCAGCAAGCCGCTCAGTCGGGTCTCATATCAGTTTTTTGGTAGAAAACGCTCGAAACGGCAACTCTCATAAACATACACAACATGCCTCACCTTTCGAAAGTCAAAGCCAAGGTATTGCGCAAGATCTTACTGCGAATCTTTCCTCCTGGACTCAAGACACTTACAATGTACTGGACCGTACGGGCTTCGGCACCTTGGCACCTCCGGCCACGACTCCAGCTAGAAGACACAGGACTTCACGCTCCCGCTCCAGGTCAGTGGCCACATTGGCTTGTGAGAACTGCAACAAGACTTTTGCGTCGAGATCCGAAAGAGAGTAAGTCTTCTGCCTGACCCAAAGGCGGTCCAAGAGAGACCCAGTTTGCTGACTTGAGAACTCTCGGCAGCCACCATACTCGCTGGCACGGGCCAAGAGATCGCATCTGCATAGACTGTGGCAAAGGCTTTGTCGCTTCCAAAGATTTGAAGAGGCACGAAAAAATCCACAAGCCGCCCGAAGCGCATGAGTTCTTCTGCAGCGTCCAAGGATGTCCGTATGAGCGGCGGGGTTTCGCGCGGAAAGATCACCTTGCTCGGCACCGAAAGACGCACGCTGGAGATTCGAATGCTGCGAGACTGATGTCCGTGTCTTTTCCGTTCTGACGGAGTCTGCCAACCTTCCGTTGCGTGGGAATCGTATGTAAGATAGGAGATTGTCAGTTTATTCTTCTAGTAAATTGCATCGCAAGATTGTTCGGAAGCTCAGGCTGATGATGCTGCACTCGTGTGATGGACTGGTGATTTTGGTGTCCGTAACTTCCTCTTTTCAAGACGCGTTTCCAGTCGCGCGAGATTATTCGGTCACAAAAAATGGGGGGTTTCGTCACAAGGGTTAGTGTTGGTGTTACCATCTGATTGAACAGACACCTCACATTTGACTCGAACCTAATACATAGTTCATATAGACTTATCCTTCATTGCTTGAACTTGTGGACACCACTACATGTACAGATCCGCATCCTTCGTGTCTGTCAGATACTTTTAGTCTCAACAGTCTCTGTCGAAAGCGTCCGCGTTTCAAAATTCACTGGGCCTAGAGAGCGCGTCTGAACACTGGTCTATCCAGCCTTCTTCTCTTCTTCCTCCCAGCCAACTTGCATGTACTCCTCTACTACTCTCGTACGGCAGAAAGCATGGTCCGATATCCTGATCTTCGTTTGCCTGATCGAGGTATTGGAAGGAGAAACATTTCGGCTAATTTTGTCCTTTGAATACAGTACAGTACTCGTGTGTGGTGGACAGGAACCATTTGGCTATGATGGCTATCTGAGTTTCAAGGACGAGACGGAACGGACTGAGTAGCCTGAACCGATGGGGTATGTATTAAGTGTTTGGGTTTCTTTGTTGTTTGAAGCTACTAGTACAGTACGCGCATGCAACATGTTTGAGGGGTATAAAAACCAAAGCGTATCCATTCGCTTTGCGTTGGTTTCTCGCGGCGGAGCCCATAGAAACCGACGACCAAGCAAACCCGACCCGTTGCGGAAAAGCTTGTGTTTCCTTTTTTCGCCATCCATCGTCGTTCAACAGAGTCCATGGAAAGCAAGAAAAGCAAAGGTGGTAGTAAAGCAAAGTAAAAGCAAGGTAAAACATCAGCTAGAGCAAAAAATCTGCTTCCAGTCCATTCCAATCCATCCCATCCAAGCCTTCTCTGCCAGAAGGGAGATTTCAGCATCGCTGACGACGGCCTTACTCGTGCAAGTAGCTGCACTCGTCTCCCTTCCTGCACTTGCCCTCCTGGTAGTACTTGCACTTCTTGGTCTTGTACCAGGGATTATCGCCGACCGGGCGCTTCCTCTCCTCGCCGAAGCCATTTCCATTGGAGTGCTGGTGCGACTGCTGCTGCTGCTGGAACTGATCGGATGCAGCACCGAAAGGCGACGGGAAGTTCGGTGGAAGGAACGGGAAAGCTGGTGCGGCCGGGACTTGCGGGGCCACGGCGGTGGTACTGTTAGTAAGGGCCGCGAGGATAGCCGTGATGTCCGGCTCGTTTGAGCGAGGAGCAGCAGGCTGTGGCTGTTGGTAGCTTTGCTGCTGGTAGTTGTACATAGGCTGGGTAGCTGGCTGAGCAGCTGGAGCTGCCGACTGCGATTGCAATTGAGCAAAGATGGCCTGGAGGTCGATTTGCGGAGCTGGCTGCTGGGCAGGCATAGGCGGGGCGGTTGGCAGGGGAGCGTTCTGGGATGCCATGAACTGTGAGAACGCATTGACGTCGAAGTTGCCGGGTACAGGCGGGGCTTGAGCTTGGTTGTTGTTCATTGGCATCGACATCGGCATGCGTGAGGCCCTTTGTGCGGCGTGCTGGTTGGCTCTTTGCACAAACTTTTCTGGAGGTGCCCCAAACTCTTTCAGTGGCTCACCTGCATCCCCATTGTAAGGGTCGGCAGGCTCTCTGGGGTTTGGCGGGATGTCATTCAGGTCCTGGTAGATGACGAGAAGGTTGTCCCTCTCGTACTGCTCACGGACAGCACGTTCAGACGATTCCGGCTGCCGCTTGCCTCCACCGTAAGGTGCGTACATACGGTCGCGTTCTTCCTGATCGACAGTGGAGAAATCGATCTGGGAAGGGGTCGTGAATGGGACGAACCTGAAGTTGTCGTCTTCAGTCGAATCATCTTCATCGTCGATCTCCATCATATCGGCGTGCTGCTTCAACATGCGACCTTCTCCACCAACATCCTTGACATCGCGCATCTGACTGGCATCGTGATCGAGTTCCTCTTCAGGATCATGGCTGAAGTAACGTACCTCGACGAGGTTTTGCGATTCCTTCCAGCGCACACCAGTGGCACCCCTGGCAAGCCTCGCGACGCGCTTAGCCTTCCTCTCCGGTGTCTCGTTGTCGCGGGAAGTGTCTGGCTTGGGCTCAGGTTTCTTCGGCTCCTCTTTGGGCTTTGCGAGATTGGCAAGTTCTGCCGCCAGGTTGAAGGCGGGCTTGACCGGCGGGGCGGTGGTTCTCTGCACAGGTTTGGCAGTAGACTTGTCCGCGTTTGAGGTACCGGGTTTCTTGCTGGCGCTCTGAAGGCCGCTGAAGAATCCGGAAGGCTTGGCTTGGACGGTCTTTGTCTTTGTCGCAGGTGCACTGGCTTTAGCCCCATCGACAGGTTTCTTGACAGAGGCCAATGTTTTAGATGCCGCTGTGGGTGCACTGGCGCTAGTGGCAACTTTCTTCGCCGGAGCGGGCGTAGTCACGTTACCGGCTGTGGCGGAAGATCTCTTGACACCGGCAGTCGCCTCGACAGCTGGCTTCGCCTGAGTCGTTTTGGTGTTGCCAGCCGCGAGTTCGTTGATTTTCTTCGCATAAAACTTGGTCTTGCCGTCGCCATGCTTGAGGTAGTGCGGCAGGATTTTGCCCAAAGATGTCTTTTTGAGTTTCTCGTCGGTGAGCGAGGTCGTAAGTGTCAGGATCTCGAGGATCAATCGCGACACTTGTCCGTTGTAGTCCTTGGTTCTGGCGCGGTCGTTGAGGAATTGGTAGCAGACGAAGAGGAACGACTCGTTTTCGGATAACCTTTGAGAAAGAAGAGAGTCAGTTCATGGTCTTTATTTGATATTTTTGATACATGTCACTGGGCAGAATGATGGGCACGTTTGCGTGTGGCAGTAGCAGTGAGAGTGTCAATTTCACAAACAGCAGAGCTAGACTGGATCACATAGAAAGTGGCTTCCCGACTAGATGCTGATCAACAAAGCACGTCGAACAAATGCAGATGAATATTCAGCGTGTGAGACAACAGTCTCTCCACGCGCGAATGATACATGCATCCACACAGTTGATGTGAGTATGTGAGTGAAGTGGCTCCAAGCCTGCCACACCTCAACACGCAAGGTACCCTACAAGTAAAAGGAATTAGTCAACTCACAATTCGATGATGCTCTTGAAGCCGTGTTTCAGAGCCGTGCGGATCGCGACTTCGAGCATGTCCCTTTGATCCTTGACTCTACTTCTCAGCAAAGCCAGATCGTTGACACGCCCCTTTGCTTCAGCTTCCTCGACAGCCTGGATATCGGTCTTCCAGCGGTTCCTGATGGTCTTGACAACCTCCCAGAAGTCACCGAGACCCTTGCGAATGCTGGCAGCGTCGACACTCTTGCGCCTGTTGCGCCATAGAGCCTTGGTGGTGTCGTACTCGACGGCATCCTTGACGCTCTCTTCGGGCCTTTTGGCAGGGAGGGGAGCGCCAGCGAGGTCGTCTTCTTCGTCGGAATACAGTGATACATCAGTGTTTGATTCGCTGTCGCTGTCGGAGTCGTCCTTGGTTCCATCGTTGCTATACGCGCTTTGAGCGGGCGACGCTGCATTTGTCGGTCGATTAATCGTAGCGCCTGAACGATCGCTTTGGGATATTTTCGAGCTCAACTTGGCCTGCAGTCTTGGATTGTCCTTGACCTGGCGTTTGAGTTCGGCTCTCGAATTGCGCTTGACGTAGGCAGGAAGCGCCGTCGATCTGTTGACGGGGAATTCATGCGGCTGCTTGCCCATGGTTGCGAACTTGGCAAAGCGCTCCGAGTTGGTGGCTTTGATGAGCTTCGGTACGTCATGAATGGTGAAGCGTCCACTCTGCTCGCTCGCGGGAATAGCTTCGATGAGTGCATTCTGATCCAGAGCAGGAGGCTGAGACGGTGTAACATTCCTGGTAGGCAATTGTTGAGGAGCTTGAGAGTAGGAAGACGCCGGGACGGTAGTCGGGTTGACTGGAGCTTGGCTCACGGGAGGCTGGTTGATGGCAGCCTGGTTGGTAGGAGTCAGAGCATGCGGAGCAACAACGACATTGGCGTTGGCCGATGTGGTGTTGTACTGCTGGTGTTGTGGCTGTTGTGGCTGTTGATAAGTAGGCAGGATGTTGTTCTGCTGAGCATATTGCAGTTGAGGGTTGTTGTAATTGGCGAAATTGGGGTTGTTGTAGCCGGCATAGTTGTTGTTCTGCGCGAAAGAGGCGGGGCTGTGCAGTGGTGATCTTCCGTATACATTGGACTGAGCGTGGAAGTTTAGGGCGGTGTTGGGAGGTATGGTTTGCGACCAGGTCGGCGGCGGGTTGGGTGTGGAGACGGCACGTGACCCTGGCTGCTGTTGAGGCGGATATGCACTGGCGTGTAGGCCCCAGGTAGCATCGGAAAAGGTGGAATCGCCAGCGGGGAACAGAGAATCATCATACGGAAGATGCTGGCCATCGCCAAACACGTTTGTGTCGACGAGGCCGTCGTCGGTCATGTTATGGTCCATGGCTGGTTTCGGTGTATGCAAGTGCAGAATACCTCTAAAAAGTTGGCGCTAGCCGGATTCAAACGCGGCAGAGCCCGGGATGTGCGATGACTTGATTGGCACAGGCGGGATTTCTGATGTCCGGCTGCTGGTTGGCCGAACGCGACTTGTGTGTTGGGGCAAGCGAAGGCAAACACGCTGTCGCCGCCGTCGCCCGTATCTTGTGCTGTCGCCTGTCCGCAAGCAAGCAGGCTGATGATGCGCTCTAACGGCGCTCTTTGCAGGCTCACGTGATGACTCGTAGTATGCTCTCAGCAGCAGGAGAAGCAGGTGATGGCAGTGCTTATGATGCCTATCTGTCTGATGAAATTGCCTCTCACGAAAGCAGGCAGCGGGTGAGTAGTAGTGTGCGGGCGCAAAAACAGGCCTGCACTCTCTGCTACTAGTAGTCAAACGGACACGCTCAGCAGTGGCAAAGCACGCCGATTAATGCAATCCAGAATTATCAGAAAACACACGGACGAGCGAGCACAGGCGGCCGGCAATGGCGCGCGCGTGAGGTTGATGTTGTTGAGGGGGTACTTGGGGGATGTTATGGTGTTGGGTGAAGGGGAAAGCGAGGGCGTGAGTGAGCGCGAGAAGCAGCTGCACGACAACTCATCCATTCGCTAGCGCCGGCCTTGGCTGAGCGGCCCGTTCCTTGAACGTCACTCTGCCTCGCGCGCCCGGACACCTGTGCTTCGTGTCGCCTGGGGAGAGGGTGGGCTGGAGAGTCGATAGAAGTGTTGACAACCTATTCTATTCTGTTGCCTTAGCACGCCAACTGTCTGCATACAGTCGCACTCTACAACTCTTGATCGCATGCGATAGTATATCGACCATTCCCTTTGGCTGTCTCAGCCTTCCTCCAACATGGCTACTACAACCACCCTCCGCGACCGTCAAGTAGGTTAGTATGGGGAGATGGGACCGCTAGCAACATGCAATGCTAACAACACGAACAGCGTCCATCCAACGAATCCTCAACCTGAACCACCTTCCTCAAGAATCCGAACTCCACCACGACTCTTCCGCCGCCAATGGCCTAATCCCTCAATCAGCGCCCATTCTCAACTCCGAAGGCGAGCCCATATGGAAGGTGCTGGTCTTCGATGACCTGGGCCGAGATGTGATCAGCAGCGTCCTTCGTGTCAACGACCTGCGTGCATGGGGTATCACAATACACTTGAACATCAAGCAAAAGCGACATGCGATCGGCGACGTCCCTGTGCTATACCTGATCGAACCGACTGCGGCGAACCTCGAGCTCGTCACCCAGGATCTCAAGAATGGACTGTATTCGCCTGCATACGTCAACTTCCTGACTTCGATACCCCGACCACTCCTGGAGGACTTTGCAGCCCAGACGGCGGAGTCAGGAACATCGGAGAGCATCAGCCAGGTCTACGACCAATACCTCAACTTTATCGTCAGCGAACCAAACTTGTTCAGTTTGGGGATGGGCAAGGAGTCTTATTGGACAATGAACAGTGCGCAGACAAGCGATGAAGCGATCGACGAGAACATCGACCGTATCGTGTCTGGATTGTTCAGCGTTTCGGTGACCATGGGTACCGTTCCTATCATTCGATGCCCGAAGGGTGGTGCCGCCGAGATGATCGCTGCAAAGCTCGATCGCAAACTGCGTGACCATATCCTGAACGCGAAGGACAACCTGTTCTCCGGCAAGGCCTCTGCTGCTGGTGCTGCATCAAGACCGGTGTTGATTATTGTAGATCGCAATGTTGATCTCGTTCCTATGCTCTCACACTCTTGGACATATCAATCGCTCATTCACGACGTCATGAGCATGAACCTCAACCGTATCACCGTCGAGACACCGGTCGACGATGCAGACGAGTCGAAGGGCACCACGAAGCGTAGCTACGACCTCACACAAAACGACTTCTTCTGGAACAAGAACGCGGGTGTTCCTTTCCCGCAAGTGGCAGAAGATATCGACACCGAGCTCACAAGATATCGGGATGATGCGGCAGAACTCACGAGGAAGACTGGTGCAAACTCCATCGAGGACCTACAGAACGACACCAGCGCATCTGCACAGCACTTGAAGGCCGCAATCACACTTCTACCAGAGCTAAGAGAACGCAAGGCACTACTTGACATGCACATGAACATCGCCACCGCATTGCTGCAGGGCATCAAAGACCGTCAGCTTGACAACTTCTTCCAGCTCGAAGAGGACATCAAGAAGCAGACAAAGGCGCAGATGCTCGACCTCATAAAAGACTCCGACAAGGGCAAGGAGCCCACAGACAAACTCCGCATCTTCATCATTTGGTTCCTCAGCACCGAGCAAGAAGTATCGCGAGCCGACATTGAGAAATTTGAGGAAGCGCTGAAAGCTACCGGAGTCGATACTCTTCCCCTAACATACATCAGACGGTATGCCCTTCCATCCTCCACCCCGCCATATAACCAACCCACTAACACCGCACCCCCAGAGTCCGCGAACTAACCCGCATGACCATGCTCTCCTCGGCCCCAACCCAACAAACCCCAGCCCAGTCCGGCGGCACAACCGACCTCTTCCGCGGCTTCACCTCCATCTCCTCCCGCCTCACCGACCGCTTCCAAGCCGCAGGTCTAGGCGCCAACTTCGACTCCCTGATCTCGGGCGTGAAAAACTTCCTCCCCGCAAACAAAGACCTGACCCTCACCAAAATCACAGAGTCCCTCATGGACCCCCAGAACGCCTCCACCTCCGCCCTGCAAAAGACAGAAGGCTTCTTGTACTTTGACCCCCGCAGCGCGAATGCCCGCGGCACCATGCCCGCCAGCTCCAAAGGCGACGGTTCAGCTCAGCAGGGTGGCGGCAGCAGGGGCATCGAGGCGAGTTTCGGGCAGAGGAGGCAAGGGTTCAGCGAGGCGATTGTTTTCACCGTCGGTGGAGGCTCCATGGACGAGTACGGCAACTTGCAGGACTGGGCTAAGCGGACGAGCGGCGCTGGCCAGGGCGGTGGTGCTGGCACGGGTGCTGCCGGCGGCGGAGGCGCGGCGAGCGCTCTGGGACGCAAGAAGGTCGTTTATGGCAGTACGGAGTTGATGAATGCCGGGAGTTTCTTGGAGGTGCTGGGGAGGTTGGGCAAGGAAAGCGGGTAGTTGTGCGGCTTACGTATGTAGGTTTCTTGATGATGAATGCGGCAAGAAAATGAAAAGGAGAAGGTACGACTGCTCATTACTTTGTTCAAGTCTCGTGCTGGCGATGGTTGCTGTCACGGTCACGGTCAACTTTCCCCCGATCGATTTGTCCGTCCTTTTCAGTTCATTGATTTTTTCGATTCTCGGCAGATCAATGGTCACATAACTACAATTCACCTCAATGTGAAGTATTTGGGACATTGATAAGAGAACTGCGATGCATGTTTTGGACGTAGCTATGAAAAGCTCTACTCATTCCCGAGTATCAACAAAAGAAAAAGAATTATTACGAAAAATAAGTAAAGAATAACCCGAAAAGGTGCTGTATCGGTTTTGATCCCTTTTCCTTTCCCAAGATTCCCATGTTCCATGATCCACACCCAACAAAACCCAGGTAGTCCGCCCGACCAGTCGTACTTGCATGTATGCCATCAAGTTCATCTTCATCCCGTACCATCTAATCCAGTCCTTTTCCGTTCTTCGATACCTTGATTACTACCACCCCTCTTCCCAACCTCCTAGGTGGAAACAGTCTCCCCCGAAAAGCGGCCCTGCCACTCTCTAATCCCTTTAGTCAAATTCTCCGCCAGATCCATAGCTTCCAGCTCGCCCTCCGCAAGCGACGCAGGGCTCCTTTCACTCCCAAGACGGGCGCGATCGGTGGCGACCTCGACCTGCGAGCGTTGGATGAAGTTTAGCATGGCCTCGAGGTTGCGGGCCATGTTAGGGATCGTGCGCTCGGCGGGCTCGGTGGGTTTGGCGTGGCCGTTAAGCAGAGCGTTCTTCTTGCCTTTGCCCCAGCGGCCGCCGCCTTTGCCCGTGCCGTTGCCGTTGCTGGTTGCGGCAGCGGGTGGGGGAAGATCAGGCGTGGAGGTGGTGTTGCTATCGGCGTTGCCGTTGGCTAGAGGGTGCTCATCGCCGCTGCTGGTATGGCTGTTGTTGGCCCGCTTTTTGCTGTGTGGACTTGAGATGCCGTTTCCGGCGGATGTGGGAGCTTCACCGCGGTGTTTGGTGTATTGATTATTGCCAAGGCGCTTGACTTTGCGACCTGCGCCCTTCTTGTGTGATAGCTTCTCTTGCGCTGGTGGTGGAGGGCTCTCGGGTTGTGAGGAGGGAGGAGGTGATGCTTGCGAGGTAGAGTTGACTTTGGGCGTATCGTCTGGCTCGCCTTCTATGACACGGTTAGTGTGTCGTCGCGAAATGACTCTGATCTCTTCCGGAGACTTACCATCTTGTCTTCTTCGTCCTGCCCTCGCTTGTCGGCGGTTGGCAGCTTCTATCCGCGCCCTTTCACGCTCAATGTCCTTTTCGCGCTGCTCGTATTGCCTTGCAGTCATAGCAGCATCGGCCCGCGCTTTCTTAGAGCGACTGCCTCCTTCATTGTCGTCGTCCGAGTCGTCTTCAATTGCTCCATCTCTTGAGAGGGACAGACCAGTCTCAGAAACTCGTCGCGCACGCTTGGCCTCTTGTTTAACGCTGTAGAGCTGTTAGGCCTAGATCACTTCAGACGAGCATGTCGTTACCAAACTCACTCTTCACTGCTGTCGTCTCGACTTCTCTTGCCTCCGCGCCTGCCAGCTTCACGGGCGCTCTCCTCTATGGCACGTTGTATTTGCTCGGCCTCTTCGTCATGTTCTCTGCTTCGAATTGTTCCCCTCCTCTTGCCAGAAATAGGATCGATACTACCTCTCGATATTTCCATGCGCTCCTTCCGGGCTTTTTCGTCGCTTTTGCTGGCGATGCTTTCTCGGCGAATTTTCGACGTTACGGGAAGATAGAGGGAATATTGTTGTCTGTCGAGTGATTGCTTAGCAGTTGTTCATGTATGAATCGCGCCATTTTGGACGATGTGACTGAATGTGCAATAAAGGCTCGTCGTCGCACGGAAAGCGTCTTGTCGTCCAAGCTCAACGAGCATAAAACTCGAGCCAGGCAGACGTACGACAAGCCTCTCGAGGCTGTCTCATTCTTGTACGGGTGAACTCAGCCGCCATTGGGAGTTGCTCAGGTTGATCCACCGAAGTGGATGAGTGAAGAAAAAGCGCGACTTACCCTCTTGCGTCAACATGCACCTCATGCTGCTTCGGCCTGCAGTCTTCGCAATAGTACTTGTCTGGACTCGTCGCCTCGTCGAAGATACCAACACAGCCACCGTGCTGCCAGACACTGCAGCCGTCGCACTGGATGAACAGCCCACCGGCGTCGTCGGTCTGCGCCTCTGACGCACCATAGGCTTCACTGAGCGGAGGACCGGGATATTCTTGCTGGCCACATAGACATCTGGTCACCTCCTCTTCGTCTTCGGCGGCTTCTTCGTCGGCGTCCTGCGCGGCGCCGAGAAGCTCGGTTTCGGCGGTGGGGTGGGCGCGCTTGCTGCGACGGGGCGGTTCGCTCATTTCTTCGCTTGAGCGGGATTGTGGTGTCGCTGATTTCGGATGGCTAATGCTGCCACGGGTGCTGCGTTCTCGTCGGGCGGTGGGTATGGAGGAGGAGGAAGCGGTAGAGACTGGTGGTTGTGCTGCGCGAGCGGACCGGCGGGTTGGTGAGGGCATTGCAAGGCCCAGACCAGTTCACTGGTGTGTTTTCCGCAGATGGTATGCTCGTGAGAAGTGCCCGTGACGTTGATAGCAGGAAATATCAGCAGGCGAAGGCAGTGTGCTGCGATCGTCGCCGGTCGGCGGGCGATGGAGCGATGGTCGGCGAGGCCTTACTGCTGAGAAAAAAAGAGGATTCGAAGGCGATTGCAAGAGTCGTGACAAGAGCAGAGTGGGCTGCGGTGGGTATAGAGATGTGTTTGTGTATGGGGGAAGGGTGGTGAGTGGGTGGTAGCAGTGATGGCAGCCAGAGGAGATCGGTTTTGGTATTCGCTCAAGCCTCCAGGGCCGCAGCGCGCAGAGAGCAGCAGCCGAGCTCCGCACGTCTGATTGGCTCAACGGGCTGACATTGTGCGAGGTGGTAAAGAGATGGGGGGAAAGATGAAACGACAATTGAAATGGTTATACTTGCCTTGCGAACGCATCATTCGCAGTGAATAATCTTTGTGCTGGTCGGTGGCGATATGGTGGATTGATTGATTTGCGTTGATGATGCAAATCGCTCGCTTAGTTAGTGAGAACAGAGGCGGGAGGGGTTGTGTGACCGTCTGAGGGGGAAGGTGCATGACCGGATTTGGATAAAGGAAGTGAAAGAATTGATATGAGTGAGAGGCTTGCTTGCAATAATGCAAGACGGATTTGATGTTCGTTGGGAATGGAATGGAATGGTAGGTATACAACGAGTCGTCTTTGGTCTGGTCGAGGGTGTTTCAGTTGCCGTCCCTTTTGCTACTTCCAAGTCTTCCACCGCCAGAACAAGCGATGACGAACACGGTGCTCCGAATTTCGGCTTCCAACGCACACGCCTCACTTCACGAATCCATCTATCATGTGTCCACACAGGACCTACTTCAGGATGTTTATAAACAACCTCGACATCGGCTTCGCATTCTCACTTCTTGGAATTCAATGGCATTAAATCGAGGCTTATCTCATAAGAACGCCAGCAAAAACACGTCAGATGCACTGCAACGACTCAGCAAAAGACATTGAAACGAAAGGCACAACATAAACAATCCAAGAAAAATGAATACACAATCATATACTCCGCTTTATTTCATTTCCATCCTAACCCCTCACTTCTTCGCAAACTGATCCTCAGTAACACCCTTGCCCATCGCGCTCGTGCTGCTCACACCCCCACTGACCATCTTCAGCAACTCATCCGCGTAGTTAGCACCGCTCCACTTCTGGTGCGTAACAACCTCAACACCCTGCTCCATCTCGGGCTCTTGCACAATCTCGCCGTAAGCCCGCATGCCCCTGTTGGCGAAAGCGGACGCGAACGAGTTGGAAATCAGCGCCGTCGAGTGCAGGCCCGCGAGCGTGATGAACTGCCAGCAGTAGCCCATGGACGCCAGGCGGGCGATGTAGGTTTCTTGGTCGGCGGGCTCCATGGCGGCTTTCCAGTTGAAGGAGGGGGAGAGGTTGTAGGCGAGTCTAAGTAGAAAGGTTAGTAAGGGCTGCCCTCTCTTGCAATTGTCTTGATGGGGGAAAAGAACTTACTTCTGCTCGGGCCAAACGGCGTGCACACCATCAGCAAACTCCTTGGCCTGGTTGAAGTCGGGCAGCTTGCTCTCCATCCAGATCAAATCGGCGTACGGAGCGTAAGCGATGGCGCGGTTAACCGCACACTGGCAGCCTCCGCGGACACGGTAGTAGCCCTCACGGGTCCTGGGCGCGTCCCAGTCAAAGTGGACGTCAACACCCGTCAGGCCCTTGGCGATGGCGCGAGCTTCAGCATTGCTCTTGCCCTTGGACAGCTTGTTGAACTCCTCGATCATCTCGGCCTTGTTGACGTGCACGCCGGCGTTGATAGTGTCGGCGACAGCCTCGTGGTAGAGCTTCAGGTGTGCCTGCTCGTTCCACGCGTCTTCGACGGCTTGCAGCTCGGCGCCGTTCTTGCCGGCGGCTTCGGCGTGCAGCATCAGATCGTTGAGGGGTTGCAGGGCGGGGTTGGTGGCGCCGAGGATGTAGGCGTGGTCGCGAGGGTCGATTGTGCTGGTGATGAGGGTTGCGGCTTCGGAGTCGGTACGGGCGATTGCGAGGAGGTCGGTGCCTATGAGAGTTGGTTAGGTTCGATCCTTGTAGTCTGGAGCTCGAGACGACTAACCCATGATATCGGCCTGAGCACGAATGGCAACGAGACGGTTGATGTGCTCGCTAATCGGCACCAGGACCTTGCCAGCCATGTGTCCGCACTTCTTGGTACCAGGAGCCTGGTCCTCGATGTGAATACCAGCCGCACCCTTCTCAACGAACAACTTCGTGAGCTTCATAACAGCAGTCAGACCACCGTGTCCGGTGTCTGCGTCTGCAACAATCGGCCTCAGGAAATCGGTGTTCGGTGCTGACGACTTGTCTGCCGAGCTAAGACGCTCTTCACGCTGCTTGCGGTCGTGGAAGAGTTGTGCCATGAAGAGGTGGCCGACCTTGTTCGGCACGGTGGTGTATGGGTAGTCTGCAAGATCAGGGCCAGGCTCGTCGGTGGACGAGGCGGTGGAACTGGATTGCCAGCCGGAAACGTAGACGGTGTCGAGGTATTTGGCCATCTGGGTAACCATGACCGGGTCGAGACATCCGTATGTGTAGCTCGCGTCTCCGCTCTAGATGCATTGTCAGCAATCGTCCAGTACTCGCACAACAGCGAATAGCGATATCTTACAGCAAAGCGCTGCTCCAATGTCTTCCACAGCTTCTTCGACATGGCATTGCTGGGGTACTGGATCGGCAAGTTGCCTCTTTTCGAAGCAATCTGCTCGGCGGTAAAAGGCCTCTTGGTGAACCTCCATCGGGGGTCAGACCACCACTCCTTGAGCTGCTTGACCTCCTCCTGATAGTACTGATCTTCTGCGTCGTTGGTGACACCCATGTTGGCCAATGGTGATGGGATGACGGATGAGATTGCTGCTACAACTTGCTTCAAGCGGTCTGCCAGATTGACGGACTTGATGGGGGGATAGTTTGTTAGATGATAGTAGTGATGATAATGATGATGATATCAATGTTGATGAAGTCAAGTCAAGACGAGAAAAGGGAAGAGAGTTCCTACAAGAACAGCGTAGGCGCAAGAGGTGATGTATGTATATCCCACGGGGATCTGCCCTGCCCTGCCGAGAGCATATATAGTTACCTTTCTTTCACGTCACCCCATCGTCCATGACCCGAGGGAAGGCAAAAAACCTCTTGATCGCGTTACCGAGCACCAGCCTTGTTGCGTGCGTTGCGTGCCAAAGGGTCAGACATGGCGGCGCCCGTTCCTATCGCCCGATCGCTGCCGAGCCTTGGACGACGCAACGAACCAGTGACAGCCAACACAGCAGAGCGAGAGACAGTCATTGCGGAGGCAGCCGCTTTGAAGCCGCAGACTGTTGTGATAGTTGTCGCTCGCCCGAGGGTCTGGCTGTGCGGTTTGGTGCAAAGAGCCTCGGACAAGCGGAGTTGGTACGAAACGTCAGAGCCAAAGGATCGGGCAAATCCTGGGGCTCGTTGGTGTGGGGAAGGCGCGAGCATGGGCAAACGCGGAAAGAAAGGATGATGATGCCGAGGCCTTGCGACTCTTCACATGCCTCACGGCCATCGTCCGAGAATACAATCAATATTGGTATGACTGTGTCGTCGAGCATGTGCTGGTAGCCTCGGCGGTATTGCATGCTGAGGTTGAGCTGGCACGCGCTAGATATGTGAGTAAAGACGATGTCAATATATTTGTCCAAATTTATGCCATCTATCCAAACAACGCCGACGCTATGCCAAAGAGAGACCGCATCAAACAAACACAAAGATCATCTCGTCCTCTCCCTAACACCCTTCTCAAGATCCATTCCCAAAGCCCTCTCTTCAACAACCTCTTCCCCAACAGCAGCCCCCGTCTCCATCCCAGCGCCAGCCTCTGCCTCCGCCTCCGTCCTCGCCATAGTCTTCTCCGCTGCCCTAGCACGCTTATTCTCGAACTTCGTCTTATCCTCCTGCATCGACCGGATCAAAGCACTCTTCTGCCTGATCCTATACCCGTACACATAAAAGATAATCGGAATCGGAATACAAACCGCCTCCAACAACCCCAACAGCGTCCCCGCCCAATGCGGGCCCAGAGTCGCATACATCGACGGCCCAGCAAGCGGCAGAGTGGCTCCCAAAATGCTCCTCAAAACCGCATTCCCAGCCAGTGCGCTGGCGGCGTAGATCCCGTACGAGTGCACCAGATAATTCGAGCCGTAGATGAAAATGCAGCAATTGCCCGCGCCGAAAGGCACGCCCGCCAGAATCGGCAGGATCCAGTGGTATTCGGGCGTTCCGGTCCAGGAGAACCAAATCTGGCCTATGGGCAGCAGCACGGCGCCGATGCAGATGATGCTGACGCCTGCTTCGGGGGGAGGGCGGCCGGTTTCCGGGTCCGGTTTGTGGGCGTTGATCATTTTGCGGATCAGAGGTTCGGCTGCTATCACGATCAGACTGCCCACGCCTATGCCGACGAAGGCCAGGCCGCCGATTCCGGGGCTCCAGCCGCGGAGTTCGTTGAAGATTATCGGGTAGGCGACGAAACAGAGGTAGAGGATGCCGTAGACCAGCGCGATGTAGAGGTCCCAGAAGATGAGGATTGGCTCGGTGAAAGTCATGATGAAAGGCCGGCTCAGGTTGACTTTGAGCAGGGGCAGGAAGGCTTGCTTGTCGTCGTACCGGCTCCAGTATCTCTCGTCGTCGGTCTCCTTTCTACGTTTCGCGGCGCGGGCGCGCAGGATGGCGGGCGCGTATGTTTCGGGTATTAACAAGATGGAGATGAACGCTACGCCGCTGACTATTATGACGATCCAGTTGGTCCATCTCCAGCCCATGTACTGGAAGACGAAGCCGCCCACGACTGGTCCAATAACAGGCCTATGATAGGTATGTTAGCATGCACAACGTTTTGGGCCTCCTGTCTGATCGTTCATACCCATTCATCGGCCCAATACTCCAGATCGAAAAAGCGAGCGCCCTGTGCTCCTCATCCGAGATGTCGTTCACAGTACCAGGCGCGTTCGAAATCATAGCAGCCGCGCAGAAAGCCCCAATGAATCGGAAAACCAGGATCGTAGCAATATTCTGCGCCAACGCACAAGGCAGTACGAAAATAACGAACAGCCCAAGCGCTATAATGTACACTGGACGACGTCCATACATCTCCGACAACGGAGCCAGGACCACACTCCCACAAGCCATTCCGAGTAGGTACGTCGTCACCCCCAAGATGCCAGTATTCCGCGAAATACCCAAGTCGTCGATCAAGCCAGGGATGGCGGATGTGTACGAGGTCGAGTACAATACAACGCAAGTCGTTGCGTAGGACATGACCGCGATGATGAAGCCTTTGTACCACAGCGTCCAAGTCATCGGGTTTCCCTTTTCGTTTTCTTCAAAGTCAACTTCGAAGGCCGGGTCTGTTGTGGCGGTTGTCGCTGTGCTCTTGTTTGTCCGCGTTCGGGTCAGGTAGGTTGGGTTCACGCCGCCGACTGCGCTTGTTGAAGAGGCGCGCGAGAGGTGGGGGGTGAGAGTCTTTTCTGGGAAGTCGCGGTTGTACTGTTCTCGATCGAAGTCGTGGATGGATGCGGTTGAGATGCTGTCGCGGGAGCTTGTTGTTGGCGAGGGCGGGTCTTCGTAGGACATGATCGAGTTGCGGTTGCGATTGGCTGTGATGTTTGTCGAAGCGGCCTTGCCGTCGTCGTCGGGGACGTTTTTGGGGTTGTCCATGCTAGCGATTGTGATTGGGGGTCGTTCCCATGGAGGTTCTGAGTTGGATTTGGTGGTATATTCGTTGTATCTTTTCCGGCTCTTTTTATGAATGTTTTTGATCGCCAAGATAGGCTGGTCCTGTATGTTGTAGTAATGTCTGCAGCGTTAAGAGCAGGCGTAGTAATCCACTCATGAGCGTATCAAGTCCTTCGAGAAGTAGCAGGCTCGATTAGACGCGAGGAAATGCGACAAAGATAGAGAGATGGTGAAGAAGTAGAGCTGAACCGGGAGGGAAGGGATACCAACCACTGACTGCAGTCATGCAACAGGATGATGTAGTATGCAAGGAGCAGATGCTAAAGGCCGCATGAGAAGGGCGCGACTACTAGGTACAGTATCAATTGATTCCGCTCCTCCTTTGAGCAGCACACAGCGGCAGACTGCCTACCTACCTACCTCTTTTGATGTCGGCGCAAAAAGCGGAGCCCTTCATCCATCGCGTTTGTGTCACACAGGAAAGTCGACATGCCGATCGGCTAAAAGTGCTCTACATTTTTTTTCCGCCTTTGGCCAACCGAGGCCGGGGTTGGAGAGAGCTCGTACCAGTCCATGGCAGCTGCTTTTCGTTATCGTCCTGGGTGGAGCAACAACGCATTCGCCTTTCCCAAGCGAGTCGCTATTTGTTTTGATCTGATTGCTTGTTTTTCTCCTGCCTTCCAGCAATTATATGAATACGATCGGTGTTGTTAATATTGATTATTCTGCCAGATGACTGTCATGATGACAGCTTCAGAACGGCAAGGAATCTGCCCTAGATTGGCATGCCGTCTTAACCGTGCCCCTCTTCCCGGCGTCGCTGTCGGTGAGCTTTTTACTTTGTGCCCTATCAGATATACATACATGTACGTAGCTCGCGCCACCTCGTGGCTCTTCAACATGCAGTCTTGCGGAATCAAGGGTTCGTCAGGCCTTTGCGTTGTATTATTGCTATCATGTTCTGTTATTCCGTACTTCATGAAGTGATTCACGGCGTTCGGGTCTCGGCTTTCGATCTTGACGACACAGTCCATAATCCCGACATGCCGTATGGAGATTTCGATCATCATCGGTGCTCAGATTGGTACTTGAGAGATAGCACTACTATAACGTGCTTCGTGAACCTCCCTTACTATCATCAGCATGCTTCCAGATAGAGACCATATCTGTGCCTTT
>Ga0265798_10000949_pt1 | contig 46376 bp, 38 predicted proteins | sample P3T30metagenome_FD_192430 | JGI IMG/M metagenome (GOLD analysis project Ga0265798, IMG submission 192430) | Plant litter microbial communities from East Loma Ridge, Irvine, California - P3 T30 | ecosystem: Environmental > Terrestrial > Plant litter > Unclassified | place: USA: California... | reverse complement strand
GGGCCGGCACCACCGTCACGCTGCTCGACGAGGGCGGGCTCGACAACCTGCCCGAGCCGGAGCGGCGCCGCGTGCTCGACGAGCTCGCGCAGGCGCTGCTCGGCGTGCAGACCGACCGCCTCATCGTCCGCACGGTGCCGGAGGGCTCCGAGATCGCGGTCACGATCGTGGGGCTGCGCTCGGTGTCGGAGGATGCGGCGGCGCTCGGCGCGCTCGACGAGGACGCCGAGGACGAAGTGGACCTCTGGCTCGAGATCCCGCGCCAGAGCTGACTCCCTGCGCAGGTTCCGACGCCGTGTTCAGCGCAGCGGCGGCGCTCGGTGCAGCGCCGGCGATGGGGGAGCGGCGAGCGGATGCGCGGCTGGGCCGGTCACCGCATCGCGCGTTAACGAAATGCGGGCTAGGGCGATAACCCGAATATCGCCCTAGCCCTCCCCCAAGTCATTCACCCGCTTACCCTTGTCGGTGAATGAGAGGTGGTGTCTGCAGATGAGACACCGTGCACTAGTAATAGTGCTCGACGCGCCACCGGTGAGGTAGTCGTCATTTTGGGGGACACGGGGGACAGTGCCCGGTTGGCGCGGGGGGAGTGCGCCGGGCCGAACGCGGTCACCCGCCCGCTCAGCCTAGCGGCAGCGCTGGTGCTGGATCGCATCGAGCGCCCGCTCCGGGATGGTTCGCCACCTGAATCATCACGCCCGAACGGGGGACGGATCCTCTCGCGCGAGCAGGATGGATGCATCGATCGGTCGCCAGGGCGCCAGTGCGCAGCTCGGTGCAACGGTTGACATCGACGCGGATCGCGGCTGATGCGCAGGGCTCAATCCCTTGCTTCTCGGGCAACTCGCGTCGCCCCGCGCGCAGATGCCGTCAGCAGGCCGCGCCCTGCTCGTGCGTCCGCTTGACCCCCCGGCGGATGCGCGGAGGCCCCGATCGCCGTGCCCCGAAGCGAGAAACGCGCCGCTCGCGACCACAAAAATTTCTGCGGAATGCCGAGCTGTAGGGCGCTGTCGTCGGCGTGTCGCGCTCGTTTGCCGGGCTCAGCGCCCCTGGTACGCCCAACGTCCGGGCCCGGGCTGCAGCGTCGTGCGCAGATCGCGCTGCGAGCGGCTCCATGCCGAGTCGCTCGAAGAGCGCGGGCCGGCGCTGTCGGCGCTGCGGGCCGACAGCTCCTCGATCGCGGCACCCAGCACCGCGGCGACCGCGGCGATCTCCTCGTCGCTCGGCGAGCCGGCGACGAAGCGGAGGTCGAGCGGAGCGCCCTGCTCGGCGCTCACAGCGGGATGTTCCCGTGCTTCTTGGCCGGCAGGCTGGCCCGCTTGGTGCGCAGCGCGCGCAGGGCCTTGACGATCGCCACGCGGGTGGCGGCCGGCTCGATGATGCCGTCGAGCTCGCCGCGCTCGGCCGCGAGGTAGGGCGAGGCGACGTTGTAGGTGTACTCGTTCGCGAGACGGGTGCGCACCGCGGCGACGTCCTCGCCCGCGGCCTCGGCGGCCTTGATCTCGTTGCGATAGAGGATGTTGACGGCGCCCTGGCCGCCCATCACCGCGATCTCGGCCGTCGGCCACGCGAAGTTGATGTCGGCGCCGAGCTGCTTCGAGCCCATCACGATGTACGCGCCGCCGTAGGCCTTGCGCGTGATGACGGTGACCAGCGGCACGGTGGCCTCGGCGTACGCGTAGAGCAGCTTGGCACCGCGGCGGATCACGCCGGTCCACTCCTGGTCGGTGCCGGGCAGGTAGCCGGGCACGTCGACGAGCGTGAGGATCGGGATGGAGAAGGCGTCGCAGAAGCGCACGAAGCGCGCTGCCTTCTCGCCGGCGTCGATGTTGAGCGTGCCGGCCATCGCCGAGGGCTGGTTGGCGATGATGCCGACGCTGCGGCCCTCGACGCGGGCGAAGCCGATCACGATGTTCGGGGCGAACAGCGGCTGCACCTCGAGGAACTCGCCGCTGTCGACGACGTGCTCGATGACGGTCTTGACGTCGTAGGGCTGGTTGGCGGAGTCCGGGATGATCGTGTTCAGGCGACGGTCCTCATCCGTCGTCTCCAGCTCGACCTCGGCCTCGTAGACCGGTGCCTCGGTGAGGTTGTTGTCGGGCAGGTAGCTGATCAGGCTGCGCGCGTAGTCGAGCGCGTCGCCCTCGTCGCTGGCCAGGTAGTGCGCCACGCCCGAGACGGAGTTGTGGGTGAGCGCGCCGCCCAGCTCCTCCATGCCGACGTCCTCGCCCGTGACGGTCTTGATGACGTCGGGGCCGGTGACGAACATCTGCGAGCTCTTGTCGACCATGATCACGAAGTCGGTGAGCGCGGGGGAGTACACGGCGCCGCCGGCGGCAGGGCCCATGACGATCGAGATCTGCGGGATCACGCCGGATGCGGCGGTGTTGCGGCGGAAGATCTCGCCGTACTTGCCGAGCGCGACGACGCCCTCCTGGATGCGCGCGCCGCCCGAGTCGAGGATGCCGATGATCGGCACGCCCGTCTTGAGCGCGAGGTCCATGACCTTGATGATCTTCTCGCCGGCGACCTCGCCGAGGCTGCCGCCGAAGATCGTGAAGTCCTGCGAGTAGACGGCCACCTGGCGGCCGTGGATGGTGCCCGTACCGGTGACGACGGCGTCGCCGTAGGGGCGCTTCCTGTCCATGCCGAAGGCGTGCGTGCGGTGCCGCACGAACTCGTCGAGCTCGACGAAGCTGCCGTGGTCGAGCAGTTCCTCGATGCGCTCGCGCGCGGTCTTCTTGCCCTTGGCGTGCTGCTTCTCGACGGCGGCCTCGCCGGCAGCGGTCACGGCCTCGTGGTAGCGGTGCTGCAGGTCGGCGAGCTTGCCCGCGGTGGTCGACAGATCGGGAGCGGGGGTGTTCTCGGCGGTCACGTCCCCCACAGTAGCGCGGGGCGGGGCGTCGCCCTTTGTGGCGCTCCGACAGGGTCGCGGCGGATCCGTTGGCCGCGCCGTGCAGGTGCGAGCGGATGCGCATCCGCTCGTCCTACTCCGCCTCGTCGTCCTCGACCGGCTGCACGAGGAACGTGTCGAGGTCGTCGGCGGCGAAGCGCTGGCCGACGAGCTCCACCCAGTCGTCGTCGAGGTAGACGACCGACTGGCCGCCCTCGGTGCCCGTGCCGAGTGTGGGGATCGTGAAGAAGGTCATGTTCTCCGAGGGCACGGCGGCGAGTTCGTTCGCGATCTCGACGAGCCGGGTGTTGCTGAGGCCGTTGTCGAGGGCGAGGTACGGCGCCATCTCGCCGAGCAGATTGCTGAGGGTCACCGGGTTCGACAGCGCACCGGTGTCGAGCATCTTCTGCACGATCGAGCGGATGAACTCCTGCTGGTTGCGGATGCGCTGGAAGTCGCCGTCGGGGAACGACTGCCGCTCGCGCACGAAGGCCAGCGCCTGGGTGCCGTTCTCGAGGGTCAGCTCGCCCTCGGGGAAGTAGTTCTGGCGCAGCAGCCGCGGGCGGAAGCCGATGTCGTTCGTGACCGTGACCCCGCCGAGCACATCGACCATCTTGCCGAGGCCGTCGAAACCGATGATGCCGATGTGGTCGACGCGGTCGCCGATGATGCCCTCGATGACCGAGACCGCGGTGGAGACGCCGCCCTCGCTGAGCGCGGCGTTGATCTTCTGCTCGCCGTAGCCCGGCACCTCGACGTAGCTGTCGCGCGGGATCGACATGACCTGCACGCTCTGCCGATCGGCCGGGATGTGCAGCACGAGGATCGTGTCGCTGCGACGGGTGACCTCGTTGATGTCGTTGCCGAGCTCGCCGGTGTCGTCGGCGCCGAGCAGCAGGATGTTGAGCGCGTCGGGCGTCGCGTCCTCCGCGCGCTCCTCCTCGCCGGGGAAGACGCTGTCGTCGAGCCGGGTGACCTCGGCGAGATCCGCCCGCACGTTGCGGTACCAGAGGTAGCCGCCGCCGGCGAGGAGGGCGACGACGAGCACGATGGCGCCGGTGATCCACGGCCAGCGACGACGGCGCGTGCGCGGAACGGCCTCGCTCGCACGCGCCTCGCGGCGGCTCGGCAGCGGGGCGGGGTTCGGGGCGTCGGGATCGGTCATGGGTCCTCGTCGGGTGCTGGGCCCGAGCGGGGCGCGGGGCAGGCCCCGCGGGCAGCGGGGCGTCGTCAGCCTAGACCGGCGTGTCTGGGGGAGTCCGGGGCGTCCGCCCTGCGACCGGGCGCCTCGGTACAGTGCCGTGCATGACCACCGGCTCCGCGTATCCGCTCGCCAGCGCCGTCGCCGCACGGCTCGACGCCCTCGACGCGGTCGGCTCGACGAACACCGAGCTGGTGCGCCTCGCCGCCGAGCGCGAGCACGGCGCGGTCGTCGTGACGCTCGACCAGACGGCGGGCCGCGGTCGCCTCGGCCGCAGCTGGGTCGCGCCGGCCGGACGCTGCCTCGCCGCCTCGGTGCTGCTGCGGCCCGACCTGCCGATCGAGCGCTTCGGCTGGTTCCCGCTGCTCGGCGGCCTCTGCCTCGCCGAGTCGATCGCCGCACTGCTCGGCACGACCGCCGGCGCGCAGGAGCGCGTCGCCGTCAAATGGCCCAACGACGTGCACGTCGGCGGGCGCAAGATCAGCGGCGTGCTCGCCGAGCTCGTGCCCGGCGGCGTCGTGCTCGGCACCGGGGTCAATCTCACTCTCGACGCCGAGACGCTGCCCACGCCGACCTCGACCTCGCTGCGCCTCGAGGGCGCCGATGGCGAGGCGCAGCAGCTCGCGGACGCCGTGCTCGCCGACTCTCTGCGCCGCCTGCTCGCCGCGACGGCCGCGCTCGTCGAGGCCGGCGGCGACCCCGAGCGCAGCGGTCTGCTCGGGCGGGTGCGCGCCGTCAGCTCCACCCCCGGCCGCCGCGTGCGCATCGTGCGGGCCGGACGAGCGGATGCGGAGGCGCTGGCCGTGGACCTCGACGCGGACGGCCGCCTCGTCGTGCGCCACGACGACGGCAGCCTCGAGTCGCTCGCCGCGGCGGACGTGACGCACCTGCGCCCCGCATGAGAAACGGTTCACCTGCACCTCATCTGCATGCCACCACGGCGCTCCTAGACTCCTGAGCGCGGTCGCTCCGACCGCATTGAACGTGAGGATTCAGGACATGCGCATCTCGGTGATCGGCTGCGGCTACCTCGGCGCCGTGCACGCGGCCAGCATGACCTCGCTCGGCCACGAGGTGGTCGGCGTGGACGTCGACGCCGAGAAGATCGCGCGGCTCAGCGCCGGCGAGGCGCCGTTCTTCGAGCCCGGCCTCGTGCCGCTGCTGCAGCAGTCGCTCGCCAGCGGCCGGCTGCGCTTCACCACCGACCCCGCCGAGGCCGCCGGCGCTGAGGCGCACTTCATCGCCGTCGGTACGCCGCAGTCCGCCGACGGCACCGCCGCCGACCTTCGCTACGTCGACGCCGCGCTCGACGCGCTGCTGCCGATCCTGCGCGAGGGTGACGTCGTGGTCGGCAAGTCGACCGTGCCGGTCGGCACCGCAGCGGGGCTGGCGGCGCTGCTCGAGGGCTCCGGTGCGGTGCTGGCCTGGAACCCCGAGTTCCTGCGCGAGGGCTACGCGGTCAAGGACACGCTGCACCCCGACCGGCTCGTCTACGGCGTGCCGCAGGGTGCCGGCGGCGAGCGGGCGGCAGCCGTGCTCGACGAGGTCTACGCGGCCACGCTCGCCGAAGGCACCCCGCGCATCGTCGCCGACTACGCCACCGCCGAGCTGGTCAAGGTTGCCGCGAACGCTTTTCTCGCCACCAAGATCAGCTTCATCAACGCCATGGCCGAGATCGCCGAGGTCACCGGCGCCGACGTCACGCTGCTGGCGGATGCGCTCGGTCACGACGCCCGCATCGGTCGCCGATTCCTCAACGCCGGCGTCGGCTTCGGCGGCGGCTGCCTGCCCAAGGACATCCGCGCCTTCACCGCCCGAGCGGAGGAGCTGGGCCGCGGCCAGTCGCTCGCCTTCCTCCGTGAGGTCGACGAGATCAACCTGCGCCGCCGCCAGCGCATGGTCGACCTGGTCGTCGAATCCTTCGGCGGCCGCCCGTTCGGCCGCCGCGTCGCCGTGCTCGGGCTCGCGTTCAAGCCCGAGAGCGACGACGTGCGCGACTCGCCCGCGCTCGACGTCGCCGTGCGCCTCAAGGGGCTCGGCGCCGAGGTGGTCACGCACGATCCCGAGGCGATGGGGCCGGCCGGCCGGATGCATCCGCAGCTCGCCTACGCGGCCAGCGCCGAGGAGGCCCTGCGCGGGGCCGAGGCGGTGGTGCTGGTCACCGAGTGGCGCGAGTACCGCGACCTCGACCCGGTCGCCATCGCGGCGCTCGTCGACCAGGCCGTGATCTTCGACGGCCGCAACGTGCTCGACGCCACGGCGTGGCGCGCCGCGGGCTGGACCTACCGGGGGCTCGGCCGCCCCTGAGCGCCCTTGCGCCCGCTGCCGTAGACCCAGTAGCGGTAGAGCAGGAAACGGAAGGCCGTACCGAGCACGAGCCCCACCACGTTGCGGGCGATGTTGTCGGCCAGCAGGGTCTGGAAGCCGAGCACGTAGTGCGAGACCCAGACGCAGAGCAGGCCGATCAGGAAGCCGCCGACCGCGACCGCGGCGAACTCGGCGAACTCGCGCCAGGGGTCCGCTCGCCGGTGGTGTCGGAAGGTCCAGAAGCGGTTGCCGATCCAGCTCGCGACGAGCGCGACGCCGAACGCCGCCGTCGACGCGGCGACGGGCTCGCTGAGGCCCTCGCCGAGCGCGCCCGTGCGCAGCAGGTTGAACACCGAGATGTCCAGCACGTAGCAGGCCAGGCCGACGACGCCGAAGCGCACGGCGTAGCCGATGAGCTTGTCCCAGATCGAGCGGATGCGCGCGCGGAGGCGGGGCATGCGGCCTCCGGGAGCGGATCGGCGCCGGGGGACCCGGCGATGCGGAAGGATGGGGAGCACTCGATGCTAGCGGCCGTCGCGAGGAGCGACGCGCCGGGAACCGGAGGCTCTGGATGAAGGTCGGCGTGATCGGCGGCGGACAGCTCGCGCGCATGATGGTGCCCCCGGCGGTCGCCCTGGGCATCGAGATCCGCGTGCTCGCCGAGATCGAGGGCTCGTCGGCGGCGATCGCCGCGACCGCGGTGGGCGACTACCGCGACCTCGACACCGTGCTCGCCTTCGCCGAGGGCGTCGACGTGATCACCTTCGACCACGAGCACGTGCCCGAGCCCGTGCTGCGCGCGCTCGTCGAGCGCGGCGTGCCCGTGCACCCCGGCCCCGACGCGCTGCGCTTCGCGCAGGACAAGCTGCTCATGCGCGCCCGCCTCGCCGAGCTCGGCCTGCCGGCGCCCGCCTGGGCGGCCGTGCACGACACCGCCGAGCTCGCCGACTTCCTCGCCGCGAACGGCGGCAAGGGCGTGCTGAAGACCCCGCGCGGTGGCTACGACGGCAAGGGCGTTCGCGTCGTGTCGTCGGCCGCCGAAGCCGAGGACTGGTTCGCGGCGCTCGCCGAGGACGGCCGCGGCGGCGCCCTGCTCGTCGAGGAGCTCGTCGAGTTCCGCCGCGAGCTGGCCGCCCTCGTCGCCCGCCGACCCTCCGGCGACTCGGTCGCCTGGCCCACGGTCGAGACCATCCAGCGCGGCGGCGTCTGTGCCGAGGTCATCGCCCCCGCGCCCGAACTGAGCGACGAAGCGGATGCGGAGGCCCGCCGCATCGCCGCGCGCGTCGCCGACGGCCTCGGCGTCACCGGCGTGCTCGCCGTGGAGCTCTTCGAGCACGTCGACGGCCGCATCCTCGTCAACGAGCTCGCGATGCGCCCGCACAACAGCGGCCACTGGTCGATCGACGGCGCCGTCACCAGCCAGTTCGAGCAGCACCTGCGCGCCGTGCTCGATCTGCCGCTCGGCGATGCCGCGCCGACCGCGGCCTGGTCGGTCATGGCGAACGTGCTCGGCGGTCCGGCGGGCGAGGCCTACACCGACCGCTACGCCGAGGCGATGGCCGCGCACCCCGACGTGAAGCTGCACGGCTACGACAAGTCCAGCCGCCCGGGCCGCAAGGTCGGGCACGTCACCGCCGTCGGCTCCTCGCTCGACGACGTCCGCTCGCGCGCTCGCGCCGCTGCGGACCTCTTCGGCTGAGCGCGCTTATCATGACCGGTATGCAGCAGACCCGCGTCGCCGTCGTCATGGGCTCCGACTCCGACTGGCCCGTCGTGGGCGAGGCGGCGAAGGCGCTCGGCGAGTTCGGCATCCCCTTCGAGGTGGAGGTCGTCTCGGCGCACCGCACGCCGCACCGCATGATCGAGTTCGGCACCGAGGCCGCCGGCCGCGGCATCGAGGTCATCATCGCCGGCGCCGGGGGAGCGGCCCACCTGCCGGGCATGCTCGCCTCCGTCACCACGCTGCCCGTCATCGGCGTGCCCGTGCCGCTCGCGAAGCTCGACGGCCTCGACTCGCTGCTCTCCATCGTGCAGATGCCCGCGGGCATCCCCGTCGCCACCGTCTCCATCGGCGGCGCGCGCAACGCCGGCCTGCTGGCCGTGCGCATCCTCGCCGCCGGGGATCCGGCGCTCACCGCGAAGCTCGCCGAGTACGCGGCCTCGCTCGAGGAGCTCGTCGCGCAGAAGAACGCGGCCCTCCAGCGCTCGCTGTGAGCTCCGCCGGCCGCTCCGGCCTCCCGCTGCGCTACCCCGACGTCGCGATACCGCGACTGATGGGCCGCCGCGCCTGGTGGCTCGTCGTGCTCGGCATCGTGCTGCCCGGCTCGGCGCAGATCGTCGCCGGACGCAAGCTCTTCGGCCGCTTCGGCGCCATCATGACGACGCTCTTCTGGGCGCTCGTCGTGCTGCTCATCGTCTCGCTGTTGCTGGTGCCCGCGGTGCCGCTCACGGTGCTGACGACCGAGTGGGGCGTGCTGCTCGTGCAGGCGGTCTTCGCGGCGATCCTGCTGGTGTGGGCGGCGCTCGCGCTCAACACCCTCATCATCGCCAAGCTCGTGCGCGTGCCGGCTCGATCGCGCATCGGCGTGATCATCGCCTCCGTCGCCGTGCTCGCGCTCATGGCCGCGACCTTCAACTGGGCCGGCGGATCCTTGAGCGCCCAGCGCGCCCTCGTCGCGGCGGAGTTCCGCCCCGGCCTCATCTCGGCGCCGAGCGACGGCCGGTACAACATCATGCTGCTCGGCGGCGACGCCGGCGCCGACCGCGAGGGGCTGCGGCCCGACAGCCTCTCGGTGATCAGCATCGACGCCGAGACGGGCGCGACCACGACGATCGGCATCCCGCGCGACCTCAGCAGCGTGCCGCTCGCCGAGGACTCGCCGCTCGTCACCGTCGGCAATCCCTGCGGCAGCGCCTGCCAGATCAACGCCTTCTACAGCCGCGTGATGACGTGGGACGCGGACCTCTACCCGAACGCGGCGGCCGAGAACTCCGACAGCGGCATCGAGGCCACCCGCGACGCGGTCGAGGGCGCCACCGGCCTCGAGATCCAGTACTACGCGCTCGTGGACATGGGCGGCTTCGAGCAGCTCATCAACTCGCTCGGCGGCGTGACCATCGAGGTGCCCACCAGGACGCCGATCGCCTTCCACCAGGACTCGCGCGGCAACCCGATCATCGTGGACTGGTTCGAGCCCGGCGTGCAGACCATGGACGGCACCCGCGCGCTCACCTACGCCCGCGTGCGCTACGGCACGAGCGACTACGACCGCATGGCGCGCCAGCGCCAGGTGCAGGACGCGCTCATCGCCGCCGCCGACCCGTGGACCCTGCTCACCGAGTTCACGACCATCGCCCCCGCCGTCGGCAACCTCGTGCGCACGGACGTGCCCCAGGGCGCCGTCGGCACCCTCGGCGCCCTGCTGCTCAAGGCTCGCGATCAGCCGCGCGGCACCCTCGAGCTCGTCCCGCCGCTGATCGATCCGGCGGATGCGGACTACGACCAGGTGCACCAGCTCGTCCAGGACGCGCTGACGGCGACGCCCGCCGCCCCCTGACCCGAGGAGCGACGGGCGCGGTTCGGACGCCGATCAGCGCGGCAGCTGGAAGTTCTGCGTGAAGTGCGTGCGACCGTCGGCGTCGACCGCGTAGCCCACTCCGAGATGGGTGTACCGCGGATTCAGGATGTTGGCGCGGTGGCCGGGGGAGTCCATCCATCCGCCCACCACCTGCTCGGGGCCGTATCCGTAGGCGACGTTCTCGGCCCAGGCCAGGCCGAAGTCGGCCGGCCGCGCGCAGTGGAACATGCTGCGCGCATCCGCCTGCTGCTGAGTGCAGTCCTGCGCGAAAGCGTCGAGGGATGCGGAGGGCAGCAGCGCCGGCAGGCCGGCGGCGGCGCGCTGCTGGTTGGTCTGGCTCAGGATGAGGTCGCGGATCTGCTGCGTCTGATCGACCTGCACCGAGGCGCTCGGAGCTGGCGCGGCCATCGCCGGTGCCGCGCCGAACCCGGCGAGGGCGAGGGTCGCGGACGCGGCGATGAGTGTCTTCTTGGCGGTGCGCATGTGCATGCCTCCCGTTGCTGATGATGCTCTCCGGGCAGCGACCCGACGTCGCCGCCTCATCTTCCAGCGTGCGCGCCGACCCGGTTCGGAGTTCCTGCGAGCGGAGGGATGCTCAGGGTGCGGTCAGAGGGTGAGCGAGACCGGTGTGGGGATGCGGTCGAGCGCGGCGGCGAAGCGCTCGAGGACGTACGGACTCATCGTCGCCACGTAGTCGCGGGCGAGGTGGTTGTCGTCGAGATAGGGGATCACGCCGCCGATCACAGCAGGGCACCAGCCGTCGAAGCAGAGCAGGTCGGTCATGTCGACGGTAGTGACGAGTGGGTCCTCGACGAGGGCCTCGGGGATCGACGTCTCGAAGTCGAGCGCATGGAGCAGCTGGTCGGCAGCGATCGCGCAGGCTTCGGCGACCATGCCGGTCGACTCCAAGCAGTCGCCAGGCGCTTCAACGTGGCGAGGCACATCTCGGAACCCGACCACGGGCACGCCGAGCTCGGTGAGTCTCAGGGCAGCATCGACGAAACCTTCGGGGACCGTCAGCTCGGGGCTTCCTGCATGCGCGATGCTCGCGGTGGTGAAGACGACGTCGGGTGCTTCCCGCAGGATCATCTCCGCGCGCTGATCGTTGAGCTGCTCGCAGTCCTGAATGTGAGCCGGATCCTCCGCATACTTGTCATCCCCTCGACTGGACAACATGCAACCGCCGCGACTCAAGCTGGTGAGGCGGATCGAACCATTCTCGACGGCCGGAGCGAACGCGGTGAGCCAGATCTCGGTGTGGGAATCGCCGACCGCGACGATCGAGAGCGGTGCATCACCGGCCCCCGCCGTGCACCTCTCGTAAAGCGCACCGCCGTCGGTGAACAGCTCCTCGCAGTCCTCGAACCATGACTCCCACTGACCGTCGGCGAGCGTCGCGAGAGAAGGCTGCACTCCTGCGAGCGGACTCAGGGTAATCGCCGGGTCGACGATCACAGCGGCGCCGGGGTTCGTCGTCGGCGTGGCGGCAAGGATGTTGTCGAGGTAGACCCGAGTCCCTCCGACTGCCAGGAGCGGGAGGAGAGCCAACGCTGCGAGACCTATTGCCGGCTTCTTCCAGCCGCCTGCTCGAACGGCGTCGCGCGCACTTGCGCGGACCGGATTCTCGAACCATCGTTGAGTGATGTAGGCGAGAGCTCCTGCCGTGGCCATGACCCCGATGCCGGAGAGCAGGTCGAGACGATCCGCCCCGGTCGACGAACGGAAGATCACCAAGACCGGCCAATGCCAGAGGTAGAAGCCGAAGGAGTACTGCGCAGCAGCGACGAGCGGCTTCCACGCGAGGAAGCGGCTTACGCCGGCGCCCGCACCGGAAGCGCCGCCGACGAGGATCAGCGAAGCAGCTGCCACTGGCACGAGCGAGGCGGCTCCGGGCGACGATGTCGTAGCGTTGAACACCGCGCCAAAGCCGACGAGCGCCGCGAGGCCGATCGCTGCAGCGAGGATCGAGAACGTACGGCCCCAGCGCACGCGAGGCAGGAGGCTCGCAACGATGCCTCCTGCCGCGAACTCCCATGCGCGCGCGGCGGTGTCGTAGTAGGCGAACTCCTGGTTCATCACCACTCCGACGCAGGCGTAGGCGAAGGAGCTGGCGAATAGGACGACCAGTGTGCCGAGCAGCAGGTCGCTCGCCGGCAGTCGGTACCTGCGCGATATGAATGCGACGATCGCACCGAGGATCGGGAATGCGATGTAGAACTGCACCTGCACGGCCATCGCCCAGAAATGCTGGAAGAGGCTCGCGTTCGCGTCGTCGCCGAGGTAGGCCATGCTCTCGTTCGCGAGGAAGTAGTTCATGGAGAAGGTGCCCGCGGAAGCAGCCTGCGTTGTGATCGTCGACCACTCCGTGATCGGCATGAGTAGCAGTGCGGCGACCATCGTCCCGCCGATGACGATCCACGCGAGCGGCGCCATCCGGAAGAGCAGATCGCGGAGGAACCTGCCTACGCGAACATCGGCGTCGCGCTCGAAGCTGCGGAGCATGGACTGCGTCATCACGAAGGCGGAGACCACGAAGAACACATCGACCGCACCGGAGATGCGGTAGGTCCAGATGTGATAGGCGGCGACGAGTAGCGCGGCGACGGTTCGGAGGCCTTGGATATCGGCGCGCCGCTGAGGGGCGATGGCGGAAGCCCGCAGCGAGCGTCGTGTCGGCTGGATGTCAGCTGTGGTCATGCTCGTGCCTGTCTCGGTCGGGGGCCGTATCCATCTGCGTCCTCGTCCCCCACGAGAATGATATCGGCCTGGGGATCAGAGGTCGGCGTGCAGCTGCCAGACCTTCTCCGCCGCCTCCCTCCAGGAGAAGAACCGCGCGCGATCTCGACCTGAGAACCGCATCCGCTCCAGCGTCTGCGCATCGTCGAGCAGCGCGTCCAGGTGCTGCGCCAGAGAAGCGGTGAAGCCGATGACGTCTCGTCTCGAGACGACCAGAGCGGCACCGGCGGTGAGCTCCTCCAAAGCTGCATCATCTGCGTGCACCACTGGCACTCCGACAGCCATCGCGTCGAGCAGCGGCAGCCCGAATCCCTCTGCAGGTCCCGGATGCACGAATACGGACGCATAGTGGAGGACTGTCGAGTAGTCGTCTCCGTCCAAGCTGCGCAACGCCATGACTCGCGAAAGATCGAGACCGGCTTCGACGCAAGCCTGCTCAACGTCGGCCCATCCGACCAGAATCAGTGGGATGCGAGGGCCGTCAGTTCTGCTCAGTCCTCGGAGCAGTGGGAGGAGCGTGCGTCGCGCACTGCCAGTGCCGATGGCGAGGAGGAAACGGTCGGGTAGCCCCAGCGCGCGAGCCCGTTCCGCCGCATCGAGCGGTGGCGTGGACTCCAGATGGGTGCCGCCGGGGATGACGTGGATCCGGTCTCCGAAGCGTCCAATGCCCTCAAGGTCGTCAGCGACCTCGTGATTGGGCACGATGATCGCATCGGCGTAGCGTTCGGCCCTCGAGATCATCGAGCGGCGCCAGGAGACCTCATGCCGTGGGAGCTGCCCCGGTGCAGTCCACGCCAGAGAATCGTGGATCGTCACGGCGGTCTGACGGGCATCGCCTAATCGTCGTCCGCCGTTCGTCAGCGGTGCCATCAGATCGAAAGCGTGCACCATCCCGTGTGCTCCGACCCCAACACCGCGGCGCCAGAGCGCCCGCACGGTGCCTTTATAGAAAGCGGACTTGTGTACCTGCGCGAGCCCCGGCAACCGACGTTCGAGCAGCTCATACTCCGCAGCGCTTGACGCGGGCACGATCGCTTCGACCTCGATGCCGCCGGGAGCAGAGGCAATGATCTCTCGAGCGAGCTCAAGCGCATAGCGGCCGCCTTCGTGCTCGACGGAATCGAGGGTCGGATCGAGCACGACACGGAGGACCGCCGTCATGGTGAGTAATCCCTTCCCGTCGTTTTCAGCTGATGCCGGTGCGAAGCTTCGACTCTAACGCCGACCCTCGCCGAGCGAGTCGACGTCCCGTCGTCGCCTGACGGCGGCCTCAGGCCCCGACCCAGACGACGTACCAGAACTTGGCCACGGTCACCATGACGGCCGCTACAGCGACCGAGCTGACGGCGACGCCCACGCGTGTTGCCGAAGCACCCGTCAACTGCCAGCGGAGCGGGAAGTACGCAGCTACAGTCAGCAGGATCACGGGCCAGAGCGGGAAGAAGTACCGCCCCTGAACGCCGTCGATGAGATAGAAGCCCACGGGCGTGAAAGAGACGTAAAGCGTGCCGAAGATGGCGAGCACTGAGATCGCGGAGGCGCCGATCCAGATCCGCTTTGACCACCGCTCGGACAAAGTGAACCGGGGGAGCAACGCGATCGCGATCACGACAACCACAGTCATTGCCAGCATCGCGGTGCTCGGAACGCGAACGTTCGAGGAGCCGATGAGGTCGAGGAAGAAGAAGTTGTCACGATAGAACAGCGTGCGCGCTGCATTTGCGATGAACCCCAGTGGATCGCTCAAGGTCTGCTCGATCATCGGTGCCATGCCGAAGTCCCGCTGCTCGTAATCGGAACGGTAGAACGCAAGGACGTCGCTGATGCCGCGCGTGGCGAGAGTCCATCCTCCCCACGCAGCGGTGGACGCGCCGAGAGCGGCCCAGCGAAGCCACGACGGCCCACGCAGAAGCGCGCGGGGTGCGGCGATCACGAGCAGTACGAGCACCATGTAGCTGGGCTTGCCCAGCGGGAGCAGCAGGACCGACGCGTAGAGCAGAGCGGTCTGCAGCCCGCTTAGCGCACGCCGCTCGAGCGACACCCGCATCATCAGCGCTGCGAAGAGTAGAGCCACACCGTTGGTGAGCGCATCGGCCGTGATCGTTGCCGACTGCAGCAATGCGGGTGGCAGGAGGGAGAGGACGAGGAGGAGCCAACGACTGCGCGAGGCACGGACGACCACGAGCGCTGCGAAGACCGGAATGACATAGGCAAGCAAGCTGGCCAGCGCCATGCCTCGGAGCGCGGTATCGACGGACGCGCCGCCGAACTCGGCGATCAACGAGGCAACCGCTGCGGGGACGTACGGCACAGGGGAGTAGGCCGCGGTGTTGGTGAACCAGATGAGGTTGCTCTCGTCAGAGCGGTACTCGGCCGAGCCGAGCTCGTCGTATCGCTCGGGCTCGAGGATCATCGCCTCAGGCTCCGCGGGGTTGGCACCGAGATCAGTAGCGGCGTGGGTGTAGAGCTCCCAGACCGGTGCGGGAATGGAACCGCCGTAGGACTCTCCCTTGCCGCCCCACTCGATTTCCTGCGGCAGGAACTGGCCGTGGGAGACCTGGTACGCCCGCGAGTACTGGCTCAGCCCGTCGTTGCCCCAGAACGGTGGATTGATCAGGATGAAGAGCACACCCGCGATCATCGAGGTGGCGAGGAAGATCCAGGCTGCGCCACCGAAGCGGCCCCTCCGATGATTCCGGAACTCGGGCAGGATGGCGCGCTCGGGCGACGGGACGTTCACGAATGGCCTCTCGGTCGGGACGCGGAGCGGAGCCCGCCGTGCTGTCGGCGGCGCCGAGCGCCCGCCAGGGGAATACTATCCGCAGTCAGTCGCAGCCGACGATGCGGAGCAGCGAGCGCTCGCCGTCGACGAGGACCGTCACGTAGCCCTCGGTGCCGGGATCGACGCGGAGGCCTCCCCACTCGGGTCCCGTGCCGGCCTCGGAGTAAGGGCGGTCGTCGAGCTGCACTAGGTATTCGATGTCGAAAGCGTCCAGTGCGTGGCACTGGTCCGCGGTCAGTCCGTCCTGCTCGAGCGAGCTGGCGATGAGACGCTTCCGGTCATCCCAGGTGCCGAGCCAATTGCCATCCATTGCCGGGAAGACCATGTCGATGGCGTTCAGGCCGTAGCCGAGCCCTGAACCGTCGTAGGGGTTGTTGAGAACGACCGCGTCGCCGACGTTATCTGCGACCTCGTTCAAGAATGCCTGCTCGTCTGGCGACAGCATCCAGGCATCGTCGGTCTGGAAGCTCGCGCGGATCCATTCGCGCTGCTGGTTCAGCCCCGGCCCAATGAGCACCGCGCCGAGTGCGACGAGGGCGACCGCAGCCACGGTCGCCCGCCCGCGCGCGCTGGTGAACCGCGCGGTGGCGAACACCCAAATGCGATCGATCGCGAGCGCAGCGAGGCCGCTCGCGACGAGGGCTACGAGGGCTGCCAGGCGGTACGAGTCGTGGTACCAGAAGCCGGTCAAGAAGTCGCGCACCCAGCCTTCGAGGCCGGCGGCGAGCACGTACAGTGCGGCGAACGCCGCGCCAGCGGCGACGAACCAGCGGGAGGACGGGATGCTCCGCCACGCGAGCACCGCGCCGATCACTGCGAGTACCGCGACGAGGGGTTGGCCTGCTCCGCCGTTCAGCCCGAGGAGGGCGACCTCGCCGAAAGCCTGGGCGGGGGTCTCGAACGAGTTCCACACCCAGGTCACAGTGCGCTGCATGAACGGCGCCGTGTAAAGGGCGATCCAGACGAGCGCAGTCCCTGCGACCACCGTGGCGACGCCGAGGACGGCTCGGCGAGGGCCGTGCGCAACCCGCGCTTCGCGCCCTCCCATGAGGCCGATGAGGAAGAGTGAACCGAAGACGATAAGCGCGAAGACGGTATTCGGTTGTGCCAACGCCGTGCCGCCCAGCGCACAGAGGACCAGCAGCACCTGCAGTACTCGGCTCCGGGCCGGCAGCCCCTTCCACGAGCGGATGAGGAGAACCAGTGCAGCGATCAGGGCGGGCAGCAGCGCCATGGCCAGCAGGTTCGAGTAGAGCTGCCCCCAACTGAGGTAGCGCCAGGGGAAGGCGCCGACCACCTGGGCGCCGATCATCGTCGCCAGCACGAGCCGCGCTGACGTGCCGAAGAGCGTCGTGGTGAGCAGGACCATGGATGCCGGGAACACGACCACGGTGATGGCCGCGGTCATCGCCGTCGCGGCCATCGGGATGCTACATCCCGTGAGCATGACGACGAGCGCGGCTGCGTCGTGCCAGCCGGCCGGGTAGAAGCCTGAGGCGTTCGCGGAACCATCCATGTAGCCGGTCTGCAGCGACGAGCCGTTGGCGCCGTCGATGATGTAGCGCACCACATCGATGTGGAACATCGTGTCCTGGAGCTGGCCGATGGCCTCCGGACCGGGAACGGCCGACGCGTAGACGCGCAGGAGCACCGCGACGCCGATGACGAGGCCCGCGACCGCGGCGAGCGCCAGCTTCGCATCCCTCCGGCCGAGCGTCAGCGCGAGCGGGAAGGGCCGGCGCCATCGCAGCACCGCGGCGACCACGGTCGCGGCGAATGTGGCGAGTGCAACCGAGGCGACACCCCAGGGCAGGCCGGAGAAGCCCCAGACGACGGCGCTACCGGCGATGAGACCGGTGCTGACCGCCGGTGCGAGCAGTAGCAATCGTCGCTGCACGCCGCCGGCTAGGAGCACGATCGCTCCGGGCAGCAGGAGTAGCGCGAGCGCAGCGAGCGTCGGGATTATGGCGGGGAACCAGGACATGAGCGGGGCTCCTTGGGTCAGGGGGATGCGAGCAGAGCGTCGAGCCGCTCGCCGAGCACGGGCGCCAGCGAGATCGCGAAGGCCTCGGACAGGTGGTGGGCGTCCCGATAGACGGTCACGCCGCCGATGACCGATCGGCACACAGCCTCCGGGCAGTAGACGTCGGTGAGATCGAGCAGGGCTGCAGCCCCGCCAGCGGCTGCCGCAGGCTGCGGATCAGCGTTGCTGAAGGCCTGTTCCGGGGACTGTGTGCATGCTGCAGCCGAGGAGAGCTGCAGGCATTCGACGGGTGACGCATCCCAATTGGGATTGTCTCGTACGACCACGACGCGCGTGCCCGGTGAACGTTCCTCGAGCGCGGTCCAGGTCCGCTGCAGAGCCGCAACCGACTCGTCGTACGGGGAAGCGCTTGCACCCGCCTGCACCAGGTTGCCGACGATCGAATACGAGGTCGTGACGACCACGTCGAAAGGCACCTGCTGCTCGGCGAGCTCGGCGTCGACCTGGTCGCGCCACGAGGCGCAGTTCTCGACGGCCGTCGCGTTGCCGTCCGACCGGTAGCGAGTGGTGTCCGACCAGGGGCAGCCAGGCTTCAGCATGACTTGCAGATCCCAACCGCGCTGATCGGCGAGATGCTCGAGCGAGGGAGCCAGAGCGCCAGCATGACTGTCGCCGACGAGCGCAACGCGCAACGTCGGGTCATCCTGCTCGCCGAAGGTGCACACCTGGAGCGAGGCGTTATCGTCCTGGCTGAAGCACTCCTCGATGACCGGATCGAAGTTCTGGAAGACGACCTCGGCATCGGGCAGTCCAGCCTCGCCGTCCACCGGTGCGCATCCTGGATCGAGCGCAGCGGCGGCGCCGACACATGCCGCGTCCGAGGCGGCGTAGGAGTTCGCCTGCCGGAGCTGGTCCGCGATCATGCCCGATGCGGCTTGGGGTGCGGCAACAGAACCGCCGACCAGCAGCGCCGTCGCGCACAGCGCTGCGATGAACGTGGGCGTCGAGCGACGGGACGACAGCGTGCGGGATCGACGAACGGGGTCTTCGACGAAGCGCTTCGTGAGCGCGGCGAGCACGATCGTCAAGGCGAGGATGACAAACTTATCGAGCGTACCCAGCTCGCGACCGATGGCTGTGGGCGCGAGAACGATGAGCGGCCAGTGCCAGAGGTAGATCGAATAGGACAGGTCGCCGACGAGCATGACAGGGCGCCAGGACGAGACCCTGCCGAGGCTCCATGGTGCTGACGACGTCCCCCCGAGCAGCACCAGGGCTGTACCGACGACGGGCAGGAGCGCTGCCCAGCCTGGAAACGGCAGGTCAGAGGTGATGAGCAGCGCTGCGATCGCGATGAGGGCGACGCCGATCCAGGCAGAGACGGCACGGACCGCCTCGCGGCCGGGGACGCGGTCGAGGAGCAGAGCCACCAAACCGCCAGCGGCGAACTCCCATGCTCGGGCGAAAGTCGAGAAGTACGCGATGCTCGGCGACGTCAGCGAGTACCAGAGCGCGAAGGCGAATCCTGCGACAACGATCACCGTGAGCGCGACGGTGGCGGCGCGACGGAACTGACGCTGCCCGCGCTTGGCAGCGATGACGGCGAAGAGAGCGAAGAGCACTGGCCAGACGAGGTAGAACTGCTCCTCGACCGAGAGCGACCAGAAGTGCTGCGTAGGTGGCGCGGCACTCGCCTGCGCCCAGTAGTCCACGGCATCAGCGGCGAGGAACCAGTTCTCGACGTAGACCGTGGAAGCGGTGATGTGCCGGAAGATCCGCTCCCAGTCGGCCAGCGGTACGAATGCCACCGTCGCCACGGCGATTGCGGCGAGCACGAAGAGGCTGGCGGGCAGGAGGCGGCGGATGCGGCGAGCCCAGAACTGCACGATGGCGACCTTGCCGCGGTCCGCCTCGCGCAGCAGGTGCGCTGTGATCAGGAATCCCGAGACGACGAAGAAGACGTCGACCCCGATGAAACCGCCAGAGAGGCGGGACGGCCAGAGATGGTAGAGCACGACTGCGGCGACAGCGATCGCGCGTAGGCCCTGGATCTCGGGGATGATGGTCGTCCGCGGGCGCGCCGGCGGGCGGGCGTCTACAGGGGCTGCGAGAACGGACACAACGGACGAGCGTAGCGCACGGTTCGCATGCGGCCGCCGAGATAAGCGGCCGCATGCACAACGCTCAACGGAGTGTGACCTGAACGCTGTTCGTCGCCGCGGTCCAGCGGATGGTGCCGCCCTGGAAGCGCTGCTCCGTGCCACCGGTGACCGGCTGTTCGTCGGTGGTGGGGTAGCCGAGGGCGCCGTTCTCCCAACCGCGGGCCGCCCATGCGTTCTGGATGCTAGAGCCGGCCTTGGTCCAGTGAGCGCCGGACGTGGCGGACCAGTGGACGGTGCCGCCTTGGAATCGCTGCCAGACGCCGCCTTCGCGGAGTCCGCCGTACTCCTGGGTGGTGGGGTAGCCGAGGGGGCCATTCTCCCAGCCGGTGCGGGCCCAGAGACCTTGGACGCCTGAGCCGTCGAGGGTCCAATTGGCGCCGCTGGCGTTCGACCAGTGGATCTTGCCACCCTGGAACTGCTGCCAGCTGCCACCGTCGCGGAACCCGGTGTTGGCATTGCTGGTCGGGTAGCCGAGCGGGCCGTTCTCGGAGCCGGAGGCTCCCCAGGTCGAGGCGATGCTGCCGGTCGTGACCCATGCGCCGGTGGCCGCGCTCCAATGCACCATCCCACCCTGGAACTGCTGCCAGGCGCCCGCGCCGCGAAGCCCGCCGAGCTCGTCCGATGTGGGATAGCCGAGGACGCCGTTCTCCCAGCCCTGGGCGGCCCAAGCGTTCTGGATGCTGGAATTGCTTTTGGTCCAGTGGGCGCCTGACGCTGCGGACCAGTGGATCGTGCCTCCCTGGAACCGTTGCCATACCCCGCCGTTGCGGAGCCCGCCGTATTCCTGTGTAGCCGGGTATCCGAGCGCGCCGTTTTCCCAGCCGGTTCGGGCCCAGAGACCCTGGACGCCGGATCCGTCGAGAGTCCACTGCGCCCCGGTGGCGTTGGACCAATGGATCTTGCCGCGTTGGAACTGCTGCCACGTGCCGCCGTCACGGAAGCCGGTGTGCTCGTTGCTGGTGGGGAAGCCGAGCGGGCCGTTCTCCGATCCCGTTGCGTTCCAGGCGGAGGCGATGCTGCCCCGGGTCGCCCAGGCGCCTGACGCGGCACTCCAATGCGCCATCCCACCGGTGAACTGCTGCCACGTGCCACCGTCACGCAGGCCGGAGTACTCGGGCGAGCGCGGCGCGCCGAGCCAACCGTTCTCACCGCCCAGCGCCAGCCACAGGTTGCCGACGCCGCTACCGTCTGAGGGCCGATTCGGGAGCCCGAACCAGTCGCCGTAGAAGAGGTAGAAGTTGCGGTTGCCGTAGGTGCTGCAGGTGTCACCCGAGCCGTAACCGGCATTCAGTGATGCAGCATTGGGCACGTACGGGGTGTAGTTGTACAGCGCCGCGGTCGCGGCGTTGACAATCGCAACCGACCTCGTACCACAATTGCGCGACGCGTTGTTGTGCAGCTGGATCTGGCTCGTCTGGCCAGCGCGGAAGTTGAAGAATTGCGGGTTCGAGACGTAGTTGCGATATTGGCGAGCAGCAAAGTACACCTGGTTGAAGAAGCCTTCATAGTCGGCGCTGCACTGGGCGGAACCGCCGGGGCCGGTGTCGGGGCATGCATAGCCCATCGCGCGCTGGTAGCGCCATTGGCTAGGCGCGTTCAGGGTGACGAGGCTCGTCTCCTTCTGCAAGGTGACGAGCAGCACCTCTTGGCTGATTCCGCACGCCCGCGCAACGACGTCGATGAGTTCTGCGGCCGAAAGACTACGGCCGCCCTCGATAGCCTGACAGAGCCCTGCGGCCTTCGTGACAGTCGTTGAGCGGTAGTCCTTGAGACAGACGATCGGGTCGGACGGACCGGTGCTGAGGTCGGGACGGCACGTTGGCACTCGCCGTTGGAGAAACTCCTGGATCTGGGCCGAGGTCATCGCGCTGCTGTCAAAGAACTCTGCGTCCGAGACGATGTACCCCGGCACGAAGTCGGTTCCGCGGGCGGCGTTGGCAGCCGACGCCTCACCGACCACGACCGCAGCGAGCATCGCGACGACGGCGACGGCGGCGGCGATGCCCCGGTGTCGGCGCATCAGGCGACCTCGACCGACACGGCGGCGCTCACGCCGGCGTAAGCATCGGATTCGTAGGAGACAGTGACCGACCAATCGCCCGAATGAAGCTGGTCGAGCGGGATCTCAAGACCATCGGCGCAGGACACGGAGCTAACGGAGCCGTGCCCAGGACCGCTGGCGACGACCTCGATCCCGCTCGAGTCAGCTGTCAGGGTGCAGAGCCCGTCGTCCTCAGCGATCCCTTCGACGAGCGCGACGACGCTGATGCCATCGGCACCGGAGGCACTCGTGATGACAACGGAGACGTCTGCCTGACCCTTTTCGGCCGGAGGCACGGGCGTCGACGGCGGATCGACTGCGACGCCGTCGTCCATGGTCGGCGATGGGGAGGTCGAATCTGGGAGGACCGATGCGGGCCCCGAAGGCGATGGTGCCGTACCCGGCGTTCCCGAACAGCCTGCGAGGGCGAGAACGACCGCGGTGGCCAGGACGAACGCGCTGCGGCGCCGATGGTCGTGCAGAATCATGAGATCCGAAATCTTCCCTCGGGCGAGCACCGCGCGTCCCGTCGCGCGAGGGGTGCTTCGCCGTCTCGAACGATACTAAGCGGCGCGCCTCAGCCGAGGACGAGGGCGCGCCATTCGGCCACTCAGTCGGACTGCGGCGCGGCGCTCCAGCGCAAGTAGGAGAGACGGCTGAACTCGCGGCGCCCGCGTAGTACACCGTCCAAGACGAGCCCGATCGTGCCGCTCAGGGCACCGGCAAGCACGAATCCGAGCGAGAGTACAGCGGTGGGGAAGCGCGCTACCAAGCCTGTCTCGAAGAACTCGATGAAGACCGGAATGCTCAGGAGCACGCCGACGACCGCGGCGAGTGCGCCCAGCAGACCGTAGAAGAACATAGGACGCTCGTGGCGGATGAGCTGCGCCACGAGCGACAGGATTCGGAAGCCGTCGTGATAGGTGCGGAGCTTGCTCTCCGACCCCTCGGGACGATCCTTGAAGCCGACCTCCACCTCGCGCTGCGGCACGCGCAAGCTCATCGAGTGCACGGTCAACTCGGTCTCAATCTCGAACTCGCGCGAGAGAGCCGGGAAGCTCTTGACGAACCGGCGCGAGAAGACGCGGTACCCGCTGAGCATGTCGGAGACCGGCTGGCCGAAGATCGAGCCGACGAGCCAGTTGAACCCGCGGTTGCCGAGCGCATGGCCCGGGCGGTAAGCGGTGGTCGTGGTCTCTTTGCGCACCCCGAGAATGTGGTCGTAAGGGCCACGGCGCAGCTCGGCGATCATCGCGGGCAGGTAGCTCGCGTCGTAGGTATCGTCGCCATCGATGAGCACGTAGATGTCGGCTTCGACGTCGGCGAAAGCACGTCGAACGACGTTGCCCTTGCCTTTCTGGTGCTCATGACGAACGATTGCCCCCGCAGCTGCAGCGATCTCAGAGGTGCCGTCCGACGAGTTGTTGTCGTAGACGTACACCTCCATGTCGGGCACGGCGGCCTTGAGATCCTGGACTACTTTTTCGATAGCGAGAGCCTCGTTATAGCAGGGGACGATTGCAGCGATCGTGGGAGTCGACATACCTGGAGGTCCTGATCGGTAGTGAGAGGGGCGCATGACTCGAGCGGATACAGGCTCCGAGCGACAAGAACACTAACATTGCAGCGCTCCCGCCCCGACGAGCCTCTTTTCAGTGAAGGACCCCGCTGCCACATGCATGTACTCATCGCCCACCTGCGACGCGGTGCCGCGTTCCTCGTCATCGGGGGCTTGGCGTTCATCGTCGACGCGGCGAGCTACAACCTCCTGGTCTTTGGCACCGGCGAAGGCGGGCCACTCGCGGAACTCCCGCTGCCAGCGAAGGTGATCGCAATCGCGATCGCCTCGATCGTCACGTTCATCGGCAACCGGCTCTGGACCTTCGGGTCCAGGAAGACCCCGACGACTGTGCGTCAGATCTTGCTCTTCATCGTGCTGAACCTCATCGCTATGGGGTTGCAACTCGCGTGCCTCGGATTCTCTAGATATGTCCTCGGTCTCGATGGGATCGTTGCCGACAACGTCTCGGGAACCCTGATCGGGCAGGCCCTGGCGACGATCTTCCGCTACTTCACCTACGACCGGTGGATCTTCCCCGCGCGCGATGAGACGTCGAGCGACGAGGCATGAAGTACCCTGTTGAGGTTGTCCGCCCCCACCGAAACGGAGCATCTCCGCGTGTCCTATGACCTCATCGTCGTCGGTTCCGGCTTCTACGGCCTGACCATCGCGGAGCGTTGCGCTACCGAGCTCGACCTCAAGGTGCTCGTGATCGACCGCCGCAACCATATCGGCGGCAACGCTTACAGCGAGGCCGAGCCCGAGACCGGCATCGAGGTGCACCGCTACGGTGCGCACCTGTTCCACACCTCCAACGAGAAGGTCTGGGAGTACGTGAACCGCTTCACCGCGTTCACCCCCTACGTGCACCGCGTCTTCACGACGCACAACGGCGAGGTGTACCCGATGCCGATCAACCTCGGCACGATCAACCAGTTCTTCCGTGCGGCCTACACGCCGGGCGAGGCCCGCGAGGTCATCAAGGAGCAGTCCGCAGAGCTCGCCGGCCAGGACCCGCAGAACCTCAACGACAAGGGCATCCAGCTCATCGGGCGCCCGCTGTACGAGGCGTTCATCCGCGACTACACCGCCAAGCAGTGGCAGACGGACGCGAAGGACCTGCCGGCGTCGATCATCAGCCGCCTGCCCGTGCGCTACAACTACGACAGCCGCTACTTCAACGACACCTACGAGGGCCTGCCGGTCGACGGCTACACCGCTTGGCTCGAGAAGATGGCCGACCACCCGAACATCGAGGTGCGCCTCGAGACCGACTTCTTCGACGACTCGCACGAGTTCTCGAAGTCGAAGGTCGTCGGCACCACCCCCGTCGTCTACACCGGACCGGTGGACCGCTACTTCGACTTCGCCGAGGGCGAGCTCTCCTGGCGCACCCTCGACTTCGAGGAGGAGGTCCTGCCCATCGAGGACTTCCAGGGCACCCCGGTGATGAACTACCCGGACGCGGACAAGGACTACACGCGCATCCACGAGTTCAAGCACTTCCACCCCGAGCGCGCTGACCGCTACCCCAAGGACAAGACGGTCATCATGCGCGAGTACTCGCGCTTCGCCGAGGAGGGCGACGAGCCCTACTACCCCGTCAACACCGCGCAGGACCGCGAGCGCTTGCTCGCCTACCGCGAGCTGGCCAAGGGCGAGCAGGACGTGCACTTCGGTGGACGCCTCGGCACCTACCAGTACCTCGACATGCATATGGCGATCGCCTCGGCGCTCGGCCTCTTCGAGAACACGCTCGTGCCGCACTTCCGCGGCGAGAGCGCCTGACCCGGTCGACGACCCGAGACGACTGACGGAGATCCATGTCTAACGCTGTCCTCACGGACTTCGACCCCAACGGGCAGGGTAGGGGCCTGTTCGGGGTATTCCGGCACCGCTACCTGCTGCAGTTGCTGGTGCGCAAGGAGCTCAAGGTCCGCTACCGCCGCTCGGTGCTCGGCCTGCTCTGGTCGTACGTCAAGCCAGCGGTGCAGTTCGCCGTCTACTTCGTGGCGATCGGCATGTTCCTGGGTCTCAACAAGTCGATGGACAACTTCGCCGTCTACCTGTTCTCCGGCATCATCGTGATGAACTTCTTCACCGAGGCAGTGCGGAACGCGACCCGCTCCATCATCGACAATGCGGCGTTGATCAAGAAGATCTACCTGCCGCGCGAGCTCTTCCCCGTCGCATCCGTCTACGTCAGTGCGGTGCACTTCCTGCCGCAGGTGGTAGTGCTTTGCGTAGCTGTGCCCTTCTTCGGATGGCGCTGGGACCCGATGGGCGTCCTCATGGTCCTGATCGGCTTCGTGCTCTTGCTCGTGCTCAGCATCGGACTCGGTTTGCTCTTCGGCGCGCTCAATGTGATCTTCCGCGACGCGGAGAACTTCGTCGACTTGATCAACATGGTCATCACATGGTCGGCGCCGGTGCTCTATACGGCGATCCTCGTGCGGGACACGCTGGGAGAGACGGCGTTCACGATCTACCAGGCGAATCCGCTCGTCGTGATCGTCGAGCTCTTCCATCGTGGATTCTGGGTGCCGACGGTGTCGCACGGGGTCGACCTCGCAGGCCGTCCGCTCGAGATGTGGCTGTCGATCACCGCGGCGACCTGCATCGCCGTGTTCATCGTCGGGCAGCTGGTCTTCACCCGGGTCAGCAAGCGATTCGCGCAGGAGCTGTGATGCCGTCCACCACCGGAGCAGTAGCGATCTCTGCGGAGAACGTGGTCAAGCGGTTCACGCTCCGCAAGACCCGTGAGCTGAAGGAGGCGGTCGTCTGGTTGCTGACCCGACGCCGCGGGGTGACCACCGAGAGCTTCCTCGCGTCGAACGACGTGTCCTTCGAGGTCCGCGAGGGTGAGACTCTCGCCTTGCTCGGGTTCAACGGATCGGGCAAGTCCACGATGCTGAAGATGATCTCCGGGGTGCTGACCCCGGACTCCGGCCGCATCCGCACCAAGGGCAGGTTGGCCGGACTCATCGAAGTCGGCGCTGGCTTCCATCACGATCTCACGGGACGCGAGAACGTCTACCTCAACGGCGCGATCCTCGGTATGTCCGAGAAGGAGATCGACGAGAAGTTCGATTCGATCATCGACTTCGCCGAGATCGGCGAATTCATCGACACCGAAGTCAAGTTCTACTCGTCGGGTATGTACCTCCGGCTGGCCTTCGCGGTGGCAGTGCACACGGATCCCGACATCTTCCTGATCGACGAGATCCTCGCGGTCGGCGACGAGCCGTTCCAGAAGAAGTGCATCGCTCGGATCAAGGAGTTCGCCGACCAGGGTAAGACGCTGATCGTCGTGAGCCATGACCTCGATCTCGTTTCTCGGATCTGCGATCGCGGTATCGTGCTGCAACGCGGAGTCAAGACGTTCGACGGCGAGATCAACGAGGCCGTTGCGTGGTTGCGAGCGCAGGCATGACGTTCCGGCGAACGACAGTGGTCGAGCTGCCCGAGAACTTCGAGGCACTGACTGAAGGGCTCACCGAGCGTCAGCGCCGCCTCATCTCGGGTGCGGTCAATTTCCACGCGCTCGTGGAGCGGGGCCGCTCGGTAGTCCTCCACGTACTGCTGCGGCCCAGCAATTACGGCTTGGTCATGACCGGCACGAACACGCACAGAGACGGAGCAGTCGACAAAGAGAGCGAGATCGGAACGCTGGTCTTCGAGGCGCTTCCGGGGGAATCGCAAGTAAAGCGGGAAGTGCATCGAGTCGTCGCCATCAATCGGGAGTCTGACGACCTGGCCGACGCACCGATCGTCGAGAAGCCCAGTCTCTACTGGAGGCTGCGGATCGCAGCTGAGCACCGATTCCCACTGGGCTACGACGCGCTCAGACAGAAACTCTTGGAACGCCGAGTCGCTGCACTGGACACGCAGCGGATCGAACGCGTGAAGGAGGACTCGCGCTGGTCAGCCGTGGTCCCGGTAGACGCCGCCGGTCGTCAGCCCGCCGTCTTGATCGGCATCCACTGGTTCGAGATGGGCGGCGCGGAACGCTGGGCCTTCGAAACGATCCGATTGGTCAAGGAGGCCGGTCTCCTGCCGATCGTCCTCTCAGACCGGTTCTCCTACCACCCGTGGATCACCCGGGCCGAGGTCGACGGTGCCGTCGTGCTGCCTCTGACCCACCCGCTCGGCGACGATGAGGAGGCGGGTGGCAGCTCCGTGCTCCTCTCCCGGCTGTTCGCGGCATACGATGTCCGCGGTGTCTTCGTCCACCACAACCAGTGGCTCTACGACCGCTTGCCGGTCGTCCGGCGACTGAAGCCAGGTGTCCCGGTGATCGATGCCCACCACATCCTGGAGTACTCAGGCGGAGGATACCCAGCTTCCGGAGTCATCGTCGACGACTACATCGACGTCCACCACGTCATCTCCCCGCAGCTGACCGATTGGCTCACGAACGTCCAGGGCGTGGATCCTCAGAAGATCGTGCTGGCTCCGCTCTCCGGGCTGACCTCGGCGCAGAGCACCGGTAAGACTTTCGCGCCGCGTCACGAGCGGGACACCTTCACGGTCGGGTTCATCGGCCGGTTCGCTCGTCAGAAGCGTCCCTACCTCTTCTTGCAGCTCGCTCACGAGCTGCGCAGGAGCCGCGGCGGTCAGCGTTTCCGATTCATCGTGCACGGCGATGGCGAGCTCGAAGACGTGATCGAGCGCATGATCCGCAAGTTCCGTCTCTCCGCGGTTCTGGAAGTACGCGGCCACGAGGTACCCGTCGCGCGCACGCTTGACGACATCGACGTGCTGGTTCTGAGCTCGCAGAACGAAGGCATCACGCTGACGACCTTCGAGGCGCTCGCCAACGGGGTCCCCGTAGTCTCGACCGATGTGGGTTCGCAGCGCACGCTGATACCCGAAGATCTGCTGGTGCCTCGCAATCCAGCCGGATTCACCCGCCGGGCCACGACCGTGATCCGCAGCCTCGCCGACGACGAGGGCATCCGCGAGGATGCCTGGCGTCGCGAATACGAACGAGCGCAGGAGTTCTCGCAGCACGAGAGCGCGAACGCCTGGGCAGAAGGAGTGTTCCACCAGTGGTCTCAGTAGCAGCGGTCGTCGTGACCTTCAACCGTCTCGAGAAGCTCAAGACGGTCATCGCCTCGATCGAGGCGCAGACGCACCGGCCCGAGTGGCTCGTGATCGTCGACAACGCGTCCACGGACGGCACCAAGGAGTACCTCGCGGGGCTGCAGAGCTCGTTGCAGCTGATCAACATCCGCCTCGAGACCAACACGGGCGGCGCTGGTGGTTTCAGCACTGGCATGGAGCGGGGCTACGAGCTCGGCGCCGACTTCGTCTGGATCATGGACGACGACTGCTACCCGACCGCAACATCGCTCGACAAGCTCATCCAGGGCTTCGACGGAGCGATCGAGGAGCTGGGCGGCGACGTGCCCTTCAGCTGCTCGATCGTGCACTTCGTGGATGGGTCGATCTGCGAGATGAACAACGCCGTGCCCACTTGGGACTGGGGGCGCCTGCTCGTCAAGGGCCAGCAGAACGTCATGGTCCGTTCCGCGTCGTTCGTCTCGGTGCTCATCCCACGGCTCTCGATCGAACGCTACGGGCTGCCGTACTCGGAGTACTTCATCTGGTTCGACGATCAGGAGTACACGCTGCGGCTCACCGGCGTCTGCCCCGGCGTGCAGGTGCTCGACAGCGTCGTCGTCCACGACATGGGCGACAACAAGGGCGTCAACTTCGGGCAGATCAACGCGGCGAACTCCTGGAAGTTCGCTTACGGCATCCGCAACGAGGCGTCGTATCGACTGCATCACCAGAGCCTGCTGCAGTATCTGATGTTCGCGGCGCGAGTATTAGTAGTGATGCGCCGGGGTCGCGTCGCTTCGCGTCTGCAGCTCACGATGGTGAAGAAACTGCTGCAGGGGATCACCTTCAACCCGAAGGTCCGTAAGCCCGCTTCGTTCGCGAACTGACGATGGGTGCCCGACGCTCGCAAGCTTCCCTGGCCGCTGCGATTGTCGCCATCCCCATCGCCGGATGCGCCACGGCTGATCCCGCCTCGACGCCGACTTCCCACGACGAGCCTGTCTCGCTGATCTCCGCGATTGTGGTCGGTGACTCCTTGGCAGCCGGCGGCGTTGACGACGCCCTGGAATGGGACCCGGGCTCATGGACGGAGAACCTGGACCAGGACATCGAGGTGATCGGCGGCTGGCGTCGCGACGGCGCGACGACGGCGCAGATGGCCCAGAACCTGCGATCGGCAGGAGCGGACGCCCTGATCATGATCGGAGGCACCAACGATGTCCATCAAGGGGTTCCGGCAACCGAGATCGTGGCGAACCTGCACCGGATCGTGGATACGGCGCAGGCCGATCTGATCGTGGTTGGAGCGATACCGCCGAGCGTTCACGCCGAGGATGCGGTCCTGCAGCTGAACGCCGTCATCGAGACTGAAGCCGTCGAGCAGGGTTGGATCTGGCTCGATCCGTGGACCGACGATCGCATCGATGGCGAGTGGAGATCCGGCTCTTCGCCGGACGGTGTGCACGCTTCCTCCGATGCATACCAGCGTGCTGGAGCTTCGATCAGCCGTGTCGTCATCGCGAACGCTCGACGGGACGGACGGGCGGATCCCTGATCAGGATGACCGGGTCCTGCCGGCTCCACGGAGCAGCGCATTGAGCCGAGCCTTCCAGGATGTCTGCGCGGGTGACCTCGGGTACAGCGTCCTCGCCGTTTCGAGTTTTCGCCGCTGATACTCCGCGGCGCGCTCCGGAAACGCCAGGTCTAGGGAGGTCCTGATCTCGGAGAGATCCTCCAGAGCGAGCACGCCCCAGCCGGTCCCGACGTCGACCAGCGACTGATGCTTGGTCGCGTAGTAGTCGGCCGAGACGCTGACCGCTACACCGTGAGCTCCGTTCGCTGCAGCGAGCAGATGGCCATGGAACCGGGTGGTCAACCAATGCTGCTCCGGCGCGATGGGAAGGCCCTCCTGCCAGAGCCGCTGGAACGGGATGAACTCGGCTTTGGGATAGCGGGTCCCGATCGACGGCCAGCGCTGCGAATCCAGGGGCGGGTAGAACTCGAGGAATGCCAGCCCTTCGCCGTCCTCGCCTCCGTAACGGCCGGCGAAGCGATGCACGGCGTCTTCGAGATCGGTCCAAGCCTCCTCGCTGATGAAGTCGCCCTGGACGAGCACAACCGCCCGCGGAGAGAGCCCCGATCGCGCGACGGCGTGGTCGTAGTCCAGAAAGGCATCGTCCAGACCGAGATGCGCGTGCGCGGCTTCGGCTCCGGCGCGGTCGCGCGCCTCAAGGAACTCGAACTGCGCAAGATCGTCCACCAACTCCGCTCCGCTCAATTCGGCGTTCGGGAGCAGGCCCTGTCCGGTGGCGAACACTCTGACACCGAAGGAACGATGCAGCTCGGCCACTGCGTTGACGATGCCAAGATTCCGCACCCAGATGTCGTTCAGATAGCCGCCACCGACGAGGTGGATCGATCGTACCGAGCGCAGCGCCTCGATACCGAGATCGAGCCGAGGCGTCCCAAGCTCTCGGGAGTAGCGCTGCATCCGCGGGCGCATGGACTCCTGCTCGTCGGCGCCGGGAAGGTGCGTCAGGCCCCAAAGCGTGCTGGTGAAATGGACATTCGGATGCTCGGAGCCGAGCATGACGGAGGCGACGCCCGGATCGAGGCAGTCCAGCCAGACGGGGACATCCGGATGCTCGGCAGCAAGGAATCGAAGCCAGGCTCGCGCGATGAAGTCATCGCCGTAATTGGGCGAACCGGCGGCGGCGACCAGGTAAAACGAGCCTTCGAGCATCCGATGATCTTACGTCCGCTGGCATCGCGAAACGCTGACTGGGAGGGGAAGGCCGACACTCCACTACGCTGTTGCGGTGCTGACCGCCCTCCCCATCGCTGCGGCGGTGCTGCTCCTCCCGGGACTCGCGCTCGGCTGGGTGCTGCGCCTCGGCGCCGTGCGCACGGCCGCGCTGGCCGGGCCGTTCGCGGTGCTGCTGCTCGCGGGAGCGGGCGTGGTCTTCGCGTGGGCTGGTATCGATTTCGCGCCGTTGCAGGTGCTGCTCGTGCTCGCCGCCCCCGTGCTGCTCGCGATCGCCGTGGCATCGCGTCGGGGAGTGCCGCGAGCTCCGCTGCGCAGGGGCTGGCCCGTGCTCGCCGCCGCGGCCGTCGCCGCAGCTGCCATCGCGTGGTTCGGGCTCAGCGCCACCGCGTCGTGGGGCGCCGCGAATCAGAGCTACGACGGGGTGTTCCACGCCAACGTGGTCAGCTCGATCCTCGCCACCGGCGATGCCTCATCCTTCGACCTCTACTCGATCGCTCGCATCGGCGGCGACGGCGTCGAGTTCTATCCGGGCGGGTGGCACGCGCTCGTCGCGACGGTCTCGATGCTCTCGGGCGCGAGCGTGCCGGTGGCCGAGGCCGCCGTGTGGGTCGGCGTCGGCGCCCTGATCTGGGTGCCCGGCGTCATGGCGCTCGCGGACGCCCTATTCGGCCGCTTGCCGCAGCGCCGCGTGCTGCTCGGCGTCTCGGCGCTCACAGCCGCCGCCTTCCCGCTCTTTCCCGGTCTCCTACTGGCCTGGGGCACGATCTTCCCGACCGGCCTGGCGATGGCGCTGCTGCCCGTGGGGCTCGCGCTGCTGGTGCGCCCGGTCGAGCGCGGCGGGCTGCGCGAGGTGCTCCTGCCGGGCCTGCTGTGGCTGGGAGCAGCCGGGCTGGCGCATCCGCGGTCACTGCTCAGCCTCGTCGCCGTCGCGGCGCCGCTCGCGATCGTGGTGCTCGCGCGCCTCATCCGCTTCGGCTGGGGCCGGCGCCGCCGGTTCACCGTCGCGGCGATCATCGCCTCCGCCGTGCTGCTGCTCGGCGGGCTGGTCGCCGTCTACCTCTTCCTCGCGCGGTCCTACGGGCTCGGGGAGCGACCGCTCGCCGATCGGCTCAACGGCGGACCGGCGACGGCGACGGTCGACCTGCCTACCGCCTTGCTGCAGGCGGTCACGATGAGCCCACAGCTGCCGACTGGGCAGCCGGCACCGCAGGCCTGGCTGCTCGCGCTGCTCTGCGCCGCAGCCATCGCGGTGCTCCTGCGGAAGGGGCCGCACCGCTGGCTCGCCGCGAGCGCACTGCTCGTCGTGGTGCTCTTCACCGCCGCGGCCGGCTCGAACGACGACTGGGCGAAGGTGCTGACCGGCGCCTGGTACAAGGACAAGTACCGGCTCATCACCCTGCTGCCCATGCTGCTCGCGCCTGTGCTCGGCTTCGCCGCTGCCCGTGCCGCGGATGCACTGCGCGAGCGTCCTCGAGCACAGCGGGTGGTCGCCGCGCTCTTCGGCTCCGTCGCGCTCGTCGCGGCCGCCGTCACCGCGGGGCCGGCGGCCGTGCGAGACGCAGCGGCAGCGCCCTACGCGGTGCCCGCCTCGGGCGGACTCGTCGATGCTGACGATGCCGCGCTCATGCGGGAGCTGCCCGCGATCGTGCCGGCAGGGGAGCGGGTGATCGGCGACCCCTGGGACGGCGCCGTGCTCACCTGGGTGCTCGCGGACCGCGAGCCGCTCTTCCCGCACCTGACCGGGCTCTGGGGCGCCGATCGCGAGCTGCTCATGGCCCGTCTCGATCTCGCGAACAGCGACCCCGAGGTCTGCGCGGCGCTGGACCGCCTCGACGTGCACTACCTCTACCAGTCCGGCAGCGAGCTCTGGGGCGGCACCGACGTGCAGGCGCAGCCGTTCGCCGTGATCAGCCGCGCCGCCGACGCACCGGGCTTCGACGTCGTGGCCGAGCACGGCACGGCGCGGCTGCTGCGCATCACCGCCTGCGACTGAGCGCCGGTTCCGCGAGGCCGCGTCGGAGAGCGGCGATGAGCGAGCGGATGCGCCTGCGGCACGAGCCGCGCCAGCGACCTGCGGGCGGACGTGCACCGCGTGCAGCTCGGAGAAGGACTCAGCGCCCGCCGCGGGCGATGAACCGCCGGTACAGCGCCGTGCGCAGCCGCTCCGGTACGAAGCGGTAGACGCCGCGGACCGCGACGTTGCGCAGGTACTCGCGGCGCGAGGTGAAGCCGATCCGCCGGAACGCCCGCTGCAGCAGCATCTCGCTGCGCCACTGCTCGCGCCCGCCTCGACGCGAGTAGGCGCCCGCGCCGACCCGGTACATGACGACCGGCTCGGCGACGTTGTCGACCTCGGCGCCGCCGGCGATCATGCGGGCGAACAGCCAGTAGTCCTCCATCCGCCCCATCGGCTGGTAGCCGCCCGCGGCGAGCACCGCGCTCTTGCGGAACACCACGGTGGGGTGGCTGAAGGGCTGGTGGAAGCGGGCGTAGCCTCGGATCTGCTCGGCGCCGGTCGGCGGGGTGCGCTGCGCGAGCACCTTGCCGCCCTCGTCGGCGAACTCGAGCATGCCGCCGCCGACGAGATCGCGGCCGTCCTCGAGCAGCGGCAGCTGCCGGGCGAAGCGCTCGGGCAGGGAGATGTCGTCGGCGTCCATACGGGCGACGATGTCATGCTCGCAGCGCTCGAGTCCGGCGGTGAGCGCGGCGGTGAGTCCCTGGTTGCTGCGCAGCTGCAAGGTCTCGACCGGCACCGGCGAGGCGGCGACGGCAGCGTGCACGGCGGCCTCGAGCTCGTCGCCGAGCGGGCCGTCCTGCACGAGCACGACCTGCGCGGGCGGCACCGTCTGCGCGCCCGTCGAGCTCGACAGCGCGCGCTCGAAGTGCTCCGGATGGTCGCCGGCGTAGACCGACATGAGCAGGCTGAAGGGCGCGGTCATCGGCGCTCCAGCTCCGCGATCAGCGCCGCCGTGGCGGTCTGATCGGCGAGCGCCTCGGCGTTCGGTCGCGGTGCGGTGCGCCAGCCGTCGCGCCAGCCGCGCACGGCGGCCTCGCGCAGCGCCCGGCGGTCGCTCGAGCCGGCGACCGTGCGCGCCCAGCGCAGCACCGAGGAGCCGCCGTAGAGCAGCTTCTCGGCGGGGCGCAGCGAGCTCGATGCGCGCAGCATCCAGAGCTTGTTGCGCACCTCCCAGTAGAAGCGCGGTCCGGGATCCGCGTCGGTCGAGCCGAACTTCGCGGTCTTGTGCAGCACGACGCTCGAGGGCACGAAGACGCCGTCGGCGTCGCGCAGCAGCCGGGTCGAGTACTCGAAGTCGTCGTTCCAGAGGAAGTAGTCGACGACGGGAAGGCCGTGGCGGCGCACCGCATCCGCTCGGACCAGCATGGAGACGAAGGAGGTGCTGCGGATCGGCATCGCGCCGACCCGCTCGGCGTCGCGCGCCTCCCGGCCGCCGACGAAGGGCTTGCGGCGCGGCGTGTTCATGGGATGGTCGCGCCCGTCGGTCCAGACCACGCGCGAGCCGGCCACAGCGACCTCCGGCAGCGCCGCGGTCGTGGCGAGCAGGGCCTCGAGCGCCGACGGGGTCGGGATCGTGTCGTCGTCCATCGCCCAGATCCAGTCGGGCCGCAGCTCGAGCGCGTGCGCGATGCCGGCGGCGAACCCGCCCGCACCGCCGGTGTTGCGATCGAAGCGGACGACCACCGCATCCGGCGCCGTCGCAGCGGCGACCGCGGCCGAGTCGTCGTCGCTGCCGTTGTCGACCACCACGATGCCGGCGAGCGCGGTCGTCTGCGCCAGCAGGGCCTCGAGCGCCTCGCGGAGCAGATCGCGACGGTTCCATGCCGCGATGACCGCGACCACGCGCGGGGGAGTCGTCGTCACGGTGCAGCGTCCTCTGAAGGGGGTGGGGGAGGGGATCGCGTCAGTCTAGCGACGGGCGGACTCGATCGCCGCGCGAGACCGCCAGCTCACCGCCCCCGACGTCTTCGCCGCGCACACCACGAGCAGCAGCCAACCGAAGCCGACCAGCACGCCACTGTCGACGGTGCTGAAGCCGATGAGCGCGGCGAGCACGACCGCCGGCCAGCGCGCCACGATCGTGCGCTGGCGCAGCGCGAGCAGCCAGCCGCGGCCGAAGGCGAGGCCGAGCAGCACGACGAGCGCCATGACGCCGACGAGGCCGAGCTGCAGCCAGATGTCGAAGAAGGCGTTGCGCGCGGTGCTCTGCTCGAGCAGGAAGCTCTGGTCGATGGCCAGGAACGGAGGGATGTCGGTGCGCCACAGCCCCGACCAGCCCCAGCCGAGCACCGACTGCAGCTCGGCGTACTGCACGACCTCGCGCCAGACCGGCAGCCGCACGGCGAGCTCGCGGTGGTCGTTGATGAACAGCACCACCGCGGCGCGGGAGAGGTACGCGGTCAGCGCGAGCACGACCGCGAGCAGCAGTAGAGCGACGCTCGCGATGGAGCGCGTCTCGGGCGCGACCCGCCGCAGGGTGCTGAGCAGCCAGCCGACGACGAGGGCGGCGCCCGCGGTGATGACGGCGACGATCGACGAGGCGAAGAGCAGACTCGTGCCGGCCAGCACGAGCGAGAGCACGCCCGTGAGCCGCGAGACGCTGCGGGTGCGCAGCTCGACGGCGAAACTGGCCGCGGCGATCGTCGCTGCGAGGGAGAGCGCAGCCTGGTCGCCGAAGACGCCCTGGATCGGGCCGCCGTCGGCGAGGTCGCCGCGGATGCCGAGGAACACGATGGGCATGTCGATGAGCAGGCCCGAGAGCACCTCGAGCGCGATCGACAGTACGAGCGCGGCGCGCAGCACATCGCCGACCACGCGGACGATCTGGATGAGGTCGCGCGTCGCCGCGATGATCAGGCCCAGCGCCGCCGTGCCGGCCTGCAGGGCCACACCGCCCACCGTGACCCACTGGTAGTGGCTCCACACGACGCTGAGCGCGCTGAGGCCGAGCAGCACCCCCACCGAGATCGGCAGGGCGACGTTCCATTCGATCCGATCCCGGCGCGCCCAGACGATCGCGGCGCCGAGTGCGAGCAGCGCGCCGAGCAGGGCGACGTAGCCGGCCCATCCGCTCAGCTGCCGCACCAGGTGCGACAGCGCGATCGCGGCCACGGCGCAGGTCGCCCACGCCTGCACGAATCGGGCGTGACCGACGAAGGCGAGCAGCGGAGCGACGAGGGCGGTCATGCGCTCGAGGGCTCCAGCGGCTGCAGCCGGGTCGCGATGCGCTCGGCGATGTCGCCGAAGCCCGCGTGGCCGAGCGTGACCTCGTGCAGCAGGATGAACGCCTCGTTCTCGGTGAACACCAGGCGCTGCTTGTTGAGCTCGACGAAGACGTTGACGGCCACCCAGGCGATGCGCCGGTTGCCGTCGCGCAGGGCGTTGTTGCCGCCGAGGGCCTCGAGCAGTGCCGCGGACTTGCGGGCCAGCCCCTCGTAGGCGTCGACGCCGTCGCGCTGCGCCCGCGGTCGGGCCACGGCGCCGGCGAGCAGTCCCACGTCGCGCAGCGATGCCTCGATCGGCTCGCCGGTGACGAGCTCGACGATCTGCACGAGGTCCTCGATGCCGAGGTAGGTCGTGCTCACGCGAGCCGCTCCAGGAGCGCGCCGTCGCGCTCGAGCACGCGCTCGACCGCGGCCTTGACGAGCCTCGGATGCGCGGGGGCGCCGGCGGTCTCGCGGATGGCGTGCGACAGCGCGCCCTCGAGGTCGGTGCCGAGCCGCTTGGCGAGGCGCTGCAGCGCCCGCTCCTCGCCGGGCGTCAGTGTCACGCTCAGTTCCACGGAACCCGCCTGCCCTCGGCGACCGGTTGCAGCGGCAGGATGCGCTCGTCACCCGGCGTGCGTCGCTTGAGACCCAGCACGAGCACGCAGAGCAGGAACCAGCCGTTCTCGTAGAGCATGTGGCTCTCGGCGATCGACTGCACGAGCAGCGCGACGAGGAACAGCAGCGGCAGCAGCCCGAGGGCGTCGTACGGGCGGGTGCCGCCGGTCGCGGTGAGCAGCGGCCGGTCGAGCGCCGCGGTCCACGCGCGGGCGAGGGTGCCGAGGATGAGGATCGCGAAGACGACGATGCCGACTACGCCGAGCTGCAGCCAGAGATCCATCCAGGCTCCGTGCGCCTCGTACTGCTGCACGCCGTGCACGGTGACCAGGTCTTCGAGATAGGTGGCCCAGGGCATCCAGAAGCTCGTCCAGCCGTGGCCGAACACTGGGCGCTGCGCCGCGAGCTCGCCGACGCTCGCCCAGATGTCGGTGCGCCCGGTGAGGTCGCCGCTGCGGCCGAGCAGCCCGAGCAGCGGGCCGCGCAGCGCGATCACGGCGATCACGGCGAGCCCGAGGCCGGCGAGCACCCCGATGGCGGCGAGCCCGCGCCGGCGCTGCACGCGGCGCAGCAGCAGCACGATGCCGGTGACGGCAGCGCAGGCCACGAGGATCACGACGACGGTGGCCGAGGCGGCGAGGGCGAGCATGACGAAGCCGAACACGAGCCAGCCGATGCCGCCCACGCGGTCGACCCGCTTGTCGGCGAGCTGCACTGCGAAGACGAGCACGGCGAGCAGGGCGACCATGCCGAGCGCGGTCGCGTTGCCGAAGAGGCCCTGGATGCGCTCGCCGGTGAACAGCGCGGCGCGCGACCAGTAGAGCAGCAGCGGCGGATCGTCATCCGGCCAGCTCAGCCACGGCGGCAGCACCGGATGGCGGATGAAGACAGCCACGACGAGTTCGAAGAGCAAGCTGCCGACGAGCAGGAACCGCAGCATGTGCGCGAAGGCCCGCAGCATCTCGGCCCAGTTGAGCATGCCGACCAGCAGGGCGGCGGCCAGTGTCGTGCCCCAGGTCGTGAAGACCCCCACGGCGGTGGCGCTCGGATACGCGGACCAGGTGATCGAGGCCGTCGCGAGCCCGAGGAAGAGGATGAGCCCCCACGGCACCCGCAGGATGCCGAACCTCGGCCGGATCACGGCCAGCGCGACGACCGCGCCGGCGATCGTCAGCACCGCGAGCACGCCCCACGCCGGGTAGCCGAAGGCGTTGCGCAGCGGACGCCCGCCGAAGACGAGCAGCAGCAGCACGGTGCCGACGATCACGCGGTGCGAGGTCAGCGCGGCGGCCAGGCGCTCGCGGCGGCTCGGGGCGGCCGCGGAAGGCTCCGCTGCGGCGGTGGGCTGGGGGTGGGGCACGGCTTCAGGGTACCGGGGCGGGGGAGGGGCGCATCCGCTCGCCTGCCGCGGTGGAGGCGGCTGCGCGCATCCGCTCGCTCACACGAACGCGGCGACGCCGGTGACGGCGCGGCCGACGATGAGGGTGTTCACCTCGCGGGTGCCCTCGTAGGAGTAGATGGCCTCGGCGTCGGCGAAGTGCCGGGCGACGCCGTGCTCGAGCACGATGCCGTTGCCGCCGAGGATCTCGCGGCTGCGGGCGACGACGTCGCGCATGCGCGCCGTGCAGAAGGCCTTCGCCAGCGCCGAGTGCTCATCGCGCTGCACGCCGGCGTCGAGCATCTTCGAGACCTGCACGCACATGCCCAGGCTGGCGGTGATGTCGCCGAGGCTCTTCACGAGCAGGTCCTGGATCAGCTGGTGGGAGGCGATCGGCTTGCCGAACTGGATGCGCTCGGTCGCGTAGGCGCGCGCCGCCTCGTACGCTCCGATCGCGATGCCGACGGCCTGCCAGGCGACCTCGGCGCGGGTGAGCCGCAGCACCTTCGCCGTGTCCTTGAAGCTGTTCGCGCCCGGCAGTCGCAGCGACTCGGGCACGCGCACGTCCGTGAGCACGATGTCGGCGTTCTGCACGGTGCGCAGCGCCTGCTTGCGCTCGATCTTCGTGGCGACGTAGCCGGGGGAGCCGGTCGGCACGATGAAGCCCTTCACCTGGCCGTCGTCCTCGCTCTTCGCCCAGATGACGGTGATGTCGCTGAAGGTGGCGTTGCCGATCCAGCGCTTCGAGCCGTTGAGCACCCACTCGTCGCCCTCGCGCCGCGCGGTCGTGCGCAGGCCCTGCGCGCTGTCGCTGCCCGAGAGCGGCTCGGTGAGGCCGAAGGCGCCGATCACCTCGGCGCTCGCCAACCGCGGCAGCCACTCCGCGCGCTGCTCGGGCGAGCCGCAGACGCCGATGGCGCCCAGCGCCAGGCCGTTCTGCACGCCCACCCAGGTGGCGATGCCGGCGTCGACCCGACCCATCTCGAGCGCTGCCCAGCCGCGGAACACCGCGGAGTTCTCGAAGGCCGCGGTCTCCGCGAAGCCGAGGCCGAGCATGCCGAGGTCGGCGAGCGGCCGCTGCAGGTGCAGGGGGAATTCCGCGCGCTCCCAGTAGTCGTCGGCGATCGGCGCGACCTCCGCCTCGAGCCAGGCGCGCAGCTCGGCGAGCTTGCCGCGCTCGAGGTCCGTGAGCTCGGCGCTGTAGCCGAGGAAGTCGCTGACGAGGGGTTCGAAGGCCATGACGTGTGCTCCATCGCAGGGGTCGGGGGAGCCCGAGCCTAGGCAGCGTCACCGGCCGTTCACAGCCCGTTGTTACTGTGGGCCAAGGGGGCGTCGCGCACCCTCGTCGACCGTTGTAGCTTCCGTTCGAAAGGGCCCGCATGCTGCTGCCGATCTCCAATGTCCCCCGGGACTACGGATGGGGGTCCCGTACGCTCATCGCCGACGCGCTGGGCCGCCCGGCCGGCTCGGGCCCCGAGGCCGAGCTCTGGCTCGGCGCCCACCCGGGCGCGCCCAGCCGCATCGACGACCCGGCACAGGTCGACGGCGCGCCGGATCTCGCCACCTGGATCGAGTCGGCCCCCGAGTACGCGCTCGGCGCGGGCCTCGAGCGCCTGCCCTTCCTGCTCAAGCTGCTCGCCGCGGCCGCGCCGCTCTCGCTGCAGGCGCACCCGAGCCCCGAGCAGGCCCGGGAGGGCTTCGCCCGCGAGAACGCGCTCGGCATCCCGCTCGACGCGGCGCACCGCAACTACAAGGACGCGTTCGCCAAGCCCGAGCTCGTCGTCGCGCTCAGCGAGCGCTTCGAGGCGCTGAGCGGCTTCCGCGATTCGGCGGAGGTCGTGGCGCTGCTGCAGCCGCTGCGCGCGGTGCTCGCGGCGACCGCGGCCGAGGCACCGCTGGGACGCCTGCTCGGTCTGCTCGAGACCGGCGATCTGCGAGGCGCCTTCGAGTGGCTCATCACCCGCGGCGACGGAGCGGAAGCGCTGGTGCGCGGCATCTCGGATGCGGTCTCGCCCGCATCCGCTTCGCCGGAGCTCGCGACCGCCGCGGCGCTCGCCGAGGCCTACCCCGGCGACCCCGGCATCGTCATCGCCCTGCTGCTCAACCGCGTCTCGCTCGCGCGCGGCGAGGCGATCTACCTGCCGGCCGGCAACATCCACGCCTACCTCGAGGGTCTGGGCGTCGAGCTCATGACCGCGAGCGACAACGTGCTGCGCGGCGGCCTCACCCCGAAGCACGTCGACGTGCCCGAGCTGCTGTCGGTGCTCGACTTCCGCCCGCTGCCCGCCCCGTACCTGCCTGCGGTGCCGGCCGGACCGGGCGCGACGCTCTTCGCGCCCGACGGTGCCGACTTCCGCCTCGTGGCGCTGGAGCCGGGGGAGGGCACCGCGGTCGTGGAGCTCAGCGGCCCGGCGATCGTCATCGCGACCGCCGGAGCGCTGCAGCTCGAGGGCGAGCTGACCCGCGGCGCCGTGGCCCGCGGCGAGTCCCGCTACATCACCCCCGACGAGCGCACCCTCCGCGTCTCGGGCGCCGGCACGGCTTTCCTCGCGACGACGGCCTGAGCCGAGCCGCCCGGATCAGCCCGTGAGCGCTGCGTCCGGCGCGTCGGAGCGCGAGCCCGCCGCCGCGGCCAGCGTGCCGAACGTGGCGCGGTACGCGGTCGGCGTGGTCTGCAGCACGCGCACGAAGTGGTGGCGCAGCACGGCGGCGGTGCCGAAGCCGGTCTCGACCGCGATGCGCTCGAGGCCGTAGTCGCTCTCCTCGAGCAGCTGCTGCGCGCGCAGCAGGCGCTGCCGGTTGAGCCAGGCCGCCGGGGTCGTGCCGGTCTCGGACTTGAAGCGCCGCGCGAAGGTGCGCGGCGACATGAGCGCCTTGCGCGCCAGCTCGGGCACGGGCAGATCGCGCTCGAGGTGCTCCGCCATCCAGTCGAGCACCTCGGCGAGCGAGTCGTCGGCGCACTCGACCACGGGGGTGGCGATGAACTGCGACTGCCCGCCGTCACGCTGCGGCGGCACCACCATCCGGCGGGCGATCGCGTTCGCGACGCCGGCCCCCATCTCGCGGCGCACGATGTGCAGGGCCGCGTCGATGCCTGCGGCGGTGCCGGCGCCGGTGACGATGCGGTCCTGCTCCACGAAGAGCCGATCGGCGTCGACCTCGATGCGGGGGAAGCGCTCGGCGAGCTTGTCGGCGTACATCCAGTGCGTGGTGGCCCGGCGCCCGTCGAGGATGCCCGACTGCGCCAGCACGAAGGCGCCGCTGCAGACGCTCATCACCCAGGCGCCGCGGGCGTGCGCCGCCTGGATCGCCTCGAGGTAGACCTCGTCGACGGGCGTGCCGACCGGGTAGGCGGGCACCGCCAGCAGGTCCGCCTCCGCGATCGTGGAGAGGTCGTTGTCGATCACGACGTCGAAGCCCATGCTCGTGCGCACCGGTCCGGGTACGGCGGTCGCGATGGTGAAGTCGAACACCGGCCCGCCGGTGCTGCGGCGGTCGATGCCGAAGACCTCGCAGATGACCCCGAACTCGAAGGGGGTGAGGCCGGGCATCGCCAGCAGGGCGATCTTCTCGAGCATGACGGCTCCTGTCGGTGATCGGGGGGACGAGCGGATGAGGGCGGTCGCCCCGTGCGGCGACGGAGCGCCGCAAGGCGGTCGCCTCCACGGCCGCGTGGCCGGTTCGCGCGCATCCCTGTCGCTTTCCGTGGCAGGAATGCATCGAACGGCGTCCATCCTGCCACTCGTGGCCGGATCGCGCCATCCCTAGCGTTTCAGCCATGACGATCCTCCTCATCCTGCTCGGTGTCCTCGCCCTCGTCGGCTCGGCCGCGACGATCCGCGACATCGCCCGCGATGGCCACCGGCGCATCCGCACCCGCCCCTAGGCTGGTCGCATGACTTGGTTGGTGACCGGCGGGGCCGGCTACATCGGTGCTCACGTGGTCCGCTCGTTCCAGGAGGCCGGCGCGCCGGTGCTCGTGCTCGACGACCTCTCCAGCGGTTTCGACGGCTTCGTGCCCGAGGGCGTGACGATCGTGCGCGGCAGCATCCTTGACGGCGAGCTCGTCGAGCGCACGCTCCGCGAGCACGCGGTCACGGGCGTCGTGCACGTCGCCGGCTACAAGTACGCCGGCGTCTCGGTGCAGCGGCCGCTGCACACCTACGAGCAGAACGTCACGGGCACCGCGGTGCTGCTGGCCGCCATGGAGCGCGCCGGTGTCGACAAGATCGTCTTCTCCTCGAGCGCCGCCGTCTTCGGCACCCCCGACACCGACCTCGTGGTCGAGGGCACGCCGAAGAGCCCGGAGTCGCCCTACGGCGAGTCGAAGCTCATCGGCGAGTGGCTGCTCCGCGACCAGGGCGTCGCCACCGGCCTGCAGCACACCTCGCTGCGCTACTTCAACGTCGTCGGCTCCGGCGACCCGGCCGTCTACGACGCGAGCCCCCACAACCTCTTCCCGCTCGTCTTCGATGCCCTGCTCGCCGGCCGCACGCCGCGCATCAACGGCGAGGACTACGCGACCCCCGACGGCACCTGCGTGCGCGACTACATCCACGTGGCCGACCTGGCGCGCTCCCACGTCGCGGCGGCCCGCCGCCTCGAGGCGGGCGAGCCCGTCGAGGCCGCCTACAACCTCGGCAGCGGCGACGGCGTCTCGGTGCGCGAGATCATGACGGCGATGGCGCGCGTGACCGGCATCGATTTCGAGCCCGAGATCGCGCCGCGCCGCGCCGGCGACCCCGACCGCATCGTGGCGACGGGCGAGCTCGCGGCGCGCGACCTCGACTGGCGCATGACCTTCACGCTCGACGACATGGTCGAGTCCGCGTGGTCCGCTCGGCGCGCTGCCACGGCCTGAGCGCCATCTGTGAACCGCGGCACCCCCTGCTCGGGGGTGCCGCTCTCGCGTTTCGCGGGTTTCCGGCACTCGGCGTGGCGCGTCCGAGACACGCGCGACACTCCCACTACGATCCGACGACTTGACGGGGTGGAATTACACCGGTGTAATGAGTCCATCGCCGGCGGGCGGCGATGATCCAGTCACACCAGTCGGGGAGGAGCCTCATGGCGCCGGAGTACCAGGACGGAGTCCCCGACAACTGGTTCGTCGATCCCGTGCAGCTGGGCGTCCCCGGCGTGCGGAAGCCCGTCGTCGACGAAGAGGCGGAAGCCCTCGCGTGGCAGAGCGACGCGCTCTGCTCGCAGACCGACCCCGAGGCGTTCTTCCCGGAGAAGGGCGGCTCCACCCGCGACGCGAAGCGCATCTGCGGCACCTGCGAGGTGCGGGCCGAGTGCCTCGACTACGCGCTGCAGAACGACGAGCGCTTCGGCATCTGGGGCGGCCTGTCGGAGCGCGAGCGCCGCAAGCTCCGCAAGCGCGCCTGACCCGCTCGCACAGCGCGGGCGCTTGAAGGCGACCCATCCTCGGAACTGCCGCCGCGCGCGTGTCGGTGATCCGCATCCGCTCGACCGACCTACGCTGAGGGGGCCATGCAGCCCCGAGTCACAGCGATCCTCATCGCCCGCAACGGCGCCGCCCAGCTGACGCGCACCCTCGATGCGCTCCGGGCGCAGACCCGTCCTCCCGAACGGCTCGTCGCGGTCGACCTCGCCTCGCACGACGGCACCGCCCAGCTGCTCGCCGACGGCGGCGTGGCCCAGGTCGTCGCATCCCGTGGGGGTTCCTTCGGTGACGGTGCCGCCCAGGCCCTGCGCCTGGCTGCCGCCGACCCGCAGCCGGAGGAGTGGCTCTGGCTGCTCGGGCACGACGCCGCACCCGAGCCGGATGCGCTGCGCGCGCTCCTCGGCGCCGTCGAGATCGCGCCGTCGGTCGCCGTGGCTGGCCCCAAGGTCATGCGATCCGACGCTCCGCACGTGATCGCCAGCTTCGGCGAGACCCTCAGCGGGCTCGGCGCGAGCGTGCACCTCGTCGAGGACGAACTCGACCAGGCCCAGCACGACGTGCAGTCGGACGTGCTCGGCATCGCCGCGCAGGGCATGCTCGTGCGCCGCGACGTCTGGGAGGCGCTCGGCGGCTTCGACCCGGGACTGCCGGATGCGGATGCGGGCCTCGATCTCGCCGTGCGCGCCCGGCTCGCCGGCCACCGCGTGATCGTCGTGCCCGCGGCCAAGGTGCAGCGCAGCGCCGCGCCCGAGGACTTCGGCCGTGCCCCCGGCAGCAGCAACCGCCGCCGCCGCAAGGCCCGTCGCGCGCAGCTGCACCGGCGCCTGGTCTACTCGCCCGCGCTGATGCTGCCGCTGCACTGGCTGTCGCTGCTGCCGCTCGCGCTGCTGCGCTCGCTCGGGCACCTGCTCGCCAAGCGTCCGCTCGCCGTACCCGGCGAGTTCGCTGCCGCGTTCACCGCGGCCTTCGGGGACCCCGGTGTCGTCGGCGCGCGTCGCCGGCTGCGGCGCGCCAAGCAGCTGCCGTGGAGCTCCGTCGACTCGCTGCGGATGCCCTGGCCTGAGCTGCGCGAGCGCCGCGCCGCCGAGCGCCAGGCGCGCGAGGCCCGGCTGGCCGCGGCCGACCCGCTCGACGTCGCCCCCATCGGCTTCCTGCCCGGCGGAGGTCTCTGGGCCCTGCTCATCGGCGCCGCGATCGGCGTGGTCGTGGCCTTCCCGCTCTTCGGCGGCGTCGCCGCGGTCGGCGGCGGGCTGCTGCCGCTGGCGAGCTCGCCCGCCGAGCTGTGGCGCGCCGCGCTCGGCGGCTGGCTGCAGGACGGCAACGGGGTCGCCGGCCCGGCCGACCCCTTCGCCGTGCTCGTCGCGCTGCTCGGCTCCGCCACCTTCTGGCAGCCCTCCCTCTCGATCGTCGTGCTGCTGGCCGCCGCGCCCGCGCTGGCCGCGCTGAGCGCGTGGTTCCTGCTGCGCGCCGTCAGCCGCCGCTCCTGGATCCCGGCGCTCGGCGCCGTCGTCTACGCGGTGTCGCCGCCGCTGCTGGCGAGCATCCTCGAGGGGCGCCTCGGCGCCGTCATCGCGCTCGCGCTGCTGCCCTGGTTGCTGCTGGCGGCCATCCGCTCCATCCGCTCGTGGACCGGGCTCGGCGCCGCGGCGCTGCTCGGCGCGGTCGTGGTCGCGGCGAGCCCCTCGCTGGCGCCGCCGCTGCTCATCGCATGGCTCGCCCTCGTGCTGCTGCGGCCGGCGCGCGCCCTGCGGCTCGTGTTCATGCCGCTGCCCGCGCTCGGTGCCCTGGCGCCGCTCGCCGTCGCGCAGTTCCTGCGCGGAACGCCGCTCGCGGTGCTCGCCGATCCCGGCGCCGTGCAGGCGACGGATGCGGTGGACGGCTGGCGCCTCGCGCTGGCCTCCGCGGACGGCGCGCTGCACGGTTGGCCTGCCGTCGCCGAGTCCTTCGGGTTCTCCGCCTCGCTCGGTGGCATCGTCGCGATAGCACTGCTCGCCCCGCTGCTGCTGCTCGGGCTGCTCGGGCCCTTCCTGCCGGGCGCGGCCCGCACCCTGCCCGCTCTGCTGCTCGCCGTGCTCGGCTTCGCCGCCGCGGTCGGCGCGGGCCTGCTGCGGGTCAGCGCCGTGGACGACGGCGTCGCCGCGCTCTGGCCGGGCGCCGCGCTCGGGCTGCTCGTGCTCGGGCTGCTCATCGCCGCTGCCGGCACCCTCGACGCGCTCGGCCGAGGTGCCGCGGTGCCCGGCCTGGCGCTGCTGCTCGGCGCGCTGCTGCTCGCGGTGCCGCAGCTCGGCGGCCTCTACGCGGACGACGCGGCGGTGCGCGCCGGCAACGGCCGGGTGCTGCCGGCCGTCGTCACCGCGGAGTCGGATCTGGAGCCGCAGGTCGGCACCCTCGTGCTCACGCCGCAGACGGACGGATCGCTGCGGGCGCGCCTCGAGCGCGGGCGCGGCCACGGCCTCGAGGACGCGTCGACCTTCGCCGTCACCGCCCGAGATTCCAGCGAGCGCGACGAGGCCCTCGCCGAGCTCGCCGGCAACATCGCGTCCCGCGGCGGTTACGACCCCGCGCCCGTGCTGCGCGAGTTCGGCATCGACTTCATCGTGCTCGCACCGATCGCGGCCGAGGGCGAGGACGCCGCAGGCGGCGCCGCGGTCTCCACCCGTGCGCAGCAGGCCCT
>Ga0265798_10000948_pt1 | contig 46415 bp, 41 predicted proteins | sample P3T30metagenome_FD_192430 | JGI IMG/M metagenome (GOLD analysis project Ga0265798, IMG submission 192430) | Plant litter microbial communities from East Loma Ridge, Irvine, California - P3 T30 | ecosystem: Environmental > Terrestrial > Plant litter > Unclassified | place: USA: California... | reverse complement strand
TCAGTATGGCGAACAATTCATCAAAGGCAAGACCGCGCATCGTTAATCCTCATGAGATAACTCGACGATACGTACGACCTGCACAACGACTAACAGTTCACATAACTAGCGCGAACACAGCCTTTTTCTTTGTTCGACGATTTTTCTCGCGTTTTTACACCGCCTGGGCCACAAGCGGACCTCTGAAGTGCTGCACTTAGAAGTCGTGGTGCTACCTAATTGGCCGGAACCTTATCATGGAATTCGGCGCCGATTATGCCTGCGCTACGGGCCGCGCCGCCGTATTGCTCGCCTGCTATCTTTACTACTGCCTTGACCCGTTGACAAGAATGGGACCAGTGTCGGTCTGCGTCGAAGTTTGGCGGTGCATTGCGGATTTCGAAGTGCTTCTAAGTGGCAGCGGCTCCGGATTGTGGACGGAAGCGTGGCGCAGCGGGTCGAGGCGGTGCTGGCGCTGCTGGCAATGCAGGACTAGGGCGTCGACAGTGCGGCGGCCGCACGCGGAGGAGGGTGGCGCACCAGTGTGAGCAGCCAGGTGCGCCCCGCCGTCTCCGGATACAGTGCGAATGTTGCGCTCGGGGTGACGAAGACCGGCTGCCGCTCCGCGCTCGACAGGATCTGCGGCGCATAGGAATAGCCGTCGAGCCGGTCCATGTGGGTCAGCGCTATCAATTGCTTCTGGCAGGTCTCGCGGCCCTGCGTGACCACACAGGTGTCGAGGCGTAGCGCCTTGCCGCCCTGCGCGGCGAAGCGCTGTTCCAGCGACGCGACGACCTGGGCCATGGGTGCATCGAGCAACAGGTTGTAGCCGGCGCCCCAATTCGCCGTCTTTCCGATGGCGAGTTCAAGTACCGGGGCGCCGAATGCCCGTGCCGGCGCCGATGGCAGGTAGCTGTAGCGCGCGGCGCAACATTGTTCCTGATTGTCTGCGTCCTTGCGCAGCCGCCATCCGCCGAGGCAGCCCGGCGTGTCTTCGCCGATGCAGTCGCGGTATGCCGATGCGGCGTCGACAAAGAACGCTTCCAGCGGCGCAGCCGCGCCAGCCGGACTGCGCTGCCAGGCGGGAACGAGGTACCAGTGCCCGCGCGCATCGCGCTGCCAAGTGAAGGTTTCGTCGAACCATTTCCACAGCGGCTGGAACGGGTGCGCCAGCTCACGCCCGCCAGGCACCTGCGGCGGGATCGGAATCGGGATCGGATCGCGCAGCGTGCCATCCGCGTCCACCACCAGCAGCACTGTGGGGTCCGAGTAACGATCGGTGTAGGCGAAGGACTTCGCGTCCGGCGCCATGCCGGCCAGCTGTTGCGCAGTCGGGCTGCGGTGCCCTTCCAGGCCGGGCGGCAACACGGTTCTGCGTGCCGGCGGCGCCTGCAGCAGGAAGCCGGCATCGTCCGGGCTCTCGCCGTTCGAGAAGTAGCGTAACTGAGAGGTCAGCGGCAGGCCGTAGGGGTGCGTTTCGTTGGCGTAGTAGCCGGTTTGGGGGATGTGCTCGACGACCGGGCGCCCGGCTTGCTCATACACCAAGTGCAGCATGCCATCGTTCGGCTTCGCCGGATTATGATAATCGACCAGCAGGACGACGTCATCGCGGTCCTCCCAGCGGTGGACCCGCCGCGCATTCTTCAAGACCACCCTCCCGCGGTGCAGCAGGCGCTCGAAGCGGTCCCGGTAGCCGAGCGAGCCGTGCCCCGAACTGTAGTCGACATCGAGCACCGTGAATGGCCCGATTTGCGTCGCGCGCTTCACGTACTCGCCGCGCGCCATGCAGCGCTCGTAGATCGACAGGTCGGAGCCGGCCACCGGCGGACAATCGGCGCTGGCGCATCCCGCCAGCAGGCAGAGCGCCACGATGCCGAGGATGCACCGCCACAGGCGCATCAGAGCGGGCGTACCCAGACGTTGCGGAAGCTGACCGCGTCACCATGGTCCTGCAGCCGGATCGGCAGCGCGCCGTGCTGGCGGTAGGTCGGCTTGCCCACGTGCAGGGACTCGCCCTGCAGCACCACGTGGTTCTGCACCAGCACGCCGTTGTGCAGCGCCGTCACATGAGCGGGCGAGACCAGCTTGCCGTCGGCGCCGAAGCGCGGCGCGGTCCAGATCACGTCGAAGCGCTGCCATTTGCCTGCTGCGGCGCAGGCATTGACCAGCGGGATGTGCTGCTTGTAGATACTGGCGGCCTGGCCGTTGACGTAGGTCTTGTTGTCGAGGCAATCGAGGATCTGGAGCTCGTAGCCGCTGCCGTTGCCGGTCGAGGCGAGGAAGACGCCGCTGTTGCCGCGACCCTGGCCGCTGCCGCTCGAGGAGGCGGGTGCGCGCCATTCAAGGTGCAGCTGGTAGTCGGTGAAGCTGCGGCGGGTCTGGATGTCGCCGCTGCCGCCGCGCACCGTGAATGCGCCGTCCGCGACGGTCCAGTCGGCCGGCTTGCCGGGATCGTTGCTGGACACCCACTCTCCGAGATCCTTGCCGTTGAACAGCAGCACCGCATCCGACGGCGCCGCATCGATGGCCCCGGGCGCGATCCGCGCGGGCTCCGGCGTCCATACCTCGGTGTCCTTGGGTTCCGGCCGCTGCTGGGCCAGAACCATCGACAAGGGCAACGCCGCCAGCCCGGCCACCGTCATCCGCAAGACTGCCATCTTCGCTATCGCCATCTTCGCTCGCTCTATCGTGAAATTCGCGACGAGCATAGCATGACCGGCAATATTTCATGCTCTAATGGCCGGGTTCCCCACGGAGGAATCCCATGCGCGACGCGATCATCATCGGTGGCGGCCACAACGGCCTGGTATGTGCCTTTTACCTGGCGAGAGCCGGCCTGAAGGTGACGGTACTGGAACGGCGCGGGGTGGTCGGCGGGGCCGCCGTCACCGAGGAATTCCATCCGGGATTCCGCAATTCCGTCGCCTCCTATACCGTATCCCTGCTCAATCCCAAGGTGATCCATGACATGGCCCTGGCCGCGCACGGCTTGCGCATCGTCGAGCGGCCCCTGTCGAACTTCCTGCCGCTGGACGATGGCCGCTACCTGAAGCTCGGCGCCGGCAAGACCGTCAGCGAAGTCGCGAAGTTCTCGCAGCGCGACGCCGACCGCCTTGCCGACTACGCCCGTCACCTGGACGGCGCCGCCGACCTGCTGCGTGCACTGGTGCTGCAGACGCCGCCGAACCGGGTCGAAGGTGGCTGGCTGGCCGCGCTGCCGGAACTGATCAAGGCGGGCCGGCTCGGCAACCGGGTGCGCGGCATGTCGCTGTCCGCGCAGCGCGAGCTGCTCGACCTGTTCACCAAATCCGCCGGCGACTACCTTGACGGCTGGTTCGAGAGCGCCCCGATCAAGGCGGCCTACGGCTTCGACAGCGTGGTCGGCAACTTCGCCAGTCCCTACGCGCCGGGTTCCGCCTATGTGCTGCTGCACCACGTGTTCGGCGAGGTGAATGGCAAGAAGGGCGCCTGGGGCCATGCAATCGGCGGCATGGGCGCCATCACCCAGGCGATGGCAAAGGCGGCGCAGGCGCTGGGCGTGGAGATCCGCATGGAGAGCGCGGTGGGGGAGGTCCTGCTCGACAAGGGGCGGGCAACCGGCGTGGTGACCGCGCAGGGCGAGCGCCTGGGTGCGCACGTGGTGGTCTCGAACCTGAATCCGCGCCTGTTGTATACAAAGCTGGTCGATCCTGGCGCGCTGCCGGCGGACTTCCTGCGCCGCATGCAGGCCTGGCGCTGCGGCTCCGGCACCTTCCGCATGAACGTCGCCCTGTCCGAGCTGCCGAGCTTCAGCTGCCTGCCCGGCCGGGAGGCGGCCGAGCATCATGGCAGCGGCATCATCATCGCGCCCAGCCTGCAGTACATGGAGCGCGCCTGGATGGATGCGCGCGCGCACGGCTGGTCGCGTGAACCGATCGTCGAGGTGCTGATCCCGTCCACGCTCGACCCGAGCCTGGCCCCGCCCGGCCAGCACGTCGCCAGCCTGTTCTGCCAGCACGTGGCGCCGACCTTGCCCGATGGCGCCAGCTGGGACGATCACCGCGAGACCGTGGCCGACCTGATGATCGACACCGTCGAACGCCACGCGCCGGGCTTCAGGCGCTCGGTGCTGGGCCGGCAGATCATGAGCCCACTGGACCTGGAGCGCACCTTCGGCCTGGTCGGCGGCGACATCTTCCATGGCGCGCTCGGCCTCGACCAGCTGTTCTCGGCGCGTCCGATGCTGGGCCATGCGGACTATCGCGGACCGGTGCCCGGCCTGTACACTTGCGGCTCGGGCGCCCATCCCGGCGGCGGCGTCACCGGCGCCCCGGGCCACAATGCCGCGCGCGAGATCCTGCGCGACGTGGCGCGCGGGCGCCGTTTACCCGGCTTGCGATGACAACTCTCACCTGTACGATCCGCGACGCCGAAGCCGCCGACGAGGCCTTCTTCGCCGCGCTGTACCGCTCGACCCGCCCGGACCTGCTGGCGATGCTGGCCGACCCGCGCTACATCGACGGCATCATCGCGATGCAGCACCGGGCGCAGGTGCTTGGCTACCGCACGCGCTATCCCGATGCGCGCTACCAGGTGCTGGAACTCGAGGGCCAGCCTGCCGGCCGCCTGGTGACCGCCGACGTCGATGACGCACTGCGGGTGGTCGACATCGCCGTCATGCCCTGGGCGCGCGGGCGCGGGGTGGCGAGCGACACGCTGCGGCGGCTGCAGGACGACGCAGCGCGCCAAGGACGCGCCGTGACGCTTGCGGTGCGCGCCGACAACCTGGACGCGCGCCGGCTGTATGCCGCGCTGGGCTTCTCGATCGAGGAAGAAGAGACTGGCGTCGTCCTCCAGATGCGCTGGCGCGCCGCCTGATGGGGCAGGCGGTACAATCCGCGCTTTCTATTTCGGCAAACGGACAGCTTCATGACGACGTGCTACACCAGCGAACCAATCTGCATCTGGGACGTAGGCGCCCAATTGGGCGAGGGCGCGCTCTGGCATGCGGCAACCCGCTCGGTGTACTTCGTCGACATCAAGGGCCGCCGCATCCACCGCTGCGCCGCGGACGGCAGCGATCGGCGCAGCTGGGACGCACCCGGCCAGCCCGGTTTCATCGTGCCGGATGCGGATGGCGGCCTGGTATGCGCACTGGAGGATGGCTTGTACCGCTTCGATCCGGCGAGCGGCGCGTTCACGGTCCTGAAGAAGGTCGAGGAGGATGTGCCGGGCAACCGCTTCAACGACGGCTACGTGGACGCCGGCGGAAACCTGTGGTTCGGGTCGATGGACGATGGCCAGGCGCAGCCGAGCGGGGCGCTGTACCGGCTTGGCCGCGACGGGGTGCTTGCGCGCGCGGACGACAGTTATATCATTACCAACGGTCCGGCGATCAGCCCGGACGGCCGCACCCTGTACCACACTGACACCCCGCTGCGACGGGTGTACGCCTTCGACCTGCGCGAGGATGGGCGGCTGGCCGACAAGCGCGTGTTCCTGCAGCTGCCCGAGGGCAGCCGGCCGGATGGCATGGCGGTCGACAGTGAAGGACACCTGTGGATCGCGCTGTTCGGGGCCGGGCGCATCGAGCGCTATACGGCGGCGGGCGTGCTGGTGGGGACGGTGCAGTTCCCTTGCACGAATATCACCAAGCTGGCGTTTGGCGGGGACGACCTGCGTACTGCGTACGTGACCACAGCCGCGAAGGGTCTGTCGGAAGAGCAGCGGCGCGCGCAGCCGCTGGCGGGGGCGTTGTTCGCTTTCCGTGTCGACACGCCGGGGTTGCCGCATTACCTGTTCGGGCTACGGTGATATTCGCGTCGGTGATATCCGATGGCGATTCTTCAGCGCCCAGTTATTCGAAATACTTATCGGTGAGATCGGAAATCGCAATTGGATTAATGTCTGGTGTTTCGCTAGACTGTGTTCATTGCTCACCGCTTCACCATTTTTCGAGGAACCAGCATGAACACCGCAACCATCGCTTTCGCCCGTCCCGCTGCTCCAACCAACGTCTTCGCCAACCTGCTGTCGATGCTGGGCGCCCACCTGCGCCGTTCGATCGAAGTGTCTGGCGATGCGGTCCTGATCAAGGGCGCGCGTTACCTGTAAGACGTCCGCATCGCCATGTGCAGCAATAGCGCACATGGGAGCCGACCACCAAAGCCTCCGATCCGGGGGCTTTTGTTATTTCTGGGCCGGGTTGAGCAGGCCGCGGTCGCGCAGCCATTCTTCGGCGCGGCGCGGCCAGGCCGACGCGGTCCCGAGGCCGTCGCGCATGCCCATGCCGTGGGCGCCGTGCTCATATAAGACCATCTCGGCCGGCACCTTGGCGCGCGTGAGCGCCTGGTAGAACAGGATGCTGTTCTCGACCGGCACCGAGGTGTCGGCCTGGGTGTGCACCAGCAAGGTAGGCGGTGTGCGCGCCGTGACCTGGCGCGCCACCGACATCAATTCCACATCTTCGGTACGCGGCTCCGCGCCCAGCAGGGCCTTGCGCGAGCCGGCGTGCGCCGCCGCGCCGTCCATCGCGATCACCGGATACATCAACAGCAGGAAGTCGGGCCGCGCGCTGACCGCATCCAGCGCCGCACCGGTGCGCCCGAGCGGATGGTCGAACAGGGTGCCGGCGCTGGCCGCCAGGTGGCCGCCGGCCGAACTGCCCATCACCCCGATCCGTCCGGCGTCCACCTGAAACTGCGCCGCCTGCGCGCGCACCAGGCGCACCGCGCGCAATACGTCCTGCAGCGGCGCCGGGTGGCCGAACTCCAGCTGCCGGTAGGTCAGCACGAAGCTGGTGACGCCGAGGGTGGACAGCCAGTGCGCATACTGCTCGCCTTCGCGACGCGTCGACTGGCGCACGTAGCCGCCGCCGGGGCAGATGATGACGGCTGTGCCATTGGCGCGGTCGACCGCCGCCGGATACACGGTGAGCGTGGGTTCGGTGATGTTGGTGCTGCGGCCATCCTGGTCGACCCGGTTCGGCCCCAATTCGGGCTTGGCACCGGGCACACCTTCCGGCCACAATGGCAACACGCGCGGGCCAGTGGCGGCTGCCGCGAGCCCCAGCGGGGCGGCGGCGGTCAATGCCAATCCGGCGGCAAGCTGCGTCATCGTGCGTCTCCTGACTTCATTCATTGGCGATCCATTCATGTTAAAGCGTTTCCAACCCGGCAGTATTCTCGCATGCTGCGCCTTGCTGGCCGGCTGCGCCACCCAGCCCTTCGATAACGAGGGCGACCTCGAACTGGTTACCACGCCCGCCGGCGTTTTGAGTGAAGTGTGGTGGCGCGGGCCGGATGGCGTGATCCGCGTCGCCGGCGCGCCGTCCGGCTTCGTTTCTACCCGCGCCAGCTACACCAACTATCGCATGCACGTCGAATGGCGTTGGCCGGGCAAACCGGGCAACGCCGGCGTGCTGCTGCACGTGGCCTCGGGCCCGAAGGACCGCGTGTGGCCGCTCAGCGTGCAGGTCCAGACCAAGTATGGCGTCGCGGGCGACCTGCTGCCGATGGCCGGAGCCAGCTTCGTCGAGCCGCTCACCAGCAAGCCAGGCGCCACGCCCGTCAAGGGCCATACCGCATCGAACAGCGAACGCCCCGCCGGCGAATGGAACACCGCCGACATCCTGTGCCGCGACGGCGTAATCGAGGTGACGGTCAACGGCGTGGCGCAGAACCGCATCAGCGGCAGCACCCCGAAGGCAGGGCGGATCGGCTTCCAGCTGGAGGGCGCGCCCTACGAGCTTCGCAACATCCGCATCACGCCGATCGGCTGACCATGATCATCTCCTCCGCCACCGACTACCGAGAAGCGGCGCGCCGGCGCCTGCCGCCCTTCCTGTTCCACTATCTCGACGGCGGCGCCGGCGCCGAGCAGACCTTGCGCAGCAATGTGGACGACTTGCAGGCGGTGCGACTGCGCCAGCGCGTGCTGCGCGGCTCCGAGCAGCAGGACTTGTCGGTGTCCTGGTTCGGCCGCGACTACGACCTGCCGGTGGCGCTGGCGCCGGTGGGACTGGGCGGCATGTATGCGCGCCGTGGCGAGGTGCAGGCGGTGCGCGCGGCCGGCCGCCGCAACATCCCCTTCATCCAGTCGACCGTGTCGGTGTGTCCGCTGGCGGAAGTCGCGGCGCAGGCGAAGCAGCCGATCTGGTTCCAGCTCTACGTGTTGAAAGACCGGGCCTTCATGCGCGACGTGATGCGGCGCGCCTGGGAACTCGGCGCGACCACGCTGGTGTTCACGGTCGACATGCCGGTGCCGGGCGCGCGCTACCGCGATGCGCACAGCGGCATGAGCGGCGCCAACGGCCCGCTGCGGCGCATGCTGCAGGCGATGCGGCACCCGCGCTGGGCTTGGGACGTGGGCGTGTTCGGGCGCCCGCACGACCTCGGGAACATCTCGGCCTTCCGCGGCAGCGCCACGGGCCTGGCCGACTATATCGGCTGGCTGGGCGCGAACTTCGACCCCGGCATCGCCTGGCAAGACCTGCAATGGATCCGCGATGAGTGGCAGGGTGAACTCGTCATCAAGGGCATCCTCGACCCGGAAGACGCGCGTGACGCGCTGGCCTTCGGTGCGGACGGCATCGTGGTCTCGAACCACGGTGGCCGGCAACTGGACGGCGCGCCGTCCACCGCCCACGCCTTGCCGGCGATTGCGGCCGAGGTGAAAGGGAAGATGACGATCTTCGCCGATGGCGGCGTGCGCACGGGGCTCGACGTGTTCCGCATGCTGGCGCTGGGCGCGGACGGCGTACTGCTCGGCCGCGCCTTCATCTATGCGCTCGCGGTGCACGGCCAGGCCGGGGTGGAACGACTGCTCGCGATCATGGAAAAGGACTTGCGCACGACCATGGTGCTGACTGGCGTGCGCAGTGTCGCCGAGATCGGGCCGCAGGTGCTGGTGCGCGGCTGACGTCTGTATTTGCGGTCGGCGGGATCGAGGAGTATGCTGGGATCAAAACAAAGCCATATTCCGGAGACACACCATGAAACTTCGCCTGGCCTCATCCCATCTTTCAGAACGCTTCCACAAGCCCCTGCGCTTCGGCCGCCGCTGGCGCGGCCACGAACTGGCGCTGCGCCTGGTCCAACTCGCCGTGCTGGTGGTGATCGCCGCGGTCGGCGCGCGGCTGATCGCCGGCGCCGTCACCATGGCCACCCGCACGATCGCGAGCCTGGTCGGGTCCTAGCCCCGGTCGTTCAGGAGGAGGGGGGCGCCTGCAAGGAGGGCGCACACCGGTTATCATCGAGCTTTCGATTCTTTCAAAACAGGAAACGACGCTCCATGACGACTTCCAGCTACCCCGACACCCGCCTCCTGATCGCCAACGAATGGGTCGACGCGACCGGCGGCAAGACCATTCCCGTGCTGAACCCGGCCACCGGCCAGGAAATCGGCACCGTGGCTCACGCCGCCATCGCCGACCTCGACCGCGCACTGGCCGCCGCCCAGAAGGGTTTTGAAACCTGGCGCGCCGTGCCGGCCGCCGAGCGCGCCGCCACCATGCGCCGCGCCGCCAACCTGCTGCGTGAACGCGCCGGCGACATCGCGCGCCTGCTCACGCAAGAGCAGGGCAAGCCGCTGGTCGAAGCCAAGGGCGAAGCCCTGGCCGGCGCCGAGATCATCGACTGGTTCGCCGCCGAAGGCATGCGCGTCTACGGACGTATCGTGCCGTCGCGCAATCCGGCGGCCCAGCAACTGGTGCTGAAGGAGCCGGTCGGCCCGGTCGCGGCCTTCACGCCGTGGAACTTCCCGATCAACCAGATCGTGCGCAAGCTGTCGGCAGCCCTGGCCACCGGCTGCTCCTTCCTGTGCAAGGCGCCGGAAGAGACCCCGGCGTCGCCGGCCGCGCTGCTGCAATGCTTCGTCGACGCCGGCGTGCCGCCCGGCGTGGTCGGCCTGGTGTTCGGCGATCCGGCCGAGATCTCCGGCTGCCTGATTCCGCACCCGGTCATCCGCAAGGTCACCTTCACCGGCTCGACCCCGGTCGGCAAGCAGCTGGCCGCCCTGGCCGGCGCCCACATGAAGCGCGCCACCATGGAACTGGGCGGTCACGCCCCGGTGATCATCGCCGAGGACGCGGACGTCAACCTGGCGGTGAAGGCCGCCGGCGCCGCGAAATTCCGCAATGCCGGCCAGGTCTGCATTTCGCCGACCCGCTTCCTGGTGCACAAGGACATCAAGGACGAATTCACCCGCGCACTGGTCGCCCACGCCGAAGGCCTGAAGCTGGGCGACGGCCTGCAGGAAGGCACGACCCTGGGTCCGCTGGCCAACGCCCGCCGCCTGAGCGCCATGAAACAGGTGGTCGAGGATGCGCAGGCCAAGGGCGCGATCGTCGCTACCGGCGGCGCCCGCGTGGGTGATTCGGGTAACTTCTTTGCACCGACCATCCTGTCCGACGTGCCGCTGGGCGCGAGCGTGTTCAACGACGAGCCGTTCGGCCCGATCGCGGCGATCCGCGGCTTCGAGAGCCTGGAAGAAGCGATTGCGGAGGCGAACCGCCTGCCATACGGTCTGGCCGGCTATGCCTTCACCCGTTCGATCAAGAACGCCCAGCTGCTGATGAACCGCGTCGAAGTCGGCATGCTGTGGATTAACCAGCCGGCCACCCCGAGCGCCGAGCTGCCGTTCGGCGGCATCAAGGATTCGGGCTACGGTTCGGAAGGCGGCCCGGAGGCGCTGGAGTCCTACCTGAACACCAAGGCGGTGTCGATGGTCGGCGTGTAAGCGTTTTTATTTCAAAGTCGGCTTGAAATGGAGCCGCCGTGCCTGGCACGGCGGCTCTTTCCATTGGTGGAGTCGAGAATTTTTACATGCTGGTCCCCGGGTTGAAGAAAGCGTAGGAATTCAAGGCCTTGGGGTGCAGGGCCTGATTTTTGCTTTTAGCCCGCGCATGTTCAGATCACGTCCGGGTGCCCCATGCTGAAAAAAATCCTCCTCGCCGCAGCCATGCTGCTTGGTGCTGTCCAGACCGCCGCCGCCATCGAACTCAAGGTCCACGCTTATACCGGCAGCTCCATCACGTTCTCCTTGTCGGGTGCAATGCCTGGCACCAACCCCGGCACCCTGGCCGACGGCCCGGCCGAAATCGATCTGCTTTACACGGACAACCTCTGGTCCGGCGGGAACTTCATCGGCAGGAATATGCTGACCGGCGCGCCGATCATCGGGGCGGGCCAGCTGGATGACGGATTCACTGGGGGCTACGCTGCTGTCGAGCAAGACCTTTCGTGGCTGTTGTTCGAGAACGATCTCACCGGGCTACAGGGCAGCGGCCAGGCCGTGACGCTCACTTTCGGCAGCGGCGCGCTGCTCAACCTCTTCGGCACGGGCACCATCGACCTGTATTGGGGCAACCTGGGCGTCGGCCCGGACGCCAACGGCCGCGATAACGTCCTGCTGAGTTCGGTCAGCATCGTGGACGGCCGCATCGTCGACGCCGACGACGGCGAGGTGCCTGAGCCGGTCACGCTCGCCGTGTTCGGCATCGGGGCCGCAAGCCTGGCGGCCTCGCGACGCCGCAAACCGGCATGATCCCACGCGTAGCGCACCCCGCAGCCCGCCTTGGCGGGCTTTTTTGCGTACACTGGCGCCGTGCAACTATCGCGAAGGAAGAGCATGTCGAATGCAAGTGCAAGTGCAAGCGTAGAGCAGGGGATCCGGACCGCCGGCGTGGGCCGCTTCCAGTATCGCCTGTTCGCCATTTTCGGCCTGGTCTGGATGGCCGACGCCATGCAGGTGCTGTCGATCGGCTTCACCGCGCCCTCCATTGCCGCCACTTTCGGCGTCACCCTGCCGCAGGCGCTGCAGACCGGGACCTGGTTCTTCGTGGGCATGCTGGTGGGCGCCTTCGCCTTTGGACGGCTGGCGGACCGGATCGGACGGCGGCCGGTCCTGATGCTGGCGGTGGTGGTCGATGCCTGCTTCGGCGTGGCCTCCGCGTTTGCGCCCGATCTGACCTGGCTGCTGGCGCTGCGCTTCCTCACCGGCATCGGCGTGGGCGGCACGCTGCCGGTCGACTACACCATGATGGCCGAATTCCTGCCGAGCGACCGGCGTGGGCGCTGGCTGGTGCTGCTCGAATCGTTCTGGGCCGTCGGCACGATCCTGCTGGCGGTACTGGCTTTGGCGGCGGTGGCGTGGGGTGACGACGCCTGGCGCCTGATATTTTTTGTGACCGGCCTGCCGGCGCTGGTCGGCGTGGTGCTGCGGCTGTACGTGCCGGAGTCGCCGATGTTCCTCAGCCGCAGCGGCAAGGGCGAGGAGGCGCGCGCCGTGCTCGAGCGGGTGGCGCGCGTGAATCGGCGCAGCGTGGAGATTCCCGAACTGGCGCAGGAAAGCGCGGCGCGGCCGGGACTGGGCGCCTTGTTCGCGGGCGCGCTGCGGCGCCGCAGCGTGTCGCTGTTCCTCGCCTGGGGCCTGATCTCGATCGCCTACTACGGCGTGTTCGTCTACCTGCCGGTGCGCCTGGGGGCCCAGGGCTTCGGCTTCATGCGCGGCCAGGAATTCCTGATCGTGCTGGCGCTGGTGCAGTTGCCGGGCTTCGCCCTGTCGGCCTATGGGATGGAGCGCTGGGGCAGGAAGCCCACCCTGGTCGGCTTCCTGCTGCTCAGCGCCGCCGGCTGCATGTGCTACAGCCTCGGTAGCGGGACCGCGCTGGTGGTCGGCTCGACCCTGCTCATGAGTTTCGCGCTGCTCGGCACCTGGGGCGCGCTGTATGCCTTCACGCCGGAGGTCTACCCGACCGGCCTGCGCGCCAGCGGCATGGGCATGGCGGGCGCGGTGGCGCGCTTCGGCGGCCTGTTCGCGCCCAGCATCGTGGCGCCGGTGATGGCGACCCACTTCACGCTGGCCCTCGGCATGCTGGCCGCCTTCCTGGTGCTGGGGGCGCTCGCGATCCAGTACGTGGACGTGGAGTCACGCAATCGCGCTTTGGAGTAGAGTGGCCTAAGGTCCGGGATTGGCGCACAATGCCGGCTTTCGCATCTACTTACGCCTTCTCTCATGCCGGATTCCGCTACCATGCCGCTCGCGCGGCGTATCGACATCAACCCCAGGCCGCTCGGCGTGTCCCTGCTGCTCATTCTCATCGGTGCGCTCTGGCTTTCACAGGCCGTGGGGCCCAATCACGCGGCGCTGTTCGTGGTCGGCGCACTGCTCGGCATCTCGCTGTACCACGCGGCCTTCGGCTTCACCTCGGCCTGGCGCGTATTCATCGCCGACGGCCGCGGCGCCGGCTTGCGCGCCCAGATGTTCATGCTCGCCATCGGCGTGCTGTTGTTCTTCCCTGTGCTGGCCAACGGCACTCTGTTCGGCAATCCGGTCAGCGGCCTGGTGTCGCCGGCCGGCACCTCGGTAATCGTCGGCGCCTTCATGTTCGGGATCGGCATGCAGCTGGGCGGCGGCTGCGCCTCCGGCACCCTGTACACGGTGGGCGGCGGAAGCACGCGCATGCTGGTCACGCTGGTGTTCTTCATCGTTGGTTCACTGGTCGCGACCGCGCACATGCCATTCTGGAGCGGGCTGCCGCAACTCGCGCCGACGTCGCTGGTGAAGGCGATGGGCCTGGCCCCGGCGCTGATGCTCAACCTGTTCGTGTTCGCAGCGATCGCGCTCTTGACCGTGGCGGTCGAAAAGCGCCGCCATGGCCGCATCGTCACAAACGAGGTCCAGCCGGTCGCCGGCTCGCGCTGGCTGCACGGCCCCTGGCCATTATTGGCGGGCGCGCTGGCGCTGGTGCTGCTCAACTTCGCGACCCTGGCGCTGGCCGGGCGGCCCTGGGGCGTGACCTCGGCCTTCGCCCTGTGGGGCGCCAAGACGGCATCCTTCGTGGGCATCGATGTGGGCAGCTGGACCTACTGGTCGAGTAGCGCCAATGCCGCGGCCCTGCAGGCGCCGGTATGGAAGGATGTCACCTCGGTGATGGACATCGGCATCGTGCTGGGCGCGATGCTGGCGGCCGCACTGGCGGGGCGCTACGCGCCGGTGTGGCGCCTGCCGCTGCGCTCCGTCGCGGCGGCGGTGGTCGGTGGCCTGATGCTGGGCTACGGCGCGCGCGTGGCGTATGGCTGCAATATCGGCGCCTACTTCAGCGGTATTTTGTCCGGCAGCCTGCACGGCTGGTTGTGGCTGGTGGCGGCGTTCTCCGGCAATGTGTTCGGCACCCGCCTGCGGCCGCTGTTCGGGCTCGAGGTCGAGCGCATCAAGCAGACCGGCTGCTGAGATGAATGGTATGAGCTTGCGCATTTCCCGCATCCTGCACGCGGGTTACGTGTTCGACTGCGACGATACCCGCATCGCCTTCGACACCATCTTCGAGAATCCCTTCAGCCGTAACTGCCATGCCTTTCCGGACGTGCGCTTCGATGAAGCCGCGATCCGGCGCGAGCGCTTCGACGCGGTGTTCATCTCGCACTTTCACGACGACCACTGTTCGCTCGAGAGCCTGGACCTATTGCAGCGCGATACGCCGATCTACCTGTACTGCCAGTTCCCGGAATTGTTCGACATGATCCGGCAGCTCGGCTTCACCCAGGTGCATCCGCTTGGCCTCAACGTGGCAGTGCGGGTTGGGCCGTTCGAAGTGATTCCACGCGAGGCGATGGATGCGGACGTGGACTCGATGTTCCAGGTGCGCGCCGCCGGCATGAATGTGCTGAACGTGGTCGACTCGTGGATCGACGACGACACGCTGGCGGAACTGGTCCGGCAGGGGCCGTGGGACATGGTGCTGTGGCCGTTCCAGACCATGCGCGAGATCGAGGTGCTGGCGCCGTCGCGCGCGGCGGCTGCGCCGGTCGCCTTGCCGGATCATTGGCTCGACCAGCTGCAGGCGCTCGATCCGCGCCATGTTGTGCCGAGTTCCTGCCAGTTCCAGCAGGAGCCGTGGTCCTGGTATAACCGCGCCTTCTTCCCGATCACCTATGCCGGGTTTACGCGCGAGGTGGAGGCGGCGCTGCCGCAGGCGAAGGTCGTGCGCCTCGACCCGTCGGTGTCGGTGCGGCTCGATGGCGGCGGTTTGAAGCCTGCGGAGCCGCTGGCATGGGTGCAGCCGTTAGGCCCACAGGACGTCGATTACGTCTACGAAGGCAACGCGGCGCCGCCGTCGACTTCTTTCATCGCGCAGCATTTCGCGGCCTTGCGCCCGGAGCAGGACGCGCGTGTGCGGCAGTACTGCAACGTCGAACTGGTGGAAAAATATGGGGACGTGGAGGCGGGGTCCGAGTATTTCGATCGGCCACGGATCTGGGAGCTGACGCTGTACGATCACAATGGCGAGGCCACGCGCTGGCGTTATCGGCTGGCCGGGGATGAGGCCAGCCTGGCCGGTTCGGACGAAGGGCCGCTCGGGTGGACGACGGAGATCCCGGCGGCCAAGCTGTATGCGGCGCTGGAACTGGGTGAGTCGCTGACCTCGATGTACATGCGGATCAACGATGCGGTGTTCGATCCGGAGACGGAAAAGGCGCTGGAGGATTTCGAGGCGGTCGACGATCCGCTTATCCGCTGCCTGTTCAGCGACACCTTCGGCGCCTATCAGGCTGCGCAGCTGCGCCGTCTGCTGAACCAGTAAACGAAAGACCGCCGCACCGGCCAAGGGGGACGCCTAGTCCCGCTGCGACGGTTTTGAGGCTAACGGTGCAAACCTTGCTTACTTCACTGCCACCGTTGCAGCCGCCGGCTCTTCCAGCGTAATCGCCTTCAGCCCCAGCACCTTGCTGCTGTGCTGGCGAATCCGATTCGCCAGCGCCGGGTCGTCATTCAGCTTCTGGCCATACGACGGCACCATCTCAAGCAGCTTGACCTTCCAGGCCGGCGTCGCCAAGCTGTCCTTGAAGGCCGACTGCTTCAGCACCTTCAACATGATCGGCGCGGCGGTCGAGGCGCCCGGCGAGGCGCCGAGCAGGGCGACCACGCTGCCGTCGGCGGAGCCCACGACTTCGGTGCCGAACTGCAGGATGCCGCCGTCCTTGCTGTCCTTGACGATCTGGACGCGCTGGCCGGCGGTGGCCAGGGTCCAGTCTTCCAGCTTGGCGTTCGGCAGGTAGTCGTGCAGGGAGGCCAGGCGGTCTTCCGGCGTGAGCATCACCTGCTCGATCAGGTACTTGGTGAGCGGGATGTTGTCGGCGCCGGCCTGCAGCATCGGCCGCACGTTATTCGTCGTGATCGCGGACGGCATGTCGATCCAGGAACCGTTCTTCAGGTACTTGGTCGAGAAGGTCGCGAAGGGCCCGAACAGCAGGGTCTTCTTGCCGTCGATGATGCGGGTGTCGAGGTGCGGCACCGACATCGGCGGCGAGCCGACCGAGGCCTTGCCGTACACCTTGGCCAGGTGGGCGTTCACCAGCGCGGGGTTGGTGGTGACCAGGAACTGGCCGCCGACCGGCACGCCGCCATAGCCTTTCACTTCAGGGATGCCGGTCTTTTCCAGCAGCGGCAGGGCGCCGCCTCCGGCGCCGATGAAGACGAACTTGGCGCGCACGGTCTGCAAGGTAGCGGTCTTGAGGTCCTTGACCGTCACGTTCCACATGCCGTCGGCGCCGCGCTTGATGTCCTCCACCTGGGTGCGCAGGTGCAGGTCCATGCCTTTCTTCTCGGTCAGGTTCTTGACCATGGTGCGGGTCAGGGTGCCGTAGTTGACGTCGGTGCCGATTTCCATGCGGGTGGCGGCCACCTTCTGGTTCGGGTCGCGGCCGTCGATGATGAGCGGCGCCCATGCACGGATCTGCGCGCGGTCTTCGCTGTACAGCATGCCCTTGAACAGGTTTTCCTTTTGCAGGGCGGCGTAACGCTTGCGCAGGTAGTTGACGTTGTCGTCGCCCCAGACGAAGGCCATGTGCGGCACGTTGTTGATGAAGGCGCGCGGATCGGGCAGGTAGCCTTGCTGGACCTGGTAGGCCCAGAACTGCTTCGACACTTCGAACTGCTCGTTGATGTCGACCGCCTTCTTGGTTTCGATCGCGCCGTCCTTGGCCTCAGGGGTGTAGTTCAGTTCCATGAACGCGGAATGGCCGGTGCCGGCATTGTTCATCGCGTCCGAACTTTCGGCGGCCACCGTGTCGAGACGCTCGAACATCTCGACCGTCAGGTCAGGTTGCAGTTCCTTGAGCATGGTGCCGAGGGTGGCGCTCATCACGCCGGCGCCGATCAGGACGACATCGACCGGTTTGTCGGATGCTGGCGGCGGGTTCTTGGAGCAGGAGGCGATGAACAGCGAGGAAAGCAGAACAGGGTAAAGTTTACGCATGGGTATTTCCGATATTTGCTGGACGCGATGCAGGGAGCAGCGACGACGCCATGGCATCCGCCAACCGGGGCCGCGGGGCGCCGATTCGATCGCTCAGGATCAGGTGGAGGTGGCGCAAGCGTGGTCCGGGCGGAGCGCCGGGCAGCGGGAGCGCCGAAAGTCGTCAACTTTCGCGTGAGAAAGGAAAGTATAGAGGAAGGTACGGAGGCGCGTGATTGTGGACATTGCTTATGGTGGCCAAATGGCACCAGGAAACCTTTCCAAAACGGCGGGTAAAACGTTTAACCTGGCAGGTCTGGATTGTGAATGCTGCAATGTTTCATAAGTAATTTCCACAATCAGCAACATGAAAAGAAGGCCATATTCATGAGTGGTACTCATAAGCCTATGGCAGTCCTGGTGCAAAATCGCGCGCCGAAGGCGGCCTACACTTGTCCTTTTGTCAGTCAGGAAGGGACACCATGAACAAAGTGCTAGCCGCGACCGTCGGCCTCCTTGCCACTACCGCCGTGTACGCCCAACAGGGACAAGCCCAGGAACTCACCATCACCCGCGCCGGCTCCCAGGCCTCGGCCAGGGGCCCGGCTGCCAATTTCACTGGCGCGGTGCGCCTCGATCCGTTGGCGCAGGCGCCGTCACCTGCAAGGGTCGGGGCGGCCTATGTCAGCTTCGAACCCGCCGCGCGCTCGGCCTGGCACAGTCATCCGCTCGGCCAGACCCTGGTCGTCACCAGCGGCGTCGGCCGCGTTCAGCAGTGGAGCAAGGACGCACAGGAGATCCGCACGGACGACGTCATCTGGACGCCGCCGGGCGTGAAGCACTGGCATGGCGCCGCGCCGAACACCGCCATGACTCACATGGCGATCCAGGAAAACCTCGACGGCAAGTCGGTCGAATGGATGGAAAAGGTCAGCGACACCCAGTACGCGGCCCAGCCGCGTTAGCACCAGGTCTCTCCTCAGCCAGATGCTTGTAAAACGTTTAACCTCGCGGTATATTCGCCGCGAAGGATTCCAAAAATAGAAACGTTGACTGGCGGCTGGCCGCCGGAGGAGATGCAATGAAACGACTACGGTTTGGCTTGCTTGTGCTCGGTTTCAGCGCCAGCTTGGCGCAGGCGGCGGACCCCGGTGTGGCGCAACGGGTCGAGCAACTGTTGGCACGTATGACGCTGGAAGAGAAGGTGGGCCAGCTCAACCAGCTCTCCGGCAAGGAATTCACCGGACCGGCCACCGACAAGGTGCGCAGCATGGAAGCCGAGATCCGCGGCGGCCATGTCGGCTCCATGCTCAACATCAAGGGCGTCGCCGATACGCGCCGCCTGCAGGCGCTGGCGCTGGAATCGCGCCTGAAGATCCCGCTGCTGTTCGGGCTGGACGTCATCCACGGCTATCAGACCGTGTTCCCGGTGCCGCTGGGCGAGTCGGCCTCCTGGGACCTGGCAGCGATCGAGGAATCCGCGCGCATCGCCGCGCGCGAAGCATCGAGCGCCGGCATCCACTGGACCTTCGCCCCGATGGTCGACGTCGGCCGCGATCCGCGCTGGGGCCGGGTGATGGAGGGCGCGGGCGAGGACAGCTACCTGGGTTCGCGCATCGCCGCAGCGCGGGTACGCGGCTTCCAGGGCGCGCGCCTGGGCGGCGTCGAGTCGGTCATGGCGACCGCCAAGCACTTCGCCGCCTACGGCGCCGCGATCGCGGGACGCGATTACAACGCGGTCGACATGAGCGAGCATCAGCTGCATGAAACCTACCTGCCGCCGTTCAAGGCCGCGCTCGACGCCGGCGCAGCCACCTTCATGAACGCCTTCAATACCCTGAACGGCATCCCCGCCACCGGCCACGCCGCGCTGCAGCGCGACATCCTGAAGGGCGCCTGGGGTTTCAAGGGTTTCGTGGTCAGCGACTGGGGCTCGGTGCGCGAGATGGTGGTGCACGGCTACGCCGCCGACCTGCCGGACGCCGCGGCCAAGGCGCTGGTTGCGGGCAGTGACATGGATATGGAGAGCAACGCGTATTCGTCCGCGCTGGCGGCCCAGGTCACGGCCGGTAAGGTCCCGCTGGCGCAGGTCGACGACGCGGTGCGGCGGGTGCTGACCAAGAAGTTCGAGCTGGGGCTGTTCGACGATCCCTATCGCTTCTCGGATGCGGCGCGCGAGCAGGCGGCCCTGAACGACCCGCGCCACCGCCGGGCGGCACGAGAGATCGCCGCCATGTCGATCGTGCTGCTCAAGAACGAGGGCGCGGTCTTGCCGCTGCGGCGTGGGCTGCGCTCGATCGCGGTCATCGGTCCGCTGGCCGATGCGCGGCGCGACCTCGAGGGCGGCTGGATCGTGAAGTCGGGCGCGGACAAGATGGCCAGCCTGGTCGATGCGGTGCGCGAGGCGGCCGGTCCGGGCACCAGGGTGCAGTATGCGCCGGGCTGCGACGTGGCTTGCCGGACCACCGAGGGTTTCGCGGCGGCTGTAGCGGCGGCGCGCGGTGCCGACGCCGTGGTGCTCGCCGTGGGCGAAAGCTGGGACATGTCGGGCGAGGCCAAGTCGCGTGCCGACGTCACGCTGCCGGGCCGCCAGGGCGAGCTGTTCGCGGCCCTGCGCGCGATCGGCAAGACGCCGGTGGTGGTGATCAATGCGGGGCGTCCGCTGATCTTCGAAGACGTGGCAGAACAGGCGCCGGCGATCGTGTATGCCTGGTTCGCGGGAACGGAGGGCGGGCGCGCCACGGCCGACGTGCTGTTTGGCGATGTGAATCCTTCGGCGAAGCTGCCGATGACCTTCCCGCGCAATCCGGGCCAGCTGCCGATCAGCTACCTGCAGTACGAGACCGGCCGGCCGGTGCGCGATGTGAAGAATATCGTCTACAAATCGGCCTACATCGATTCCCCGAACACGCCGCGCTACGCCTTCGGGCACGGGCTCAGTTACACCACCTTCGCCTACCGCGACCTGCGCGTGTCGGACGCGCGCATGCGGGCCGACGGCGAGATCACGCTGTCGTTCACGCTGGCGAACACGGGGAAGCGCGCGGGTCGCGAGGTGGTGCAGCTCTATCTGCGCGACCCGGTGGCGTCGGTCGTACGACCGGTGAAAGAGCTCAAGGGCTTCCAGCTGGTGGCGCTGGGCGCGGGCGAAACGCGTCAGGTCAGCTTCACGATCGATCGCGAGATGCTGTCCTTCTTCGACCGCAAACTGGCCTGGGCGGCGGAACCGGGCGCTTTCGAGCTGATGGTCGGCAGCGCGTCGGACGACATCCGGCTGCGCCAGGCCATCGAGCTGACGCCGTGAACCAAGCTGCTTGCGCATCTTGAACACGGCGTATATGATTCGTATATGAATCATATATTGGGGAGTTGAGATGGGCATCGTGAACATCGACGACGAGGTGCATGACCAGCTGCGCAAGGCCAGCATCGTCTCGTGCCGCTCGATCAATGCGCAGGCGGCGTTCTGGATCAAGATCGGCATGCTGTGCGAGATGAACCCGACCCAGAGCTTCAACGAGATCGTCTCGCGCGAACTCCGGGCTGCGGGCATCGTGCCGCAGGCGGTGAGGGCGGCTTCATGACGAAGCAGCCGCAGGAAATCGCGCTGATGGCGGAGTCGGGGCGCCTGCTGGCAAGCGTGTTCGCCCGGCTCGACACCCTTGAATTGGCAGGGATGTCGACCATGGCCGTCAACGACCTGGTCGAGCGCTTCATCGTCGACCAACTGGCGGCGCGGCCGGCCAGCAAGGGACAGTACGGCTACGCGTATGCGTTGAACTCCTCGCGCAACAACGTGGTGTGCCACGGCGTGCCGTCCGCGTCCGAGATCCTGCAGCGCGGCGACATCGTCAACTTCGACATCACGCTGGAAAAGAACGGCTACATCGCCGACTCGAGCAAGACCTACCTGGTGGGCCAAGTGGCGGCGCCGGCGCAGCGCCTGGTGAAAGCGACCTACGAGGCGATGTGGAAGGGCATCCGGGCGGTGCGGCCGGGCGCGCGGCTGGGCGACGTCGGGCATGCGATCGAGCGCCATGCGCGCCGCCACGGCTACTCGGTGGTGCGCGATTTCTGCGGCCACGGCATCGGGCGCGAGATGCACGAGCCGCCGCAGGTGCTGCACTTCGGACGGCCGAACACGGGGCTGGTGCTGCGCGAAGGGATGGTGTTCACCATCGAGCCGATGCTCAACCAGGGGCGCGACGACGTGCATACCGAAGACGACGGGTGGACCGTGGTCACCGTGGATGGGCTATTGTCGGCGCAGTTCGAGCACACGGTGGCCGTGACGCGCAGTGGCTTCAAGGTGCTGACGCTGCGCGAAGGCGAGCGCATGCCGCAGTGATAATCCGACGGTACTACGAGTCGATGTACTCCCTACGGAAACGGCGGCCGGTTCAATATTTTTGGTCCGGGTCGGATTCGTCTTCGCGCGGGCCATGGCCGCGCGCCACCGGCAAATGCCAGTCATAGCGAATCGCCGCCAGCCGCAGGACGAAGCACAGCGCCGCCCCCGCGCAGGCGGTGGGTGCGGTCGGCAGCTGCAGCGCGTCGCCCAGCACCACCACCACGCCGCCGGCCAACGCCGCGACGGCATACACGTCCGAGCGCATCACCGCCGGTACTTCCGACAGCAGCACGTCGCGCGCGATGCCGCCGCCGATGCCGGTCAGCATGCCGAGCAGGGCCGCCATCTCCGGCTCCAGCCCGAACACCAGCGCCTTCTGGGCGCCGGCCACGCAGAACAGGGCCAGGCCCGCCGCGTCGAACACCAGCACCGGCGTGCGCAGGCGCTGCACGGTCGGGTGCCAGAAGAAGATCGTCAGGCCGGCCGCCAGCGACACCGCCAAGTAGCGCCAGTCGCTGATCGCCGCTGGCGGGGTGGCGCCGATCAGGAGGTCGCGCACGATGCCGCCCGAATTGGCGGCGACAAAGGACAGCACCAGCACGCCGAACAGGTCGAGCCGGCGACGCACTCCGGCCGCGGCGCCGCTCAGGGCGAACACGAAGGTGCCGATCAGGTCGAGCGTCAGCACGAGCGTCTTCATGGCGGCGCCCATGTCGAGCGATAGGACAGCAAACAAGATGACTCCGGGATGATAGAAGGGCATGCGAAGTGCGCGCGCCCTGGCCAAACCCGGCAGTATAGGTCTTTACGCTAGTCGCCGCCAGCGCCATCCGTTTCGAGCGCGTCGAGCCAGTCGAAGATCGCGGGCCAGATGCGCGCATGTGCGCTGGCGCCGACCAGCACCCCAACGTGCTGCAGGTTGACACCGATATCGCCGCCGTAGTGCAGCAGCAATTTGTGTTCGCTCGCGGCGGCCTCGTGGAAGGGCAGCACCGCATTCCACGGAATCACGCGGCTGCGCGGGTCGACCACGCTGACCAGCGGCGCGCTCAGTTGCGCCGGGCCGATGCTGCGGCCGTGGATGGCGAGCCGGCCGTCCATGAGCTCGTCGCGGCGGTACAGCGATTCGACGATGTCGCTGAACAGGCGGCCGGGCAGGGCGAATTCGTCGTGGGTCCAGCGCTCGACGCGCATATGGGTGGCGAGCGCACGCGGGTTGCCGAGCGAGAGGTAGCGGTCGGTCAAGGATGGTGCGGCGGGAGCGATGGTGGGCGCTTGCATGGCGATCTCGTCGCGGTCGGAACCGCAACTGTACGCTTGCTGCGCGGGCCTGCCAAACGTGCGAGGATGGAATCGCGCGCTCCTTTGCGCTGGATTCAGGACAGGATTTCGATCAATTTCCATCGAGGTTAGACATGCTGTACCGCTTGCTGGCCGATGCCGTGCTGCTGGCGCACCTGGCCTTTATTCTCTTTGTCGTATTCGGGGCCTTGCTGGTGTTGCGTCGGCGGCGGCTGATGCCATCGCACCTGCTAGCGGTGGCGTGGGGAATCGGTATCGAAGTGCTGGGGGCGGCGTGTCCCTTGACCTACGCGGAGAATCGCCTGCGCCTGCTGGCGGGGGGAGCCGGCTACAGCGGCGGATTCATCGAGCACTACGTGGTGGGGCTGATTTATCCGGGTGCGCTGACGCGGGGGATGCAGCTTTGCTTGGCGGCTGGTGTCCTGTTGATAAATGGGCTGCTGTATGGGTGGATGCTATGGCGACGTAGGGTGGTCGGGTCCTCCGATCGCGCGTCCAGCTCACGGATGCCCAGTGGCAGAGCCCGCCGGAGCTGAACGCGCGGAGCGAATTGGTCCAGTGGACCGTCCACCCTGCCTGTCTTACTCGACCCAGGCGTAGCCGTCACGCGCCAGCAGCGCGGACGACTCGGCCGGACCCCAGGAGCCGGCCGGATACGGATGCGGCTTCTCGCCCAAGGTGCTCCATCCTTCGATGATCGGATCCGCCCACGCCCACGCCGCTTCCAGTTCATCGCGGCGCATGAAGTGGGTCAGGCGGCCGCGCACGACGTCGATCAAGAGCCGCTCGTAGGCTTCGGCACGGCGCTGCTGGAAGGCCGACTGCAGGTCGAGGTTCAGCGCCACCTGCTGCATCTGCATGCCGCTGCCTGGCTGCTTGGCCATCAGCTGCAGCTTGATCGCTTCTTCCGGCTGCAGTTCGATGACCAGGCGGTTGGCGACGCCGCCCGGCTGGTCGGGGAACAGCGGGAACGGTGGATTGGCGAACTCGATCACGATCTTCGACGAACGGCGCGCCATGCGCTTACCGGTGCGCAGGTAGAACGGCACCTTGGACCAGCGCCAGGTGTCGACGTGGGCGCGCAGGGCGACGAAGGTTTCGGTCTTGCTCTCGGGCGGAACGTTTCTTTCTTCCAGATAGCCGGCCACTTCCTGGTTGCTGCTGGCGCCGTGGGTGTATTGCCCGCGCACGGTGTCGCGCGCGATGTCGGCGAGGCCAAAGCGGCGCAGCGAGCGGATCACCTTGAGCTTCTCATCGCGCACCGCGTCAGGCGACAGCGAAGTCGGCGGTTCCATGGCGACGATGCACAGCAGTTGCAGCAAGTGATTCTGGACCATGTCGCGCATGGCGCCGGTGCCGTCGTAGAAACCGGCGCGGCTGCCGACGCCAACTTCCTCTGCCACCGTGATCTGCACGCTCGAGATATTCGGCGCGCGCCACAGCGGTTCCAGGATCGAGTTACCGAAGCGCAGGACCATCAGGTTCTGCACGGTCTCCTTGCCGAGGTAGTGGTCGATGCGGTAGATCTGCGATTCGGCGAAGTGCTTGCCTACGGCTTCGTTGATCTCGATCGCGGAATCGAGGTCGTGGCCGAGCGGCTTTTCCAGCACCACGCGGGCGTTGGCGTCGACCAGGTTCGACGCCGCCAGCTTGTCGCAGATGGTGGTGAACAGGGCCGGCGCGGTCGACAGGTAGAACACGCGCTGGTGGCCCGCATGCGAGGCCTGGGCCAGGGCGCTGAAGTCGGGCGCGGCCTGCACGTCCAGGCGCACGTACTCGAGCAGGGCCAGGAAGCCGTCCCAGGTCTTGTCGTTGAAGTTGGCGCTGGCGATGAAGGAACGCGAATGGTCTTCGACATGGGCGAGATAGGCTTTGCGGTCGAAATCCTGGCGGCCGGTCGAGATGATGCGCGTCGCGGCGGGCAGGTTGCCATGCAGGTAGGCCATGTAGAGCGCAGGCAGCAGCTTGCGCATCGCCAGGTCGCCCATGCCGCCGAAGATGATCATGTCGAGGGGGAGACCGGTGTCAGTGTCTGTCGAAGAAGTCATGTTTGTTGGCCAAATTAGTGTTAACAAAGTTCTTTGCTGCCGGCACGTGGCGTGCGCTGCGCACGGGATCGCCTGCGCGGGGTGGGGTCGCCATTCCGCCGCCGTCTAAGGTAGCAGAACGACAGCAAATGCGCTCGAAGCGTCCCGGCTGGTGGCCGGCAGATCGCCCGGGTGGGGCGGCACGCGTGCTGGGCTGCATAGCTTACATGCTGGGCAACAATTAGGAAATGACAATTTACGGATGAAGAATCGGAGGGCAGATGCACATTTTATTTGCACTGAAGTTCATAGCTGCAAATTTTGTTTGCACATCCATAGGTGGGCGGCTCCACCGGGCGGTGCGATCCGTCGCTGACCGTCATGCCGCCCACGCGGTCAACGGACGTTCGAGCAGATGAGCGGGCAGCAGCACCCGGGTTCGACCGCGTGGGCGGCGTCGAGGCCAGCGATTGTTCACGTAATCGGGCGGAGCCGCCCACCCTGCATGCCTGCGCGCGTGCCGCACTGGACTTCCCTTATACTCGCCGCATCCAAATTGCCCAGCTCGCCATGCGTCTTCTTTCCCACGCCGCCGTTTTGACGCTCGCCTTGCTCGCCGCGGGCTGTGCCAACGTGAATCCCTACTTCGACGCCGCCAAGCCGCATCACCGGCCGGAAGGCTTCGCCAACAACTACCCGTCGAACCCGGCCTACGCCCGCCCGCCGCAGGGCTTCTTCGCAGGCTGGGCGGCGCGTATCCGGAACTGGACCGACGACGGCAGCGCGCGCTTGCCGCTGGCGCCGATCCCGACCGTGAAGCCTGATCTGGCCTTCATCCATGCCAACAAGACCGAGCCGGCCCTGACCTGGATCGGCCACGCGACCTTCCTCTACCAGAGCGGCACCGGCGTGAACATCCTGACCGACCCGGTATTCGACGAGCGCGCCTCGCCGCTGTCCTTCGCCGGCCCCAAGCGCCACCAGCCGCCCGGCGTGGCGCTGCAGGACTTGCCGCGCATCGATGCCGTGCTGATCAGCCATTCGCACTACGATCACCTGTCGATCGACTCGCTGCGCGCCCTGTATGCCCAGGCCGGCGGGCCGCCGACCTTCTACGTTCCGCTCGGCATCGACCTGTGGCTGCAGCAAAACGTCACCGGCGGCAAGAAAGAACACATCGTGCGCCTCGACTGGTGGGAAAAGGCCTCGTTCCGCGGACTCGACCTGCATTTGCTACCCGTGCACCATTGGTCCGCGCGCGGACTGTGGGACCGCAACGAGACCCTGTGGGGCGCCTGGGCGGTGACGCGGCCCGGTTTCAATTTCTTCTTTTCGGGCGACCTCGGCTATTCGAAAGACATCCAGGACATCGCCGCCCGCTTCGACGGGTTCGACCTGGCGGCGATCGGCATCGGCGCCTACCAGCCGATCTGGTATCGCAATTCCCACGTCAGTCCCGACGAGGCGGTGCGCATTCACCGCGAGCTGCGGGTGCGCCACAGCATCGGCATGCATTGGGGCACCTTCCCGATGGGACAGGAGCGCATCGACCAGGCGCCGCGCGACCTGGCACTGGCGAGAAAAGACCAGGGCGTGGCGGACGACGCCTTCTTCGTGCTGCGCCATGGCGAGACCTTCCGGCCCGCCGCAAGCCCGGCTAGGCCTTGAGCGCGCGTTTATTGGCCTCGGTAATGGTCCACTGATAAATGACACGGCCTTCTACCTCGGCCTTGCGCTCGGCCGGCCATTCCGGCCCCATGTCGAAGGCATGCGATACCACCCGCGTGCCGACCTTCAATTGCTGCCACAGGCGCGGCCGCAGCTTCACATTGATCGTCGGCAGCAGGTAGAGGGTGACCACGGTGGCCGGCGACACGTCGGTCTCGAATAGGTCGCCCACCCGGAAGCTGGTGCGCTCGGTCACGCCGGCGTTCTTCGCATTCTGCTTCGCCTCGGCGATGCGCACCGGGTTCAGGTCGATGCCGGTGCCGCGCGCGCCGTGGACCCGGGCGGCGGTGACCACGATGCGGCCGTCGCCGCAGCCGAGGTCGTACAGCACGTCGTTCTTGCCGACCTTGCCCATCGCCAGCATGCGGTCGACGACTTCCTGTGGCGTCGGCACGTAGGGCACGTCGAGATGAGCGGGCTCGGCAAGGTCCTGGGCCAGCAGGCCGTGTGCGGGGACCAGGCCCAGGCCAGCCGCGGCGGCGGACAGCAACAGGGTACGGCGGCGTGGATCGGGGTACATGTTCGTTCTCCTTCAGGTGGCTTCGATCACATGGTAGAAAGCACTCAGGCTGGCGCCTCGCGCCGGAGGAACAGCAGCAGTAGCGCTCCGCTCGTCAGCACGGCGACGCCGATCCAGGCGGCGTTGATGCCGCCCAGCGACTGGCTCGTCACATACGAGAGGCTCGACCACAGCATCCAGGCGCAGCTGCAGCAGAACAGCAGGGGTAGCAGCGGATACAGGGGTACGCGGAACGGGCGCGGCAACAGCGGCTCGCGCCGGCGCAGCACGAACAGCGACACGCCGCTGAGCAGGAAGAACAGCCAGAACACCGGCGCCGTGAACTCGACCATGGCCTTGAAGCCGCTGCCCGCTGCCGTGCCGACTCCGACCAGCAACAGCGCCGCCCCGCACTGGATCGCCATCGCGACCGCCGGTGTGCCGCGTTCGCCGTCCCACTGGCCGAGCCGTCCCAGCCGTCCCCAGTCCAGGCCCATTGCATAGCCGGTGCGGGCGCCGACGATCATGGTGGCGTTGATCGAGGTCAGCGCCGAGATCGCGACCAGCACCGAGATCACCCGCTCGCCGGGCGCGCCGAAGGCCTGGCCCATGACATCGGCCGCGATGGTCTCGGAACTGGCCATGCCCTGCATACCGAGCGTCTGCAGGCAAGCCCAGGTGACCATCAGGTAGAGCAGGGTGATGATCAGGATCGACAGGGTCAGCGCGCGCACCATGCTGGGTGCGCCGCCGCGCAGTTCGGCGCTGATGTAGGCGGCTTCGTTCCAGCCGCCATAGGTCAGCAGCACGAACACCATTGCCATGCCGAAGGAAACCGGGGCCATCGCCGCGCCAGGCGCCGGTGCGGCCGCCGGTTCCGTGAAAAAGGTGGCCGCGACCGCCAGCAGGATCAGTCCGCCGATCTCCGCCAGGGTCAGCCACATCTGCGCCCCGGCCCCGGCGCGCAGCCCGCGCAGGTTGAGCAGCGACAGGATCACGATAACGGCGGCGGCATAAGCGGGTGCGCCCCAGCCGGGCGGCAGCATGGTCAGGGGCGCGGCCTGCTGCATGTAGTCGCCGAACACGAAGGCGAGCAGGGCGATCGAGCCGGTGGTGATCACGGCGAAGCGCGCCCAGCCGAACAGGAAGGCGGTGCCGCGGCCGTAGGCGCGGTGCAGGAAATGGTAGTCGCCGCCGGGGTGCGGGTAGGCGGTGGTGAGTTCGGCGTAGCACAGCGCGCCGACCAGGGAGATGAGGCCGCCCAGTAGCCACATGCCGAACATCAAGTCGGCGCTGCCGGACAGGCTGGCGACAATCGAGGGGGATTTGAAGATGCCGGCGCCGATGACGACCCCGACGATGAGGGCGATGGCCTGGCGTACGCCGAGCAGGCGACGCGGCGCGGCGTCCGACGCGAGACGGTCCACATCGGTACGAGCATTCGGGGGACGCATGGTGCCGATCACTTGAAAGGGATTAACCTTGCCGGCATGAGGCGCGCCGGCCCGTGAGCATCGTTGTGGCGACCGATTATAAGCAGGCGTTTGGCGGCATGGCGCGCGGCTGGAACCGCGTGTCGGGGTGATGTCGCATGGATCGATAACAGAGGAATAATCGATACACGTCGTTCCGGCGAAGGCCGGAACCCAAGCTCCCATGCGCCGCCGCGGCGCTACACTTGGACCCCGGCCTCCGCCGGGGTGACGGCAGGCCGCGGGCTAGCTCAGCAGGAACGGCAGCGCACGCGCCAGCAAGGCGTCTGGCGCTTCTTCCGGAATATAGTGCCCGCACGGCAGCGGCTCGCCCTCAACCCGATTCGCCACCTTGCGCCATTCCGCCAACGGCTCGAAACACCGCGCCACCACTCCATCCGCTCCCCACAGCACCAGCAGCGGCGTCTCCAGCATGCGGCCGGCGTCGCGATCCCCCCGATCGTGATCCAGATCAATCCCCGCCGCCGCCCGATAATCCTCGCAAATCCCGCGCGCCGTCCCCGGCAGCGCCAGGCAGCGCGCGTATTCCGCCAGTGCGCGCGGGTCGAAGGGCGCCAGCCCCGCGCTGCGGCGCCCCATTACGTCGCGCACATACGCCTGCGGATCGGCCTCGATCAGCCGTTCGGGGAGCGGGGCTGGCTGGATCAGGAAGAACCAGTGCCAGTAGGCCCGCGCAAACGCCTCGCCGGTCTGTTCGTACATGGCGAGCGTGGGCGCGATATCGAGCAGCGCCGCGCGCTCCACACACTGCGGATGGTCAGCGAGCAGCCGGTGCGCCACCCGCGCGCCGCGGTCGTGCGCCATCACGGCAAAGCGCGCGAACCCCAGCTGCGCCATTACCGCCACCATGTCCGCCGCCATCGTGCGCTTGCTGTAGTTCGCATGATCCTTGAGGGCTTCCGGCTTGGACGAATCGCCATAGCCGCGCAGGTCGCAAGCCACCACGGTGAAGCGTTCGGCGAGCGCGGGCGCCACCTTGTGCCAGATCGCGTGGGTCTGCGGATGCCCGTGCAGCAGCGAGAGTGGCGGTCCCGAACCGCCAACAACCCCGGCAATCGTCGCGCTATCGGTCTCTATCGAAAAACGGCGGAAGCCGGGAAACAGCGAATCATCCATGAACGGTTCCATCAAGTACGAGTCGCCCAGTGTAGCAGCCACCCGCACCTCATCCTTACAGCAGCCTGACGCGCCCAACATTGTTGTAAATATGTCAGCTGGAAATTTTCCTAATTGACATCTTTTATAGTGCGCCGCAGTATCAAACAGCGCTCTCTCACAACAAGGAAACGATCGATGCAGACTCCCGTCAGGCAAAAAACAGTGCTCGCCCTCGCCATCGCCACAATGTTCACCGGCGCCCATGCGCAGGCACAGGAGGCCGCAACCGAACCCGGTAGCGCCGCCACGGTGGTCGTCACCGGCACCCGCGTCGCCAACCGCACCGCGCTCGACACGGCCGCGCCGGTCGACATCGTCTCCGCTGAAACGCTGAAAAACGCCGGCACCACCGAAATGACCCAGGCGCTGTCGATCGCGCTGCCCTCGCTGAACTTCCCGCGCCCGGCCATCACCGACGGCACCGACACCATCCGTCCCGCCACCCTGCGCGGCATGGCGCCCGACCAGACCCTGGTGCTGGTGAACTCGAAGCGTCGCCACACCTCGTCGCTGGTCAACGTCAACGGCTCGATCGGCCGCGGCTCGGCGGCGGTCGACATGAACACCATCCCGACCGCGATCGTGAAAAGCGTCGAGGTGCTGCGCGATGGCGCCGCCGCCCAGTACGGGTCGGACGCGATCTCCGGCGTGGTCAACCTTCGCCTGCGCACCGACCGCACGGGCGGCGAAGCCAGCGTCACCTATGGTGCGCGCAAGACCGAATACGATTTGTGGAACGACGTCGCCCCCGCCGGCGCCACCTGGACCGCGCCGGCGCAGCGCAAGCGCACCGACGGCCAGACCGGCACCATCAGCCTGTGGCAGGGCCTGCCGCTGGGCGAGGATGGCTTCCTTACGCTGGCCGCCGAATACCGCAAGCAGGAACGCACCGAACGCAGCGGCTACGACATGCGCCAGCAGTATCCGCGCTTGGCGAGCGGCGGCTTCGATCCGCGCGAGCTCACCATCAACCGCTTCAACGCCTGGACGGGCGACCCCGAACTGGAGCAGATCACCCTGTTCGCCAATGCCGGCATCAACCTGAGCGGCGGCGCCAAGCTGTATGGCTGGATGAGCGGCCAGAACCGCTTCGCGCGTTCGGGCGGCTACTTCCGCCCGGCCCAGGATGCGCGCAACATCCCGTCGATCTATCCGGACGGCTTCCTGCCGATCATCGCGCCGACCGTCAACGATTTCGCGGCCACCGGCGGCGTCACCTGGACTGCCGGCAGCTGGGACATGGACGCGTCGATCGGCTACGGCAAGAACCGCATGGCCTACGACATCGAGAACACCCTGAACCGCTCGATCGGCCCGACCAGCAAGACCATGTTCTATGCCGGCGGCTACGCCTACGACCAGCTGGTGGCCAACCTCACCGGCGTGCGCACGGTGGACGTCGCGGCATTCTCGTCGCCGCTGAACATCGCGATCGGCGCCGAAGCGCGGCGCGAAGGCTACGAGCTGTTCGCGGGCGAACCCGATTCCTGGCGCGCCGGCCCGGTGATCCTGCCGAACGGGACCCCGGCGGCGCCGGGCGCCCAGGTGTTCCCCGGCTTCCGGCCGTCGAACGAAGTCGATGAACACCGCAGCGCGATCGGCGCCTTTGTTGACCTGGAAGCCAACATCACGCCGCAATTCCTGGCCTCGGTCGCGGTGCGCGGCGAGCACTACACCGACTTCGGCAACAGCCTGGCCGGCAAGCTGTCGGGCCGCTACGACTTCAGCAAGGCCTTCGCGCTGCGCGGCGCGGTGCAGAACGGCTTCCGCGCGCCGTCGCCGCAGCAGCAGCACTTCACCGCCACCTCGACCAACTTCATCAACGGCGTGCCGTTCGAGATCACCACCTTCCGCCCGACCGACCGGGTCGCGGTGGCGCTCGGCGCCAAGCCGCTGGAAGCCGAGGAATCGGTGAATGCCTCGCTCGGCGCGGTGCTCCGCTTCGACCCCTTCAACATCACGATCGACGCCTACCGCATCGACATCGACGACCGCATCGTCCTGTCCGAGAACCTGACGCAGACGAACGTGCGCAACTACATCATCTCGCAGGGCATCACGGGGGTGGGCGGCGGGCGCTTCTTCATCAACGGCGTCGACACCCGCACCGAGGGCGTGGATGTGGTGGTGAGCTGGCCGATGCGCACCAATGGGGCCGGCAACTTCGACTTCACGGTGGCCGCCAACTTCACCGACACCAAGGTGAAGAAGGTGCCGACCACGGCGCAGCTGGCCGCGCTGAATCCGGCGCCGGTGCTGTTCGACCGCCTGAACGTGCTGTCGCTGGAAAAAGGCCAGCCCGAGAACAAGCTCAGCGTGAACGCGAACTGGAAGCTGGGGCAGTGGGGCGCGACCTTCCGTGCGACGCGCTACGGCAAGGTGCTCTCGCCCGGCACCGTCGAGTCGCTCGACTTCTGGATGGGGGCGAAGACGCTGGTGGACCTGGAGGCGCGCCTGGCGCTCACGCCGAAACTGAGCCTGGCGCTGGGGGCGGATAACGTGTTCGACCAGTATCCGGAGACCCAGCCGCCGGCGATCAACACGACCGGCAATACGCCGTTCTCCAACTACGCGCCATACGGCCGCGGCGGGCGCTACATCTACGCCCGCATGAACTACGGCTTCTGATCGGCCGCGGGTTCAATGGATGGCCGGCGTTGCCGGCCATCCAATATCAATCGGCCTTCATGACGCTTGAGAGGTCGGCGCCCGCGCCGGCGCTCAGCAGCCAGCCCATGAACAGCATAAACACCAGGAACATGCAGAACAAGGTCGTCAGGCGACCCGCTTCCGGTTCGCGATCGAAGATCGGCTTGCGGCCGTAGTTCACGCCGACGAAGTAGGCGCCGTAGACGGTCGCCAGGTAGTGCATGGCGCCGAACAGTTCGCCCAGTTCGCCCTTGCGCGGATGCTCGATCAGCAGGTGCGACAGCGCCACCAGCACGAGATACGGCACCGAGGCCGCCAATGGAGGCAGGTAGAGGCCGAGCGACTCGACCCAGCGCTGCACGCCCGGCTTCACGCGCGCCACCAGCGGCAGGATCAGGTTGTGGGTAATGCCGGCGATGAAGATCAATTTGAGCAGCACGTTCTTGTGCAGGCTACCCGAACCGACCGCCAGGTTGTGCAGGTTGGTTTCACCCTGACGGTTATTCTGCATGAAGAATTCAGACGACTGGATATTCAGGATGCGCTGGAACCAGCTGACCTCTTCCAGCGCCGCCAGCGCGCACAAGGCGCTCAGGCCGCCGAGCGCCAGCAGTTCGAGCTTGCCGGCGCCGCCAGCCTTGAGGCGCTGGACGAAGGTGAAGCCGAGCATGCCGGCGAGCGCGGCGAAGCACAGGAACTGCGACCACTCGACGATGCCGTCCTCGACCAGCAGGCGCGACAGCTCCATGGGGGTGCCCGACCAGTAGACGGCCAGGGCCAGCACGAACACATTGATTGCGATCCCGGTCGCGATGGCGGGATGGATGAACTTCTTGTTACTCAAGACGACTCCTTGATGGGTGAATACGATTCAGCGCCGGCGGGCTGCAGGGCCGGTTCGGGCGCGACGACGGGAGCGGCCAGCGGTGCGCGGCGCTGCACGACGCGGCGCACCAGGGCGACGACCAGGGTGGCGAGCGCCCAGCCCCACAGCAGCGGGTCGAGCACGGCGTCCCACAGGTTCCCGCTCGGCAGACGCGCCAGCGAGAAAAGGGCGACTGCGCCGAGCAGGGCGGCGGCCTGCTCGCGCCGGCGGCCCTGCACGATTCTCCAGGCGCAGGCGCCACCCAAGAGCAGCGCCACCAAAGGCGCGCCGTTCGGGCCGAAACCGGCATAGTACCAGCCGCGCGAGAGCAGGCCGAAAGCGTCGAGATACAGCACCGTGCCAAGGACGGCGAGGACAGCGGCCGGGCCCACCGGCAGCAGCGCGCCAGCGCCGGCGCCGCGCCAGCGCCGCAGCAGGGCGGCCGCGCACAGGCCGAGCAGCAGGCCGCTCGGATACTGGAAGGCCAGCGCCAGGTGCCAGGCGCCGGAGGCGGCCCCGGGCAGCGCCATCAGCACGGCGCTGGCGCCGACGATGGCGGCCACGGCGCGGCGCGGCAGGCGCCAGGCGCGCGGCCAGACGCTCAGCACCAATGCGGCCAGCACCACGGCCCAGGCCAGGCGGCTATACAGGAATTGCCAGGACAGTTCAGGCAGGATCATTCAAGCGCCCTTCCCAATAGCGATATGGAAGCGGTGATGCGCGATCGCGCGGCGCTGGAAGGTATACGTGACGTGCAGCTCGCTGCCGACCATCTGCATGGTGGGGTAGGAGAACTCGTCGCCGGCGCTGCCGCTGGCGACATCGGCAATCGGCCGCCAGGTCCCGCCATCCTGCGAGATCGACAGCCGCAGGGTGCTCCTCGAGGAGCCGCCTTCGACCGCGTCGTTATGCAGCATCAGGAAGTCGCCGTTGGCCAGGCGCATCGCCGCCACCGAGGTGCTTTCGTTGTGCAGCGCGAGCGCCGGCAAGTCTTCCCAGCTGGCGCCGCCATCGCGGCTGCGCGCATGCTGGATGCGCCGTTCGTCGCTGGCGTCGCGCATCCAGGCGCGGATATCGGTGCTCGATACCGGCACGATGGCCGGCTGCAGGGTGGTGGTGCGGGCGCCGATGCGGCCGGCCCAGGTCGGGTCGCCGTCGGCGTCGAAAGACATCAGCATCGGATACTTGATGCCGAGTTCAAAGTACAGCGGCAGCCACCAGCCGCCGTCGGTCAGGCCCACCGCCGAAGTGCGCACCAGGGTGCTGGTATTGAACAGGGGTGAAGCCGGCAGTACGCGGCGCACCGTGAAATCGATGCCTTCGCCGGCCGGGGCCTTCAGCGCGCGGCGCCCGGTCGGCGGACGCGCCGCCTCGTCGCTCGAGACCATGTGCACCACGCGCGAGGCGGCCCAGCCGCCCAGGCCGGTGGCCACGACGAACAGGTGGATGCGGCCGTCGCGCCCGGTCCAGGCGACCGGGTTGCCGATCCGGCGCACGCCGAAGCCGAGCGCCTTGCCGAGCGATTCGCGGCTCGCCACTTCCCAGGCCTCGCCCCACTTGCCGTCCGTCCAGCGCGCAGCATACACCTTGACATCGGGACCGCTCTCGCGGCTGCCGGCCCACCAGAACGCGACCATGCGGTCGCCCGGCAACGCCGCCAGCGCGCTGGCGTGGGCCGACGGCACATTCTTCGGCATCGGCACCATCGTGCGCGACAATTCGGTGAGGGTGACGGCGCCCGGCACGATGGCCTCGACCGACGAGGGCGCGGCGGCGGCGCGCGCGGCGCGGCTCCAGCGCGCGCCTTCGGCGGCGACGAGCGCCAGCACGATGGCGGCGCAGGCGAATACGGTGCGGCGACTTGCGGCGGGAGGTGGCAGGGGCTGCTCCATTGACATCCTGGACTGGCCAGGGCTGCAGCCTGTCAGCCCGGCATGAGTAAATGATGGTGATGACGGTGGACCGGCCTGGAGGCACGGCGTGGACCCTGGCTCAGGGGCTGACCGTCTTGCGCAAAGCGATTATCCTACAGGAAAGGACATCGATTGACATCCGGAAAGTGATTTTTGGGGAGCCCTATACGACAGTTCACGGCGTCCGGACCACGCTTGGCGCCGCCCTCGACCGGCTTCGTCGCAGCTGTCTTGCCCGCTGCCGCAGCCCGGCTCAGAATGCCGGCATGTTGACACAAGGACCATACGCTTTCATGAGCACCACCCCGCTTTCGCCTCTCGCACCACCCGCCCGCAGCGTGCCCCGCCTGCTGCGCGACCTCGGCCTGGCCGCCGTCGTCAGCGCGCTGGCCGCGCTGGTCATCGTGCTGACCGTCGCGCGGCCGGAGACGCTGTTCGCGCAGCTGGTGTATTCGCTATGTATCGGCGTGAGTGGCTTCGCCGTGGTCGACGCGGTGCGGCTGCGCTGGCGTGGGCTGCGCTGGCCGGCGCTGCTGGCGCTGTGCGTGGCGGTGGCGCCGCCGGCGCATTTCGTCGGCCTGCACGCGGGCGCGCTTCTGCTCGGGGAGAGCACGCCGCCGCTGGGCGAGTATGCGAATACGGGGCGGGTCAGCATGATGGTGTTCACGCTGATCGGCCTGGCCGTCATGACCCTGCTTGCCGAGCACCGCGAACGCCTGGCGCGCATCGAGCAGGAACACGCCGACGCCCGGCTGCGCGCCGAGACCATCGAACGCCAGGCGCTGCAGGCCAGGCTCCAGCTGCTGCAGGCGCAGATCGAGCCGCACATGCTGTTCAATACCCTGGCCAACCTGCAGGGCCTGATCGCACTCGACCCGGCGCGCGCCGACACCATGCTCGACCAGCTGATCCAGTTCCTGCGCGCGACGTTGGGCGCGAGCCGCGCCGACAGCACCACCTTGGGCGAGGAGTTCGCAGCCATGGAAGCCTACCTGGGACTGATGCAGGTGCGGATGGGCGCCCGCCTGGCTTACCGGCTCGCGCTGCCGCCTGACTTGCGCGATGCGCGCCTGCCGCCGATGCTGCTGCAGCCGCTGGTGGAAAACGCCATCGTGCATGGGCTGGAACCGGCGATCGACGGCGGCGAGATCGTGCTCTCGGCCGCGGCGCAGGATGGCATGCTCGAGATCCGGGTGCGCGACACCGGCATCGGCCCGCAGGACGCATCCCGCCGCGGCGGCAAGGGCGGCGGCGTCGGCATGGACACCACCCGCGAGCGCCTGCGGGTGCTGTACGGCGATCGCGCCGCGCTCGTCCTCACGCCCGCCGAGCCGAACGGCGCCCTGGCACGTCTCACCCTACCCCTGGAGACCGCATGAGCACCCGCGCCCTGATTGCAGAAGACGAACCGATCCTCGCCGCGACGCTCGCGCGCATCCTGGGCACGCTGTGGCCGGAACTGGAGATCGTCGCCACCGCCGCCAACGGCGTCGCCGCGGTCGAGCAGGCGCTCGCGCTGCGTCCGGATGTCCTGTTCCTCGACATCCGCATGCCCGGCCAGACCGGCATCGAGGCGGCCGAGGAACTGCTGGAACGCTGGACCAAGCCCGTTCCCGCACGTGGTCTTCGTCACCGCCTACGACAACTACGCGGTGCAGGACTTCGAGCAGGCCGCGGCCGACTACGTGCTCAAACCCGTCAACGAGACGCGCCTGGCGCGCACGGTGGAGCGGCTGCAAAGCCTGCTGGCAGGGCGGCGCGAGCCGGCCGATCCGCTTGCGCAGCTGGTCGGCCGCCTGCAGGCGCTGCTGCCGGAAGATTCGGTCGGCGAGCGGCTCGACTTCGTGCGGGCGGCGGTGGGCAACGCGGTGCGCATGATCCCGGTGAGCGACGTGGTGTATTTCCAGGCCGCCGACAAGTACGTGTGCGTCGCCACCGCGGACAGCGAAGTGCTGATCCGCGTGCCGCTGCGCGAACTGCTGCCGCAGCTCGACCCGAAGCGCTTCAGGCAGGTCAATCGCAGCACGGTGGTGAACCTTGCCTGTGTGAGCAGCGCCGTGCGCGATTCAATCGGCAAGCTGCAGCTGAACCTGCGCCACCGTCCTGAGAAGCCGCGTGTCGGTCCCGTCTACGCGCACCTGTTCCGGCAGATGTAAAGTCAGACCACGGCGGTGTCGGGCCGCCGCGCGAGCAGTTGCGACAACCGCTGCAGACCTGCCTGCAGGCGTCCGCGGTCCTTGATGCTGCACAGCGAGATGCGGATCGCATTCACGGAAGCACCATCGGTGGCGAAGGCCTCGGCCGGCGTTACCGCGATGCCCTCGCTGTCGGCCGCGCGCGCCAGCTGGAACGAGTTCCAGTACCCCGGCAATTCGAGCCAGACGTGCAGGCCGTCGCCCGCGCCGCTGTAGCGCCCGGCCAGAACGTCGCGCGCCATCCGGTGGCGCAGGCGCGCCTCAGCGCGTACACCTTCCAGCAAGCGGTCAGCCGACCCGTCGAGGATCCACTGGGTGGCCAGGGCGGCGCTCAGGGGCGCGGCCATCAAAGCGAATGACCGCAATGCGGCCAGGAAGCGTCCGCGTTCCTGCGGGTCGCGCACCAGCACGAAGGCGACGCGCAGGCCGGGCGTCAGGCATTTCGACAGGGTCGAGATGTAGTAGACCTGTGCCGGGGCGAAGGCGGCGATGGGCGGCGGCGCGGCGTCGGCAAGCAGCCAGTACGGGTCGTCCTCGACGATGCGCACATTGCAGCGCTTCGCGATGGCGGCGAGTTCCTTGCGCCGGCGCTCGGGCATGGTGGCGGCGGTCGGGTTCTGCAAGGTCGGATTCAGGTAGACCAGGCCGGGCCTGTGCTTGCGGCATGCTTCTTCGAACCTGGCGGGCGCCATCCCGTGCTTGTCCACTTCCACCGCGACGATGCGTCGTCCAAACTGCGTCGCCGCCGCGCGCAGGCCGGGGTAGGTCGTCGGCTCGGCCAGGATGACGTCGCCGGGCTCCGTGAGCGCCAGGATCAAGGCGGCGAGCGCCGCTTGCGCACCGGGAGAGACGACGATCTGTGCGGGATCGAGCTGGCCGAACATTGGCGCCAGCCAGCGGGCGCCGGCCTTGCGGTCGGAGTCGCTGCCGCCGCCCAGGTGGTAGGTCATCAGCAATTCGTTATCGGTCCGCGTCAAGACCTGGTACAGGCCTTGTTTCAGCAGGTCGTCGAAGTCCACCCCATCCGGCGGCGGCGGGGTGTTCATGCTCAGGTCGAGCACCGAGGTCAATTCGACTTTCGGCGCCGCGACATAGGTGCCGCGCGCGCTGCGGCCTTCCAGCAGATTGCGGCGCCGGGCTTCGTCGTAGGCGCGGGTGACCGTGGTCAGGTCGACGTCGAGCTGCGCCGCCAGCTGGCGCTGCGGCGGCAGGCGGGCGCCTGGAATCAGGGAACCGTCCGCAACCGCCGCCTGCAAGGCATCCGCGATCTGCAGGAAACGCGGCCCGCCGTTACTTGCAAGCCGGGGCAACCAGCTTGGCAAGCCGTCATCTTGTATGGATTTCAACTGGGACATTATGTCTCAATGTATGGATTTTGCTTTCAAGTAGTATGCGTCATTAGCGTGGAAATACTCAATATCATGGAATGGTTCCCGGTTGTCTTTTTTACCTTCAAGGCCGTCGTGCTGGGCATCGGCATGTTCTACGCCATCAAGTGGCATTACGACCAGGGCAAGAAGGAGCAGGACAGGGAAAAGCAGAAGCGCGCAGTAATGCGCGCGGCAGGCAAGGTGGCCGTGCTATTCGTGGTATCGCTGGCGGTGCTGGGGCTGCTGACCTGGCTGGTACTCAGTCACCTCAGTCTGGACCTGAGCTTGCCATGACGGCGTCGGCAGGCCGCCCGCCGCGCGCCACCCGCGCCAGGGCGCCGACGACTAGGCGCGTGCTCCAGGCGAACAGAGCGATCACCGCGCCAGCCAGCAGCGGCAGCACGGCGCCGAACGTAAACGTCATGCCGAGCACGAAGCCGAGCAGGTATTCGGCGCGGTAGCCATGCACCAGCGGCGCGATCACGAAGGCGCCGAGGAAGAAAAAGCTGACCGCCGGATGCCCGGCGGTAAACGCCAGCGCCAGCGCGCCGCCCCAGGCCATGCTCGAGAGGAAGCGCAGCCAGACCACGGCGGTGAAGCGCGCCTGGCTGCCGGCCTGTATCAGCACCGCGCCGCGCCGCTCGATGCGTCCGAGCGCGAACCACACCAGCAGCGGCACCACCAGCAAGCCCCACCAGTTCGAGATGGCAGGCAGCGCCGCATCGTTCAGCAAGTGGTGGGCGGGCACGCCGCCGTGGGTCGTTTCCCAGCCGAGATGGAGCGCCTCGGCCGCGAGTGCGCACAGGGTCGGCAGGAGGCGCGGTGGCAGCGAGGGATTGCGCATGGCGTGGGTCCTTTGCGGTGGGCCAGGCAGTGGAGGGAATACCCTGCGCCGATAGTAGCAAGCTTGCCCATTCAACCACAATGCGCAGAGGGTAAAGCTACTGGCCGTCCAATACCTCCGTCGTGCGCGCGATCGTCGCATATTCTCCGTCCATGTTCGCCAGCGACATCGCATGCACCACGCTAGCGCTGCGCGCCACGCCCGCGTAATCCGGGCGTGCAAAGGTAAAAGTCGCATCGTCCACCACCGTCACCTTGAAACCGAGATTGCCCGCGCTACGCACGCTGCACTCCACCGAGATATTGGTACTTACCCCGACGATGACCACCCGTTCGATGCCGCGGACCCGCAGCCAGCGCTCCAGCGTGGATTGCACGAAGGCGTCCGGAACGTTCTTCTCGACCACGTGCTCGCCGTCGCGCGGCGTGAAGGCCGGCTGGAACAGCGCCCCCGGCTGGCCCGGCGCGAAGCTGGAGGTGGGGAAACGCGAGATGTGGCGCACATGGACCACCGGCGCGCCGCGTTCGCGCCAGGCGGCGAGCAGGCGCGCGATGTTCGCTTCGGCACCAGGGTTGTTGCGTTCGCCCGCAGCGGGGCTGGCCATGCATTGCTGCATGTCGATGAGGATCAGGGCAGGGTAGTCATGGTGCATGGCGGGTCCGGGCGGTTGAGCAAGGATCGATGGTAGGCTAGCGGCCTCTGACTGGCAATATGTCTCCCTGGTTTGCTAAACTGGCGCTTTTGCCCCACCCGAGAATTCATCATGGCGCACCCGCCGGAACTTCGCGCATGCGCACTGCACGCCCTGCTGGCGCTTGACCCCTTCCAGAAGACCGCCTTGGTTGCCGCGCTCGCCGATGCGCGCCGCGCCAATAACTGGGTCGTGGATGCCGCCGCAAGCCTCGATGCGCCGGATGGCATCCCCGGCCGCCCCGACAAGCCGGAACTGGTGTCGCCGCGCCTGGTCGGGCGCCGCTCGATGGCGACCGTCGAGGGCCGCGCGATGCTGGTCCATGCACTGGCACACATCGAATTCAACGCCATCAACCTGGCGCTCGACGCGCTATGGCGTTTCCCGGGCATGCCGGAACAGTATTACCTCGACTGGCTGAAGGTCGCGAGCGAGGAGGCGCTGCACTTCACCATGCTGTGCGCCCATCTGGAAACGCTCGGCCACCGCTACGGCGACTTCGCCGGCCACGACAGCCTGTGGGAGATGGTCGAGAAGACCAAGGACGATATCCTGGCGCGCATGGCGCTGGTGCCGCGCACGCTGGAAGCGCGCGGGCTCGATGCGATCCCGCCGCTGCGCGCCAAGCTGGCCCAGGCGGGTGACGCGGCCGCCGCCGCCATCCTCGATATCCTGCTGCGCGACGAAGTCGGCCACGTCGAGATCGGCAACCGCTGGTACCTGGAACTTTGTGGCCAGCGCGGCCTGGAGCCGGTGTCGACGTATGACGCGCTGACGGTGCAGTACAAGGCGCCGGTACCGAAGGGCCCCTTCAATCTCGACGCCCGGCGCGAAGCCGGCTTCACCGAGGACGAGCTGGCGCGCCTGGCCTGACACAGCATGGATGACACAGCCGAACGCGGCTTCCTGCTCACGCGCCACTGGCGCGATACCGACGCGGGCTGCGAAGTGGAGTACTGGCTCGCCACCGAGGACGGCCCGCGCTGCGTGCGCCTGCCGCCGCAGCCGGCGCTCGCCTTCATTCCGCTCGAGCAGCGCGAGGCCGCCGAAGCGCTGCTGCGCCAGGAATCGCGGACGCGCGGCGGCTGGGAGCTGCGTGAACTGTCCTTGAGCGACTTCCGCCACCGCCCGGTGGCCGGCCTGTACTGCCGCCACTACCGCCAGCTGCTGCGTTTCGAGAAGCTGCTCCGCGAGGCCGGCATCGACGTCTACGAGGCCGACGTCAAGCCCACCGAGCGCTACCTGATGGAACGCTTCGTCACCGCGCCGGTCAAGTTCGGCGGCCAGCCCGACCCGGGGAGCCGCGGCCTGCTGCACGCGGGACAGCTGCGTCCCGACGGCGCCTACCGTCCCACGCTGCGCCTGGTCTCGCTCGACATCGAGACCAACCAGCACGGCGAACTGTATTGCATCGGCCTGGAGGGCTGCGGCCAGCGCCAGGTCTACATGCTGGGTGCGCCGAACGGCGGTGCGCTGCCGCCCGGCGCCGAAGACTTCGCGCTCGACTACTGCGCCTCGCGCAACGAACTGCTCGACCGCCTGGAGGAGTGGGTCGCGCGCCACGACCCCGACGCCATCATCGGCTGGAACGTGATCCAGTTCGACCTGCGCATGCTGGTGCAGGCCGCCGAACGGCGCGGCAAGCCGCTGCGCCTGGGCCGCGACGGCAGCGCGATCGAGACCCGCGCCCACGGCCGCTCCGAACACTTCTTCGTGTGTATCGCGGGGCGCCTGGTGATCGACGGGATCGAGGCGCTGCGCTCGGCCACCTGGAGCTTTTCCTCGTTCAGCCTGGAGTCGGTGTCGCAGACCTTGCTGGGCGAGGGCAAGGCGATCGACAATCCCTACAGCCGGATGGACGAGATCAACCGCATGTTCGCCGAGGACAAGCCGGCGCTGGCCTGGTACAACCTGAAGGACTGCGTGCTGGTCACGCGTATCTTCGAGAAGACCAACCTGATGCCCTTCCTGCTCGAGCGCGCCAGCGTTACCGGCCTGGCGGTCGACCGGATGGGCGGCTCGGTGGCGGCGTTCGAGCACCGCTACCTGCCGCTGATGCACCGCCAGGGTTTCGTGGCGCCGAACATCGGTGACGTGCCCCCCGGCGACAGTCCCGGCGGCTTCGTCATGGATTCGCGCTCGGGGCTCTACGATTCGGTGATCGTGCTGGACTATAAAAGCCTGTATCCGTCGATCATCCGCAGCTTCCTGATCGACCCGGTCGGCCTGGTCGCCGGCCTGCAGGAACCGGAGGATGCTACCGTGCCGGGCTTCCGCGGCGGGCGCTTCTCGCGCAGCCGCCACTGCCTGCCCGGCATCGTGCGCGAGGTGTGGGAAGGACGGGAAGCCGCCAAGCGCGAGAAGAACGCCCCGCTGTCGCAGGCCCTGAAAATCATCATGAACGCCTTTTACGGCGTGCTCGGCACCACCGCCTGCCGTTTCTTCGACCCGCGCCTGGCGTCCTCGATCACGATGCGCGGCCACGAGATCATGCACCGCACGCGTGCGCTGATCGAGGCCCGGGGTTACCAGGTCATCTATGGCGACACCGATTCCACCTTCGTGTGGCTGGGCGCTGCGCACGGAGAAGAGCAGGCGCTGGCGATCGGCCGCGCGCTGGTGGCGCAGGTCAACGACTGGTGGCGCAGCCATTTGCAGCGCGAATACGGTATCGACAGCGCACTGGAACTGGAATTCGACACCCACTACAGCCGCTTCCTGATGCCGACGGTGCGCGGCTCGGACGAGGGCAGCAAGAAGCGCTACGCCGGCATGGTGAGCCTGCCGGACGGTGGCGAGGACGTGGTCTACAAGGGCCTGGAGACGGTGCGCAGCGACTGGTCGCCGCTGGCGCAGCGCTTCCAGCAAGAGCTGTACCTGAGGATATTCAAGCGCGAACCGTACGCCGAATGGGTGGCCGGCTACGTGGCGGCCACCCTGCGCGGCGAACTGGACGAGCTGCTGGTCTACCGCAAGCGCCTGCGCCGTCCGCTCGACGAATACGAGCGCAGCGGGCCGCCGCACGTGCGCGCGGCGCGCATGCTGGACGACTGGCATGTGGGGCAGGGCCGCCAGCCGCAATACCGCCGGGGCGGCTGGATCCGCTACCTGATGACGACCGCCGGACCCGAGCCGCTCGAACTGCGCCGGGCGCCGATCGACTACGAGCATTACCTCACCAAGCAGCTGGAACCGATCGCCGACGCTATCCTGCCGTTTTTGGGCGACAGCTTTGCACGGCTGACAAGTCCGCAGGCCGATCTGTTTTAATTAGGAGACAAAACCGTATAAAGTTGCCATGAGGAATGTACATTTGGCGCTAAACAGCTGCCGGATTTACGCAACACTGTTGTAGACTCGGCGAAAAAGATGCACGCCGACTACACGTTCATGACCACAATCAAGACTTCGTTCAAGGGGCTCCTCCCCAGCGGCCTGTCCGGCTACATGGCCCTGGCCTCATCGATCCTGTCGATCATCCTCACTGTCGTGCTGGTGGCCCTGGTGCACCGGCAGGCAACCGAACACTTCAAGGAAAACATCGGCAATGGCTTGGGAGAACTGGCCCAGCAGACCGCCGACAAGCTCGACCGCGGCATGTTCGAGCGCTACCGCGAGGTGAGCCTGGTCGCCAAGCGCCTGGCCGAGCTCGACCCGGTGCGCGAGGCCGACCGCCGCCGCCGCATGCTTGACGATGCGGTGCAGACCTATGGCTATTACAGCTGGCTCGGCCTGGCCGGCCTGGACGGCACCGTGCAGGCATCCGCGCGCGGCCTGCTGGAGGGCGCCAACGTGGCCCAGCGGCCCTGGTTCTCGAACGCCCTCAAGGGCACGCACATCGGCGACGTGCACGAGGCGGTCAAGCTGGCCAAGCTGCTGCCCTCGGAAGACGGCCAGCCGCTGCGCTTCGTCGACGTCGCCTTCCCGGTGGCCGGCCCCGACGGCACGCCGTCCGGGGTGCTGGGCGCCCACCTGTCCTGGCAATGGGCGCGCGACGTCGAGCGCTCGGTGATCCTGCCGATCCAGGCCAGCCGCCAGGTGCAGGCCCTGATCGCCAGCCGCGACGGCACCGTGCTGCTCGGTCCGTCCGAGCTGCTGGGTGAAAAGCTCGACCTGCACAGCTTCAACCAGGCGCGCAGCAACAAGGGCGTCGGCTACCAATTGGAAACCTGGCCCGACGGCAAGGATTACCTGGTCGGCTACAGCCAGACCCGCGGCCATGCCGACTTCCCCGGCCTGGGCTGGGTGGTGCTGCTGCGCCAGGACGCCGCCAACGCCTACGCGCCAGTGCGCCAGCTGAGCCAGTATGCGCTGTGGACCGGGGTCAGCCTGGCGGTGCTGTTCTCGCTTGCCGGCGGCCTGGTGGCCAACTGGATCACCCACCCGATCAAGCAGCTGCAGCAGGAGGCCGACCGCATCCGTCAGGGCGAGGCCGCCACCATCACGCCGAACGGGCGCTCCTACGATGAGGTGCAGAGCCTGTCGGGGGCGCTGAATACCCTGCTGGACGACTTGCTGCGGCGCAGCCGCCAGCTCGAGTCGCTCAACCAGACCCTGGAAGAGCGGGTCGAGGAACGCACCGGCGAGCTGGCCGGGGCGCTGGCCACGGTCCAGCAGACGGCCCAGCGCATCCAGACCATCGTCGAGAGCGCTCACGAGGCCTTCATCGGCATGGACCGCAGCGGCGTCGTCACCGACTGGAATTCCCAGGCGGAGCTGCTGCTCGGCTGGAGCCGCGAAGAGGCGATCGGCCGCTCGCTCGGCGCGCTGGCGTTGCCGCGCCGCTTCCAGGCCGGCTTCGAGCGCGCCTTGCAGGAATACCGCAGCACCGGCGTCGCACGCGACCTCAGCGGACGGGTCGAGCGCACCGTGATCGACCGCCACGGCAGCGAGCTGCCGGTCGAGATCTCGATCGGCAGCGCCGGGCTGGGCGAACGCGGTTTCTTCAGCCTGTTCATCCGCGACATCTCGCAGCGCAAACGCGTCGACCAGATGAAGAACGAGCTGGTGGCGACCGTCTCGCACGAGCTGCGGACGCCGCTGACCTCGATGCGCGCCTCGCTGTCGCTGCTGCAATCGGGTGCAGCCGGCCACCTCGACGCCGACGCCCAGGAGCTGGTCGGCATCGCCCACCGCCACTGCGAGCGCCTGGTGCGCCTGGTGAGCGACATGCTCGACATCGAAAAGGTCGCCTCGGGCAAGGTGGCGGTGCAACCGCGCCCCGAGCGCTTCCTGCCGGTAGTGCTCGACGCGCTGGCCGCGATCCGGGTCCAGGCCGCGGATGCCGGCGTCGCCCTGGCGCCAAACTGGTCGGCGGAACTGGACACGCTGGTGGTCGAGGTCGACCGCGACCGCATCACCCAGGTATTGCTGAACCTGCTGTCCAACGCGGTGAAGTTCGCACCAAGCGGCAGCAGCGCCGAAGTGGCCATCACCGACGGCAACGGCGCGGTACGCATCAGCGTGGCCGACCGCGGCGCCGGCATCCCGGCCGCCTTCCGCGACCGCATCTTCCAGCGCTTCGCCCAGGCCGACCCAAGCGCAAACCAGAAGACCAGCACCGGCCTCGGCCTGGCGATCAGCCGCCAGATCGTCATCGAACACGGCGGCCAGCTGGGCTTCGAAGACCGGGTGGGCGGCGGCACGGTGTTCCATGTCGATTTGCCGCTGGTGCAGGCGACGCACATGGTGGCGTAGGCAAGGACCCCAGCCGATTGCGTGATTTTCATGTTCTGTTGCGATTCGGCATCATTAAAGTGATGAAATCGAAAATATCGAAACTTTTGAATTGCTGATTTTGCTGAGTTATGCGATTATTTCGTTACGGCAATTGCAGCCGCTTTCGATAACAGGAGCCTAACAATGAAAACGCGTACCCGTCACCTCGTCGCCACCGTCCTCGCCGCCGCAATGCTGCCTTCGATGGCCGGCGCCGCCGTCTATACGAACGGTGTGCCGAAGACTGCGGCATTCGACGTGACCATGCGTATCGTTGCGGACTGCACCATTTCGGCGACCGGCATCGACTTCGGCCAGAACCAGGGCCTGCTGAACCAGGCCGTGACCGGTAACGCGAACATCAAGGTTCACTGCTCCAACACCACGCCGTACAACATCGGCCTGGACAAGGGCACCG